>PVMK01125524.1_pt1 | contig 10236 bp, 10 predicted proteins | sample 1853481 | NCBI WGS metagenome assembly PVMK01 (sample SAMN08533507, study PRJNA380276) | Marine sediment metagenome, whole genome shotgun sequencing project.
CAAATCGGTCATCGATGAGATCTTTGTTCATATATTGACGTTTTGTTAAAACTAAAATTCGCAAATAGAATAGTCTCCCTCATTTCTTGTTTCTTGTTGATAAAGAATTTATTTTGTATTTCATATAAAATGAACTAAAGATGAATTGTACAGTTCTCCAAAATATATTTTTTTCATTTAATTTTTGCACTAATCGTTCTTCTTTTAATCGTTCTATCATATATTTAGGATCGCTTCCGATTCCACCGCCACCCATTAAGGCTACCGGGAATTTGCCGAATTTTACAAAAACCTTCCTTCCCAGCGCTCTGTAAAAAAAATCATAATCCATATTAATTTTAAATCTTTTCCGAAAACCCCCTATCTTTTTGAACACCCTTCGGTATACGAAGCAGCCCTGATGCCGAAAAATGAACTTGAAGTGATTCCACCAGAGGAGCGGGATGGGTTTTTTTAATTGGTCTCCTTTAAAGGGATGCTTCAAGATTACCGGAAAACTACAAATATCGATCTGTTCCGATTGTAGTATTGGATAGACGGTTTCTAACGTATTGAGTTCTAAAAGTCTGTCGTCTGCCTGGATTATAATGATATATCGTCCTTTCGATCTGCGGAGGCCTTTGTTTAAGGCATCGGCTATTCCGCAGTCAGTCTCTGAGATCCAGTTCAAAGGGTATGTGTGCTCGGCTTTTTTAAGTATATCTAGTGTTCCATCTTCGGAGCCACCGTCAATAACGATATGCTCAAAATTTTCGAATGTTTGATTCTTGATGGATTCTATGGTCTGTTTTATGGTAGAGCGGTTGTTCATTGAAGCGGTAAGAATAGTAAAAAAAGGTGATTCATTCATAAGAAATTGATCTTTAACGCAACCTTTAATTTAAAAGCATAAAACCGGCTGTTTTTATTCAGTGCTTAATCGGGACGTTGCCCCACCGTCTACAATTATGGTTTGTCCTGTTATAAAAGAAGATTGATCGTCATCAGCTATGAACAAAATCACCTTGCCGATTTCCTCCGGCTTTCCGATTCGACCGACTGGATGTTTTTGGCCAAGTTCTTCTAACCGATTCTCAATTGTAGAGTCGCTTAAATGACCACGGGATAGGCCTGAGCGTAACATATCTGTATCGATGGCACCCGGTAAAACAGCATTTACCCTAATTCTATCCTTCGCCAACTCCAATGCCGCAACACGAGTCAGTGCTATAAGAGCCCCTTTACTGGTTGCATATGCAGCTAGATTTTTTGAAGTTGCAACGGCGTGTACTGATGAAACGTTGATAATAGAACCTCCCTTTTTGCGCATTAAAGGGTAAGCGTGTTTTATTGTTAAAAAAACCGAGCGAACATTGGTCGCCATTACCCTATCCCATTCTGCCGTTTCAGTCTCTATCAGGGGTTTGACAAGCTGTATGGCCGCATTGTTGACAAGAGCATGTAGACATCCTTCTCGATTTTTAATCTCCTCAAATATAGATTGAGAGAGATCATTTTCAGCGATATCGGCGCAGATAAATCGATCAAGAAGATCGGGTATGCTAGGTTTGATATTGTCCACTCCGATTGTGTAATAACCGGCCTTGGAGAATACTTTGGCTGTTGCAGTGCCAATACCTCCTGCTGCTCCTGTAATTAAAGCAATCTTAGTCATGATCCCTCTCATATAAAACCGCTATCAGGTTTTTGATGGTGTTGTGATGAACCGCTTCCCATGATTGCGGACTGCTATTAGCATTATGAGGTGCCAGCATCACATTATCCATACCGCGCAGTGGACTGTTAGTCGGCAAGGGTTCATGCTCGAACACATCAAGTGCCGCACCAGCGATAACTTTTTCCTTTAGTGCCTTCACGAGATCCAGTTCATTGATTATAGGTCCCCGTGCCGTATTGATAATAATCGAGGTTGGCTTCATTAAGCGAAATCTGTCATAGCTCATCAGATGATAACTAGTTGGATTCAAATTACAGTTGAGACTGACAAAATCCCCTTCTCGGAGTAGTGCTTCCTTGGTAACAATTTCGACATTTGTTTCTGATATAAAATCTTCGGATATATCAATGATATCATTACCCAGAATACGCATTCCAAAAGATGTTGCTCTTCGGATTACGGCTTTGCCGACATTTCCAACCCCAATAACCCCCAACACGCATTCTTTTAACGCTTTCCCAGAGATTTTTTGCCAAATTCCCTCGCGCATTTTTTTGTCCATCCAAGTAAGATTACGGGCAAAACATAGCATATACCCAATGATTGAATCAGCTACGGGCTCACTAAAGGCATTTGGGGTGTTGCAGATGGTTATGCCTATCTTTTTACAAGTATCTTGATCGATGGAATCGATGCCGGTGCCCCATTTGGAAATTACTTTTAATCTTGGAGCAGATCTCAGTACTTTTTCCGTAAAGCGGTCATCGCCGCAGATCGCACCGTCCATCTCAGGTATCCATTCTAACAGCTCTTCCTCTTCCATTCTTTCGTTTATCGGAGGTAAGAAAACCTCTATTTGATTCTTGGAAAATGTCTCTTCAAAGCGATGAATAACAGGCTGCATGTATGGAGCGGAAACAAGTACTTTCCATTTCATTTTGATTCACTCCGTTGTTGACGTTTTTTATATAAAAATTCAGAGATCTGAAAATCGAGCTCCTCATCAATATCCATGCCTTCCTGGCGGTCAATTTCAAACATCAAAGGGCGAAATCCGATACGGTTAAACTTTCTTTCCAGAACTTCTTTTGAGAAAATATACAGGCATGAATTTTCTTCAAATATCGCGGGTAAATCCTGCGTGCGGAGTAAAATCGAAGGGTTGTGATTGATGGCCCGGGTTAAACCGTCCCAGAAACGTGAATGGATGCGCGTAACCGAAAAAAGGGAATCATATGATGAACGGTTTTGAAGAAAATATTCTATGGCCTTACGGATCGTTTCCGTACGCAGGAGAGGATTGGTGCTATGGGTCTGCAGGTAGTAATCTGCATTAACCTGACTAATATCGTATAACAGCACATCGTTCATGGATACCGTGCCCGGGCATAAGTGCTTGGGCCTTTTGATGAGAGTAACATCAGGAAAGTTATTTGAAACTTCGTCCATGATAATAGGACTGTCTGTATCAATCAGGACCCGGGAGATCAGGGAACAGGCCAGAAGGCTTTGTAAAATATGGTAAAATAAAGGCCTTCCACTGAAAAGACGATAGTTTTTACCTGGAACACGTTCACTTGAATGCCGCATGGGCAGAAGTGCCACAATTTTCGTTTTATTATTTGCGGTTGGATTATTCATAGAAGGCCTCTTAATCAATTGTCTCTGGTTTGGAAACAGCAACCGATATCATATTTTTCTGAGCACGGCTCGCGCCGGTGCTCCTTCAGCCCCTGTAATTTTCAATGGTAGACAAATCAGTTCATACCTGCCCGGTTCCACACCCACTAGATCTAAACCTTCTACTACCACAACTTCGGCATCGAGCAGGATCTTGTGGGTGTCAACCCCATTGTGATATCCACCAATGGAAAGGTAATCAATCCCAACTAAATCAATCCCGTTGTCAACAATCCAATGTGCACTGTCAGGAGAAAGGGCGGTGAAGGCATCTGTAAATTTATTAGTTTTGAGCAGATGCAACCGGGAATTGTCTGTTTGCAGTAATAATCTGCTGGTATCCGGTGATAAATTTAATTTTGCTAAATGCGCGGGAGTAATATCTTTAACACCTGACAGGCGGCATACAGTGCATGGCCCAATGAGCTTTCCCAAATATACTTTATCGATCGTGGCGCCATTTGAAAAAAAATGAAAAGGTGCATCCAGATGGGTCCCGGTATGGGTATCGATTGTTAGGGTGGAATTGTTGCAAATGTCCCCTTTCTCCAGGCGCTTGGACCATGACAGGCGAAAATCCGCGCTCTCCGGCCAGATCGGTATGTCATTATTTATTGGGATAGTTATATCAACGATTTTCACGGTAAGAACGCTCCTTTGCACTGTAGTCGATCAAAAGGGCTTCCTTTTTTTGTATTTTTTTTGGAGATCGGATAACGGGATTCTTCTGCTTGGGGTAATATAGCCTTCGTTTGAGTTGTTCCGAAACGTGGCCGGTTTTTTGAAATCCACAGTAAGTGCCCCAGAATTGCATGAGACGAAAAGCAGGAATGCTATGCCAGGCAGTTTGCAGTTTGCCGCTGCGAATGGCAAAGTAATAATCACTGAAGATATTGAAAAAAAACAGGCGTAGGAAATCGAATAAAGAGAATTTTTCATTTGGGAATATTGTCTTGAACGCCAATGCCTCTCTTCGGTAACGGTTGAATATTTGCATGTAATTCTCTTTATGGATGTGTGCTACTACAGCGTTGGGACAATAGGCGATTTTATGACCAGCCTGCATTGCAGTGTGTGCCCAATCGATGTCCTCCAACCCAGTTAAATCTTCATTATACGGATGCTTATGCCAAACATCGTTTCGAATTGCTGCATTTGCGTTGTTGCAAAACGGATATCGCTGTTGGGGATTGGAAAGATCAGGAAACCACTTGCTAAAGACTTGATGCTCTGACAATTTGGTCTTTTCCCCTCCCACCTGTCTACCATAGGTCAGGCTTATTTTAGTATCATTCAAAGGTTGCAAGAGCTGTTCCAACCAGTCCCTGTAGAGCGGATAAACATGTGCGCTGGCAATTACAATCAGGTCCTTGTTAGCCATATTGCATCCGAAATTCAGAGATCGTCCAAAGGAAAAAATTTCCGGACGGATAGTGGCTATCTTAACGGGAAAGCGAGCGGCAATTTGCACTGTGCCGTCCGTAGAACCGGAATCGACGATGATAATTTCAACGTCATGGACGGTTTGCTGCATAATGCCGTGAAGCAATTTGCCGATATGTTTTTCCTCATTGTAACAGCGGATGACAATAGAACAATTCATTTTATGAAAAAAGTACTTGGTGATTAAATTTCAAAATATTTCCATTGGCTTACATCAAGTCATAAAGAAGTGTCAAATTGTACGGTGGTTAAAAATGACGGCTTTTCAAATGCGAGTATTGAAAGTAGATTCTTTCATGAATCTATAAACTCTTCAAGTGGCTGGCGTTCGAGAATCTCCAGCATACCTCCCACCGTACAGTTCAGTAATTTTCTGCCGTTTTCTTCAAACATATTCCTGGCAGTATCGTATTGGATCTCTGATGCAAGCAGATCCGGCAGTTGCCATGTATTTCCATTGATAAAATACCGTGAATCGAAATGATCTTTGTCCATCTTTCCGGCTGAAACAATCTGATTGGCCGGCCCTTTAGTTGCAAACGAATGATCGCAGCCCACCAGTCCGACTTTAGTGAAGCCCATGTGAAAGGCAAGTTGCATCGCCACGAAAGTAACCGTGGTGCCTTCTATGATTGAAAACGAACAGTCTTTTGCAAATTTTCGCAGTCCGCGAGTCCCATGAAGAAAGTGGACGTTCTTTCGAAAACGAATGAACTTCCTGCCCTTTGAATCTAAAAACAGTGGTAAGTCGGTGGTATTGTAGAATTCGGCATTTTGCTCCATAACATAAGGGTTGACCGACACTATCACCGACGGGCGAAACGGTGTTTTGGAAAACAACAAATTGATTTTATTCAATCCGAATGAAAATATTTCGCTTTTCTCCAAGGCCTTAAAATCCACCTTGTTCAAACTAGGGCCATTACATAAGATTATGGCCTTTCTCCCCCTCAATTTGTTTCTCCAACTTCGTATACGTCTTCTGGAAACCCAGGAATAGGGACTGAAATCCCATATTAATCGTGACAAAAGTAGATTGCCATAGTGCAAGTAAGGATTTATTGTCTCTCTGCTTTTATCTGGTAATTTTATTTGATGATTGTCCATACTTTAGTAATTCGGATTTAATAAACTTCGTATAAGAGCAGTATCACTGAAACCAGCTCAATAATTGTGATGCAGCAAAAAGGCTGATCAGCAATAAAGGAGCAAAGAATGTGTTTTTCTCAATTGGATGTGCATCGCACCGTATCGTTCGGCAAACATTGCCAGCCCCATTATCGCCCATAAAACTGGGTAAGGAAAATCGGCATTGCTGCCAATAAATTGTAACAATGGTTTCCCCAATATGCCAAGAAAGACAAAACCAAGAGCAAAAAACCCAATTAATATGTTACGAACATTCACCGTTCTGCCTTACACTCAATAATAATTCATAGCTGTCATAACATTTTGCGACATCGTTTTCGTACTGTTTAAAAAAATGTTCATACTTATTCGAACTACCTCTAATAGGTCCTACTTCTTTACCTAAGAAACTTGATTTTGCCCGCTTATCCCGGGCAGTAGCTTCCACTGCATCATGGACAACTTTCTGGACAAGGACTTTTTCTTCAGAGTTCAAATTGGGCCAAAGATAAATATAGACTTTATTTAAAACCGATCCAAGATCAATCATAATGTCTGAAAAATCTACGACTAGACCTGGCTTTCGCATAACTAATTCATAAATAGAAGTAAAAGTCTTATTCATATATGTCAAAAGTTTAGCTCCTTTGATTGATGGATACCATCCCGGATTACGTTCCTGATAACTCATAAAAGAGCTAAAAGTGGCTTTTGGATCTCTAACTTGGAAAATAAAATTAATCTTTACATTCTTAGTTTCTAACTTTTCAACTTTCTCTACAAATTTGATTGTGTCAAAACAGAAACATTCTGGGTGACATTTCTCTATTATAAAATGGTCGATAGTAGATAATACAGGATTTTGCAATACACTGTAATCTGGAATTTTTTCCCACTTGAATGGAAGGACCTCAATATCCTGTATTGCATCTGGTTCATTTGATAAATCTCGAGGATAGCGTCTTCCTGAAAGTCCCAGATACGCATACACTGTGCCGTATGAGAAATATTGTATCATAGGATGACACCGGATTGCATCTGAAAACCATGTGCTACCGGATCTAGGACTTGTTAAGACTATTAAAATATTCTTTGGAAAAGAGAGTAGCTGACAATTTTTTCGTACAATCTGCCAGATTAAGTATTTTAGTTTATTCAAATACATTATCGGAAAACCCTTTTATAACTTCTTACATCTACCAAAATTAGTAGCCATTGTTTTGGAGATATTACCATTTTGGTATGTTCCACACTATAAAGTATATAAGTATTACAACGAGCGGTCCAAACATAACATTTTTTTCAAACGACATGAATTTTAAACCAAAAGTCTTGTACGAATGAGCTGCAGGAAACCATGTATGAAAACAAAGATACCCAACTATGAGTCCTATAGGAAAAGCATAAACACCAACAGATTGAATAAGTATAAGACTCACCATAACATAAACTGCTCCCGATATTCCATTGGATATATGCCAAATAATCTTATTTGTCACGCTATAGAGTTGTATATGCATTGCTCCATATCTTTGTACAAAAAAACCAACCCCCAACAATGACCAGAGCAAAGAATCAGGGAAATCAGCATTGCTTCCTATAAATTTAAGCAGCGGCTCTCCTGCAACCCCTAATCCGATAAAACCGGCAACATAACACCAATAGGCCAGACCCATTCCCCTTTTTGCGAGAGACACCAATTTATCTTTTTTGTCTTCAGCAAAAAACTTGGCAAATACCGGCAGCTTACTGTAAAAAGGTGCTTGAGAAAACTGACTGACGGTTTGGATTAAACGCAAAGCCAGAAGATATGAGGCAACGCTGGACGCAGAACCTACTTGCGCATACAGGATAGCGCTTGCTTGTACAAGCCCGTAGCTCATAAAATGGCCCACTCCACTGCGCCAGGCGCTGGGCCATACGGCATCAAAGATCTTTTTATTTTTCTTCCCTCCGGTAAAGCTCTTAAAATGGCCATTCTCTACAACACCTGCTAACCAGCGATTGTGCAGTATATTAAGTAGGTTCCAACCCTGCTGGGCTAGAACCAACCCTAATAAACCTCCGCCTAAAATTAATACTAAAAAACTCGTGACAATAGCCCCAATCGAGGTGATTGCTTCCCAACGTCGAAGAAGCGCAATTTGATTTATACCCTGAAGATAAGAGCTATAGATATTGCCTCGGATGACAACTGTCGAAACTACAAGGAGCACCCCCCAGGCAGACCATGCCGAAAACGTATTTTGTACTTGAGAAACAGGTTTAATCAACACTAATGTTCCGAAAATGACCAGCAACATTGGCCAGAAAATGCCAAGGCGTGAGTAAACGACACGCATCTCAGTGCAAATCAACTCAATAGTTTTCCAGTTTGCCTTTCCATTATTTTTATTTATTGGACTCTTGAGGTCGTCAACTCCGGCACCTCCCATTGCGTATGCGATTACCCTGCTAAAGGTCGGAGAAAACCCGATATCAATTAGCATCTGAAAGCTAATAATAGTCATGTAAAGATACCAAAGAACTATTTCTTCTGTACTGAATCGGGTGAGAATAAGAGGAAGAACAATAATTAAACTGAGAGATCTGGAAAAAAAGCTCCCCCAGGTCATTAAAGTCGGGGAGTTCCATATTTCGACGAATGTTATGTTTACCCAGGGTTTCATAGTGTTATCTGATCATATTGCTTGATAAAACCATCTATTGCTGCCGCTTATCATAAACGGGCGTGCGAATAGTAAATCATCTTATGCATTTGCCTTCCAGATCAATAAGTGGGGCTTCTTGCTGAGATCTGGTAAGAATTCATCTAATTCTGCGCGGCTTAAACTAAGGGTGCGAATTTTTCTTTTAATATAGCGTTCTGTTTTTGTTGTTAAGTCATTTAGGTGATAGTAATCGATATCACCGACGAGAACCAGATCGATGATGCCGGTATCTTTGCCTTCAGCATAATCGCTAATCAGGTAAGCTCTTTCCAGATTACCTAGCCGGGAAACAATGCCCTCGATAACCTGATCAATGCCCATGACCTTGCTGACCATGGCCTTGAGCTCGGGAAACAGGGAGTGCTCGGTGTTTGCCATATAGTAGACTTGCCGGCCGTTTTTCTCCGATTTAAGCAGATCGGTTTTTTTTAGCTGGTTGAGCTCTTCACGCACCGCGTTGGTTGAGACATTGAACTCCTTTGCCAGTTCCCTTAGATAAGAGCGGGTTTTGGGGTTGAAAAAAAAACGCATCAATAACTTGATTCGTGTTTTAGAAGCGATAAGCCCTGATAAAAGATTATCCACTGATCTTTCCTTTTTAGAGTAGTTATACTACTCATAATACAAAATTACTTCTAATTTGTCAATCATATAAATTGTTTATAATTATGTTTAAATCCAAATATAGACTTAAATCATTTGATTTTATACGACCCCGCAAAACAGCAAATATATAATAATATCTAATTATTATGGGTTATTACAGAATAAACTGTGAGAGACGTTATTTATTAGATATCGGTCACTAATAGTACAACTTGAGCAGAAATGATTGTATTAATTAAAAGTATTAACAGATTGTTTAAGCATAATAATCGGGACGGACGAAAATTAGGTCGCGTATGGTAAATCCGTAGGTTTTTCTTAACGTTGAGGATCAGCTTGGAAGAGTGCTAAACTTGTAATAATTTATCTGAAATCATTCTTAGAAAAATTTGAACCTATCTCAAAAATAGCAGATCACGCCAAGGGGCGCGGCGCAAACCGATTCAAAAACGGAGCATACACGTTAGTATTCGAGTATTTTCAATCGGTTTGCAACAAAGCCCATGGGCGTTAGATGCATTTTTGAGATGGGTTCTAGAAGTAATAATTAAACCAAAGGTACGCATTATCCGGACTGCGGCTGTGGATGTTGGTATCTGGAATGATAAAGCCGCCGAATTCGGAGCCGGGATCACCGTTGTCTCCGTAAAAAATATTGGCGCCGATTTTCATTTCCAGGTTCTGGGTCATGTTCCAAACCGCCCGGGGCTGCAGTATTCCAGAAGGATCCTGCATATTGTTGATACCGGTAAAAAATATCTTAAACAGCGGGTGCAGTTCCATCTGGAATTCAGCGCTCAAGTAATGTTTCCCGAGTACAAATAATTCTCCCCGGGCCAATCGATTGGTAATATCGGAATTGGACAGGGCACCCGGATAATCACTTTCACCCAGACCGTTGTAGTAATATTCAAAGAGTCCATAAAAAATTTTTCCCCACCAGTTCCAGGAATAATCAATATTGGCAACACCTGATAGGTAGTTCTTGGTGTTTTCGCCTTTGCCATCATT
>PVMK01142917.1_pt1 | contig 10235 bp, 17 predicted proteins | sample 1853481 | NCBI WGS metagenome assembly PVMK01 (sample SAMN08533507, study PRJNA380276) | Marine sediment metagenome, whole genome shotgun sequencing project.
CATCGGCATGGTGAGATCTTCGCGCAATGGAAATCCCTTTATATTGCCTTTCATGCCATCTTTTTCAAGATCGAGCCATTGAGGTATACCTCTGCGAACCACTGCCTCCAGGGAGTCCTGCAACGCCTGAACCTTTTTGCTTTTTTCACACACCTCGATCAAGTCACCGATTTTTACCAGGAACGACGGTATATTGACCCGTTTCCCATTAACCAAAAAGTGCCTGTGGCGTACAAATTGCCGGGCCTGGGCACGTGAATTGGTAAACCCCAATCGATACACGACATTGTCCAATCGGCGTTCCAATAAGACGAGCAGATTCGTACCGGTAATACCTTTTTGACTGTCCGCCCGTTCAAAAAACAGATGGAATTGTTTTTCAGAAAGACCGTACATGCGTTTTACTTTTTGTTTTTCACGGAGTTGAATACCGTAGTCCGATAGCTTCCTGCCGCGACGTTCGCCATGCTGTCCCGGTGGATACCCCCGTCGATCAAAGGCACACTTATCCGAATAACAGCGGTCTCCCTTGAGAAATAGTTTTAGATTTTCCCGTCGGCAATGCCGACAAACGGAATCTGTATATCGTGCCAAATTTTCCTCCCTTGGATTTAGTCGATTAGTTGAAGGAATTAATGGTAGATTCGTTTTATTGATCTTGCCCCATTAACTAATTAACTAATTAACAAATCAACTGATTTATACTCTGCGTCGTTTCGGTGGACGGCAACCATTATGCGGAATGGGGGTTACATCTTTTATCATCACCACATTAAACCCGGTTGCCTGAAGAGCCCGCAGGGCGGACTCCCGCCCGGGTCCAGGTCCTTTGACATAAACCTCCACGCTTCGCATACCATGCTCCTTGGCCTTCTTGGCAGCATCCTGAGCTGCCAGTTGAGCCGCAAAAGGTGTGCTTTTGCGCGATCCTTTAAATCCCTGAACACCGGCGCTGGACCATGCCACTACATTTCCCACCGGATCGGTTATGGTGACAATGGTGTTATTAAATGTCGATTGAATGTGAACAACGCCGTTGGCAATGTTCTTTTTAACCTTTTTTTTAGTACGAACCTTTTTAGCCATTTATATTTCCTACCCTGTAAATTGAGGAATTTAAAATTAGAGCTATTCCTTTTTATTAATCCGCAATCTGAGATCCGAAATCCGAAATCAACAATTGGTTTTTCTTTATTTTAATTCCTCAATACCTTAATTCGCAATCCCTAAATCCCAATGTCTATTTCTTCTTCGCCACTCCGCCTTTCTTCTTAACGGCGGCCCGCTTGGGTCCTTTACGGGTACGGGCATTGGTTTTTGTTCGCTGTCCGGCGACCGGCAACGATCTTCGATGGCGAAGTCCCCGATAGCTTCCGAGATCCATCAAACGTTTGATGTTCATGGAGATTTCAGTCCGAAGTTCACCTTCTACCTTATAGCTCTCATCGATGACTTTTCGGATATTGTTAATCTGCTCTTCGGTCAAATCATCGGTCTTGGTATTCGAATCAATCTGAAGATGAGAAAGTATATTTTGAGATGATGTTTGACCGATCCCATATATATAGGTCAGGCCGATCTCAATCCGCTTTTTTCTGGGTAAGTCAACCCCCGCAATTCTTGCCAAAACGTATCCTCCTATCCTTGTCTCTGTTTGTGTCGTTTATTTTCGCAAATAACCCGCACAACCCCTTTTCGTTTAACAATCTTACATTTGGGGCATATCTTCTTGGCCGATGCTCTGACTTTCATTTTAAACTCCCCTTATAATTGACTAATGTCGAATGACTAATGAATAATTAAGGATTCGGTCTTATTCAAATCAGGTCCTGTATCCACGATAAAATGATAGAATACCTCCATTAGTCATTATTCATTAATCATTATTCATTTCTACTACTTCGACCGGTAAGTAATTCTGCCGCGCGATAGATCATAGGGTGAAAGCTCTACCGTCACTTTATCACCAGGCAATATTTTAATGAAATGCATTCTCATTTTGCCGGAAATATGTGCCAGCACCTGATGCTTGTTTTCCAGTTCGACTTTGAACATCGCATTGGGTAAAGTCTCCAGCACAATGCCTTCTACTTTAATTGCCTCTTCTTTCGCCATAGCTATTAACGCCCTTTCATCTTACCGCCGCTTTTTTTCAAGAAGCCCTCATAATGCCGGCTCAACATATGGGATTCCATCTGAGAAACCGTATCAATTGCCACGCCAACCACAATCAGAAGGGCTGTGCCACCAAAATAGAACGGTACGTTAAATTTCGTGATCAGCACCGACGGCAACACGCAAACTGTTGAAACATAGATTGCACCCCCCAGGGTAATACGGGTCAGTACTTTGTCTATATAATCTGCCGTACGCTTTCCCGGACGGATACCCGGAATATAACCGCCTGCTTTTTTCATATTGTCGGCTACATCAACCGGATTAAACGTAACGGCGGTATAGAAGTAGCAAAAGAAAAATATAAACCCGACAAACAGCAATTCATATAATAGATTGCCGGGCGTCATGGCGCTCGTAATATTCTGAATCCATTCCACTTTTACAAAACTGCCGATGGTAGCCGGAAACATAATAATAGATGAAGCGAAAATCGGCGGAATAACTCCGGAAGTATTTATCTTCAACGGCAGATGGGTACTCTGCCCACCATACATTCGGCGGCCGACCACTCGTTTGGCATACTGCACGGGAATGCGACGCTGTCCCTGTTCGACAAAAATGATAAACCCGACAACCGCAACCATCAAAATGACCAGAATTAAAACCGCGAATATTCCCATCTCACCGGTTGAAAGCAGCCGACCGGTATTGACGCTGGCCATGGGCAATCTAACGACAATGCCGGCAAAAATAATCAATGAGATACCGTTGCCGATGCCCCGCTCGGTAATCTGCTCTCCGAGCCACATGATAAAGGCGGTGCCTGCTGTCAGGGTAATCACGGTCATCAAGCGAAAGGCCCACCCGGGTATCAAAACGACGGGTGCTCCGCCCGGGGAGCTCATGCTTTCGAGTCCGACGCTAATGCCGAATCCCTGAATGATACTCAAGACAACGGTACCGTAGCGAGTATACTGGGTAATTTTTTTGCGTCCCTGTTCGCCTTCCTTTTTGAGTTGTTCGAGATGAGGAATAACGACTGTCAGAAGCTGCAGAATAATCGAGGCACTGATATAGGGCATAATGCCAAGGGCAAATACCGACAGCTTCTCAAATGCACCACCGGAAAACATATTAACAATTCCGAAAATGGTACCTTCGGCTTGTTTAAAAAAGGAAGCAAGCGCCATGCTGTCAATACCGGGCACGGGCACATGGACACCGATACGGTAGACAATCAACAGCGCCAGGGTGAATAATATTCTCTTTTTAAGCTCGGGTATTTTAAATATGTTTTGAAACCCGCCACCGATCATTATACAACCTCTACTTTTCCACCAGCTGCTTCAATTTTTTCTCTGGCGCTTTGACTGATTTGATTGACTCTAATATCCAAAGAATATTTAATTTCACCTTGCCCTAGAAGTTTGACCCCGTCTCTTTGACCTTTGACCAACCCGGCTTGAACGAGGGCGTCGGTGTCAACCACACTTCCTTTGTCAAATTTCGCAAGATCCCGAATGTTGATTACCGCGATATTTTTCTTGAATATATTGGTAAATCCGCGCTTGGGCAGGCGACGCTGCAGCGGCATTTGACCGCCCTCATATCCGGGTCGAACACCGCCGCCGGAGCGAGAGTTGTAACCCTTTGTTCCACGGCCGGCAGTCTTTCCGGTACCCGAAGCCACACCTCGTCCAAGACGTTTTGGAGCCTTGCGGGATCCTTTGGCCGGTGATAATTCATTTAACTTCATTAATTTTTCTCCTCAGCTTTTACCAGATGAGAAACGACATGGATCATCCCTCGAATAGAAGGCGTATCTTGAAGTTCGACGGTTTTATTTAATTTGGTCAGTCCCATTCCTCTTAAAACCTTACGATGCTTTTCAGGCCGACCGATCATACTTTTCACGAGTGTTATTTTTAGCGTTCCAGCCATCTAAATTAGTTACCTTTCTCCGGACTGTGGTCTTTTAGTTCTGGTTACTCAATGGCCAATGCCGATCAACCACTACCCATAACCGGGGCCCCGCACCCAGCCCCTACAAATCTTCTACAGCAATTCCGCGTCTGGCGGCAACCTGAGCGCGGCTTTCGAGTTGCTGGAGGCCCCCTATGGTTGCCTTTACCAGGTTATGCGGGTTGTGCGACCCGAGGCATTTGGTCAGTATATTCTGAACACCGACAGCCTCAAGGACAGCCCGCACGGCACCTCCGGCTATCACCCCGGTACCTTGAGCTGCAGGCTTTAGCAGTACTCGACCGGCACCGAATCTTCCAATCACCTCATAGGGGATGGTACCCTCGATGAGTGGTACGCTAACCATACATTTTTTAGCTTTTTCAACGCCTTTGCGTATCGCTTCCGGTACCTCGCCGGCTTTGCCGAGACCGAACCCAACCGAACCCTCACCGTCACCAACAACAACGATCGCGCTGAAACTAAATCGGCGGCCGCCTTTGACGACTTTTGCCACTCGATTGATGTGAACCACTTTGTCAATTAATTGAACTTCTTCTATATCTTGTTTAAACAAGAGCCTGCCTCCTTCGCAGCCAAATAAAAAAGACGAATAACAAACAGTTAAAAAACCAGTCCGGCTTCACGGGCACCTTCCGAAAGGGACTTGACTCGCCCGTGATATAAAAATCCGTTACGATCAAAAACTACTTTTTTAATTCCCTTATCCAGTGCTCGCTCGCCAATGAGTTTGCCGACGAATTTAGCCGCAGCCACCTTGCTCTCGAATTTAGGATCAGCTTTCGTTTGCTGATCCACAGTGGAAGCGGACATCAGTGTGCGACCCTGGGAATCATCGATAAGCTGGGCGTATGTGTGCCTTGCACTCCTGAACACACTGAGCCTCGGGCGATCAGATGTTCCGTGGATTTTTTTCCTGATTCTTTTTTTTCTCTTTAAACGAGCCTGCTGTCGAATATTCATAGACCCCATGTTGCGTCCCCTTGGAAATGACTAATGACAAATGACTAATTGTGGATGTCGCTTCGCTCCGCGATTTTTTATAATTAAGATTGATCCGCCGAAGGCGGACATTAATTATTCATTATTCAATATTCATTCTATTTTGGGCCGGTCTTGCCGGCTTTTCTGCGAATTTGTTCCTCGGCATACTTGATGCCTTTACCTTTATAAGGCTCAGGTGGCCGAATCCGTCTAATCGCCGCCGCCGCAAGGCCCACTAATTGTTTGTCAATACCGAACAGTTTAATGTTGTTATTTTTCTCAACGGTTGCCGAAATTCCTTCCGGCAAATCAAAGGCAACGGGGTTCGAGAACCCAACGTTAAGAATGATTTGCTTGCCGCTGAGTTCGGCACGGTAACCAATGCCGTTAATTTCAAGCTTTCGTTCGAACCCTTGATTCACACCGGTTATCATATTGGCAACCAGACTTCGCGTTAGCCCCTGCAACGCCCGATTGGTTCGGTTTTCCGTTAACATGGTTACATTCATGACGCCGTCTTCAATATTCAAATCAACTGCGGGATGTATGGACTGACACAGTTTGCCCTTACCACCTTCGACGGTCAACAACCTATCGGCATAAGTGATTTTTGTTTTATCCGGTATCGGAATCGGTTTTCTGCCTACTCGAGACATATGCTGCTCCCCTGATATTTAGTTGATTGGTTGATTAGGTAATTAGTTTCTTGCCTGTATGAAATTTAGTACATCATCGGGCATTGATTTTGACTACCCAATTTTCTAACTAATCTGTTTTTCAAAGATGAAACCACCCAACCACTAAACTATTCAACTATTTAACTGATAACCTTTTCAACCATTAACCAAGTCAACCAATCAACCAGTCAACTATACCCTACCAGACCTGGCAGAGAATTTCGCCGCCAAGTTTTTCCTGGCGTGCTGTTTTATCCGTCATCACCCCTTTGGAAGTAGATAGAATCGCAATTCCCAAGCCGTTATATACCGGCTTTATTTCTTTGCATTTTACGTAAACTCGCCGGCTGGGTTTACTAATCCGCTTGAGCTTGTAAATCACGTTGGATTGCCCCGCGCCGTATTTGAGGTAAATCCGCAGGATTCCCTGCTTGCCATCTTTAAGGAATTTATAATTTCGGATGTATCCTTCGTTTTTTAATATTTTTGCCAGCTCGATTTTTAACGTCGATCCAGGAACATCGACGCTGTTAAATTTTGCTTTGGCCGCATTACGCACGCGGGTTAACATGTCAGCTATTGGATCACTAATCGCCATTGTTTTCTCCTGTTGTTCCGGTCTCTTTTTCTCGTTTCGGGGTCACGGGTCTCTGGTTTCCAGGACCTTAACCGTGCTATAAATCTATCAGCAGCCAGTAGCCCCAGCTGCCGGTGCCCATTATTCAGCCTACCAGCTTGATTTTACCACTCCGGGCAACTTACCCTGAGATGCAAATACTCGAAAGCAGATCCGGCAAACGCCGAATTTTCTCAGAAAACCCCGCGGTCGTCCACAGATCGGACATCGATTATAGGCTCTAACTTTAAACTTGGGTTTTCGCACCGCTTTATTTCTAAGCGCTTTTTTTGCCAAATCGTCCTCCTAATTTTTGAAAGGCATGCCCAAAATCCGCAGAAGTTCTTTACCCTCTTCGTCGGTTTTGGCACTGGTTACCACAGTAATGTTAAGCCCTTTAATTCGATCAATTTTATCGAAATCAATCTCCGGAAATATCATATGCTCTTTAATTCCCAGTGAATAATTTCCACGGCCATCAAATGCTTTGCCTGAAATTCCCCTGAAGTCACGAACACGGGGCAGGGCAATATTCACCAGCTTGTAGTAAAAGTCATACATACGATTGCGCCGCAAGGTAACCATGCATCCGATGGGCATTCCTTCTCTCAGCTTGAATGCGGCAATCGATTTTTTGGCGCGTGTTATCACCGGCTTCTGTCCGGCAATGATTTTGAGCTCCTCGGCAGCTGAATCGAGCAACTTGATATTTTGAATGGCCTCTCCCAGTCCCATGTTCAGGACAACTTTCTGCAGTCTGGGAACTTCCATGATGTTCTTATAATCAAAGGCTTTTGATCAGTTTAGGAACTGCTTCTTTCTCATAAAATTCTTTTAGTTGTGACATTCTGATCCTCCGGCAAATAGTCTTATGTATCCAATGCTTCGCCGCATTTGACACAGACCCGAACCTTATTCCCATCCTCCAGCCGCTGCATTTTGACACGGGCGGGAGCAACGCATTTGCCACACATCACCATGACATTGGACCATTGGATCGGCATTTCTTTTTCGACGATTCCGCCCTGTCTGTTTTGCTGGGTCGGTTTGCTGTGACGCTTGACAATATTTATCTTCTCCACAAGAAGGCCGCCTTTTTTGCGTTCGACCTTCAATACCTTTCCAATTTTGCCTTTATCCCTGCCGGCAATGATTTTGACTTTGTCGTCCTTTTTTATATAGCACTTAACTGCCATCATGAGTTTTTCTCCAACAAAAAGTGAAGACCGTTATTAGTTATTTGTCATAAGTTATTAGTTAGTAGTTTTTTGCAGTCCATATTCGAATAACCAATAACAAATAACTAATAACCAATCTCTAAAGTACTTCCGGTGCCAACGATATGATCTTCATAAACCGTTTAGCCCTCAGCTCCCGGGCCACAGGACCGAAAATACGGGTTCCGACGGGCTCCCTGGCCGCATTAATCAAAACAGCCGAGTTGTCATCGAATCTTATGTAAGAGCCATCCGGTCGACGAATCTCTTTCTTGGTTCGTACGATAACGGCCTTTAAAACATCTCCCTTTTTCACTTTGGCATTCGGTATGGCTTCCTTAACGGCTACCACAATGATGTCTCCGATGGATGCATACCGCCTGCGGGAGCCACCCAGCACCTTTATGCAATAGAGCACTTTGGCGCCGGAATTGTCAGCCACGGTTAATCGTGTTTCCGCCTGAATCATTTTCTTTAATTCCCTCTAGAATCAAACCGCCTTTTCAACGATTTTGATTACCCGCCATCTTTTTGTTTTGCTAAGCGGACGGGACTCCGAAATCAGCACCTTGTCACCTATCTGACAGTCATTGCTAGCATCGTGGGCTGCAAATTTGGTGCGCCTTCTAACATATTTGAGATACATCCGGTGTTTAACCAATCGTTCAACCAGAACAGTCGCTGTTTTGTCCGCCTTGTTGCTGACGACCGTTCCAACTAATTGTCTTTTCATTCCTCGTCGTTTCATGGCAGCCACTATTCGTTGTTTTCCTTTTGGTTTAAGGTGACTTCATTAATAACAGTTTCAATCCTGGCAATATCTTTTTTAGTCTGTTTCATCCGCTGAGGATTTTCCAGCTGGCCGATTTCGTGTTGAAATCGCAGATTGAACAATTCCTCTTTTAAATCAGAAACTTTGCTATGCATTTCATCCGGTGTCATATCCCTGATCTCGCTGGCCTTCATAAGGTCTCGCTCCTCTCGACGAATTTCGTTTTTACGGCAATCTTATGCGCCGCAAGCCGCAGAGCTTCCTGGGCCATTTCTCTGGAAACCCCCTGCATTTCATAGAGGATTCTGCCGGGGCGAATGACGGCTTCCCATCCTTCCGGTGAGCCCTTGCCCTTGCCCATCCTAACTTCAGCAGGCTTTTTAGTAAACGGTTTATCAGGGAAAATACGAATCCAGATTCGTCCCCCTCGCTTGACATGCCGAGTCATAGCAATACGAGCCGCTTCAATTTGTTTGGCGCTTATTTTGCCGCATTCGATGGCCTGCAGTCCAAATTCACCGAAATTCAATCTGCACCCGCGGCGTGCGACACCACGCATTTTGCCTCTTTGCTGCTTGCGAAATTTTACTTTTTTGGGGCTAAGCATAATACTAACTCCTGACCTTTAAACCCATCATTCCAGGTTTCCAATCTTCCATCGTTCCCGTTGTGAGCGAAGCGAGCTGTCTTGTTGATATGGCAATTCGTAAACCATAAACTCAAAAACGCTAAGCTGACTCCACCTGCAAATGGTCTTTTTTCAATATCTCTCCCTTGAAAATGAAAACTTTAACACCGATGATCCCGTATGTGGTGCGGGCTTCGATAAAGCCGTAATCAATATCTGCTCGCAGTGTATGCAGTGGCACGCGTCCTTCCCGATACCATTCGGTGCGGGCCATTTCAGCACCTCCCAACCTACCGGAACAAATGATTTTAACACCCAGAGCGCCAAAACGCATGGCTGAAGAAACGCCACGTTTCATGGCACGCCGGAAAGCGACTCTTCTTTCAATCTGCAAAGCCACATTTTCAGCGACGAGTTGCGCTTCTATTTCCGGCTTTCTGACTTCCTGGATATCAATCGTAACCTCATGGGCGGTCATCATTTCAAGATCTTTTTTGAGCTGCGATATTTCAGATCCCTTTTTGCCGATTACAATTCCAGGTCTGGAAGTAAAAATTCGCAGCCGAACGCGCTTGGAGGATCGTTCGATTTCAATCCGTGAAACACCGGCATGGAAGAGTTTTTTCTTGGTAAACTTGCGCAGTTTATGATCTTCCAGAATATATTGGGCATAGTTCTTACCTCCGAACCATCGCGATTCCCAAGTTTTAACTATTCCCAATCTTAACCCTATCGGATTTACTTTTTGACCCAACCTTTACCTCCTTTACGATAACGCAGTGTCTTCATCTAAGATGACAGTAATATGACTGGTTCTTTTCAAAATACGCGTTCCTCGGCCCCGAGCTCTTGCCTTCCAACGTTTCAGGGTCGGTCCCTGGTCGGCGGTGACGTTGCGAATGACCAGCAAATCGACATCAATATCTGCATTTTGATCCGCATTGGCAACAGCTGAACGGATAATTTTTTCCAGAATGCCCGCTGCCTTCTGAGGCATAAACTTGAGCATTTGCAGCCCGCTTTCCACCGGCTTGCCTTTAACAGCACCCACCAACTTTTTTACCTTAGTTGGCGAAATGCGAACATATTTCGAGACGGCTCTAACCTCCATGGTTCCTATCCCCTTTAAGCCTTTGTCAGATCTGTTCTGGCATCCACGATAAAGTAGACAGGTTTCAGTAATTTGCACTGATCTTTTCCTGACACCTGAAACCTGACACCAATGGTCGTGGATTACCTT
>PVMK01171299.1_pt1 | contig 10235 bp, 8 predicted proteins | sample 1853481 | NCBI WGS metagenome assembly PVMK01 (sample SAMN08533507, study PRJNA380276) | Marine sediment metagenome, whole genome shotgun sequencing project.
TGGGCACTTCTATTTTATTATCTTTTGTTTTACCAATCAGCCCGATACGTTCCAATCGACGAACATCTGTATGGACATTTTTGTAATCACGCTCCAGTTCATTCGCTAAAGCACGTATGCTCATGGGACCGTTGGTACGCAGTATCTTCAGCAATACCCACCGCCCTGTAGTGAGTGTCTTAAGAAGCGTCTCCAGGTTTTCAAAATACAGCCGATGCTCGGCCTCAATCTTCTGATCGCGTTCGGCACGCTTCCAAGCGTCAATAAAACCTTTGGCAGTGCTTGTGTCATCGCCAACCCCGATTTGAATTTGTTTCTTCATTTTTTATCCTTTCCTTGTTTTTTGAATCTCATTAAGGAAATCTGCTACCAGGGTTTCCACACCTCTAAACTGATAGGGTTCTTCTTTGCCTTTAATGTGTCTGTGATCGCCTTTCCCCGACTCGTTGTCGTAACGAACGATGCAGGTTCCATCAGCAAGTCCGTAATAAAGGCGGTACTTCAATCCATAAGGTCTATCTGAAGACTTTTTGGGAAGTTGCCAGAGAACCATCTCCCGAACAGCACCATCAGCATAGATAAATTTCTCATGATAGATTAACTTGGCCTTCATATGGCCTAATATGCCATATGGTAAAATAAAAGTAAACACTAAATTTATTTTCTGACAAGTATATCTAAGGGGTAATTTTTTTAAACGGGCTCATGACGCCTATGAATCGTTTATGGAAGCGGTCGGCTGCAGCCTAAACTAAACCTGACCCGGTTTGGCTCATTTTTTTCTTAATGTGAGCAAAATCACGGCGGTTCGGTTTTAAGCCACTCTGATCTATACTGTCCGGCCACTCAAACAGCCTGTCCGGAATTTTAAAACGAGGAAGATGTTTTTCCAAAAAAGGGCTGATGTCTTCAATATCTATCTTCTGCTTTTGCCTTAACTTGACAAAGGCAATCGGTCTGTGCCCGTATTTATCACTTTTAACCGGTACAACCATGACATCTTCAATGGCGGGCAGCCGCGCTAAAACCCCTTCAATTTCTTCCGGTTGGATATTCTCCCCGCCGGAAATAAACATGTTATCCTTGCGTCCCGTGACGGTGAGATAGCCGTCTTGATCGATGTCACCCAAGTCTAAAGTGCCAAACCAGCCGTCTGCATCAAAAGGTGTTATCAAAGCATCCTTTTCGATGTACCCCTTAAAGCGGGTCTTTCCGCGAACAAAAATTTCGCTTTCTTTAGATATTTTAATTTCTCGATGCGCCAGAATGCGGCCGGAGGTAAACAGCTTTTCCAACGAATCGTCTAAAGCGGTAGTGGTTACTTGCGAAGCCATTTCAGTCAAACCGTAGGTGGTGTATAAATTCAGGCCTTTTTGCTTGGCCTGGATGATCAATTTTTGTGGAATCAAGCTTCCTCCCAGCAAAACACTCCTCAGACAGGTTGCTGCTTTATCTGCAACGGTTTCTTCCAAAAGGCTTTTTAACTGGGTAGGTACCAGCGAAACATGGGTTACTTTGTGACGCGTGATTGCCTTGGCCGGTGAAGCATTTGCGGTCGGAACAACCATTGCCGCTCCGGATAATAGAGCGCGAAACAAGATGCCCATACCACCGACATGGTATAGCGGAAGCGACAGCAGCCAGCGGTCACCCGGACCCAAAGGCAGATTTTCATTGGCACCCAGGGCGCTGTAATAATGATGGGCGAATGTATGTAACACCGCTTTGGGAACAGAGCTGCTTCCGGATGTAAACATAATGGCGGCATCCTGATCTAATTCGAATGCAGGCGGCTTTTTTCCGTTGGTTGAAATCTTCGGATGGTTCTATAAAGGGGACAACTCGATATTTGTACATTTATCTGAGTCCGATTTGTAATGCGGTCCGGTGACAATTTTCGTGCAGTCGATTTTATCCAGCAGGGCCGCGATGGTTTTTTTCGGAAAGCGCGGGCTGACAGGGCAAGCGATCGCGCCGATTTGAAAGAGAGCCATCAGCAGCAGGATATATTCGATAGAATTGTTGGCAACGATCCCCAGGCGATCTTCTCGTTCTATCCTTCTTTGAATTAAATTGCCGGCCGCTGCGTTAACCAGCCGGCAGCATTCTGCATACGTGATCGTTCTTTCATCTGAGATCAAGGCCGGGTAATCGCCATATTTTTCGGCGGGGCTCTGCAAGGGGAAAGGAATGCTTTTCATTAGGCGAATTCTTCTAAAATTTCCATTTTGATGTTTTCCATAAGACTCGCGTCATCGGCAAGAACAATCTTGCCGGCCTGAACCCGCATGGGCGGTTCCAATAAATCGTCTTTAAGCCAATCGAGGGTGTCAAGCCCCGCCGGCGTGCGGCCGCCGTCTATCACCGCCGCCATGGAAGCCAGCGTGGCTAATCCCAGGGAGCTCTCAAACGCTGAACTGATTACCGCAGTTATGCCCTTGTCTTGGGCCGCCCGGGCAAAGCGCAGCGCCCGTTCAAATCCCAGTAGCGTTGGCTTTATAACAATGGCTTTTAAGGCAGGCAGCAGCGGCAACTCTGCAGGAGATATTTCCAGCAAAGATTCATCGAGAGCCACCGGCAGGGGCGCAGAAGAGTCTTGGAGCAGTTTTTTTAATTGATCAAAGCTTTGCAGCGGTTCTTCAATATAGTTGACGTTAAACGGCATTGCACGCTGCATAAATTTCAGCGCGTCGTCAAGGTCCCAGGTGCGGTTGGCGTCGAGTCTTAAGAGGGTGTCCTGACCGATTATGTTTCTGATACCGGCGACAATCTCGATATCTTCATCAAGGGATAATCGTCCCACTTTCAACTTGAATGCTCGATATCCTTTTCCAAGCAACGCATTTGCCTTGGCTTCTATTTGCTCCCTGGTTCCACTTAAAAGTGCGTTGACGGCAACCTTTGCTGTGGCCTTGGCACCAAGCAATCGATGCAGCCCTAATTGTTTTGACATTGCCTGCATGTTGAGCACCGCCGATTCGAGACCGAATCTCACCGAGGCTGAGAGGTTAAATCCGCCCAACCAGTCTTTGAAGCCGCCGTTGAGCAGTTCAAGATTCGGCGGGATTGCACCTGCGGTTATTGCTGATGGCAACAGTGCCAGTTCCCGGCCCGCCTGCTCTATGGTTTCCCGGCTGAAGCCAATTAGAGGGGATGTCTCTCCCCAGCCCCAATTGCCGCTTTCATCGGACAGCCGCATAACGAATCCCTCTCGAAGCTTTAAGATGTTGTTTTTTAGCGCCAGGGGTCGGTTAAGTCTGAGTCGAAACCGATAGATGGAAATATCGGCGATTTTCATAAAATCCATCCGATTGAAAAGATAAGGCTGTAAAGCAGCAGCATTTTGCCGGTGGATTCAAGCACACGGTTTAATATGATTCCTTCGGAAGTAAACACTGTTTTGATAGACGGTATCGCCGCCAGTAAAACTACAGACGCCAGCAGGGAGTAAAGGTGTTTGTCGTCATTAAGGACTAAAATGAGCGGTATCAGACAGGCAATCGCAATCGATAGCAGGTATTCAACTTTTGAAAAGGTAATGCCGAAGCGTACTGCCAGGGTTTTTTTGCCGGCACGATGATCGCTTTTAACATCCCGCAAATTGTTTACCGTTAATATTGCCACGGAAAAGAGCCCGGGAGCCAGTCCGGATATAATCACCGGCACAGAAATTTGCAGTGTTTGCACATAATATGTCCCGCCGACGGCTACGGGACCGAAAAAAATGATCACGAAAAGTTCCCCCAAACCGACATAACCGAGCGGATACGGTCCGGCGGTGTAAAGAATACCGCAAAGAATCGAAAGCACGCCGATAACAAAAAGGGGCCACCCTGCGCGCCAGATGAGATACGCGCCGGGTACAACCGCCAGCGCAAAAACCGCTATAAATGCCGCCTTCATCGTTATCGGCTGCACCAGGCCGGCCTGAACGACCCGGGTGGGACCGAGGCGGTCGGTTGAGTCGGCGCCGGTATAGTAGTCAAAGTAATCGTTGGCAAAATTGGTGCCGATCTGGATTAAAACCGCCCCAAGCAGCGCAGAGAGTGCCGACATAATGTGCAGCCCGCCGCTTTCAAACGCCATAGCCGAACCGATAACCACCGGCGCCACCGACGCCCACAGTGTTTTGGGCCGCGCTGCATCAATCCAAATTTTTAGCCTTGATCGTTCCATTTAACTTAATAATCACCGCTGAGACGCAGAGGTTGCAGAGAATTTGTTTCTTTTTTGCTTTCCGCTGGCCCCAGAGATATAAGCCCGCCCGATGGAATCCTCCTAAGGAGGTCCGCAAGGCGGAATTCCATTGGGCAAGTATTCCACAGGGCAGGAAGGGCGGAAAGCAAAAACATGCATCCTTGTGGAACAAAGAAATAACTGCTTGTATTTCAATATAATATTATCATTATAAAGCTTGAGCTATTTTCTTTTGCCGTTTCTTAATCCCGTTAGACTTAGCGGGGCCTCTCAACGGTAAAAGAAATAATATTTAACTCTGCGGCCTTTGCGTCTCAAGCGAAGCGGGCGGTGAAACAATATAAAACAATACATCATCCAACTTACGAATTAGAGAACTGAGGCACTAAGAGCTTCTGGGGAACTTCGAAAAATCCGGCTTGCGCTTTTCAAGAAAAGCATTGCGTCCTTCCTGACCTTCCGCGGTCATGTAAAACAGCATGGTGGCATGTCCGGCAAGTTCTTGGAGCCCCGCCTGGCCGTCACAATCAGCATTCATCGCTGCTTTCAGACAGCGGATGGCGACTGGTGAGTTCACCAGAATTTCCCGGCACCAGACGATGGTTTCCTCCTCCAGCCTTTCCAGGGGTACCACGGTGTTCACCAGGCCCATCTCTAGCGCTTGCTGCGCATTATACTGGCGGCAGAGAAACCATATCTCCCGCGCTTTTTTTTGGCCGACCACCCTGGCCAGATAGCTGGAACCGTAGCCGGCGTCGAATGAACCGACCCGCGGGCCGGTCTGACCGAAGACAGCGTTATCGGCGGCAATGGTCAAGTCGCACATCAAATGCAGAATGTTTCCGCCGCCGATGGCATATCCGGCGACCATGGCAATCAAAGGCTTGGGGCAGGTGCGGATACGGCGTTGAAATTGAAGCACATTCAAATGATGGTCGCCTTTTTCATCTTGATACCCGGCTTCGCCGCGCACCCTCTGGTCGCCCCCGGAGCAAAAGGCTTTGTCGCCTTCACCGGTCAGCACGACGACACCGATGGAATTATCGGCGCGGGCGTCTGCCAAAGCCTCGATCATCTCATTGACCGTCAAGGGACGAAAGGCATTGCGTACTTCGGGACGATTGATGGTTATTTTGGCGATTCCCTCGGCCTGGTGATACTTAATGTCGGTAAATTTTTTACTTTCAATCCAGTTTACAGTAGCCATATTCTTTCCTTTGTTAAACCGCTCCATGGATAATCATATTTTAAACCGTGTAAACTCGTGTATAAGGGCTCGTAAAAAAGAACAGAGGCTTAAATTTGATGATCTCATAAAAAGTCACTAATTCAACCATAGATGGCTAAGTAAAAAGGTTCATATACAAGGCGTATTATTTTTTCAGGAACGAGGCTATACATGTAGTATGCCGAGTGTCTGAAAAAATAATACAACGCAGTAGATGGGACTTTTTACGACGCCATCAAAAAGAGGGCAACTTGTTTAACATATTCGGTTCTATTTTCAAAATGCACGTTGTGACCGGCATCTGCAATAATTTTGACTTGCGCCCGGCGGCACCTTGCAGCCGCTGCTTTGGCAATCTGTATATATTTAGCGTCCTTTTCACCAACAATGCAAAGCACATCAGCGCTTATTTGGTCAAGCATCTCCCAGAGCGGCGGCTGCACACCGGCACCCATCAGTTGCAATGACAGGCTTAACATGCCGGAATCGTTTTTCATTCTGGTTTGAATCATTTTCTGGTACGGTTTGCTTGCTTTATCTATAGATGAAAATATAGGCTGGCTATACCAGGTTTGCAAGAACTGGTTTAACGGCAGAGCTTCAAGTTGGCGGGCCATCTTGCGGTCATGCTTAACGCGCGCACGTATTTCATGCTCGGTTTGCAAACCCGGCGAGGCGGATTCGATAATAACTTTCTCAAATCTTTCGTGGTAAAAAATCGCTAAATAGAAAGCCAGCCTGCCCCCCATGGAATATGACACCAGGTGACAAGTGCTAATGTTGAGCGCATCAAGAAAAGCCATCAAATTGGCTGCACACTTTTCCATGCGGTAATCATCTGCATTTTGAACCACTGTTAGGCCATGCCCGGGCAAGTCTATGACAATACAGTAAAAATTGCCGCTCAAAAAAGGGACTATGGCCTCCCATTCGTCGGTATTTCCCATAAATCCGTGCAGAAACAGCAAGGGGGGCTTTTCTTTATCGCCATACGTTGCGTAATGAAATTGAATGGATGGAGTCATTATTACTAACCTTGACAAGCCGGTAAAGCTGAGCGCTTCGCTTGCGGAGCACTACGTTCGAGGAGCGCTTCGCTAGAGGATTAATGTTTTAGCCTCAAGGCTTTTGCCGCTCAGTGATTGCGGGCGCCGATTTTGCCGGTAAAAAATTTATCCACAAAAAGCACAAATTTCACAACTAAAAACTAAAGGTCGTCAATGGCAGACTTGATTTTTTCCTGAAGCAGTTTATGGAATGTCAGGTTTTCTTGGCGGTCGGTTCTGATTTCAATGACAGCGGAACGTTTGGAATTCAGCGATGTTTTGTAGTCGCTTGCAAAAGCATCTTTTGACTCGGGTTGAAAATAATCCAGCTTAAAAGTTGCCGCAATTTTTTCAAAAGTTAAATTATGCGGTGTGGCAAAAAACGGTTCAAATATTTCCCGGCATTCATAAACCGGCAAAAAGGAAAAGATACCGCCACCTTTGTTGTTGACGACAATAAGCGTTAACGGGTTGGAAATTTGATTCAAAAGGGCCAGAGAGTTTAGGTCATGCAAACATGCCAGATCCCCGATCACAGCAGTCCCTGGTGCCTGTGCGCCATGAACAAATCCGGCAGCGGCGGCGATATTGCCATCGATACCGCTGGCGCCGCGATTGGCTGTTGCGCTAACCTTAGGACCCGCGGGGTCGGCATACATATCCATATCACGAACGGGCATACTGTTGCCCAGAAAAAGGCAGTTGTCTTGGGGAATATGCGTTGATACAATCCGCGCCACAGCCGGTTCTGATATGGCAGGGTCATCACCAAGGTGTTTATCAATTACTTCTCCGACGGCATTATCGGCTTTTTTATATTTATTCAGATAGATATTTTCCTCGTGGATATTCAGAAACCCAAGCAGTGTTTTGCAAAACCGACTGATGTTGGATTCAACTCTTGTGGTGATTCTATGGTTTGGATCATGCCGCAAGGGATGTTCGGCCACATGGATGTAATGCTCCGGCTGGTTTTGCTGTAAAAATAGTTCAAAACGCTTGGAGGTCGGTATGCCGCCAAAGTGCACGATTGTTGACAGCTTTATGGTGCTAAATTTTTCGGACAGCAACAATTGGTCGAAGTAACTAATGGTGTTAATGTCTTTGACGCCCAGGCGCAAACCGGATCGTATGTCGACAAACACCGGCCAGTTCAACGTTTGAGACAATCGATGGGCAGCTTCTCTGTCCGCATCCGAACTCAAACTGCCGATAACCAACAGGCCGTTGGTCGTTTCATTTACAAGTTTCGCTATCTGTTCGACCCTGCCGTCGTTGATGGTGTTAATTGACGGCTCATAGGCGGTGAACGGTTTGTCCCCGTTTATCCATCTTTGGGCGCCGGTAAGATATTGGCTGAAATCTTTTGTCAACGGCGACGGCGCCAGCGGTTCCCGGAACATACAGTTGATATGCACCGGACCAGCGGGGGAACGCGTTGCACGATAAACGGCCTGATCTACCAGTGTCAGGATAGATTCAGGTGCAACCTGCTCATCCGGGCAGGGCAGTTCGAAATGAAAGCGTACATAGTTGCCGTATAAATTGACCTGGTCGATGGTTTGGTTGGCACCGCTTGCAAGAAGTTCCGGAGGTCGGTCGGCCGTCAACAGTATCAGCGGAATCATATCCATGGAAGCTTCCACTACCGCCGGATAATAATTTGCAGCAGCGGTTCCGGAAGTACATACCAGGACCGCCGGCCTGCCGCTTGAGCGCGCGTATCCGAGGGCAAAATAAGCAGCGCCTCTTTCATCAAAATGTATAATGCTTGCTGCTTGTTTTTCAGCCGCTACGGCGGCGGTCAGCGGGGTGCATCGAGAACCGGGGGAAAGTACAAATTGATTTATTTGATTGCGCAGCAGTTCCTGGATGATTAACTGTGCCCAAAGCGCGTTCAAGCTGGATGATTTCTGATTAACCATCAGCTTAGTACACTTAAAAACATATCGATTTTATTGTTCATCTCGTCCCACTCATTGTCCGGGATAGAGCCGCGAACAATACCGGCGCCGGAATACAAATTGAGGCAGTTATCTTTTACCAGACCACATCGAATCGCCACGACAAATTTGGCGGCATCCTGCTTTACCCAGCCCACCGGAGCGGCATACCAGCCACGGTTGAATCCTTCCAGGCGACCGATTTCCTCTACAGCCTTATCCCTGGGATAGCCCCCGACCGCCGCCGTGGGATGCAAGGTTTCGATCAATTCCGCATCCGAAACGTTTTCTTTTAATTTTATATCAAAACGGGCAATTAAATGTTGTATCCGGGCAAGCTTTAATAAAGAGACGGACATATTGTTGCAGTTCAAGGAAGGGGGGGTCAAAGATACAAAGGCATCTTTAACGCTGTCAACCACGTAACGATGTTCCCGCAGGTCCTTTTCGCTCCCCAAGAGTTCCTCGCCAAAGCCTTGGTCTTCCCGGCTTGTTTGACCTCTAGTGCGGGTGCCGGCTATAGCTTCACTCTGCAGTTTTCTTCCTTCACGATAATAAAGCAGCTCCGGTGATGCACCGATAAATGCCAGATTATCCTCCGGCTGAAAACAGAATTTATAACTGTTTGAAGCTTTATCTCGCAGTTTTTGTAATATTGTAAAATGGTTAAGGTTGTCAGAAAATTCCAGCGCTCTTTTGCGGGCCAGAACAATCTTTTCGTATCTGTGCGTTTCAAAAGCCGCTAACGCCGACTGAACGCTGGCTTTCCAGCGGCTTTTCCCGGGAAAATCTTTCTGGGAGATAATTTTGGGGATGCCATTGCAAATGCCGTCAGTTTTGAAGGTAATAGCTTCAAGCTGAGTCATAATTGCCGTGTGATCATCTTCATTGGCATGCAAATTACAAACAAAGAGAGTCTTATCCCTTGATCGAACTAATTCAAAGCGGGGCAAAACAAAATAATAGCGGCCAAACCGCTTCCAGCTATCATGAGATGTTTGATTGGGGGCGAACTTAAACCCGCCATAATACCGTACATCCGGATCGGATTGATCAAGATAATTATGTATCCGGTCAAACAATCTGCGATAACCGTATCCTGAGGTATCGCCAATATAATCCGCCGCACCCACTCCGGCGGCCTCAAAACGGTTATCACGGTCCGACCAGTAAGTTTTCAAACTAAAGTTCTGGCTTTTCAGCCACGGCAGCAACGGTTGATCAGGGACCTGAACCGTCAAACGAATAATTTTTTGATTCTGATATAGCGGCTTGGCCGAAGATGCCAGCGTCGCCTTAATCTTTTCCGCCATTAATTTGGTTGTCTGTTTAATATCTTTCACTTTATCCTACTTCAGATTAACGAGGTCTGTACTTATAACTGCATGACACTTTATTTTTATGAATTTGTTAAAATTATTCATGAAAAATCCAAGAGCACTAAAGAGAGAAAAATAATAGAAAAAATATGGAATTGTGTCAATTATAAATAATACATTGTTGCATCGATTTCTCGTGAAGCATAGAATCGGAGTTTAATCAATGAATCTCCCTGCAGCAAGCTACAGGGAATTAAAGTTCAAAAATATACTTGACATATATTTCAAGTATACCATAAGTACATTTTATTGCTTGTCTCAATTTTAAAAGAGTTCCGCCTATGAAAACCGCATCGAATATCCTCAAGAATAAACAGCCGCTCGGAGCAACGGCCTACCAAGAGATATACAGAAAAATCATTACTACGGTGTGCGATCATATCGAGATTTTCAAGAACCGGATTATCCAGTACCTTGCTTCTTGATGGTTATGTAAAACCTA
>PVMK01128435.1_pt1 | contig 10234 bp, 11 predicted proteins | sample 1853481 | NCBI WGS metagenome assembly PVMK01 (sample SAMN08533507, study PRJNA380276) | Marine sediment metagenome, whole genome shotgun sequencing project.
CCGCTCCCGCGGGGTTTCGTTTTGTAAGCAATCCTCCCCGTCGTTTCGCCGGGCGAATCGACGGGGAGGATTGCTGTTGAGGAAGGGCTGATAACATCGCATTTAGGGCGATGAGCGACCTCAAATACCAGCTTGCTCTGGAACGTCGGCTCGAACGTCGGCAGCGGCGTCGGGAGGAGTACCGCCGGGGGCTTCGGCCCGTGGCGATCGCCGCCTGGAACATTACCAAGGAGCACAATGTGGGGTCGCTGGTCCGGACCGCCCATGCCGCTGCCGTCGAGGAGGTGGTGCTGGTGGGCGAGCGGGAGTGGAACGTGGAGGCGGCCCGTACGTCGGAGCTCTACACGACCGTGACCCAGCTGAGCGATGTGGCGGCCTTCCGCCGGTACCGCGAAGAAAAGGGGTGGAATCTGGTGGCGGTCGAGCTCGACGCTCGGGCGGTCAATCTCTTCGATGCCGAGTACCCGGAACGACCCTGCTTCCTTCTCGGATCCGAGCTCGGTGGTGTCCCGGCCGACCTGCTTGACGAGGCGAGCCTGGTCGTCCAGATTCCGCAGTGGGGGCTCGTGCCCTCCCTCAACCTGGCGGTTGCCGGTTCGATCGTGCTCTATGATTTCCTCGGCAAGCGCCACCGCAGTGGTCGACTGAATCGTCCCGATGGTGGTTTGGCTGCACAACCACCGGCCGGATATGACGTAGATCACACCGGGTAGAATCGCCCGTCATGGGCATTGGTTGTTCGCGACCTGATGCCCTGATAGAGTGGGCCCGCCCAAATCCACACGCGCACGGCGCAGCGCAACCGGCTGTCCGCGTGGCAAAATCAGGAGGCAAATATGCGGAACGTGACGCGCTTTACGGCAACGGCCCTGGTGATATTCACCGCCCTGTACATGGGCGCCTGCAAGAGTAGTGGCTCGAAGATCCAGGCGCCGCCCCCATCTCCGACCCCCGTGTCGACCGCAGAGTCGAGCACGATGCCGGAGGAGGTGGTGCACGAACCCATCACCGAGACCATTGTTTCGCAAGAGGTGACCGAAGAGCTGCCGGAGGACCTCGCCCAGCTCAACGCGCAGGGGTACCTCGAGGACGCGTTCTTCGACACCGACCGATTCGATCTCACACCTGCCGCCGCGAGACGCTGACCAGGAACGCCGGCTGGTTGCAGAAGCATCCGACCATCTCCATCCTCGTCGAGGGCCACTGCGACGAGCGCAACACCCGCGAGTACAACCTCGCCCTGGGCGAGCGCCGGGCAAGCGCGGTGCGCGATTACTTGGTCTTTCTCGGCATTTCCGCTCAGCGGATCCAGATCATCTCCTACGGCGAGGAGAAGCCCTTCGCACTCGGCAGCGACGAGAGCGTGTGGAGGCTTAACCGCCGTTCTCACTTCGTGATTGTCGCGCGATAGGAGCAATGTCATGCGCACGATGCATCTGATGGTTTCGCTGATGGCCGTGGTCGTACTCGTCGCCTGCAGTTCGTCCGAGGACATGGCCCTGCTGCACCGGGAGATCACCGACGTCCAACGTTCGGTGGACACACTCCAGACCGAGGTCCTCGACCAGTCGGACCTGCGGGCCATGGAAAAGTCGATGCAGGATTTGACCAACCAGAATCTGCGCTCGAACGCCGATCTCGCGCAAAGGGTTGCCGCACTCCAGGAGCAGATCGAGGCCCTGCACGCCAGCCTCGAGCTCACCACCCGCCGCCTGCAGCAAATCTCGCAGGAGCTGGCCGCGGCGCGGAGCATGGGCGCAGGCGGGGCAATGTTGCCGCCGGTGTCGGCGGTGCCGACCGGAGATGGTGGCGCCGGGCCCGTGGGGGCTGCAGCCGTCGGAGCGGCTGGCGCGACAGCGGTGTCTTCCGTGGGCTCCGCCGGCCCGGAGGAGGTGTATCGCTCGGCCTACGAGGACTACATGCGGGGTAACTATGACCTCGCGGCAGACGGTTTCGGAGAGTACCTCAGACGGTGGCCGAGCACCGAGCTGTCGGACAACGCCCTTTATTGGATCGGCGAGTGCTACGACGCTCAGGAAAAGCCACAGGAGGCCCTCGACACCTTCACGAAGGTCCTCGAGGACTACCCAACATCCGACAAAGCTGCTGCCGCACAACTCAAAAAGGGTCTGATCTACCTCAAGATGGGTGACCAGGGCCAGGGCGTGGTCAACCTGCAGTACGTGGTCTACGAGCATCCGGGCACCCGCGAGGCGGATCTCGCCCGCGAGCAGCTGAAGTCGCTCGGTCTCACCATTCGGTGAAACCGAGGGGTGAGGAAGTTAGGAGGTGAGGAAGTTGGGGAGTGAGGGTTCCTAACCTCCTAACCTCCTAACCTCCTAACTTCCTCACCCCCCTCCAAGCCCCACGCCCTGATCCGCAGCCTTCATGCTGCTTCAGTTGTAGACCTCACAGGGATTTCGGGTTATCATATGCGACCCGACGCAACACCAAGAGTTGCGTCCGGTGAAGGAGAGTCGATTCGATGGCTACGATCAAAGGAACGAAGAAGCAGGCGCGCAAGCGCCACCGCCAGTCCCTCGAGCGCAGGATGCGCAACCGTTCGGTGCGGACCCGGGTACGCCGCCAAATGCGGATGATGCGGATAGCCATGGCCGAGGGTGATGCAGCCAAGGTGAAAGAGCTCCTCCCCGAGACCATGTCGGTTATCGACATCGGTTGGCGTAAGGGAGTGTTCCACCGAAACACGGCGGCCCGCTACAAGTCACGCATGGCGCGCCAGGCGAGCGTGATCATCTCCGGCAAGGAAGCCTGAGAAAATGGAAGAGGCCCTGCTCACCACCTCGATAGCTTCGGGAAACCTGGTGAGCCGGGGCAAGGTCCGCGACATCTATGCCACTGACGATGCACTGGTCCTCGTCGCCACCGACCGGATCAGCGCCTTTGACAGCGTGCTGTCGCCGGGCATCCCCGGACGCGGGAAGATCCTCACCAGCCTCTCCACCTTCTGGTTCAGGCGGTTTGAGGACACCGTGCCCAACCACCTCATGGCAACGGAGCTCGGCGATTTCCCCGAGCCCTTCAACCAGCACCACGAGCTTGCCGGCCGCAGCGTCTACGTGCAGCGGCTCGAGCCGATCCCGGTGGAGTGTGTTGCCCGCGGCTACCTCGCGGGCTCGGGCTGGAAGGAGTATCAGGCGGACGGAACCGTCTGCGGCATCGAGCTGCCGGCGGGCTGACCGAGTCCGCCAAGCTCCCGGAGCCCATCTTCACCCCGGCGACCAAGGCCACCGACGGCCACGACGAGAACATCAGCTTCGAGCGGATGGTTGGGATTGTCGGCGAAGAAACTGCCGTTCGGCTGCGCGCCCCGACCCTCGAGCTCTACACCGCGGCCGCCGACTATGCGCGTGAACGCGGAATCCTGATCGCCGACACCAAGTTCGAGTTCGGGTTCGACGGGGACGGCCGAATCGTCTGGATGGACGAGGCGCTGACTCCCGACTCCTCCCGATTCTGGCCCGTCGACGACTATCAGCCTGGGCGCTCCCAGGCTTCCTTCGACAAGCAGTACGTACGCGACTGGCTCGAAACCAGCGGCTGGGACAAGGAGCCGCCGGCCCCGGTCCTGCCGGCTGAGGTGGTGGAAGGCACCCTCTCGCGCTACAGCGAGGCCTACCGCCTGCTCACCGGTGCTGATATCTAGGAAAGCGAATTTCATCCCCAAGAGCGGAGGACTTTTCCATGACCGTGTACGCGACAGAGAACATCCGAAACGTGGCGGTGGTCGGCCACCCCGACACCGGCAAAACCTCGCTGGTGTCGGCAATGCTCTTTGACAGCGGGACCGTCAACCGCCTGTGCAAGGTGGACGACGCCAACACCACAACGGATTTCGACGAGGACGAGCACGACCGCAAGATCACCATCAACACCGCGGTTGCCAACTTCGAGCACAAAGGGGTCAAGGTCAACCTGATCGACACCCCGGGCTACGGCATCTTTTCGACCGACGCCATGCAGGGCCTCCGGGTTGCTGATGCGGCCCTCATGATGGTGTCTGCAGTCGGGGGGATCGAGGTGCAGACCGAAAAGATGTGGAAGGCGGCCACCGACTTCGGCCTGCCGGTCCTGTTTGCGGTCAATCTCATGGATCGTGACCGCGCCTCCTTCTCACGTGTGGTCGCGGCCCTGCAGAAGAAGTACGGCCGTGAGGTGACCCCGCTACAGCTGCCCATCGGTGAGGAGTCGAGTTTTTCCGGCGTCGTCGACCTGGTCAGCGGCAAGGCCTTCACCTGGGAGCACGACGAGAGCAACACCGTCACCGAGGCCGAGGTGCCGGGCGACATGGCGGATGCCGTTGCTTCGGCGCGTGAGGCGTTGATGGAGATGGTTGCCGAGCAGGACGAAGAGCTGATGGACAAATACCTCGAGGACGGCGAGCTCGACGCCGAGACCTTCGCCAAAGGCCTCAAGAGAGCGATCGTCACACGCGAGCTCCTGCCGGTCTTCGCCGTCGCCGCGGCCAAGAATATCGGCGTTCAGCCGCTCATGGATGCACTCGTCGAGCTCGCTCCCGCACCCGACTGGCGCCCCGTTCAGGTGACGGTGGACGGCGAGGAAAAGGAGTTCGAGATCTCCTCCGATTCTCCATTCGCGGCCTATATCTTCAAATCGATCTCCGATCCCTTTGCAGGCCACATCACCCTGATGCGTGTGTTCTCGGGAGGTGTTGCCACCGACGCCAACGTTTCCAACTCCACCCGTGATTCAGCGGAACGCCTGAGCGCGCTGTCGATCCCCCTGGGCAAGGACCTCGAGCACGTGGCCGAGCTTGCCGCCGGCGACATCGGTGCGCTTCCCAAGCTCAAGAACACCCACACAGGCGACACCCTGTGCGAAGCCAAACAGGACATCAAGCTGACCGCTGTGACCATTCCCGAGCCGGCGATCAGCTTCGCGCTCGAGGCCGAGTCCAAGGGTGACGAGAACAAGCTCGCCACGGCGCTCGTCAAGATCCGCGACGAGGACCCGACCATCACCATTGGTCGTGACCCGCAGACAAAGGAAATGCTGATCTCCGGCACCGGCCAGCTCCACGTCGAGGTGGTGATCGGCCGGCTCAAGAAACGCTACAACGTCAACGTCGTCCTCCACCAGCCCAAGGTGCCGTACCGTGAGACCATCAAGTCGTCGTCGGAGGTCACCACCCGGCACAAGAAACAAACCGGCGGCTCGGGCCAGTTCGCCCAGTGCTCGATCATCATGGAGCCGAATCGTGGCAAAGGCTACGAGTTCATCGACAAGATCTTCGGTGGCTCGATCTCGCAGACCTATCGGCCGGCGGTGGACAAGGGCATCCGGGAGGCCGCCGAGCGCGGCGTGGTTGCGGGCTACCCGATGGTGGACTTCAAGATCACTCTCGTCGACGGCAAAGAGCACGCGGTGGACTCGTCGGAAATGGCGTTCAAGCTCGCCGGCCGCAAGGCTTTCAGGGACGCCGCCGCCAAGTGCAAGGCGACCCTGCTCGAACCCATCATGCAGATCGAGGTCTACACCCCAGAGGACCACCTCGGCGACGTCATGGGCGACCTCAACTCACGCCGCGGCCGCGTCCAGGGCATGGACTCCGAGGATGGCATCACCACCGTCAAGGCCCAGGTGCCGCTCGCCGAAATGCTGACCTACGCGCCGACCCTGCGCTCCATCACCCAGGGGCGTGGTGACTTCCACATGGAGATCGCCCAGTACGCCGAGATCCCCAAGCAGCTACAGGAGAAGATCATCGCGGCGGCCTCAACCGACGAGGAAGAAGAAGACGAGTAGAATTCTCAATTCTCAATTCTCAATTTTGAATTGCCACCTACGCGCCCCCGTGCGTAGGGGTTTGAGCCGTCCCCCTGGGACCGCCGAGCTCCAGCTCGGCATCCAATTCGCCGAAACCTTTCCGGCATTCCAACAAGCCGCGAAGCGGCGACAGATAATTAGCCTGGGGCGTGAGCCCCAGGGGAAAGATGTCAAAACAAGATCAAGCTCCGAAGGAGCGACAGATCATGCCTGCGGCGTCAGCCGCAGGTGTAGCCGCTTCGCGGACTCACGCCGCGAGAACCGCCTCAAGCGCCTCCGCCGGCGAGACAATGCGAACCCCTTTAACGTCCTTCCCGAAAAGTTGGCCGAAGTGGGTGCGGTCACCGGTGACCAGGAGGTCGACGCGGTTCGAGATCGCGGCGGCGAGGATCGGCGCGTCACTGTCCTGAAGACCGTGACCCGCGGCCGACTCGACCATCTGGGGACCGGCCTCCGCCACCCTCTCCACCCCTTCCAGGAGAGCATTGACAGCCTCCGCCCCCCGCGGAGATTTGAGAATCAGGTTGCGGTGCGCCTCTTGGATCGAGTGCGGCGAGGCGACGAGCTCGCACCGTTCGGCCGCGGCCAGCCGAAAGAGAGCCCGCGCCCGTCCCTGCGGCCAGTGAGCGGCCGCCGAGATCATGTTGGCGTCAAGGAAAACGCGCACCGTCAGTCCTCGACGGCCCCGCGAACGCGGTCAGCCTCCTCGGCGCTCATCTCGTCCTCGTCGAGAAACTCACGCACCCGCGCGTCACTGTAGATCTCGATCGGGTAAACCCCGGCCGGCCGCAGCAGAATCGCGCCGTCGTCGGTCGCCTCCACCAGCAGCAATGACTCCGCCTCGATCCCGAGACGGTCGAGGATCGCCTTCGGGATCGAGATCTGCCCCTTCTTGCCCAATTTGACGGTTTCCATGATTCCAATATACCAGAAAACCGGGATTCCGGAAAAATCGAGTTAATTCGAGATCCCCCATGAGGTGGGGCCGACGTATCCGATTCAAAGCTGGCGGTTGGGTGATGGAAAATCCGAAATCCGAAATTCGAAATTCGAAATCGCCATCGGGTTTCCGGCTATGATGAACATGACCGCTGCCGGAGTGGCGGAATGGTAGACGCTGGGGACTTAAAATCCCCTGAGGGTATCCTCGTGAGGGTTCGATCCCCTCCTCCGGCACCAACAAAACAAAAGAGTTACGATGGAAGCCCCGGAAATTCCTCCGGGGTTTTCCGATCCATGTCACACTCTCGTCACACTAAAAGCCCGCAAGTCACAACATCTGAAAACAGTTGCCAACACGACCAGAGAGGCACATTTCAAATACGTGCGTGAGTTCCAGTGGGGATGTACGGCCTCGCCTTTGGTGCCCTCCTAGTGCACTCGAACTCAAGAATCGACAACCGTCTAACTCGTACCGCCCCCCTTACTGCGATACCATGCCCCAGGGGAACCACCAACAATGAGTGACCTCATCGGCACCACCCTCGGCCACTACCGCATTGTCGAGAAGATCGGCGAGGGTGGGATGGGAGTGGTTTACCGGGCGAATGATGAGCGGCTGGATCGGGATGTTGCGATCAAGGTCCTGCCTGAGCACCTCGCCAAAGATCCCGCGCGGCGAGAGCGCTTCGAGCGCGAAGCGAGGGCGGTTTCGAGCCTGAATCATCCCAACATTTGCACGCTCCATGACATCGGCCAGCACGACGGGATCGATTTCATCGTCATGGAGCATATCGAGGGCGAGACCTTGGCCAGTCGTTTGGAGAAAGGTGCGCTGCCCCTCGATCGAGCCCTTCAGGTGGGCATCCAAATTGCCGACGGGCTGGATAAAGCCCACCGCCGGGGCATCGTCCACCGCGACCTCAAGCCGGGCAACATCATGCTCACGAAAGGCGGCGTCAAGCTGCTGGACTTCGGTCTCGCGAAATTGACGGCGCCGGACGATCACGTCGCCGAGTCCGCGCTCGCCACCGAGGACAAGCCGTTGACGGCCGAAGGGACACTCCTCGGAACCGCCCAGTACATGGCGCCGGAGCAACTCGAGGGCAAGGAGGCCGACGCGCGAACTGACGTCTTTGCGTTTGGGGCCCTGCTGTACGAGACGATCACCGGCAAGAGGGCATTCGAGGGGACGAGCCGGGCGAGCTTGATCTCGGCGATCATGTCTTCTGAAGCGCGGCCTCTGTCAGAAATTCATGTGGGCTCTCCACCGGCGCTGGACCGAACGGTTGCGAAGTGTTTAACCAAAGACCCCGAAGAGCGTTGGCAGACGGCTCGCGATCTGGTGGATGAACTGCAGTGGATCGATTCCGGGGCTGCCGCGGAAACGACGGTGGTGGCACGGCCGCAACGCAGGCGACTCGCCTTTGGTGCCCTTGCCGGCGCACTCGTAGCCACCGCGATCATGTGGGTAGTCGGACCGGAAACGTCTTCGACGCCACCTCCTGCACGGCTGCACCTGAGTCTTCCAGACGGGCAGGAGATTGGGCCCAGTTGGAACCCACCGTTTGTCTTTTCTCCCGACGGCTCACACCTGGTGTTCATCTCGAAGCAATCCGGGGAGTCACGACAACTCCACATCCGTCCGATCAACGGATTTGAGGCTCGTACCCTGCCCGGCGCGCGGGGCGCGGATATGCCCTTCTTCTCACCGGACGGCCGTTGGATTGGATATTTTTCGACGGGCAAACTTTGGAAGCTGTCTCTGGCCGGCGGAGCGCCGGTGACAATTTGTGACGTTTCGCAGCTTGTTGCGGGCGCGAGCTGGGGGCCGGGCGACTCGATCGTATTCGCTGTTGTAGGCTCTGGTCTGATGAAAGTCCAGGCTACCGGGGGCTCCCCGGAGCCGCTCACAAGGCTTCGGGAGGGGGAAGAACACTGGTGGCCTCAGGTCCTTCCAGACGGAAAGGCCATTGTCTTCACCGCCGATACCGAAAGCGGCTTCCGTCCCGCAATAGCTTCCCTGGAGACCGGTGAACATCATGTGCTGGAAGAGCTGGGAACCGGGAGGGTCGCGCGGTACATCCCAACCGGCCATATCGTCTATGGGGAGGGAGGACAGCTTCTGGCGGTGCCATTCGATCCGGTGCGTCTGGAGGTGACGGGCACGCCAATCTCTGTCCTCGAGGGACTCCACACATCACCGACCTCTGGGCTTGCCTATTTCGCGGTGTCGAACACGGGCGCACTCGCTTTCCTTCCGGGTCGTCAGGCCGAGTTGGAACGGCAGCTCATGTTGGTCGACCGTCAGGGAGTTGGAACGCCATTAGTCGAAGAGCGCGGCAACTTTCTGAGTCCCCGCTATTCCCCGGACGGCACAAAAGTGGCGGTAGAGCGTTTTGAGGGATCGGGACGGAGGTCCATCTGGGTCTTCGATCTGATAAGTGGGTCGCGGATCCGCTTGACGACCGGAGGTGAGAACGGCTTGCCGGTATGGACGCCGGACGGCGATCGCATCACTTTTTGGAGCGACTATGAAACCATCCATTCAAAGGTGGTTGGTGCCGATGCGGCGGACAAACTTCACCACAGCCCCCACCCGGTATTCCCGGCGTCGTGGACACCCGGGGGTGAAGATCTCGTCTTTGTTGAGTTTCACCCGGAGACCCGAGGTGACATCTGGGTTCTGCCTGAGGACGGTGAAGCGAAAGCGTGGATTGCAACCGAGTTCGCTGAAGGCTATCCCCGCCTGTCTCCGGATGGGCGTTGGCTCGCGTACATTTCAAGCGAGTCAGGAAGATATGAGGTCTATGTGCAGGCCTACCCGGGGGCGGGCGAAAAGATCACGGTGTCTACCGATGGAGGCTATGAGCCCGTGTGGTCTCCCGACGGGCGAGAGCTTTTCTACCGCATCGGAACACGCATGATGGTCGTTTCAATTCAAACCAGCCCGGTCTTTCGCTCGAGCCGACCGAGAGAACTCTTCGAAGGTCCCTACCTTTCCGGCTCGGAAATCGCGGCTATTGCCACATCGTATGACGTGGCGCCGGACGGCGAGCACTTTCTGATGATCGAGGGCGGCGAGGAGGAAGCAGGGAACCAGTTGCACCTGGTCCTCAACTGGTTTGAAGAGCTGAAGCGCCTCGCACCGACGGAATGACGATGATCCGCACCACCCTCTCCATGGTGCACTCCTGGATCACTTGAACTCAACAAAGGCGGGATCTCGTTTAGCCGGCGATTCGTTGCCGCTGGAGAGCGGTCATCGCGTACGCCCCAAACTCACCCCTCGTCGAAACTGCTTCGCTCGTCCAGCCGTCAACCCATGGGACACTGGTGGGACACTTGAACTCAACAAACCACAGTTTTTGCCAACAAGGGACCACACTCAGAGGCGATCTGGGCGGCTCGCAAGTCCGTTCGTTTCTTGTTGTTCCGGTTAGTCGTGTGTTGTAAAATATTGTAGTTAATAGGCTTACGAGCGGAC
>PVMK01149100.1_pt1 | contig 10232 bp, 8 predicted proteins | sample 1853481 | NCBI WGS metagenome assembly PVMK01 (sample SAMN08533507, study PRJNA380276) | Marine sediment metagenome, whole genome shotgun sequencing project.
GACGCTGTGTACTGGCATGAGGTTGCCCAACAGTTTGCAGATCATAAAAAAGGTAAAGCACATCATTGGCGCAAAAAATCTAACCCCCATTTAGTGCACTATGTTCAATGCAAACTCATCGATGACTGGTCGCCGGAGGAAATCGTCGGACGACTCATTGCTGATTACTCCAACAACGAGCTGATGCGTATCAGCCACGAAACCATCTACCAATGGATTTATGCCGACGCTGTCGACGGCGGTGATCTGTATACGCATCTGCGACGTCATCACAAAAAGCGGCGCAAACAACGTCGCTACGGTTCGCTTCGCGGTTTAATCCCCGGACGGGTAAGCATCTCCCAGCGCCCGCAAGCAGTTGATCATCGAGCGCGTTTCGGCGACTGGGAGGGCGATACGTTAGAAGGGGCCAAAGGCAGCGGCGCGATCGCCACCCACGTTGAGCGCAAAAGCCGCTATCTTGTCGCTGCTAAACTTTGTGACAAGGCCGCCAACACAATGACCACGGCCTCTGCCAGGGCATTTGTTCGCATTCCAAAGCCAATGCGAAAGACCCTTACGGTGGACAACGGCAAAGAGTTTGCCCAGTTTAAACAGCTTGAAAAGATAACCGGTTTCAGTATTTATTTTGCTGACCCTTATTCGGCCTGGCAACGCGGTTGTAATGAAAACACCAACGGTTTGATAAGACAATACTTGCCCAAAGGCACAAACTTTAAAAATATTACCAACAACGATCTTGCAATAATTGTAAAAAAGTTAAATCATAGACCCAGGAAATGCCTCAATTATCAGACACCTCATGAAGTCATTCACAAAGCTATTCATGGTGCAGTTGTAACTTGAATTCACCCATAACCATGTTTAATGATAAATCCTGAAACCATCTGGGACACATTCATAATCTAAATGCTGAGAGGGACTAAACGTGAGGATTCAATAACCCTTGAGACTCACATTTCAGTTAATAGAGAGGCTGAAAAAACGACAATGTGTCGTTTTTAGAGGGATAACTGATTGCTAATGATTCACGTATTTGTGGAGTCTGCAATGAACAGCATCTTCGGCGGTCAGAATGGGCTTGAGGTATTGATGGACAGTAGAAAGACTAGCTAACCGTACAGTTAAGATGAGTGCATGTTATCATGAGTTTCCGGAAAGTTATGATTTGATGTGTCAGTTGTAACCTGCCGATGCCGGGTCGTTAGATCCGGCATCCCTCTTCGAAATATCGATAGTTCGATCTCCTACCGAAATTCAAGGCCAATACCCGAAATATATCCCGGCAAGGCTTGAGGGTCCGTTTGAGGATTGAACGTGTCGAATAAAAGGAGCGGTATGCATAAAGGTAGCCCTCCAGAAGTTCATTCGGCGTCATCAACATCGGGCGGAAGACGACATGGTTTCCATCGTAATGTGACCAATCACGGTCCAGAATGCGCCCCTCTTCCTCCATTTTGTCAAATAGACTGGTGCAAGAGGTGTAAGTGATGACGGTAGGCAGGGCTCCTCCAGAGCCGGTGCCTAAACATGACGTTGGCGAATCCGCCTATGTGTTCAGGCCTGCTACAAATACTATGAGAGAGTATACGCAGACATGGAAGCCGACCTTGGTTTCTTTCGGTAAAAACGTTAGAGTATGTAGCCTCACACTCGTTGCATTCATTAAATGTACTGGTTCAATATCATTCTTTGTTCACACCATCAAAGGAAAATATGAAAATCAAAAAAGAGCTTAAAAGCCCGTCTTAACAAAAGAATAAAACTGCTATTTTACTGAGTCGAAACTATGTAAACGTATTTGATACATTTGAAAAAGCGTCATGATTTAGGAGACAAAGGGTGTTTACTTGCCAATCTGCATAATCTGTTCGGCACACTTGCCTGCAACCTCACTATCAGGCTCCTTCTCATAAGGCATGGTTGCCCAACCCTGCTCTTTGACATATTTATCTCTTTCCCAGGAGCTTTTTTCTTTCAATTCTTTAAGTTTTTGGTCTTTCTCAGGGTCTTGATTAAATTGTGCTACACAAATCGGTGTCAAGCGATCGAGGACAGCAGCTTCAGCCATTTCTTCAGCCGTTGTCTGGGCAGTACCGCCCGTAACCCATCCACCCCAAGCGAACCCGATAATCATTGTTATAATTGCACCACCAATAGCACCCCACAATAACGGCTTTATCATTTCTTTTATTTTAGACTCCGGCATTCAGTATCTCCTTTTGGTTAATAAATTAAGTTCACGGTGAGACAAGACATACGTACACGAGTGGTGTGGTTCTGGTCAAGGGCTTTCCATGTTGTCAGTTTCCAGCTTGATATAATTAAACGGTGGTTCTGGCTGCAGACACCTTTGATAAGTCCCGAACAAATCATTCAACCGATATAACAAGCTTTTCTTTACCTGATTCAACCTCGATTAGTGCGCCTTTTGAAATACTTTTACCAGTTCGGACAGCTTTATCGGTTCCATACTTTATGATCCGGAGCGGATGAAGCTCCACCATGGATATGGGCCGCTCGTTTCATTTTTCAATGTCAGCGCAGTCCGATACGGGATATCCGGCCAGCTCATTTATTTATTTTTATCTTTTTTTTGCTTCCGCTTCTCCTTTAGTGTGTGCTTGCCTTTTTTCTGTTCTTCTCGTTTACCTTTATCTCTTTTTCCTTTGTCGCCCATCTCATCCCCCTTGATATTTCTTTTCCGGTGGGTTCTCGCCTGTCATTTCATGAAATATTCGAGTATTAAAATCTCCAAATGATACGCTTAGGATAATTATTGTTGAATTTCAGAATATCGAATCTGTAACCAGGTAGACTTCGATTTTCAGAACCCTCAAATGTCAACAATAACAGCCCTTAATATGTTTTTCAGTGAGAAAAACAAAGTGGCCCAATAATTTTGAACCACTCTTATTTCTATCCTCCGTTAGATTTATTTTAGCAAATCGCTTAACTTTTCAACACAGGCGTCGGCAACGCCGTACTTAGAAGTGTCATCACCGGTCATAACCGACCACTTGCCTTTTTCAATATAATTATCCCTCTGCCAGCTTTCTTCTTTCTTGAGCCCGGCCAAATTCTTCTCAAAATCGGGATCAGCCTTAAAATTGTTGGCGCAGATCTCTGCCGCTAAGGGCATTACGGCTTCATCAATCTTAGCTTGAGCTGTACCGCCGGTAACCCAACCGAATGCCGCAAATCCAAGTATCCACCATCCAATTATGCCGATAACGATTCCCCAAGCTAAAAATTTGATCTTTACTGATGTTTCTGGCTTCATAAATTTCTCTTACTCGTTAAAAGGTTAAAATTAAGCAACACCCTTACCGTTACAAAGAACTAAACTAAAAATAGTTTATCACAAAAGTGTTACGGAACTGAACGATTTGTTTCACTGTGAATCCATTCGATCAAGCTAATAGAACCCACTGCCATCTGTAGTCCAATTCATCTCTACCTTAATATTTACAACCAGAGACCACTTAAAATTCCTAGTTCAAAAGTTATTAAAAGAAAAAGTCCTAAGCTTATAATATTTATTTCAATCTTCTTCAATTTATTGTCCGCCTTATATGGTTTGTTTGCTATATTTTCAATAAAACAGTTTAATTTTTGCTTTCTAATTCGATTTTTATCGCCTTGCTGGTGCTCTTAACAAGCTCCACCCCCCGGGAAGGAATTGGTTATTATGAAAATTAATCGGCACTCTTGACCACAACTTGGGGAGAAGGCAATAAAATCCGGAAACAAAAATCGTAAGGCCATTTAACCCTGCCTTGAATGTCTAATGATTGAAGTCTGTTTAACTTTTCTTAAACTTTCTCTTGAATCCCACAAGAGCGATAATCCTGACGAGCCCGCAATCGATTCTTTCATGGATTTTCACCCAAAATCGAGATATTCTAAAGTGTCATGATAGGTTTCTTAAATCAATACAATTTGAGGACGGCCGAAAGTTACGATTTCGATGACGAATGTTTGTTCTTGAACCAAATTATCCAGTTCATCCGGAATTTTCAATCCATCTGCTGATATTCTGTATGATACCATTCGCGTAATGCTACGGCCTGCGGCTTTGGCCGGCACCCCTGACTGGGTAAAACCCGCTAACTCTGCGAGCCGTCTCGGTACCGTGTCGGGGCAAGTTCAGCCCGTGTGTTACCACACGAACCCGCCCTCTGCCTACATATCTAAAGGGCAACTGATATGATAACCTCCTTTCAGGTTAATAGATAACGGTCTCGCGACCTCGTACATAATTAAGATGCGACCGCATTCTTCTCTCACAACCTATGCCTGTCCAGTCTGGAAGACAGACTATTGGATTATAGACGGGAAGCCCTCAAGATTCCCACCTGGATAATTAATTCTAAAGGTCCCGGATAAAGACACCGATATAAAAGAAGAGTATGCGGAGTATTATAGGAACTGGAGCATATAAGCATGTAGTGGGTACAGCTTGGTGCAATCTGTCCTTTGGCAGGATGGACTGGCGAGGTCGAAACTCGCACCCGCTACCACAAAAAGAGGTGCACATTGAAAAATGAAATTAGGATTGATAGGTTTGGGGGGAACCCATTGTTGGTACCAAACACCACAGTTGGATGGATGAGCCTAAACATATTTAATTGTGGCGTTATCCTGGGAGACGATGGTGTTTATAGAATGCTGGTTCGTGGATCACATACTAATGATCAATCAAAGTCTGACTTAGGGTTGGCCTTGAGCACGGATGGCATCCACTGGAATCTCCTAACAAAACCAGTTTTAGAGTGCGGTTTTAATGAATACTGCACTCTCGGGATCAGAGATCCACGCATCGTTAAATGGATTGATGGATGGTACTATGTTTTTACAACGGTCGCCGCCCCCGCAACGATGGCTGAAGCAAGAGTTGGGATTTTTAAGACAAAAGATTTCCTCAACTTTGAGTGGGTTGGTATACCATTCGACTACAACGACGCAAACTCGGCGATCTTTCCAGAGACCATTGATGGCTGGGCATACCTTCTGCATAGGAGACCACCACATATTCGCATAACAAGAACAAAAGATCTAACCTTAAAAGGTGGGTGGCAGGATGATCAGGTACTGATAGAAAAAGATCTATTTTATCCGCATCCAGATCACTTGGATACTACGTATCCCGACAGCAAAGCTGTAAACGGTGTTATGCCCACCAAGATAGGCATCGCTGGGCCACCAATCAGAACACCTAAGGGATGGTTGGTCATCACTCACGTGGTACATAGATATGACCCAAGGGTATGGGAATGTTCTTTTCTTCTTTACAGATCGTATTCCCTCTCATTTATTTTACTCGACATAGATGACCCAACAAAAGTACTCTATGCTCATCCAGAGGCCATACTGTGGCCCGAGAAAAGGTATGAAGTTGTTGGTACGGTTCCAAATGTTGTGTTTAGCTGTGCCACGGTTGACCCTGGAGGCGACTCCCTTTATGTTTACTGGGGAGGAGCTGACACCGTAATTTGTGGAGGCAGATTGTATAAAAAAGATTTGCCTATGTGTTATTGCCAGGAGCGACCTGAAACAGTATTAAATCAGGCGGTTTGAAAATGTATTATTGAAAGCCTGTATTTTCTTCTGCAGAGATTAAATTTAAAAACTTTTCTTCCATCTTCTTTCATTATTTTTTCCCCACTTTATTCCGTATCTACAATGATCTCATTTTCTCTATACCTCATACTTACAGTATTCCCATAAATAATTAATTAAGTTCTCAAGATTGCAACTCAATAGGATAATGTATTTATCACCTGCTCCAGCATATATCACCAGTTTGCTATTTAGAACAAAGGCACCTACAGGAAAGACAACTGCAGATACGTCAACACTATACTGATCATTGCCATATAATTCGTAAGGTGCGGTGGGAATGTAAATTGGATTATTAGTTCGACAAAGCACTTTTCTTGGATTATCAAGGTCTAAAAGGGCAGCACATATAGAATATCCTCTTTCAATATTCTCTGACATTCCGTAGGCTTTGCAAATATCATCCTTTATCTCACCAACAGCGTGGTAGATGAGCAACCAGCCCCTATCGGTTCTGATCATCTGGGTGCCTGGGCCGATTTTCTCCTTTTCGTGCGGGTAGTGCCCGGCCCCTAAAAGCAGGTTCTGACTCCATCGCTCATAGATTTTCTCCCAGTGCTCTATGTGACTGGAAGGGTTCAGCAATTGGTCAATACAGGCTTCAAGAACATCTAAATAAATGTTAGGATAAAAACGCAACAGCATATACTGCTGCCCGCGTATTGTGTCTGGGAAAGGCACAGCATTACGCGAGTCAAAGGATTCAATTATACCGTGATAGGTGATGTTTACAAAATCGTTAGTTGAATAAACTGCGATCCTGTCTGTTTTTGCAGCTTTAAAGGCGGGACCAGTCTTGCCACACCCGATCAACAGATACCTTTGATCATACTTAATGATTCGGATGTCCTCTATCCCATAGATAAAGTCCTGATGGTCTGTACCATCGCCTCGGATGACTACATTCCGAAACCTACCGAAGTTTATACCGTCTTCACTCACCAGAGGCCAAATCTCAGAAACATAGTTTTCAAGACAGATCCGTTCGATACCCGTTCTTGGATCAACAAACCTACCCTCACAATACCCCTGGTGGCATCTTGGCATTAATATGACCTTATTCTGAAACACTTCAGCCCCGCCGTTAAAGACAGCCCCGATTTTCAACTCATCATCCTCGTGCCAGGTGAGCCCGAGGTCTTGAGGCTTCACGATCGGATTATTTTCAAAGGAAGCCAGTTTAAAAGCCACTTCGCCAGAGTCCAGCGAGACAATCGTTCCCTCACCTAATTTTGTTATGGAATTGTCAAGAATCATCATTTATCTCCTTTAACTACCCGAAGTTGCTGTTAGTCTTTCGATCAATTTCATGTAATCCTGGGCGATTTTTTCTTTAGAGTTCTGCGAGACAAACTCTTCCGTCAGTTTTAACGTTTCATTGACGATAGGATTTTCTTTAATTACGCTAATCAGTCTATCTTTAAGTTCTTCCATGTCCGAAAATTTCATTATCGCTCGGCCGAGAGGTTGGATATGGGGCGATTCTATCGCCAATATTGGGGTCAGCGTTCCAAGGTAGGAAAGGATGGAACTCGAAACCATAATCTCACCCGGTTTAAATTCAGACTTAGGTTTATAGAAAATATAGGCATCTGAAGCGTGAAAATATCTATCGATCTTTGGAGTCGGGGGCAACTCATCCCGCCATTCTATAAAATCATGTCTTTCTATCTCTTTTAGGAGTTCCTTATCAAGGTACTCGCGTGCGATCACTAATAAGAGAACAAAGTCGTATTGCTTTCTCAACTCGACCAGATACGGAAGGAGGACAAAGATGTGGGTTTTTGGATACCAGCCGTACATAAAAACGATTTTCGTATCAAACGGTAAATTTAACTCCAGTCTGCATTTATTCTTATCACCTCTTCTCACCGGGTTACAGGGATAGGGAATTATGTGTATCTTTTCCTCAGGATATACTTCCTTCCACATCCGCTTATACCTTTCATCAAAACAGACAACTGCATCCCATTTGAATTTCCAAAAAATAGGATTTTCTGGTAATTTAGTTTCATGGATGACATAAATGACTTTTGCTTTTTCTTTTATCTTCTGATATATTTTTATAAGTTCTTCGATAGGTATCCATGCTATTCTCTGCAGGATAAAAATATCGTAATCCTTTTCTAAAAAAGGCCTTGGATCAAAGAACCTTTCCCCTGATTGAGTTCCTTGAACACTACAACACCTGATAACATAATCTTCATCCTCCATTCCTTGCACTGGTTTCACGTCGTTGAATGGTGCAAAGACTGTCAGCTCATATCTTTTTGCTAACTCTTTACCAACAAGTTCCGCTAGAATTGAAGTTCCATCTGCGGCATTCCATTTAGAAAATATTGCTACTTTAGTTTTTTTCATTCTCTCAGCCTCCGAGTAGCTTTTCAAATAATTGAATAAACTTTTCGGCAATCCTTTTGGCATTGTGTTGTTCAAGAAATATATCAACTTTACTGAGATTAAATTTATTGTTAAATAAATCAATAAGTTTGACTTTCATATCCTCAAAATCACGATATTTCCAGATTTCGTCTCCATGTAGTTCAATGTAGTTCGACTCGTGAAAGAGGATAGGGCAACCGGACCCCAGAACCTGGCAAACTGAACTGGACAGGACTGCCTTATACTTCTGCGAGGATTCCCTATGAATGAGCAATGCATCCGAAGCATGCAGGTAGGTATACAACTCATCCTGTGGGAGTGGTCTGACCTGGAGATCTATGAAGTCGTATATCTTTTGGGCTTCACGCAATTCATCAACTTCGCTTCCTGGATTGGCGATAATCACATACCTGAGCGGATATTCCTTATCTACATCTTTTAGAGCGGGTAAAACAGATACGATGTCTTTTAGTCTGAAACCAAAGGAGAATACGATCTTTTTGTCTAGTGGAAAGTCCTGCCTTTCTCTCGCTTTCCCCTTATTACCAAGCTCAAGCGGATGGTAGGGATAGGGAGTCATGTGAATCCTTTCAGCAGAAAAAGATTTGGCCAAATAGTCCTTATATCTCTGATCAAAACAAACAATAGCATCCCAGTCTAACTTGTAGTATAGAGGATCTTCAGGGGCCTTGCCCTCGTGGACAACTTGAACAGTGACGGCTTTTTTCTTGATTTCAGGAAAGACCTCAAGTAATTTATCGGCTGGTAATCTCTCAACATTCTGTGCAACAAAGACCTCGTACTCTTCATTCAAAAGCGGAGAGGGATCAAAGGAAGCAGCTCGGGTGAATGGGCTGACTTCATTGACAGAAAAGTGCCTGATGACAAAATCTTCGTCCTTTTGAAGAGTAGGTCTGGCATCAGGATGTTTCTCGGCGGAAAACACCTTGAGCTTGTGACCCAGTTTCACCCAAGCCCTCCCAACTAATTCCGCGTGAATCGAGGGTCCGTTGGCGGCATTCCAAAGACACATCATTCCTATTTTCATTTTTCTTCTTCCTCGTTCTGTTCCTTAAGTATTTAGCTTTATACCGCTTAATGAGAACCCTGTATTAGAACCCAAAAGTATTCGTTTTTGTAGACAAAAAAATCCACTTGTTTTTCCCTCCTCCGGCTACTCACTTGCTGCCTAACAATGTTTAGATTGATCCGCATAAGACGCGGGACTCTGGTTTTCTGTCCGTATAAAACTCCTTTTTTTCGCTGATGGCTAAAACAATATATCTATACCAATCAAACACTTGCGTCTCTTGGGCTATTTTATTACGGCGTCTTCGACGGATCAGGCATAAAAACCTCTGCGATGACCTCAAAGTCCATCGACGGGGCTACGAATGCCAGCCGGTCCACGGTTGGGGTATGGGTATCTGAGCGTTCACACATACTCACCTAATACTTGAATCCTGTCAGAATCAAGCAAACCAATGATATTTTTCACTTTAAAATATCAAAAGATTTGTTAGGATTGCAACCGACAGTCCTGATTCGCTAAAAAAGGTGGATACCATATCTTGTGATCCGCCTTTTGGCCCTTAGAGTCGGGATTTATAGAGTAGTCGCTCATCAACCGATATTCGTTGTTCTTTTTCTTTGTCCTGTTGGGTTCTTATTATTTTCGTCTGGTAAAGAAATAATTTAATAGGTTAATAATCAGATATTTCATTAGATCTCCAGCAATTATGTCCTCCTCTGAAATGATTTCTTTATCAAGAAAAGATATCGCGGCTTGGTGGACAGTATCCTGTTCTCCAGAAACAAGAGGGTGCCACCATTCAAGGTCTCTTCCCTCTGCAATCGTACGGTACCCACAACTCTCAGGTAGCCAATTCAATTCCCTAATGTTTTCTGGGGTTGCTTTCTCACAACTATAATCAACATCAAATCGATTCTTATATACATTACACTGAAGCGTGGCTGCATTTAAATGTCTGCACATTATCGATGTGTAATGAGGTGCACCGGTTTAACGATCATAAATCCTCTGGAAACAACATATTCCACACCTTGAGCATAAGGAGTCCCACTCTGCTTTAGTCATATGTTGTAGAGGTTTCGTTTTCCAGAATTGTTTCTCAAAGAGAGCAGGCATTAAGGTACTCGGCTTTAATGGACTGTATTGCTCTTATATGTTCTGACAACAGCTTCCGTGTTTTACGGAAATATTCAAG
>PVMK01166582.1_pt1 | contig 10231 bp, 10 predicted proteins | sample 1853481 | NCBI WGS metagenome assembly PVMK01 (sample SAMN08533507, study PRJNA380276) | Marine sediment metagenome, whole genome shotgun sequencing project.
AAAGGGAAACTGGAATTATCTGAATATACATTTGACCTCACCGATATTAATGCGCTGGCCATTCATCTGAAAATTTCCGGGAAGTCGCTTGTTGTGAAGGTACCGGTTAAAGATGGGAAAAGATTTATGAAAGTTACAAGCGACTTCCCGGAAATTTTCAGATGAATGGCCAGCGCATTAATATCGGTGAGGTCAAATGTATATTCAGATAATTCCTGTTTCCCTTTTTCGTTAACAGAATTTGATTGAAAATCAACGAGGTAAGGTCTGTTGCCAGGCTTAAACTTCTGATCCCATTCAGTATTCTCCTCTGTAGCTTTGTCAATGTTATTCATCAGCCAGGTGAAAGCCTGGTCCCGGTTCTCCCACGTTGATTGTGTTTCCTTGCAATTCGCGATGTTTTCCTTTATGATTTCAATGAATGATCTTGCCATCCCTACATCATTCATAGTAATTTCCATATCTTCTGTGTATGCATCGATTTTCCCTTCTTTATAATATGTGATGAATTTCCGGGACTGTTGAGTTTCCATAGAAATGGTAATGGATTTTCCTTTGGCTTTAAAGCTGATGGCTGATGGATCAATATCAGTTAGGTAGAATATCCAGGAACGCGATTTCGTTACGTCTTTCTTATTAGTAACCAGTTCTTCAAAATTAAGTTTGCAATCATTGCCTTCTATGCTGGTGAAATTGTATCGGTAAGTATTATTACCAATTTGCATCTCCCCGAGATAACCATCTAACCATGATGTTTTTTCCTGGGCAAGGGCGGGTTGAACAGACAATACCTGCATGGATGCAAGCAGAATGGAAATAAATTTTGCAGTTGATGACATAAGGCTGAGTTTTACCATTGGAATCCTTTGTAAGGTTATAACATTCTAACCAGTGAACATGTTTGATTATGAGTAACTTAATCTGCCGGTTCATTAATATATTTGATTAACCCAGAGAGGTAAATTACACGTATCTAGCTGTATAACAGCTCATTACCAGATCTCCATACCGGAATCGTGTTAGCACGGATAATGTCCTGATGATATTTGGGATAAATTAGTAACTTAATCTGACAATACAGAAAAACGTGTAGCGGATGTTACAACAATCAGATTGAAGGTGAAATACGAAGAAAAATACTTGAAGTATAAGGATCGCATAGTCTTCGGCAAACAATCCATGCCTTATTTCGACAGGGTTCCCAAAGAATATTTCCAGGATGAGGCGTGTTTTGTATTTGTAAATGAGGGTGAAGTCTCAGTTCGCGCTCAGAATACGTATATGAATTTAAATAACAAACATGCCATACTTGCCAAGTGCTTAAACTACTTCTTTGAAACTGATAAAAGGAACAGGGTAGATGGTGAGGGAGTGGAAATGATCGCTGTTATCCTCTACCCTTCTCTTGTGGAGGAACTATTTGAATTTGACCTCTCCAGATCCAATTATACCATTAACTATAACATCAAACAGGTAGAAGTAGACCGCTTGTTGGCCAACTATAAGGAAAGCATTGATATTCTGCTAGATAATCCTGAACTGGCTGATGAGGGTATCATTAAGACAAAACTGAAAGAGTTTGTCCTGTTGATGGCAAAATCCCAGGATGCACCTTCTCAATTGGACTTTTTGGCCGCTATTTTTAAACCCCTGAATATTGAGTTCAAATCAACGGTTCAACATAATATCTATGCCAATTTATCCCTGGATGAATTGGCACGTCTCTGTCACCTGAGCACCTCCTCGTTTAAAAGAAAGTTCAAGGAGACATTTAATGATAGCCCTAAAAAATACATCGTTCGAAAGAAGGTTGAAAAAGCTGCTTCACTATTGAAATCAGATGTTTCACGTGTTTCTGATATTGCTTATGATGTTGGATTCGATTCCCTGGCCACATTTAACCGGAATTTCGCCGCCACCTACGGAAAATCCCCTTCTGAGTACCGGCTGAGCTAAAATGAGAAGCCTTTGAGCTAAAACGAGAAATCCGTCTTTCTCTTTTTTATGAACTTTGTACCAAACAATCATAAAAACGAGAAAAAATGAACAAAAGCATTTTAATTACCGGAGCAAATGGAGGTTTGGGAAAAGAGTCAGCCCGGCAACTTGCCATGTTAAAAGAAACTGAGCGAATTTATCTGGCGTGTAGAAATCAATCAAAGGCCAAGGAAGCAAAACAATCACTTGAAAGTTCTACGGGCAGGTCCATTTTCGAAATTGTCATTATGGATGTATCTAAACCTGATTCTGTACGATCAGCTGTTGCGGGATTGAATGAACCTGTAGATGCATTGATTATGAATGCAGGAGGAATGGGTGGTAAAAATCCCATGGAAAAAACTTCAAGCGGCGTAACCTCACTATTTGCAGCCAATGTACTTGGTCATGTTGTATTACTGGATGAACTTCTCAAAGCGAAAAAACTTAATAATGTCGCATTGTATGCCGGATCAGAAGGCGCAAGGGGTGTTGAAGAGATGGGAATGAAGCAGCCTGAGTTAAATACTTCTTCAACAGATGAATTCAGTAAAGTAATTGACGGCTCTTTCTTTGACCAGCAAGCGGATCCCATGCAGGCCTACGTTATATTAAATACACTGCCGCCCTGTGGATGTCCTCCGAAGCCCGTAAAAATCCAGATATTCGGTTTATAACAATGAGCCCCGGGTTTACCAGTGGAACAAACGTAATGAATGATCTGTCCCCGGGTAAGAAGTTTATGTTTAAATATATAATGATACCTTTTGTGGCACCTCTGAAGGGCATGGTTCACAAATTAGATAAGGGCGCAAAACGTTTCGTGGATGGAATCAATAATGAGTCCTTTACAAGTGGTGTTTTCTATGCCAGTAAAGCGAAAAAACTTGTGGGTCCCGTAATAGATCAAGGTTCCATCTTTCCGGATCTGAACAATACCACCTATCAGGATAATGCAAATGAAGCAATCCATAGGTTTATTAACGAAAAGTAAAAGTTGAGGCTGCCACAGGTGTATGCGTATTTAAATTCCTGAATAGACAAAGCTTCTCTGGTTTCTGGATTTATTTCTTGACTCCCAGCCTGTTGGATCCTTTCTGAGATTGCTCATGATGATTGGAATCTTTTGCAGAATTCCCTGATCCGGAGTACAGTCCCAGTTTAGGATCCCTCTTGTTAGCGCGGTATCTGTGGCCCATGATTTATCTACATAGTCAAGCATCCACGGTTGTTCGTAAGGAGTATGTCCGGTTACTCTACCCAGTGCATGTCTAAACTGCAAACCAGTTTTCGCAATCTTCTGTGTGATGTGAATGGGTTTAATACTTGAGGGATATCTTGATTCAGATCTTATGACAGGAAAAAGTTGTCGGTGAAGAACTGCTCCCTGGGGAGAAGCGAGGAAGATATTTGATGGGCCAATTTTTCGATCAAGTGATACACATTGTCGAATCAGGCTCACAAAATCATTGAGGTGGATATAAGGGATCCCTGACTCCCCCCGTCCCGGAACAATGCAGCCAAAGGGAAATACGGATGTCCATAGCTTGATTAGACCGTAAAGTGGAGGAAGTTCGCACCAATCTGAGAAAACGCCGGCTATTCTTAAGATTGTAAATGGTACATGGCCACTGGTCTCTATTATAAGCTTTTCACCAAGAGATTTAGACCTAGCATAAGGAATATACTCAGATGTTGGGCTCTTCTCATTAAGAGAGGAATCGTCGGTTGGTGGTTCCATTGCTGCGATACTGCTTGCAAAGATCAGGCGTTTAACTGCTTCATACCTAGAAGCATTTAATATGTTAGCCGTGCCGTTATATTGGTGCTTTGATACTCCCCCACCCAGTCCTTGCCAAAATCATAATATGCCGCAAGATGGATAACGAAATCAATTTGACCAAAATCGCTTTTAACCTGTGCGAAAACTTCAGAAACACTCTGAATATCAGAAATATCCAGGATGTGCCAGCTTACTTGAGGAGCGGCTTTCTCTTAACAGTACAGAAGGCTCCCTGCGGTCAATAGCAATTACTCTGAAATCCCTCGCCAAATCAACGCATACTGCTGATCCTAAAAAGCCAGATGCACCAGTGATGACAACAACCGGTTTGGTCATTGTCAATATTAATCATTTTTTAACATGTGACCAACCTCCCCACAGTCCAAATACGAACCATCCAAGGTAGAGGGCACCCACGGCAAAGATGGTATCACCTATCACCCTCATCCAACGAATGGTCTCCATTCCGGGGCTTTCCAGAAACTCAGCTGACCGGGCGAACCACAATCCATGCTTAACACTTGCAACTGTCTGGGCCAGTCCAACGGGAAGTACACTTAAAATAACCATCAATAAGAGGCCAATGTTTAATCCCCAGAATGCATATCGAATGGGTTTCTCTTTCCAGACAGTATCCAGATTCATATCACGTAAAACAAACAGCATCAATCCAATGCCAAGCATTCCGTATACCCCGAATAGAGCGGTATGACCATGAACTGCTGTTGTATTCAGTCCCTGCATATAATAAAGTGCAATGGGAGGATTAATCAGAAAACCAAAGATCCCTGCACCTACTAAATTCCAGAACGCCACGGCTATAAAAAAGTTAATTGGCCATTTATAGGCTTGCACCCATTTTTTTGCTTTGCTCAGCTTAATGTTGTGATAGGCATCGAAACCCATCATGACCAACGGCACAACTTCAAGGGCACTAAATGATGATCCCAGCGCCAGTATGGATGTGGGTGTGCCTGTGAAATAGAGGTGGTGAAATGTACCGATGATTCCACCTGATAAGAATATGATGGTTGCAAACAACACGCTGGTGGTGGCAATGGATGCCCTGAGCAACTGCATCCGTACAAACAGGAATGCAATGACCACAGTTGCAAAGACCTCAAAGAATCCTTCCACCCATAAATGCACCACCCACCATCTCCAGTATTCAGCTATAGAGAGATGCGTCTGCCTTCCCCACATGAGTCCCGCTCCATAAAATAAAGCAATGGCAGCAGATGCGATCAGGAACATTATTATCAAATTACGGTTTTCAGATTTTGCTTTCAGTGCAGGCCAGATCGCCCTGCCCAATAAAAACAGCCAGATAAATAAGCCCAGCAACAAGAATGCCTGCCAGAACCTGCCCAGATCAACATATTCATATCCCTGGTGTCCAAACCAGAAGTTCTCAACCAATCCCAGTTTTTGCATCACACCCATCCACTGACCTATCAGAGAACCTACGACGATAACAAGAAGTGCAATAAAAAGAAAATTGACCCCCAGTTTCTGATATTTGGGTTCCTTGCCGGAAATGGCAGGCGCAATAAACAGACCTGTTGCGAGCCACGAAGTAGCGATCCAGAATATGGCCAGTTGTACATGCCAGGTTCGTGTGATAGAATATGGTAAAAAGTCGGCCAGTGGGATCCCATATAAACCAAGGCCTTCAACTCCATAATGAGCTGTGATTACACCCATCAATATCTGGACCAGGATTAATGCGGTGACCACCCAGAAATATTTTAATACGGCCTTCATGGATGGGGTAAGCTTTGTGCCTGAAAGGGGATTCACATCAGGAATGTGCTGGTGGTCATCCTCATCCCTGTGAGTAGCATAGTACCAACTCAGCAATCCAATTCCCGCAAGGAGAATGATAACGCTAAATCCGGTCCACAACAGAAGGGAACCGGTTGGTTCGTTGCCAACAAGTTTGTCCGGAGGCGAATTATTTGTGTACGTTATATCCTTACCCGGTCGTTCGGTAATGGTGGACCAGGTGGCCCAGAAAAGAAACGTATTCATTTTTTCCATCCTACCCGGATCCTTGATGCTATTCTCCGGTATGGCATAGGCCTCTCTTAAATCGGCGTGCTCAGGCCCATTCATGAATAACCCTGTATAATGAGCACTCATCGCCTTAAAAGCTTCAATACGTATTGGGGATAAAGTTATGGTATTGCTCTTTTCATCATATGTATTCGTCCGTAATTCCTTCTGCAACCGAGCCTGAAGCATGGCTTTTTTCTCTTCATCCAGAGTTTCAAAAGTCCCATTATAATCAGAAGTGGCATATGTGTTTAAAATATATACAGCTTCACGGTGCAGCCAGTCAGCAGTCCAGTCCGGCGCTTTGTAGGCTCCATGACCCCAGATGCTTCCTACCTCCTGCCCTCCTATGGATTGCCAAACATTCTGTCCGTCCTTTATATCCTGCTCTGTAAACAGCGTTTCACCGTCTTCCGATACCACCCTTTCGGGTATGGGAGGAGCTTCACGGTAGATTTCTCTCCCAAAATATCCCAATACGCCAAATGATACTACCATGACGATAATAAATCCAATCCAGAGGCTTCTTGTTTTCATATACAATTAGTTTAGTTCAGGGAAATGTTAAATATTGCTGACGAATATATGTAAATTAAAAGACATTCAGGTCCTTAAATGCGATATCGCAAAACTTTATGACCGGTCAAATTATAAATACAAGAATATTTTAAACAAAATGTGAGTTTCATGCGCCTTATAATTAAGGGATCACAATAAAACCTCAGCCATGAAAACTTTTGTAACAATCGCTACCTACAAAGAAGCAAAAACCGCTTATTTCTTGAAGGAACACCTGGAGAATAAAAACATTGATTGTTTCATTGCTTTCTCCTCCATTACCCTGCAGGATTCAGATGAAGTGCAGATTCAGGTAAAAGGAGAAGATGTTGAGCATGCAGTCAGGATCATGATGGGCATTAAGGAAGAATATGGTCAGGACATTGAAAGGATTGAGTCGGTTCGGCATGTTCGGAAAATCATTGTTCCCACAGACTTCTCCCGCCGTTCGGAGGACGCATGCTACTTCGCTGTTCACCTGGCTCAAAAACTACAGGCCGAAATTAAAATACTTCATGTCTATGAAAAACCGATTGGTGATGTGCATGTAAAGGAAACTGCCACGTTCGAGGCCTTTCTAAGGAACACAATAATTGAATCTGAAAAGAAAGCTAAATCAGAAATGCTTGCGCTGTTACAGCGGATCAAGGACTATATGAATACCCATGGAATAGAGGGAGTTAGGGTTCATCCATCCACGATCATGGGAAACACTGTAAGGAGAATAAAAAAGATAAGCACTCTATATAATCCGGATTTGATTGTATTGGGAACTGTAGGCAAAAGAGAGAAATCAGACAGCGTTCTGGCCGGAGTGGCCAATGATATCATCAAGGTTTTAGGTATCCCGGTTTATGCCATACCCGGACCATTCAATCCTGAGGGTTTTGAAAAGATGAATGTTCTGTATGCCACAGATTTTAACGAAAAAGACCATACCTCTTTGGATCAGTTATTGAAACTATTGGAACCTTTTGATAAACGCATTACCTGTTTACACATAGATACGGCCAATAATCCTGTAGAATTCGAGAGAATGGATGAACTCAATACATTTCTTAAACAGGAGTATAGTCAGCATCATCTGGCGTGTCGTTTAATTGTGGACGAAGATGTTTACCATGGCATAAAAGACTATGCAGACAAATTTGATATCAATCTGCTCTCTTTTACCACCAGGAAACACAGCATTTTTACGAAGCTTTTCAAAAGCAGTTTGTTTAAGAAGATTCTTCAGGAGGCAAACCTGCCTATCCTGATTTTCCCATCTTAAATCATTGACCAAATTATGAAACCTTGTATTAGATTCCTTATGATAATCCTGATCCTGCTGCCGGGAAAAATGTTGCTGGCATTTGGATCCTTTGTGAATCCTGATTCTCTAAAAACTGAAGAGAAAAAAGTCTTTTTCACACTCAGGCTTGGTACAGGAGGGTACCAGGACAGTAGATCTTCAATTGGAAAGCTTGGGGGTGGACAGCTTGCTCTTGATATCAAACATGGCAGGCTACCAGTGGCCCTGGGCCTATTCACTGAATACTATACAAACAGTAGTGAGCCTACGCATTCATATGAGATCTCCAATCTGGCTGGAGTTAATTTTTATTACTCCCGTTTTTTACTTAAAAGTCAAAGGTTGAATATTTTCGCCGGACCTGGCATTGGGGGACTGAAAGTTCCCCAGGGATCCGACGCCAGTGTCAGTGGTATATTTTTTGACTTTGAAGCTGGTTTTCATGCCCGTTTGCTTTGGAAGTTCGGCGTTTATTGGGTCTATAAATACCTGTATGCCCATAAAGAAGAAGCATTTAGCTTCAGCGAAAACATCTTCCTTGTGGGACTCAATTTTACTTTTGGACTTTGATTGCTTTTGATCTTTCTCTCAACATTTTACCATCCTCATTGTTTCTTAGAAAGGAACCAATCTAAACTTCACATGAAAGAAATCAAAAAGGAGCAGATCAGCCAGGAAGTATTTGATCTGTATGACCAGTATGCACACAACCAAATTGATAGGAGGCAGTTTATCAATAATCTGTCTGCCTATGCCATAGGGGGTATTACAGTAGCCTCCCTGCTGAGCTTTATCATGCCCAATTACAAGGATACACTCCAGATTCAACCAGACGATCCCAGGTTGGAGTCCGATTTTATCACTTATAACTCGTCCAAAGGAGGCGGCGAAATTCGCGGACTACTCTCGATGCCGAAAGAGACAGATAAGAAATTGCCCGGTGTGGTTGTGGTCCATGAAAACCGGGGACTGAATCCTTACATCGAGGATGTGGGAAGAAGGGCTGCACTGGCAGGATTTATATCACTTGCACCCGATGCGCTGACCCCGCTGGGAGGTTATCCCGGTAACGATGATGAAGGCAGAACTCTCCAGAGGCAACGAGACAGCAATGAGATGCTTGAGGATTTTATTGCCGCATTTGAAACCCTTAAGGCGGATCCAAGATGTTCGGGTAAAGTGGGTGTGGTCGGTTTCTGCTTCGGTGGCTGGATATCCAACATGATGGCTGTCAAAGTTCCTGATTTAGGTGCTGCCGTCCCCTTCTACGGAAGACAGCCCGATGTTGATTCAGTTCCCCAGATCAATGCGCCCCTTCTTATACACAATGCCGGTCTGGATACAAGGGTTAACGAAGGCTGGCCAGCCTACGAGGAAGCATTGAAAAAGAACAACAAGGAGTATACAGCGCACATTTACCCCGATGTGAATCATGGCTTCCATAACGATTCTACTCCCCGTTATGACAAGGATGCAGCCGAACTGGCCTGGAAAAGAACCATTGAATTCTTTAAGGAGAAGCTTGGATGATCTACATGATGGATTAAACCAATTAACAATAAGTGAGTCAGAGTAATAGATTTCACTAAAAGAATGGATATGAGAAAAACATTGCATCTTACCTCGTATATTTTGTTTCTGGTTATTTCCACAATATTTTCACTGGAACTGGAAGCACAAACCCTCAAAGCCACTCCGGAGATTGATAAGAAAGTGGAGAAATTCCTGTCCGAACAGTCCGGCGAGTGGTATGACATGAATGTGCCTGCAAGGGATGGGAAATTGCTCTATGATCTGATATTAAAGGGCCATTATACAAGTGCCCTTGAAATCGGCACCTCTACGGGCCATTCAGGGATATACATCGCATGGGCTCTTAGTAAAACCGGAGGCAAACTAATCACCATTGATATCGATAAATCCAGACATAACACTGCCGTCGAGAATTTCAAAAAGGCGGGCCTTTCTGAATACATTGATGCCAGGCTTGCTGATGCGCATACGCTGGTGAAGGAGTTGAAGGGACCCTTTGATTTTGTTTTTAGCGATGCGGATAAGGGCTGGTATATAAACTATTTCAATGATGTGGATCCCAAGCTTGTGGTCGGAGGGTGTTTTACTACTCACAACATTCGTGAGGGTAGTTCTGGCCGTGGAGGCTGGAATCAGGAATACCTGGAATATGTGAGGGGCTTGGAAAATTACGAATCTACCTTGAATTCTGATGGAGGGGGTGTTTTGATCTCCTACAAGCGGGCAGATTAAGTTCTGCTTATGGATCAGGCTAAGTTACCCAGGAAACTAAAGTTATTCTCACTCACCAACATTGTGATTGGGGATATGATAGGTGCAGGGATCTTCACCACCTCTGGATTGCTCCTGGCTCAGCTTCACAGTCCTGTGCTTCTTTTGATGTTATGGATCGTGGGTGGCCTTATCGCGTTAAGTGGGGCTCTCAGTTATGGAGAGCTTGGGGCCAATTTTCTCAAAGCAGGAGGAGATTACGCTTTTTTAACTGAACTCTTCTCCCCTCTTGCAGGTTTCTTAAGTGGCTGGGTTTGCGT
>PVMK01123654.1_pt1 | contig 10229 bp, 7 predicted proteins | sample 1853481 | NCBI WGS metagenome assembly PVMK01 (sample SAMN08533507, study PRJNA380276) | Marine sediment metagenome, whole genome shotgun sequencing project.
CAGCATGGCACACCCGCCAAAAATAGTCGACACTGCCAGATGTAAGTTAGCCTTTTTGCAAAAAAACGCCTGAAAAAACAATGATATAGAAATGTAGCATGTTTCGGCACCCTCCAAAATTAGACTTTCTCGGGGCTAAGGGGCAGATTCAGGGCGTACACCCTTTACCTCGTTAAACACGCAAACCTCCATAAATATGAAAGTATACTTCCGGGCGGTTGACTAAACCTTACCCAAGAGGGCTTCTATTCCCTCACAACATCGAACCAGCGCCAGGTTCGAACCGTGCATGATCCTTGCACGTCACACCCGCCCGAATAAGTGAAGGCTACCAGCACAAACCTGGCAAATGGGCGGAAACGGACATCCTTATTGCTCTTGTTGGGCTTGAACAAGACAAATCAACGGTTATTCACAATAGAATAGATATCCTTTATGATCTCCTTGGAAGTCACCCCCATAGCCAGACTCATGGCCTGGGCCAGGCCCTGTGGATTTTTTTGCTTGCACACCTTCTTGATGGTGTAGCTCTTCTGAAAGAGAACGCTTTTGCTTACATCAGGTTCATTGGCCGCCATAAGGGTAATGGTGAGAGACAGCACGGCATTCCAATTTTCCGTCACATCCAATTCAAAAAACTCATCCACTGAGCCCTCTAATAGATAAGAAAACGGAAATCCGCTGCACTGGGGGGGCACAGCCTTGAAGAGACCGGACGCTCTTATATCCCGGCTCAGAAAATAGGTAACAAGGTCTGCGGGGTTTGACCGCCATTTATAGTAGAAGTATTCATCTCTCTTGAACGATTGCTTCCCATAGATGATTCGATTTGTGTTGTATGCCGGCGCCACGCTAAAACGTTCAATTTTGAGTGTAACGGGGAGCGGTTTGAGACCTGTGATACTTGGGGACGTGTATTCTAATGTATAGTACTGAATCTTGTTCTTCGGCTGTTTAAGATCGATGCAGCCTGCAATAATCAGGCAGGCGATCAGGCAAAAAAGCAATATCTTCATGTTCCGATCCATAAGGAGTCTCCGTAATTTCTGTGCGAGTCCTTACCTATGTTACTCCTCCGGCTCCACACTTCGGGGGACAGGAGGTTCACCAAAAATTAGCTGCGATGGATGGTCTGCAACAAGCCCCAAGAACTGGTTCAGGTTGTCCGTTGCCTTTTCCAGATTCTGTGCGCTGACCGAAAGCTGGCGTTTGAGCTGGAAGAATGTACCGTCTGCGTTACCTATGAATAACGCACCTTTTTCTAACAGGACGTTGGCATTTCTCATGGCTTGCCTGAGGTCTTCAACCGCCTTCTTGATGTTCTCCTCATTGTCAACCACCATATCTTCTACACCCACAAGAAACTTGTCCATCTGTCCAAGGCTGCTGCCGGCCTTGTCCAACAACTTGTTGAGTGATTGTGCCGCATCGTCCACGGAAGCAAGTATTCGGTCCCATCTCTTGCTGTCTAAGATACGGCCTGCACTGGCAAGAGACGATTGCAGTTTTGTGGAAACACCTTTTATATCGGCATCGACAATCATTCGATCAATATTACCAAGGGATTCTCTAACCTTGGCAGAAATAGCCTTCACCTCAGCATCCGCAATCATTCGATTGACATTGTCAAAAGTCAATTTCAGTTTGTCGGAAATCCCTTTAAGATCTATGGTTTTGATATGGTTCAGGACATCATCAAGTCCTCTCAGCAACTCACTGAACTCAGATGGCTTTGAGGCCACTATTGGATATTCCGATGGAAAGGTAATCAGTGGAGAACGATCCGGTTCACTCTTCTCCTTGCGGTCTAATTCCACAAACATGCTTCCCGTAATACCCACTTCTCTTAGTTGGGCAACGATACTGCGGTCAAGGGTCTGGTTGGTTTCGAGCTTTAACAACACCTGTATTAATTTCGCATCGGGGGCAACTTTTATACTTTCTACACGGCCGATGGATACACCCCTGTATTTTACCGGAGAATCCTTACTGAGCCCCTGAACAGATTCATCAAAATAGGCTGCGTAAAATCTACCCTTTTCCAGATACCGGGACATGCCCAACCAGATAACAGCCATAAGGGCAAGGCCTATCCCGCTGGCCACGAACAGCCCGACCGCAAGTTTGGTTTTCTGGGATGCCATTATTGTGAATCCTTTTCGCCCGCACCATTTTCTTCGGCCTGGCGGTTAAAAAACTGCTTGACGAATTGATTCTGACTGTGGTCCCTCAGATATTTCGGATTACCTTCTGCGATAATCCCCTTAGCACGCTTGTCTAACATAATAATCCGTTCGGCCACTGAAAAAATGCTCTGAAGCTCATGAGTGACCATAACCATGGTGGTCCCGAGACTCCTGTTTAGATAGAGAATAAGGTCATCCAGTTCAGCAGACGTCACAGGATCAAGACCTGCAGAAGGTTCGTCAAAAAACAGGATCTTTGGATTCAGAGCCATGGCCCTTGCTAACCCCGCCCTCTTTTTCATCCCCCCGCTCAGCTCGGAGGGAAGGTAGTTTTCATAACCTTCCAAATTGACCAAACCTAATTTCATCTTGACCAGGACATCGACTGATTCTTTGGGCAGAGAGGTGTATTCCCTTATGGGCAGGGCCACATTTTCGGCAATTGTCATGGAACCGAACAGGGCAGCGCCCTGGTAAAGGACCCCGACCCTCCTGAATATTTTTTGCAATGTCGTCTCATCATCCACGGAAACCTCATAACCATCAATAACTATCTTACCTGCACGGGGTTCTATGAGCCCTATGATAGTCTTGAGCAATGTACTTTTGCCGCAGCCGCTTCCCCCTAAGATAACAAACACCTCTCCTTCATAAACGTTAAAAGATACATGGTCAAGGATGATATCTTCGCCGTATCCCGCCCTGAGATCTTTCACCCGGATGATGGCTTTTCTACTCATCGATACCTTCCTATCCCCAATAGCGGAGTATAACCGAAAACACTGAATCAGATAATATTATCAAAAAGATGCTGCTGACCACTGCCGAAGTGGTAGCCTCGCCCACGGATGCGGCCCCGCCTCTGACCTGGAATCCCCTGAAACACCCTATCCAGGTTATCAGAACACCAAAGACCCCGCCCTTAAGCACACCCCAGAATACATCAAATAGCTCCAGGGTTTTTATGGTCTGAGCCATATAGGCGCCGGCAGTGAGGTCAAGCATAAAGACCCCCACCAGGAGCCCCCCCATAATCGCAAAGATGTCTGAAAAAAGTGTCAGGATGGGTACCATAATGGCCGCAGCCACGAGCTTGGGCACAACCAGAAACATGACAGGATTAAACCCCATGGTAAACAGGGCGTCAACCTCTTCAGAGATCTTCATCGTTCCTATCTCGGCGGCAAAGGCAGAACCCGATCTTCCTGCCACGATTATCGCCGTCATGATCGGCCCCAATTCACGAGTCATGGCAAGACCGACCAACGAGGCTACATATATGTTGGCTCCAAATTGCTGGAGTTGAACCGAGGACATGAATGCCATTATCAGACCCATAAGAAAGCTTATGAGGGCCACGATCGGAAGACCGTCAACCCCCACTCTCTGCATGTACCGGATGGTGTCGTCTGATCGCAGAGACCTGGGGTGCAGACAGATATGTACTAATGAAATAATAATCGATCCGATAAATGATATGGCATATTTTAGATCTGCAATATGCCGAAAGGTCGCCTCGCCAATGCGGATGAAAACACCAGGGGGCCGCTTTTTCTCAAGCGATATCTTTTCGTTAAGAGAATCGAAATGGAGGATAGAAAGCAGTTCCTTTATCTTGTCACCTGAGTTAACAACATAAAAACCATCCCTTCCATTTGAGACCATTTTTCTCAAATGCACTAAGACTAATGTCCCGAAATCATCCAGGTGGTCGACTTTTTCGAGATCCACGGTAAGAGATGATAGGGAATAATCGCTGAGCAGGGCAGTCAACTCCTCAATCATTTGACCGGCATTGGCTGAATCCATGTTCCCATGGATATGAAGGGTAATACTTCCTTTGGGATTTTCAGTAATCTCGTATCGGGAGGGACTTGGGGCATCAGAGGTATCCATATAAGAGGGCGGCATCTTTCATCAAGTATTGTAAGCAGTTTATCCCCCGACACGCGGGGCTGATTTTGCATTTCAGCAAGGGAATTTGAAACTTGAAATTTGAAATTGGGAAAAACAGTAAAATGTAGAGCACTTATCTAATATCAAATTTCGACTTTCCAGTTTCGGCATCCGTTGTTCAATTCGCTAATACACCCCATTTCGAAAGAAAATGTAGACTTGCAAATGGAGGATGCCAAAAAGTCTCTCATTCTGCATTCGTTTCACTTTCTTCAAAATGGAACTTCTTCAAATCCTTTTCATTGACGTTATATTTACCTTTCAGCACTTCCATATCCACCTGGAAAATCAACCAGCCTAAGAAATCATCACCCTTATACAATTTAAAGGCGATCTCAGTGTCCCTGTGGCCCATGGGATGATCTTTGCTGGTCCGATAGAGAGTCAACACCTTGTAAAGGGGATTCTCGTCCCCTTCGAAATCTATGTCAGCATAACTGCTGCCCACCATTCCCTGAACATCTACCCCCGATTCATTAGAATAGACGTCGAACACCTTTTTGTCCTTGTCCAGTAAAACCACGCCGATATAGGGGATTGTAATCCCCTTTTGAACATCAAAAAAACCCTTTATGACCTGAGTTGTCCTGGCCCTTTCTCCCTTCTCAAACGGGTCGACTAAGAGAGACCGTAGCAGGCGGTAAGTGACGGCTAAGTCATCTCTCAACTCTTTCTTTCGTATGTCCGTTATCTTATATCCCTTTGAAAAATACGGGTAACCAAAGAAGATCCCGGCTGTTAACACTACTAACAACACCAATGAGGGGATAAGCCAGCGCCTGGCCCGCTGATATCGTCGCTCCAAGACCTCTACAGACGTAACATCTCTCCCTAAGGAGACGACGCCCTGGAAGTTATGCTGACCGTCATAAAGGGCTCTTGTGCTGGTGGAAATATGGCGTATCCCCTTTTCGGGATGCCGGACCATGAGGGTCTTTTCCCTTATTGCATCTTCAGATACTACCTTATCAAGAAACGCTCTATATTCCTGAGGATCTTCGTAAATCTCTTCGGCTGATCTATGACGCATCTCATTCGCTTCTCTGCCGTACAAATTTTCAGCCGCACTATTCCATGACAGAACACTTCCATCTTTATCACTCAGAATTACGGCATCGGGGATCTGGTCACAGAATTCCGTCAGCCCGTATACTATCTGGCTTGTCTTATCAAGCCGCTTCGCCAGGTATTTGGCGAATTCCCTGAAAACTTCCGGGAATTCGCTTATAAAGGAAGTGAGTTCCTCTTTTGGTATCCTGATAGTCTTTATGTCGTTGATAGCCTTAACAGTCGCCGTCCGTTCTTCCCCTAATAGAAACGACATTTCTCCAAAGACAGACCCCGCATCAGAAATCTCGGCTATTCTTTTTCTCCCCTTGAGGACAGCCGCCTCCCCGGAAATAAGAAAATAGATATCCTTTGTATCATCGCCTTCGATAAAGACGGTCTCTCCCGCCTTGAAGATGGCAACATATCTGTTTAAACTCGGATTATTTATTATCTGGTCTAACATGGGAAAATTATGCGATATATCTGAAACACCCTCTTGAATGCCAAACAACTATAACAAGATCAGTTGATTTAGTCAAGGATAGACAAATAGAGCGCCCTGGGACCCACCCTGCAGGGCTACATCATTCAAACTGATAACGTGCTGACTTAACGAAAATTGTTTGCTTATTTGATTTTCTATAAATTCGAAGCACGAAATCCGAAATCCGAAACAAATACGAATAACGAAAATCCAAAATTCTAAACGTGATGAGCTCCGCAGATGCTGGATAAATATTTGGCATGTTTTGATTATTTGATATTCGAAATTAGATATTGTTTCGAGTTTCGACCTGCCCGCAATGCCTATATAGTGCCTGAACGAAAACCCCTGTTCAGGCAAAATCCGAATATCGAAAACCGAAATCCGAAACAAATCCTAATATCAAATAATTCAATGTTTTAAACTTGATGAATTCGTAAAAAGTCAAAAAGCACCCGTTATTGTCATTCCCGCGAACGCGGGAATCCAGGGAAATCAATCACTTCTGGACTCCCGCGTTCGCGGGAGTGACGGCCTTAGAGACTTTTTACGAGACTATCAAACTTAACACTTCGTAAATACTATATTTTTGTAATTAGGACATTCGTATTTTGATCATTGTTTAGTATTTCGTGCTTCGGGTTTCTAATTTCTTGACCGAAAAAACAGGGTTTTCGGTCAAGCACTATATACGCTATTCATTATCAGTGGTAATTGTTAAACAATGACCTCGATAATTTGCGTGGGGCAACATAAGTGCTATGGCAGGCGGGTATTCGGATTTCGGATTTTATGGTCTAAGAAATAACTAATACTAACGATTTATCAGCGACTTTGACGTTTCCCTGACCCGCCCTGCAAATCCCTTGACAACGTCTTAGTTTTCCTATAATGATTCCTGATTTGAGTGCCTAAAGTGCCTAAACCTTGTGTACTTTAGGCACTTCACACTTTAATCACTTTATTAACCGAGAACATGCGAGAGTGGAAAAGAGATGAAAATCATAGAATCATTCACATACACCCCCCAACCAATAAACCGGGGATACACAGACCAGATCCTTAGAGTAGACCTGACCTCTCCTACAATATCGACCTTAACCCTTTCACCGGATTTCAAAACCAAGTATACAGGTGGAAGGGGTTATGCTCTGAAATTGATATGGGACGAAACATCTGAGAACACCCATTATGACAGCCCGGAAAACCTCCTGGTCATGGCGAGCGGGCCATTGGGAAATGAACCGAGATTTCCAGGGAGCGGCAAGTTTATTGTAGGCACCATCTCTCCTCTTACCGACACCTTTATCGACTCCAATGTGGGAGGGCACTTTGCGCCCCTTTTAAAGGTCGCCGGCTTTGATGCATTGGCCGTTTCAGGTATCTCCCAAAAAGATGTTGTCCTGATGGTAGATGCCGACCAGGGGCAAATCCGGCTTGTTGAGGCCCCCACCTTTGGCGATCAAATTGACAACGGGGCGCTTTCCTATGGAGAGGCGCTGTTGAGGCACTTCAACAATGGAAAACTAAGCGAAGATGTCGCCGCGGTAAGTAACGGTATCGGAGCCTCAAATACAAGATACGGGATCCTGAACAGCCTCTTTTATGACAGCCGACGCAAAAGGGTGCGATCCAAACAGGCAGGGAGAGGCGGCACAGGGACGGTGATGCGGCATAAAGGGCTCAGGGCCGTAATTGTCCGTTCAGGCATGCATAAGGTCGGAGGAAATAACCCCGCAGATGAAAACGAGGTAAAGAGGGCAGGGGCCAGCCTCAAGAAAGTTATCTCCCAGGTTGACCCCAAACAGTTCCGTCTCCGCAGCTGGGGAACACCTATCCTGATCGAGTATATGGACAAATACCACATTCTCCCCGTGAAAAACTACCAGTATGGCCAGCATCCTGATACAAAGGCCATATTTGCAGATGTTTTTTTCGACCGCTTCCTCAGTAAGAAGCTGCCTGACGGCTGTTATAAAGGATGTAATTTAGCATGCGCCAAGGGGGCTGAAAACGTTACCCTCAGATATGGTCCCAGGGCCGGGACAAAGGTAGGTGTTGATGGACCTGAATATGAGACTGCAGGCGCTGTCACCTGTATGGGCATCTTCGACCCCGGGTTTATCATGGAATACAACTGGTATTGCGATGAATATGGTCTCGACACAATTTCCATGGGTGTAACAGCATCATTTCTCATGGAGTGTTTTCAGCGCGGCTATCTTTCAAAAGATGAGGTGGGGTATGAACTTTCCTGGGGGGACATGGGGTGTGCCAGCAGGCTTATTCATGAAACCGCCATTGGTGAAGGTTTTGGAAAAATCTGTTCCCTGGGTGTGCTTCGAGCCAAAGAGTGGGTAGCTGAACGCTATTCCAAAAAAAGTGGCAAACCTTACACCGAGATTATTGGGGAACTCGGCAAATTTGCCATGGAGGTAAAAGGGCTTGAGTTTTCCATGTATATTACAAAGGAATCCTTGGCCCAGCAGGGAGGATACGGGTTTGCCCTAAAAGGGCCGCAGCATGATGAGGCGTGGCTGATTTTTATCGACCAGGTATATAATGAGCTTCCCACCTTTAAAATGAAGGCTGAAGCTTTGAAGTGGTTCCCCCTCATCCGCACTTGGTTTAATGCAGTTGGTCTCTGCAAACTCCCGTGGATAGATGTAAGGCACCCTGAAGCGGCCAACACCGATAACCCGGCAAAAAACATGCCTACTCTTGAATACTATGTCCGGTATTTAAACGCCACTACGGGAAGCGATAAAGCACTTCAGGACGTCTTGGACGATTCAGAGCGACTGCATCTGCTGCAGAAACTGATTAATCTGCGCCATGGCAAAGGCACGAGGGAGAGTGACCAGATTCCTGTCAGGGCCATGGGGCCTGTTTTCTTTAACGAGTATAATGACCGGTCCGATTATTACGATAAATGGCTGATGGATCAAATGGGGAATGAAAAAATTCCTGATGATCCCGAATCTCGGCACGCCCTTATCCTTAAACTGCGGCAGGAGGCCTATGATAAACTGTGCGACGCGGTTTATGAGGCAAAGGGATACACGAAAAACGCCATTCCTCTGCTCGAAACGGTTGAAAGTTTTGATCTCTTAGATGAACAGGCACAAAGCCTGCTCGCTATGTTTGGGGTTCAGAGAAGGGAATTGTCTAACTAAGCTTATGAAGGTTTCAGTCCAATTCCATGGTGTTCATCGGGCCATTACCCAGGTAAACGAAATTCGGTTTGCACTTGCCTCAAATGCCCGGGTAAGCGACCTCTTTAAACATATTCAATGCACCTATCCCGATTTGCAGCTAAGTCAGGATGATATCATGGTCAGCATAAATGATCAGGTATCAACTATGAATCACCCCTTGAACTCCGAAGACAAAATCAGCTTTTTGCCCCATATCGGTGGGGGTTAGCCCTTAGGGCCGGTGAAGTGGAAAGGACACCACGAATGTGGTAGTCCCTTTTCCAGACCTGATTTCTATCTTCCCCTTGAGAAGACGTATGATCCTGTACGTAATGTAGAGCCCGCGGCCCTCTCCCTCCCCCTCAAGGATTTTCATGCGATCGTGTTCGGAGATCTGCCCTGTGTTGCTGATCTCTGCACAGGCCCAATCACCATCCGAGTAAGTCCTGACGGCCAGGAGCCCCCCCTTGAGCGGAATTGCTTTTGTGGCGTTGTTCAGTAGATTGTCAAAAACCCTTTCTACATGGACGACATAGCACATCACCCTGATGTCAGGGTCATATGATCCCTCTTTCAGGGTAACGTTCTGCTTGAGCTGCTCTTTAATTGCCTCTCTGTTGATCTCGAATCGTCTTTTGAGCACTTCAGTCAGATTAACCGCCTTCTCATCACCAACCCTGTATATACTCATTGCCAGTTCCTGTAACCGGCTCGTTTCCTCTAACAGGATATCTACATATTTCCGGACCTGATCTTTTGATTGCTTCAACTCATCCTTCCGGACAATTTCCTTAAGCCGCCGGGCAAACCCGGCAATCGCAATGGCCGGGTTCTTAAAATCATGGAGGGCATCATCTAATCGCTCCATTTTCTGGGCCTTCATCAACTCCCTACCCATAAAGAGAAAGATGTCGACCTCATCGTCACTGTATCTCAGCCTCTGATCTACCGCATCAATGGCCATAAAATGCGTGACTTCCCCATCATAGCCCAATGGGAAATAGAGTATGGAATTTATGTTATGTAATGCTGCGAATCTTTTTAGGTCCTTTGATACGAGATCGCTTCTCTGAGGATCCACCACTGATATATAAGAAGGGGTTACCACCTCGTAAACCGATTCCCCTGAATATTCTCTTAAATTCAGAAGCAACTCAAATGCCAGCTCGCTGCCAACAGGGAGAACCTTGCCCACATTGTGATAGCCACGCTCGGGGAATCCGGCCTGCAGGATGACCCGGTCAAGGCCCTCTGTAACGGAAAAAAGGGTGCAACTTTGAAGATCCATTATGTCAGCGAGTTCCGGTACCACCTGGTTAAATACTTCCGCCATCTTGACGCCGCCGCGAGAACCCA
>PVMK01126052.1_pt1 | contig 10229 bp, 9 predicted proteins | sample 1853481 | NCBI WGS metagenome assembly PVMK01 (sample SAMN08533507, study PRJNA380276) | Marine sediment metagenome, whole genome shotgun sequencing project.
TACAAGTGGACATTCATCAACACTATCTAAAACTCCATCTAGATCTGAATCATAATCAGTGGAGTAAGGAGGGATATCGGGACAACCATCTTCATCTTCAAATCCATTGTATCGTTCTCGTTCAAGCAGACATTGATCTAGACTGTCTAAAATGCCGTCAAAATCAGAATCTTGTTCTGGGATGTCATCAGGACAGCCATCATGGTCTACATATCGATTCCAAGTTTCTGGTTGAGTAGGACACAAATCTGAAGAATCTTGGATTCCATCACCATCTGAATCCATCATCACGCTATCAGGACAACCATCATGGTCTTTGTATCCATTTACAGTTTCTGGCTCTAGTGCACATTTGTCCAATATGTCAGTGATGCCATCACCATCAGCGTCGAACCCAGATTGAGCATCTACATAATCAGGACAACCATCAAAGTCTTGGAATTTATTATAAGTCTCTTTTACAGTGGGACATTGATCAAGTGAGTCAATGATACCATCGAAATCTCTATCAGTTGGTGATGAACTATCAGGACAGCCATCTCTATCAGAAAATCCATTGAATGTTTCTGGTTGAGTAGGACATGAATCAATATAATCAAAAATTCCATCACCGTCAGTATCTGGTGCTCCACCAGTAGCGCCAACATAATCAGGACAGCCATCAAAGTCTTGGAATTTATTATAAGTCTCTTTTACAAATGGACATTCATCTACACTATCTAAAATTCCATCTTGATCTGAATCTTTATCAGAAATATATGGTGGAATGTCTGGACATCCATCTAAATCTTCAAAGTCGTTGTATCGTTCAGGTTCTGACGGACAAGCGTCTTCTGAATCAATAATGCCATCTTCATCTGAATCATTCAAGACACTTGAAAGAGGGGGGATTGAATCAGGACAGCCATCATAATCTGCAAATCGGTTAAATGTTTCAGGTTGATTTGGACAAATATCATATCTGTCTGCAATTCCATCAGCATCAGCATCTGTAAAGTCAGAATCCAATACAGTGTCAGGACAACCATCAGTATCTAAATAGCCATTAAAAATTTCTGGTTGTGAGGGACACAAATCAATTTTATCTTGTACTCCATCATTGTCTGAATCAATAAATTCAGTGTCAGTAACATTATCTGGACATCCATCTTCATCTTGATAACGATTGTAGGTTTCAGCACTTAAGGGGCAAGCATCTACGGCATCAGGAACACCATCTCTATCTCTATCACGTGACATGCTAAAAGAATCGGGACAACCATCTCTATCCAAAATACCATTGAATGTTTCTGGTTGATTTGGACAGGAATCAACCAAGTCAATAAAACCGTCATTATCAGTGTCTGCTACTCCTGAAGAATCAGTTTCTGGGGGATTATCTGGACATCCATCATAGTCCTGGAATTTATTGTAATTTTCTCTTAGATTTGGACATTGGTCTAAATGATCTTCTATACCATCATAGTCTTCATCATACCATGGAACAAAATTAGAGGGACATCCCTCAATACTACCTTCATAATCTTCTTGGAGATTAGGACAACTATCTATCTCATCTGGAATACCGTCACGATCTAAATCATGGGTTGCAGAAGCAGAATTTAATGGGACACTAGTTAATGTAGTGATAAGTAATACTAGGAATGCTACAAAATACTTTGGCTTCAACTTACAATTTTACCCCAAAGATCCAGTTATTAAACCTCACTCCCAATTTGTGTAGAATTAGTATTGGATTAGATCAGAATTTCGAAAATCTCGATCAATTTAAGTAAACCAAAACTAGATTTAATTTTATGAGTTGTTCTGGCGAAACAATTGAGGAAGAACAAATAATTCAAATTAAACCAATGATTTCTCAGCAATTGAAAAAGGCAAAGTATGGTGTGTCTGATCATTCTACAGTTGCACTTTGTCATTGGACCAAAAAATCTTTCAAACATGATGGAGATTGTTACAAACACAAGTTTTATGGAATTTTGACACATAGTTGTATGGAATTTTCTCCTGCTGGTATGCATTGTGAAAATCGCTGTGTTTATTGTTGGAGACCAATGGAATTTTATGAATCTATGAAAATGGAATCCGAAAAGGTAGCTGAACCAGAACAAATCATGTTAAAGTTAATGGAAGAACGAAAAAAACTAATCATGGGACACTATGGTGACTCTAGAAGTGATAAAAAAAGATTAGATGAATCACTAAAACCAAACCATTATGCAATTTCCTTGTCAGGAGAACCTACAATGTATCCCAAGCTCCCTGAACTAATAAAATATCTAAAGTCTCTAAAAGAAACAAAGTCAATTTTTCTTGTAACAAACGGACAAGAGCCAGAAATGATTCAAAAATTGCAAGATGAGGATGCATTACCAACACAGTTGTACCTGTCTACAAATGCCTCGGATTACGAGTCCTTTTTGAGAATAAACAAACCAAGATACGATGATTCATGGCAAAGATGGAATAAGACTCTGGAGATGTTAAAGCATCTAGATACAAGGACTGTACTTCGAATTACTTTGATAAGAGATTATAATAATCAAAAAGAAATGATACCCACATTTGCAAAAATACTAGAACAATCAAGTCCTCATTTTGTTGAAATAAAATCTTACATGCATATTGGTCGTTCAACAAATAGATTAGATCGTGAAAATATGTTAGAGATGGAAGAGATAAGAAAATTTAGTGAGGATGTAGCAAACCAAAGTAAAATATTTTCGGTGATGGATGAAAGTAATATTTCAAGAATTGTAGTATTACAAAATAATAAAAGAAGTATTGATAGATTTATCCCTACTTATCTAAATACCAACTAGAAAATTTTTTTAGGGCTTTAAATCTATGAGATACTTTATTTTTATTTTTTAATTGTGCAAATGTCTTTTTAGATTTTGAAGGAATAAAAATTGGATCATATCCCCAGCCAAGTCCAACTATTTTTTTTGAAATGATTCCACTTAATCTAGATTCAAATGATTCATAGTTTTTTTTATCATAAAATGAAATTATAGAAATAAATTTTGCTTTTCTGTTTTGTTTTACAAGTTTTAAAATTCCTTTGTTTCCAATTGTTTTAAAAACATATGATGAATAGGGACCTGGAAATCCGTTAAGAGAGTCAATGAATAGTCCGTCGTCTTCAACTATAATGGGTTTTTTACATTTTTGGAAAGCTTGCAAGGCCTTATTTTTAGCAATTTCTTGTAATGAACTAGACTGAATCTCTTCTAGTTCACATTTGTAGAATCCTAGATTAATTCCAAAATCATCAAGAATTTTTTTTGCCTCCTGGAATTTATGAGTATTTGATGAGGCAAAAAATATATCAAACGACTGTGGCATATCGACCTCTACTTTCAATTATTGAAACTAAGTTTGTGATTTTTAGATATTTTGGAGTTCCAACTACGGATTTATACCCAGTCAGAAAATTTTTCCAGGCTGGTTTCATTATTGTGACATGTGCACTATTTAGAATTTCTTTGATTAATCTCAAGTCTACTGCATGATTTTCTGGTTTAATTGTTTTTAGAGACAAACCAAAATCAATTACGAAAACTTTGTTCTTGAAAAAAATAAAATTTGATGTAGTCAAATCACCATGCATTATTCCATTTTTGTGCATTAATCCTACAAGGTAACCCATTTGTTTTGATAAAGAAATTATTTTAGAATTAGATAAATCATGGATTGGTTTTCCAGGAATTTGTTGCATGATTATTGATGATTTTTCCAGGTTTACAAAATACACCAGTGGTACTGGGATTCCATATGATTTTACTTCAGAGATGGTTTGAGATTCTTTAATGGTTCTTTGTTTTCGTAAATTGGCATCAAGAATGGGATTTCGATAATTTTTTGTCTTTCTTATTTTTAAAATGGCCTTTGAATTCTGCCATTTGGTGATATAGATATCTGCTTCTGCTCCTTTTTTTATTAATTTCATTAATTCTGGTCTTCCTTTAAAAATTAGGGTTATTTTAATGAGAATGACTTTTTTCGTGATTCTTCCTAGTTAATTTAAAGCTGATTGTAGACATACGTTGTAATATTTTTCTCCTGCTTTGTTACATTCTTCAACTATTTGTTCACGAGAAAGGTTCTGGTGTGACATCCAAGATCCCAAATTAAAAAAACATTCTGCTTGAAATTTGTTTCAGGATAATTATTACACGCCTGAAAACCCGTATCCATACTTAGGTGATCTAGTACAACAATCATGATTCCCCTAAAACAGAATTTATGATATTCTGGATTTCCAGTTTGACAGTAATTTATTAGATCTTTAAATGGCGTATTAACGACTAACTGTCTGCCCATTCCTTGATAACAGCTCTGAATTTGTTTTTCATTAGTTATTTTATCGCATTGTTCAAATGACTCAGATATTGAATTAGTTTTTGTTAAGATGTATGAGGTATGATAGTAATAGCAGCTTTCTGCATATTTTAATTCCATCTTGTTACACGGATATAGCAGATCATCTTCATCAAAAACTCCGCCATCTGTACTAGTGAATTCAATTACATTTTCCATAAAAACTCCTTGTTGACAATGGATCTGCTCTTCTTGAGTTTCAAACTCATCGCATCTAGCTACAGCTGGAAAAATATCTCCATATGCTTTTACTAGACCATGGCCTATTCCGTGAACACACTCAAAATATAACGACTGTAAGCCATCTGCAAGCTGATCACATGAATCCTTGATTTGGACATCATCAAAATTGGTTTTTTCAAAAAGAATTTCGCTCATAAAGTAAGTTTCTACAATTCCATGATACATTGAACCGCCACACTTTCTGTCAGCAATGGATAGTGCTTGTTCTAAATCTTGGGTATGTGCATACAGAAAACTTCCAATATGGTGACCTTGAGGATGACAGTAAAATCCATCTTGATCGATTTGATACATCAGATCACTAATTGTATCATACATTGTTTGTTCATCTTGTTGTTTTGAAATTTCTTGTAGGGCTTCTATCATGCAATGCTCATCCAATTCACATAACAACAAAATCGATTCTGCATCATGTACTTGGATATCTGATTCTTTGATTTGAGAGTTGTTTGTAGGAACGCTTTGTGTTTGTTTTTGAGACTCAGGTTGTATACCCAAGAAAACTAATAATGACAATATTGAAACTATGATAATTGCAACAATGATAATTTTGTTCATCTTAATCTATTAAATCCTTAGTCTATTATTTCAGATTTTATAAAAATAAAAAAAGCTTCCTTCAAAAAAAATGAAGATTTTTGTAACAAATTTAAAAATTATAAATATCAATTATATTCATTTCATTAAAATTATAGATGCATAACAGGTGATAATATGGAAGAAGGAGAAAAAAGACTCAAACAAGAGGATTGTAATGAAGATAGCCTAGGTTCAGGAATTCTTACGCTTACAAATAAAAGATTAGCCTTTGATAAAACACAGTCTAGAATCATGGATTTTTCAAAGCATTTTGGAGATACCATAATGGATGTGGAATTAAGTGATGTTGAGAAAACTTGGAAAGAAGGAAGATTAATGAAAAAAGTTTGTTTTACTGCTAAAACAAATGATGGTGAAAAGACGTTCAAATTTGGAGTGTTCAATACAAAAGATTGGCTAAAAAACATCGAGTCTGCAATAGAGAATTACAAAAATCAATAATTGACTTTAACAGAATCTAATCTCCAAGATTGCGTTACAAAAGTTTTTTCTAAAGATACCCCTTTTTTGACTTGATTTTCTAAAAGTCCTGTCCAGCAAATTTGACTTCCACAGTCCCCTGCAAATTTTGGGGGAGAAACAAAAAATTTACATTCATGTCTTTTACAAACATCTTTTAGCATTTCAGATAATCGTTTGTTTGCAGCAACACCCCCAACAATTAACAATTCTTTTTTTCTTGTAAAAGACAAAGCTCTCTCTACGGCTTCGCTAATCATTGCAAATGCTGTTTCTTGTAAAGAAAAACATGCATCAGCTTTGCTTTTTGAGACAATTGATTTTGTTGCTGACAACAAGCCAGAAAATGAAACATCATTTCCTTTTACAGAATATGGCAATTGGACATATTTTGACGAAGTATTGGCAAGATCCTCAATGTCTTTTCCACATGGAGAGGCAAACCCAATGGATCTCCCAAATTGATCAAGAAGTTGGCCTAGTGTGATATCTAAAGTCTCTCCAAAGACTCTCCATTGTTTATTTAAAAATGCAAGAAGCATGGTATGTCCACCAGAAACCAAAAGAACCAAAGGATTTTTTGCTCCAGTTAGAAGTTTGCCTAATTCTATATGTCCTATTGCGTGATTTACCGGATAAATTGGAATGTCATAATAAGATGCTAAAGAGCGTGCCACAACAGCACCTACTCTCAGACAAGGACCAAGTCCTGGGCCTGCGGCGTAAGAAACAATGTCTAGATCTTTTATGGTAATTTTTGCTTTATGAAGACACTCAGATAGTACAGTTGAACTATTTTCAATATGATGACGTGATGCCTCTCGAGGATGAATACCTTCTCCTCCAGGTGGTCGATAAATTTTCCTAACATCAGATAGTATTTTTCCTTTCCTTCCATTTTTTTTTATAACTGCACATGAGAATGTATGTGCCGTACTTTCAATTCCTAAGCCAATCAATCTATCCCCTACTTAATGTTGATACAATTTTGATTACATCGCCATTTTTTAGTTTATGATCTCCTCCAATTCTTTGTTTTGTTTTACAATCTATTGCATGCAAAAATCCTTTTGCAATATCTGCATGAATCAATGCTGCAAGATCTTTTGCAGTGGAATTTTCAGATAACAATTTTGCATCAGGCAAAACGTCTCCATCTTTGTTAGTTAGTTTTGTTTCATCTTCTACTGGATATACAACGATGAATTTTAATGAATCAAATACAGCAGTATTTAGGATTTTTTGTACACCAGTAGAATGTATTTTTGAAAACACAGATTTAACAACTTCTAAAGCTTTTTTCTGTTGAGGTAAGATTTCTTTATTTTCAGCAATAGAAAAATTCTCATCACCAGGAGAATAGTTTACTATTCCTCCTTTAGAAGCTTTTCTTAACAATAATTCAGTCTCTGCACTACAAGGAATAACAATTGTGTCAGAAATTTTTTTGATTATATCAAGGTCTTTACAAAGATCCGCTTTGTTTGCAGCAATTATTATTGGTTTTGTGTTTTTTCTAAGCTCTTTTACAAAAGTTTGAATGTCAGAATCTACCCATTCTTTTGGATTTTTTGAAATTAAATTTTGTTTTTGTAATACATCTTGAACTTGAAAATCTTTAATTCCCAAACCAGTAAATCTTTTTGCAATACCATCAGTTAGTTTGGCTCTTTTTTGATCAATTTCTCTAGTGATTTTATCCCATTCTCTTTGAAGTATATTTACAAACCATTGATCAAATTCATGTTGTACAAATTCTATGTCTTCAAGCGGATCATGTGTACCTACAGGAACAGGTTGTCCCTGAAGATCTGTTGTTCCTGCAATATCAACTACATGAATAAGAACTTCAGCTTGCCTGGCATCATCTAGAAACTGATTTCCTAGACCTTTTCCTTCATGTGCACCAGGGACTAATCCTGCAACATCAATTAGTTTTACAGGAATGAAGCGAGTCTTGTTTACACATAAGGAATTTTCATGTGGAATCTCAAAATGTTTGCATGCACAATCAGATTTTACATAAGCTACTCCAATATTGGGCTCTATTGTTGTAAATGGGAAATTTCCTGTTGGAACTGGGGTTTCAGTTGCGGCTGAGAAAAAAGTTGACTTTCCAACATTTGCCTTTCCCAGTAACCCAATTTGCATAAACGACAGAAAGTGTATTGTACATATTAGTATTACAGAAATTGTTTAATGTAGTTCATTCTAGTTTCATTGTATGTCTTATGTTATAACTGGCAATCCCGGTGTAGGAAAACATACCATAACAAAAGAAATTGGTAAATTATTACATTTATCAATAATTGACATTAACAGTGTTGCTAAAGAGTTTGGGTTATTTGAAAAGAACAAGGAGACTAACGACGTAGATGTTGTCAAGCTAGGAAAAATAATTGCAGATACAATTTCTCATCCGGTTTTATTCGTTGGACACTTAGCTCCATATGTTTTATCAACAGACAAAATTAAAAAAGTTATAGTGTTAAGAAAAAATCCATATGACTTGATTTCAGTCTATAAGAAAAGAGAATACTCAAAAGAAAAAATTAAAGACAACTTAGGAAGCGAAGCGCTTGGGGTTATTTTTCATGATACAATAATTCAATTTGGTACTGAAAAAACTATACAGATAGATGTCACCTCACAAAGCATTCAAGAAACAACTAAAAAAGTAATAGATGCCATCAAGGGGAAAATTGAAACCGAAGAAGTCGATTGGTTAACCACAATTACTGAAAAAAATGATTTAAGGGAATTTTTTGCTCATTAATTAAATAACGCCTTTGTTTGAAATTAGATAATTGTTTGAAATTTTAAAATCAGACCTAGCTGGAAGAATTGGAGTAATTCACACGAATCATGGAAAAATTGAAACCCCTGCATTTGTGCCAGTAATTCATCCTGTAAAACAAACAATTCCTTCAACAAAAATTAGAGAGATTGGATTTGATCTAGTAATTACAAATGCCTACATTACTAAGAATATTTATGGAGATGATGCAATAAAAAAAGGAATTCACAAAATTATTGATTTTGATGGTGCAATAATGACAGATTCTGGCGGATATCAAGTTCTTGAATACGGTGATGTAGATGTTTTACCTCCAGAAATGGCAAATTTTGAAAAAAGAATCTTAACTGATTTTGCAATTCCGTTAGATAAGCCAACAGGTTATGGTCTAGCAAGAAAAAAAGCAGAAGCATATGTCAATCATACCCTAAAAGTTTCAAAAACAACACTTCAAGATAGAGATGACAACGGTCAGATTTGGATTGGTCCAATCCAGGGAGGAGAACATTTTGACTTGGTTGAAAGATCGACTAGATCTTTGGTGAATATGGGTTTTAAGATGCTAGCATTGGGAAGTCCAGTAGAGTTTATGGAGTCTTATGAATTCAAATTATTAGCACAGATGATAGTATCGGCAAAAAAACAAATGCCACACTCAATTCCTCTACATCTATTTGGTGCAGGTCATCCCTTAACGATTCCTTTTGCAGTAGCCCTAGGATGCGATACTTTTGATTCGGCATCATACATGTTGTATGCAAAGAAAGAGAGATACATTACAGATGATGGGACACGTTACCTCTCAGATATCTCTGTTTTTCCTTGCAATTGTGAAATATGCTCCAAATATACCCCTGATGAATTACGTCAATTAAAAGGGCAAGACAAAATCAACGAAATTGCCATACATAATTTGTATTCAATAAAGCTCGAAGTTGATAAGGTAAAACAGGCAATTTACGAAGGAAGATTATGGGAATATGTCATTAAAAAGGCAAGAGCACATCCTAAATTATTTGAAATAATTGAAGTCTTTATCAATAATTCTGAGAATTTTACCAAATCAACTCCAAAATTTAAAGAAAGGGCTATTTTTCTCTATGATAAAGATGATCAATATCGACCAGAAGTTCATTCATATCATGAAATAGTTAGAAGATTCAAAACTAAGAAAAATACCTTAATTATATTAAAAGAACCTAACATAAAACCCGGATATTTATCCCAGGATTATTTTGCGCTAAAACGAAAATTCAAAAATATTGATTCAATTCAAGTCTGTTACTATAATCCACAACTAGGATTGATACCAAATGAAATATCAGATATTTTTCCTGCTGCTCATCATGAGACAGCAAGAGTAATTTTTAATCCTAAGGAATTTTTAGAATTTGAAAAGACTTGGATTAAATTTTTCAAAAACAATAAATTTCTGGAAATTTATTTTGATAAGAAAGATAACTTTTTGAAAAACTTTATCAAAATGCTTCCAAAAGAAATAAAGAAAAAATCTCGTAATTAAAAATAAGAAAAAAATATGTGCTGAAAGATACAGTCTATAAGGCTGCGTCTTCTGCCCAGCCGTTGATGAAGACACCGTTTTTGTGAAGAGGTACTGGTTGTCCAGCTGTGTAATTCATTGGTCTCATCCAAAAGATTGATTTTGTTGGGCATACACCGATGCATGCACCATCAGAAATACATCTCTCTGGGTAAAAGACAAATGCTTTACCTCTCTTCCAGCCTT
>PVMK01128155.1_pt1 | contig 10228 bp, 11 predicted proteins | sample 1853481 | NCBI WGS metagenome assembly PVMK01 (sample SAMN08533507, study PRJNA380276) | Marine sediment metagenome, whole genome shotgun sequencing project.
ACTACTGGTAACATCAAAAATTCATAGGTCTTCAAAAGTCAACAGTTGCGATAATAATGTTAACTTTTACTAGGGTGTAAAAAGTATATATTATCTTTAGTAACCTTAAAAGGAGATATTTTTTGATTTTATAAGAATGGTTTTTTTATGGTTAGAAACGGACGGTAGACGGACGGTTTTTTGGGGGTCAAATAAATGCTAAGTTGTTGATTTTACTAAAGAAATGTTGGTCGGGGCGAGAGGATTTGAACCTCCGACCCCCTGGTCCCAAACCAGGTGCGCTGCCAGACTGCGCTACGCCCCGACGATAACTGAATTAGAAATATTAGCACAAATGATTTTAAAAATCAAATCCTATTAATATTAGCAACTGATTAAAGGCAGAAATCACCAACTAGCAACTATTAACTTCCTTCAGAAATTCAGGCAGTACCTTCTTCAGTTCACTAATAGCCTGAGCCCTGTGACTGATACTGTTTTTCTGCTGGGCACTCATCTCTGAATAGGTGAGGCCCCGAAACCTTGTCCAGAAAAATGGGGTCATATCCAAAACCTGCCTGTCCCCGATATCCCTCAATAATACAGCCCCGGTATTCACCCTTAACCGTTCTTTCCTCGCCCGAAGGACTCACAACAGCAATCACACAGCTAAACTGGGCTCCTCGTTTCTCTTTCGGTATACCTAAAAGCTCTTTAAGCAGTTTTTGATTATTTTTGTCGTCATCCGCCTCTTCCCCTGCAAAACGAGCGGAATAGATGCCCGGCGCACCATTTAGATAATCAACTTCAAGACCCGAATCATCTGCGATTGTGATCCGGCCTGTATACTGAGCGATAGTACGTGCCTTAATCAGAGCGTTTTCTTCAAAGGTTTGTCCGTCTTCAATAACTTCAGGACAGTTTTCAAATTCTTTTTGAGGAATGATTGAAACATCATCAGATTCAAGCATCTCTCTAAACTCTCTAAGTTTATTTTTATTTCCTGTTGCGAGAACAATTTCCATATTAAAACCAGTTAATAGTTAATAGCCTTAAACACTAAGTATCTGCTGTTTCGTCTGTGCAGTAAAATTTAGTTTTTTAATTTTATTATTTTTTATATAACCGCCCGCTACGCTCAAGACGCTAAGTTCGCAAAGAAGTTATGGATTTAAAATAAAACGACACAAAGAAGTTCTTTGCGTCCTCTGCGCCTTAGCGGTGAATAATGTTTTTTGTCTTTAGGCACTTCAAGTACTTCAAATACTTTAAATATTTTAGGCACTTTCAGTGCTTACTTCACGCCCCACCTCTCACATTAAAAATCACAGCTAACATGTTCACAGGTTCTATTTATGGCTTAAACCCCGGACAAAACCGCTCATTCTTTCAGATGCTCCGTCAATAAGGCTGTAAACTGCCGGCACTATGACAAGGGTAAGAAAAGTTGAAGTAAGAAGACCTCCAAATATTGTTATAGCGATTGGAGCAAAAAGAGCAGCTCCTTCACCTGTACTTATTGCCATAGGGGTAAGGGCAAGGCTGGTGGTAAGGGTTGTCATCAGGATCGGACGCAATCTGTCAACACCGGCCTGTTTTATGGCCGCATGTTTTTCCATGCCTTTTGCGCGCAGCTGGTTAACATAGTCTATTAAGACAATGCCATTGTTAACCACGATCCCGATAAGCATCATTATTCCAATAGCAGACATCACGGAAAGTGAATTTCCGGTTATAATCAAGGCAAGCGCCGCGCCGATAAAAGCAAGGGGAACAGAGACCATAATAGCAAGAGGATGTGAAAAGGATTCAAACTGGGCTGCCATTACCATGTAAACAAGCAGAAGAATAAGGACCATAATAACAGATCATGGCGTTTTTCATTTCGCCCATGTCCTCAATTGATCCGCCGAACTTATAAAAATAACCTTCAGGAACAGGGTTATTTTCAAAATACTCTTCTATCTTTTCCCTAATCGCGCCAAGGTCCGCCTTGTCTGGAGAATAGTTTCCCCTTACAGTGGCAAACCGCTCACGGTTCTCGCGCTTTATTTCGATAGGACCATATCCTTCATGTATGGTGGCAATATTTGAAAGATTCACCTGGAATCCCATGGGACTCTGAATAGTAATATTTTCAAGGTCGCTTAATGTATTACGGTTTTCTTTAGCAAACCTCACCCTGATATCAAACTCATCACCACCTTCACGGTATTTTGATACTTTACGTCCCAGAAATGCTGCGTCAACAGTCTCGGCAACCATCCCTGCGGTAATACCCATAAGCGCTGCTTTTTCGCGATCAACATCTATTTTCAGTTCAGGCTTGCCCATGCGCAGGCTTTTATCAACTTCCATAACACCATCCAGGCTCTTAAGAAACTCTTCTGTAGTGTCAGAAAGTCCCTTTAAGACATCAAGGTCACTGCCGAATATTTTTATCTCGATGGGACGGTCACCACCCATGGTAAAATAATCCATAGTCTGCATGAAATAACATGCGCCGTCCACAAGCTTTGGCAGTTCCTTAAGCATATCACGCAGAAACTCAGCGCTGGTCCGTGAGCGCTCAGAGGGTGGGCAGAGCTCCAGAAAAATTTCTGATTCATTAGGCCCGGCCGGACCGCAGCATTTGAAAGATCCATCTTTGACAGATCAGAAAGTCCGGTTAATGAGATCATCGACTTGAATTCAGGCTGTTTCATTAAAAGTTTTTCAAATGTATCCACATACTTCAAAGTCTCATCAAGAGAGGTCCCGGGAGCAAGTTTAATAACACCGGTTGCAAATGGCTCATCAATCTTGGAAAGATACTCTCCCTTGATCGTACCCATAGCAGCAATACTCAAGATGAGAATAACAAAAGCCAGAGAAACCATCAGCATGCGATGATCCAGACTAAAACCGATTACCCTCCGGTAACGTTCAACGAGCTTTTTAAAGAAATTCTGATCATTTGTTTTACCAAGCACTAAAACCTTTGATGCAAGCATGGGAACAATAGTTAAAGCCACAAAAAGTGATGCCATAAGGGCAAATGCAACGGTTAAACCAAGGGGCTTTGTAAATTCACCGGCAAGTCCCTGGGCAAAAATAAGCGGGACAAACACAATAACACTTGTGAGAGTTGAGGCGGTAATTGCCATGGAAACTTCCGTTGCACCGTGCAGCAGTTTTCCTGTCTTCACCCATCTCAAGATGCCTGAAAATATTTTCAAGCACAACCACAGAATTGTCAACGATCATGCCAACACCAAGGGCAAGACCGCTTAAAGTAATAAGGTTCAGGGTATATCCGCCGAAATATATTGCAACAAAAGTTGTAATAACAGCAAAAGGAATTGATATAAAAAGCGTCAGGGTGGTCCTGATATTCATGAGAAAAATATAAAGCACAATAACTGTTAAAAGGCTTCCCCATAAAACAGTCTTTTTAAGCTGCGCAACAGAATCACGCACCAGCTTTGACATGTCCCATGCATTTACAATCTCAACATCAGGAGGCAGTGTCTTTTTAATTTTTGAAAACTCTTTTCTAACAGCATCAACAACCTCAACCGTATTTGCTCCAGACTCCTTGGTGACCCAGAAGACCACCGAATCCACACCGTTTGCCTTGCTGCTGTCTCTCTTTTCCTCTGTAAAGGTCCTTAACATCAGCAATATCTTTAATGTAAACAGGCCTGCCTTCTGAAACCGTAACAATAGTATCTGCAATTGCTGATGGATTCTTATACTGCCCAAGGGTCCTTAAGACAAATTCACGGGTTCCCTGAACCAGATGGCCGCCGGGGATATCCCTGTTCTGTGATCTTATGACCCTGCTTATATCGTTCATGGAAAGACCGTGTGCTTCAAGCCTGTTTTTGTCAACATCAACAAGTATCTCCCTGTCAAGACCTCCTGTCACGGTTGCCGAGGCAACACCCGGAAGAGCGTCAATCCGTTTTTCAACATGATTTTCAATCAGCTTGCGCAGGTTCCTTAAGTCCCTTCCTGTTTTTGAATAAATACCGTAATACAGGATAGGAATCATATCCACATCCCCCTTTAACACAAGGGGACGCTCAACATCATCGGGCAGGAGGTCATAAGCGATGTCGATCATGTTCCTGACATCCTGGGCAATAAGGTCCATGTTAGAACCCCACTCAAGCTCTGCCTGAACAAGAGATGTGCCCTCGCGTGATGAGGACTTGACCTTACGCACACCCGCAACTGTAGCAACAGATTCTTCCAGGGGTTTTGTGATCAGGTTCTCTATCTCTTCCGAAGATGCTCCAGGATAGATGGTAATCACATTTACTTCAGGAAATTGAAGATCAGGAAAAAAATCAAGACCCAGGCGCTCAAAGGCTACTGCCCCAAGCACCATCATGATAAGGGCAACCATGCTTACAGCTACAGGCCTTTTTACGGAAATCTCAGGAAGGTTCATTAATATCCAGCCTTGCGTTAAATATAAAATCGATGACCATGTAATAAACCTAAAATCAGACGGCTTAGTAAAAAGCTTCAGCTACAAGGCGCGCAAAGCTGAAGGAATAAGGCGTACTTAGTTGTACGCTGCAACGACTGAAGATGAAGCGCAACACAGTAGATGGACTTTTTACGAAGTCGGCACACTTCAAGCCTATTTTTCGATTAACAGCGGCGAGCCGTCTTTAATTGCATAAAACCCGTCAATAATAACCGGATCACCTTCTTTAATATCACCATCAGAAATCTCTGAAAGTTCGTGTGTTGAAAGACCGGTTTTTACAACTCTTGCCACTGCTTTTCCTCCCATTGCAAGGAAAATCAGTTTTTTGCCTTCTCTCTCAATAAGAGCTGCTGCAGGCACAAGAAGAACGCCGCTATGCTGTTCTTCCTGTATGCTTACCCTTGCAAACATACCCGACTCAAACATGAAGTCAGGATTATCCATCTTCACCTTTACCAGAAACTTCCTGCTTACCGTATCCACAAACGGATTAACAACCTCTATTTTACCCTCAAAAACTTTACCAGGAATAGCATCAACCAGAACAGATACTGTCTTTCCTGTTTTTATATAACGCTTCTTTGTTTCAATAATGTTCAGCTCCACCTTAACACTGCTGGTATCAACCAGATGAAACACATACTCACCTGACCTGCCCGAATACATCTCACCGGTATTCATCTTCCGCTCAACTACAAAACCTGAAAAAGGAGCCGTTAAAACTGAATCCTTCATATCCTCTTTTGCCTTGTTATATCTGGACTTTGACACCTCTGCCCGGGCTTTGGCAAGATCAACATCTGTTACAATGTCATCAAAGCGTTCTTTGTCTGTTATTCCCCTTTCAAAAAGGTCCTTCTGACGCACAAGTTTATTTTCATGGTTTTTTAGACTGAATATACTTTCATTATATAATGCCTCAGCCTCTTCATACATCAGATTAAACCTTACCTTCTCAAGCTGGACCAGAGGACTTCCCTGTTTAACAAAATCACCCTCATCAACGAAGAACTTATCGATCCTTCCGCTCACCTTTGGACCAATAAAGGTTTCCCTGTCCGGAAGTATGGTTCCGGTCACTTTAATCTCGGTTGCGATATCTCCTTTAACAACCTTTCCTACCCTTACCCTTGCAGACCGGTCTTTATCCACAGAACCATTATCGTCCTTTGATCCGCATGCATAAAAAAGAAGTGTAAGCGCACAAAATATTATTAATCTATTTTTTGAAGTTTTTCTCATTTTATTTCCGGTAAGATAAGTTATTTCTTTAAAAAGTTATCCTAAACAAAATATTAGGGTCCAGTAAAATAATATTAGCCTGCTATTATATTGCAGGCTAAGCATTTATAGTCTTTTATCACCTTTTTGTCAAGTTGCCATAATACAAATAGAATTTATAAATATTTACTCAATGGGGAACTTCCGGCTGGACAACAACTCTGTCTATATTGAAAATCATCGATTTTTTCGGGAATCTGGGTGTTCTGGTAGAAGATCGTATTGCCCCGTCTGATGAGCATCTTGTTCATAACAGGATTATCAAGATAAAAGGTGTATTTCCGGCACTCCTTACCGCAGGGGAATACCCCGATGATGCCCTTTTTGTCTGCATCATCACAGTTTGGCCGTTAAACAGAACCGGGTTGTGGTGACATAAGCAAAGGGTATATAAAGCGACAGCTTAATCTCTTTCGGCACATCACTTAAATCAAAACCCTGAAGAGGATTATCTATCTCAGCACGAAAAATATTATTATCCGTTAAAAATTTTGAATATACAGGCACCCCAAGATTTGTCCTTTTAAGGTGGTCAACAGACTCCCTTGGGCAGGCTGTCAAGAAAACCGGCTATCCTCGGACCTCTTTTCAGCTTTATCATAAGTCTACCAAGAACAGGAACAAGCCCTGAAAAACGTTCCTTTATAACCCGGAATGCCCCCCAGTCATTAACCACCACTTCTGTCTTTTCAGGAAGAACTGAGAACAGCTTGATAAGTTTATTCAGGCCTGCCTCAGTAACATAAGGAGTAACAAAGGTAAATGAAAGCCCCTTTTCTTTAACTTCAGCCATCACCTCTTTAAGCTCTTTTTCAGACGGTATCAGTCTGTCACAAAACTCATCTCCGTAATATACCCGCTGAAACTCATCTGTCAGGTATTTCAGGTTTTCTTTCCTTGATATAAAAAGCGCTTTTTCTCTTTTCAAAACTTTTAGCTCCAATAGTATCTAATTAATTTTATTAGAATCACATAATTATATAAACTTGTCAAAACAGGAATTTGTTATTCCCGCCTATAAAAGTCATAAAATTTAGACTCATTTTGGCCGTGCCGAAGGGTTAACGTCTTTTCTCACTCAGACCCTGGAATCCTTGACCCCTTGAATCCTTGAAAAAAACACTGTATTCGCAAACTCAATTAAAACAAGTTAAATAACAGTTTATTAAACTTTTCAGAGGTTATTCAAACCGGGATATCCGGGTTCCCCGTTCAAGCAGTTCCAGACTCCGCCAGGCTTTAGCGGAAAATTTTGAATGGTCAGGAGACTTCAGGGTAAGCTTGTAAAGATAAACAGCCTTTTCCCTGTATTGCGAAGCTTTTTCCTTATCTTTTATTTTTAAATCCGGAGAAAAAGAGTATATTTCGTAAAGCATATGACAGCTGTAGGCCATCTTGTAAAGAATCTCAGGCCTCAGGGTCGTTGAAGTATATTTCTCAAGGATACTTTCAAGTTCCTTTATTTCCTTAAGATATCCAGTTGGATCTCCTTGGTAGTCCTTATCCTGTTTAATAATCCTGTAAGCTGCTTCATCAGCTATGGGGCTGTCCGGAAATTTTTCCAGTAAGAGACGGTACTGGCTGAGATCATAATAAAGACCGTCAGGCAGTTCCTCCCAGCACTCAAAAAACCCATATTTTTCAAGAAATGCCTGTCTCGCAGCCTTTTCAGACTGACCATTTTCAACTTTTTTTCTGTATTCAACCTCAATCAGCCCTTCAAAAGATTCACCCAGGCGCTGAAAAGCCCAGGAATAACCCTTTGAATCAGGATACTTTTTTATAAATTCTTTAAAAAGATCAATCGCTTCAACATACAGCCTGGCATCAAGCGCTTTCTGGGCATCTTGAAACAACGCCTGATCCTCATCAAGCTTTCTTCTCCTTTGGCGTACGCAGAAGACAGCCGGAAAAAAGAAGAAGCATCAAAAGACTTATTATGGATATGGATTTATATGTACACATAAAAGATAATTATCCTCGCCTTTATAAAGCGAAGCCTTATAAAGGAACCCGCTGAAATTAAAAATAATATTAATGGTTAGCCCGGTTATTGAGAAAACCTGTTAAAATACCATATCTCCTTTTGTCTCAACACTCTTTATCTCAATTACAATAACGGTTATATTATCCATCCCTCCACGTTCATTGGCAAGATCAACAAGAATCTGGCAAGCATCTTCAGGAATGTTATCTGTTACTTTTTCTGCGATTTCATGAGGGTCAACAAGGTTGCTTAAACCGTCTGAACATATCACCACCCTGTCACCGGCAAAACAGGGGATTTCGCGCGCATCCGGAGAAACGTCTTCTGCAGCGCCTATTGCGCGTGAAAGCATTTTTAAAACTATTGGGCCAAATGATTTTATGCTTTCAGAATCTATTGATGCCCTGTCCGATTCAACATTATGAATAAAAGATATGAGTTCTGCTTCATTGTTACGGATGAGATAGGTAGGACTGTCTCCCACATTTGCGGAAACCAGGGTTGAATCTGAAAAGCATATTGCTGATACAGTAGTCCCCATCCCTCTGCAATTCTTATCTTCTTTCGACCTTTTATAAACAAGTTCATTAGCTTTATGTATCAGGGCCATGAGCTTTTTTCCCTCTTTACAGAGGGCATCATCTGTTTCAAAAAAATCGTCTGCTGTTGTATTTTTTAAGTAATTCTTGAACGTATCAACAATAATACCACTTGCAACCTCACCGGAAATATGCCCGCCTATCCCGTCAGCAACAAGATAATACCGGTTCTCGTCGTCTATCATGTAGGAATCTTCATTTCTTTCTCTTACCTTGCCTGCGTTTGTGAGCCCTGCTGATTCAAGCTGTATCATAATAATAGTATCTCGACTGTTTGTTATCGGAGTGTTTCGCGAAAGCCCTGCCCTGTGGGCGGGGTCGAGCGATACAATCCAGAAAATTAATCTTAATTAACGGGATGCCCCGCCTTGTAGGCGGGGAGCATCACTATTCAACAAAAGCTATCATTTTTTCAGGGTTTGTACAATTCTAAATCAGTATAAAAATACTCAATTACTTAACCGGGTCCGGCATCTCCCCTTTAAAAAATCTTTGGGGATTATCCTTTAGCATCACCTCAATATCTTCATCTGTTACTCCCTCATATTCAAGCATTGGAATAACCCTTTCAAAAAAATTAGTGGGCTTCCAATTTGCATACTGCATAGAACATGGATTTGGGCCTCCGACCCAGTACCAGACCGAATCATGGGAAACAATTAAACGAGAAACACCACCAGCCTTTATCAGTTTAACCATAGAGGCTGCACGCACTTCATCAGTCATTCCACCTTCCATACCGAAACGGTCAAAACCTACATAGGAACCTTCCTTTATTATCTGCATATGATAATTAAAATTTGTAGAAATACAGCTGTGCCCCACAATTATTCGATGGAGAGAAACCCCTGCCCCTCCCAGAATCTCCTGCTGTTCGTCTCCCAGCACTCCTTCTGTATGGGTAATGATAGGAGCACCCGTAGCCACAGAAGCTTTAGCAGCCGCAAGCAGGATCTCGCGTTCAAAAGGACCGACTTCAGGATAACCGGTAACCACCTTGATAATTCCAGCTTTTACCGAAGTATCATCAATTCCTTCTGTGAGCTCTTTGATAAACAGTTCTGCGATTCTCTCCCATCCGCCTCCAAGCTCCTCCTGCATATTAATATAAGTCCCTGTACTGTATATGCCGGTTGAACAGATAATATTAAACCCTGTCTTTTTTGCCAGAGCAACCATTAAAGACACATTTCGCCCAAGATCAACCGTGGTTGGATCAACAATTGATTTCACATCATAATTTTTCAGCTGTTCAATAAAGCCGGTACAGACCGACATGATCTCATCAAACTTCGGGCCGGGCCGCATGGTTTCAGGAGAAGGTTTCCCATACTGAACAAAAACATGCTCATGCATCAGCGTCCGTCCAAGCTCTTCCGGTTTAATGGTTCCTGCAACTGTATTAATGTCCGTCATACTCGCTCCTTTTTACTCTTTTATTGTCATTTGGTCTTTCGCCTTTGACATTTGATTAACAAGGTAGTGCCAATAATTAATTTCAAAAATCAAATTAAAAATGTCAATTGAAACTGAAAAAAACCAAGGCCAAATCTTACCGCTCATTTATCCTTTTTTGATAATAAGAATAGAAGAGAATATCAGTGTTAACTCCTGCGCCTCGTTCCAAAGCAGCCTGCAATCCTCCTTTTTACCCGGATTTGCCTTTGCAATCATCCTGAGCCAATGTTTTGTCTCTTTTGACTCTTTTTTACAAAGAGCTATCTTGTGCCTGAAATCCTTCTTCGATTCAGCGGCATCCGCTTCCATATAGTTTGCACCTATACTCGTACCAGACCGGACAATCTGCCCAATTAAAACATTGTTCACCTGATCTCTGGAAAACAGTTTGACAAATTCAATAATGGACTCCCCAAACAGAGCAGTTCTCTCCTCCAGATC
>PVMK01118136.1_pt1 | contig 10223 bp, 6 predicted proteins | sample 1853481 | NCBI WGS metagenome assembly PVMK01 (sample SAMN08533507, study PRJNA380276) | Marine sediment metagenome, whole genome shotgun sequencing project.
AGTTGTGCTGCAGGCGCAACCACTGATAGCGGTCCGCCGAACGAATCGCCAGTTCATGGACATCGGTACCTTTGATGACCGTAATCGAGATCATGTCGCCGGGTTCGCCCTGGGCCCAGACTTTGCGATAGAAGTCGGCCATGGAAACTATCGGCTTACCGCCGGCCGCCGCGATGATATCACCGGGCTCAATACCGGCCGCCATAGCGGGTCCGTCGTCGGCAACTCTCTGCACTAGCAATCCGCCCTCAACCTCTTCGGTGTAGATGCCGAGCCAGGGCCTGCGAGGTCCGGATGAGCGGCCGTCGGTGAGCAGGTCACCCAGCACCGACTTGAGACGGTCAATCGGAAGGAACATGTTGCCGGGCACCGTTTGCTCGCCGTCGATGGCGTCGCCAACCGCCAACGATCCAATCCCAATCAATTTTCCGGAAGGTGTTATCAGGGCGGCACCGCCGAACCGGGGGTAGGGGGGTACTGTAAACAAGGCGTCTTCGAGCAAATACTCCCAGTAACCGGCAAACTCTCGCTCACCAGCGAACATGGCCGGACGTACGGTCTGGGAACCGCCGTAGCTGGCGATCAACATTTTTTCTCCCAGAGTCAGCCCGGTCGATGAACCAAGTTCCATCGGTCGGATATTCACATCGGCTGCGGCGCGCAGCAAACCGAACCCCGTTTCGTAGTCATAGGCAAGCACTTTGACCGGCACCAGCTCGCCACCCGGAAGCACGATCTCCACCCGCTCGGCTTCGAGAATCAGGTAGCCGATGGTTACAATGAGGCCGTTGGAATCGATTAGTACGCCAGAACCGACCCTCTCTCTACCGAGAGAACCGGCGGTGCGGGCCTGGGCTGGAACCGTGGCATGAATGCCAACCACAGCGGTTAGTAACTCGTCGACACTATCCCAATCGGCCGCGTTGATGGGGGACGACGACAGGACGCCGAGCAACGTAGCGAACAGGGCCACCTGGGGCCAGTTGCGTGATGAAATGTTGGGAACAGTTTCCACAAGCCACTTGTTCACGAGGAGATGGAGTCGCCGATGAACGGACATCTAGACTACCACACCTGATGGCAAGTAGGGCTATAAGGAGAGGGAAACCAAAGGCAGACCTGGATACTCTAGTAAAGTTATCCAGAAAAATAATCAGAAATAATTCATAATTTTTCTACGATGCCAAGAAGCCTGAATTCTTCATCCTGGTAACCCATCGCACGATAACCTACACGCCTTTTCTCGAACATCCTTGCCAGCATAGGCACCTTGGCATCAACGTAATCCACAATACGGACTTACTTCTTTTCCGGATGCAGTCGGTGGAGACGGCCTGCATATTGAATGAGCGTTCCTTTCCATGAAACAGGAAGGGCAAGGAAAAGAGTATCCAACCTGGCATCATCAAAGCCTTCTCCAATATATCGTCCCGTTGCAAGAAGGAGACGCTCTTCGTTGGCAGGAATTGACTGAAGTTGTTCCTGAACTTCTCTCCGTGCTTTTGCTGACCTTCCACCACGCAGGACAACAATATGTCGAACGAAGCTTTTCAGCTTTTCATGGAAAAGTTCCAAGTGATCCTTGCGTTCGGTTAGCAATATTGGGGACCGGCCTTCTTCCATAGCAAGGAGCACATCATTAAAAATTTGCTCATTTCTAGTTTTATCGTTAACAAGAAGACCATACAACTTCTGAATAGGAATATCGGCAGAGGAGGCTGGCAACTTAAAATCAGTTTCCCGTACGATCAAACGATGCTCGAAAGGCTGTAGTGCCAATTGTGCCTTAGTGTCAGTCTTGTAACGAACAGGTCCGATTTGCATGTGGATGATAGGCTGGTGGCCATCACGACGATGAGGTGTGGCCGTCAAACCAACAACATACTTGGCCCTCGCTTCTGACAGTACTCTTTCAAAGGACACAGCCGGAAGATGATGACATTCATCGATAATCACCTGACCGTACTCTGCTACACAATTCTCAACTGTATCTCTTTTTGATAGGCTCTGAATCATAGCCACATCGATTTGACCTGTGAGTTTCCGTTTTCCTCCTCCAAATTGGCCGATGGATTTGGGGCTGCGATCGAGAAATATTCCGATCTGGGTTTTCCATTGTTCCATTAAAGGTTGTCGATGAACCAGCACCAGGGTGTTCAGTTTTCGCGTGGCAATCAGATATGTGCCAAGGACGGTTTTACCAAAACCGGGTGGGGCTACAATGACACCCTGGTCATATTTCAATACTGCCGTTGCAGCCTTGCTTTGCTCTTCAGTCAACTGGCCAGAAAACTTGGCATCAATGGGAACCCCTGCATTTCTTTGGTCTTGTACCTCAAGAGAACAATGGTATCCCGCGAGTAGCTCCTGCAGGTCGTCCAGGCAGCCTCTTGGGAGGCTAATATGTTGCTCATGCTCTTCGGCACAGGCGATAACTCTGGGTGTCATAGCTGTGGACAAGCGGAGATTCTGTTTTTTGTAGAATTCCGGGTTTTGAAAGGCAGCGAGTCGTTTGATCTGATAGAGGAGTGGGGAGGGTAGCCCAGCTTTTTCAACGAACAGACGCTGGGATAAAACAGCAGCAACCTTCTTCGGAATGGGACCGCTGATATCCGGCAACGTGATACTCCGCGAGGGTGCTCTAAGCCAGGGCGACAATGACGTTTCACTATCGATTGGTGCCATCTGAACACCAAGCACTTGACCACTGTTGCTTGCTTCCCTGGCAATACGCTCAACCCTGTCCGCAGGGATAGGCCGGAGTGAATTGAGAAAACTCCATTGGTCTGGATGAGGATTTAGTTGATCGTCCAGGAAAAGCGTGTTGCCTTCCTCTCTGGAGTGAAATTGCAGAGGTAGAGCAATTAAATTTCCAAAACCTCCTTTGGGTAGCGTGTCCTGGTTAGGAAATAAGCGATCATAGGAGTGCATGCCTAACTGGTGTCGACTCGACATGGTCTCTGTGAGCAAGAAGCCCCCCATTTTTCTTGCGGTGGAAGCGAGCACTGGCCTGTCGAAAAAGAACCAGACATGGGCGCCATTGCCTGATCGGGACCTTTCGATGGCATAGGGGATATCCAAACGCCGGCAAGTCTCAGCGAACGCCAGGACATCATCTTTCCAGGCCTCCTTATCGAAATCGGCTGCAAGAAACCAGCAGGTTTCATCGGAGAGCATGGGGTAAACCCCCATCACATGTCGCCCCTTTAAGTGATTCAGTATGGCTTCATTAGTGACTGACAAAAAGGCCTGATTGGGGCATTCACCACATTTCACCCTGGGTTTTTCGCAAACACCTCGAACCCACTCATTGGCGCATGTTGGTGAATAGCCATTTTTGCCGGATTTTTGGTTCTGCCAGCGCTTTGGATAGACGTCATCTCTGCCGCGAAAGAGTCGTAGAAATAGATTTACTTTATCAGTTGGTGATAATGATGAGGGGTCGAAGGGGGAGGTGTTTTCTGTATCTTTATGATCACTAGACTGGTGTCTATCGATTTCTATTAGCTGTTGTTGAAGGGCCAGTAGAGATTCGTCAGCATCTGATTGCTGATGCCGAAGATCTTCAATTCGCTTCTCAAGAAGGGATATCTCTTCGAGAACTTTGTCACGATCAAGTAAATCCATATCACCTATTTCTGGTCAGCTGAACTATTCGATTCATTTCTATTGATGGCTGGCGCAATATTTTCTGCGTTGTTTAAATACAAGGGAGGCCGCAAATATACATCCTCTTGGCCAGAATTATTGGCTGTTAGCTCAAGTATCAATACTAAATCTTATATTGCGAGGATTACGTGGTAGATGAAATAGATCTTGCCGGGGCAATTCACGAAATAAATTATTTTCAAATATACTGTTCGCGTGCTGATCCATTGAGGTTAAAAAGCCTTCCGGCCCTCCGCTTTCCAATTCGAAGAGTTCTTTTAAACTTGCCAATATCGACGCATGTTCATAACTTGTATGGTCTACTACGTGATCCAAATAGGCCGAAATTAAAAGAGCAGGAACCCTCACACCGAGATATTTAAAGTCGAATTCAGCGCTCGGCTTGTTCCATCCTCCCGGAGGATTAATTTTGGTAAGAGAAGGCATCTCGTCCGTAGAGACCACGCTATCATAGTAACCACCGGCTTCATCGTAGGTGATTATAAGAAGAGTGTTTTCCCACAACTCATCGTTCTGCCGAATGGCTTCATAGACATCAGCTATTAAATGGTCACCTGGAATTAGATTCGGCACCTCCCCAGGGTGTTGCGAGTTTTTCCAAAGATCCGGATTCACAAAAGTATAATCAGCCAATTGGCCATTTTTGGCATCTTCGAAAAATTGATCCAGGTCTGCGACATTTGCTGAGTGCCTGGCAACATAGGGTAAACAGGCTGCTGTTTTTAAATTATCCGGACTATAAATTTTCCAGCTCAGATTTTTATTATGCAGACTTTCAAAAATGGTTTTCATTTCTTCCGGCGGATTCAATCCGTCTTCGGCCAACCACAAACTCCCCGTATATCCACCGGAGGTTGCCGTATGCGCAAATAAGCGATTGATACCTGTTGGTCCTGGAACAGATGAAAACCATCTGTCACAGCAAACAAAGTTATAAATTTTCCAACTCAGATTTTTTATTATGCAGACTTTCAAAAATGGTTTTCATTTCTTCCGGCGGATTCAACCCGTCTTCGGCCAACCACAAACTCCCCGTATATCCACCGGGGTTGCCGTATGCGCAAATAAGCGATTGACACCTGTTGGTCCTGGAACAGATGAAAACCATCTATCACAGCAAACAAAGTTTTGCGCTAGTGTTGTAATCGCTGGAATTTGGTCGGGGCTAAAGAAACGCAAAAATTCAATTTCCTTTGCTTTGTTACTCTGTGGAAAAACGGTAGAGAGCATGCCTGCACCGGTAGGTTTTTGCCCCGTGTAATATTCTTCTCCGTAAAGTTGTTTCATGGTATCTACAAACGAGTGTGGTGGATTGAATTCATTGTGAACTACAGGGTCGGCCCCCGAACTCACAAAAACTTTTTCACCCTTACTGTTTAAAGCATATTGGGATCCATCCAATCGTCCTACTCCCTTAACAAAACCGAGAAGGCGGTCAAAGCTTTGATTCTCCATCATCAATACTACGATGCGGCTAATAGGATTTTTCCCCATTTAAAAATGTTTTTTTAATAGTTTGTCAATGTGGAGAGCCTACTTGCCAAAAAGCAGTTTTTCCAGTTCCAGATAGTCTTCAGCGATCCATGTAGGTTTGAATTCTGTATATTCGCATTCTTTACGCGTTGTGACACCGGTGAGTATTAATACCGAGCGCATGCCTGAATTGTGGCCGGCCAAAATATCTGTGAATAAATTGTCACCGATAATGACGCATTCATCGATCGATTTATTCAGTCGAACACAGGCAGCATCAATGATATATCGCTCAGGTTTTCCGATGATTTCCGGCTCTCTTCCGGTGGCATTCTGGACTGCAGCCACCATTGGTCCGGCTTCGGGTAAGATACCGTCCTCAACTGTTATCACCGAGTCTGTGTTAGTTGCAATAAAGCGCGCACCAGCTTTAATTAAACGTAGTGCTTTGCAGAGTTTATCGTAATTAAAGTTTCGATCGTAACTCACTACGACAGTATCCGCTTCATCTTCCGACACTTGAATGCCGTGATCTTCCAGAATAGTAGTGAGGCCTTCTTCACCGATACAAAATGCGCGAGTACCTTTATCTAATTGAGTGGCAACAGCTTGTGACGATGTAAGTACGTGGTCAGGGTGGCAGGGAATTCCCATGGATTGAAGCTGTCCAGCAATCAATTCAGGCCGGCGATTTCCACGGTTAGTGACAAATAGGAACGGAATTTTTCGTCGCTGTAATGAGACTATAAATTCACAGGCACCGGGAACAGCATCACCCCCTCTATAAATGGTGCCGTCAAGGTCGAAAATAAGCGCGGTGATCTCAGCCATTTATCTGCCCCGTTATTTTCGGAGTCCCATTGTTTGGAATCAGTCAATATAGCACTACACGAAGTACTGACAAATTAACTGACATTCAGTGATTATTGCGGATGGTAAATTAAAACTGTCAAACGGTATCGATTTTCCTCAGAAGGGTACTGACAAGTTAACTTTTCTTGCCGAAAATATTCTCGCATTTGTTGCTTATTTAAGCCACTGCACTTTGCCAGGACGCAAAAGCACGCATTCGAAATAATCGATAGTGATTAGCAGAAATTAGATGTCGACCTAGATTGAACAAATTGTATACGACCGAATGAACACCTAAAAATCGCTGGGCCTGAACAATCGATTTAAACCGTCGCATGCCTCGCTCCCGAACCCTGGCCGGCTGGTGCGATAACTCGGCTCGATTATTGGCATACTGAGAGGTATCGTGAATCGTATCGGGCATTAGTTCTCGATGTGCGACGCCATAGCTTCTCAATTTATCAGTGACTATTTTCCGGGGTTCGTCGCGATGCGTCTTCAATAACCTTTTAAAGAAACGTTTCGCTGCTGCACCATCTCGCCGCTTCTGAAGATACACATCAACAACCTCGCCATCCTGATCAACCGCTCGCCAGAGGTAATGTTGTTTACCGTCAATCTTGATGAATACTTCATCGATGAAAAATGTATCACCATATCCTTGATGTTTTCTCTTCAATCGAGCAGCAAATTCTGGACCAAATCTATTGCACCACAATCTTATCGATTCGTAAGTAACATTTATGCCTCGCTCAGCTAATAAATCTTCAATATCGCGGTGGCTGAGATTGAATCTGTAGTAGAGCCATACCGTGTATTGAATGATTTCCCTTACGTCAGTTTGGCGAGTGTCTTCGCCAGGCGCTTTACCAGTCCCGGTATACTCTTTTCCTGGGCACAGCAAAATCCTAGAACTATGCCTTCACGCTCCAGCGGATTCATACTGTACACGGATAGTGGCAAGGACTCGATTCCTGCCGCCAACAAGGCACTATGGACAGCCTGATCTTTCAAACTATCTTTTAACCAGGCCACTATATGCATCCCTGCATCGGTTGCTTGCGGCTCGAAATATTTACCGCAGTCCTTTATCAGACAATCGAACAAGATGTCCCGGCGATCACGGTAGACCCGTCGCATTTTTCTGATATGTTCGACAAATCGGCCATCGTCCATGAAACGCGACAATGCCTGCTCAACAACTGCCGAGGAACCATGACCCAGAAGATTTGAGGCCTTGGCAAAAGAATCCACCAGCGCAGGTGGAACTACCACATATCCAATCCGTATTGCGGCAAACATGGATTTGGAAAAGGTTCCGACATAAAAAACTCTGCGTTCACTGTCGAGTGCGCTGAGCGCCGGTAACGGTCGTCCGCGATATCGGAATTCGCTGTCATAGTCATCCTCGATGATCCAGGTGTCGTTTTCTTGTGCATAATTTAACAACGTCAGTCGACGTACTATACTCATCGTGGTCCCAAGCGGTTGTTGATGAGATGGCGTTGTAAAAATGATGGCCGGTTTTGGATGATTTTCGATTGCGTATTGAATGTCGAGTCCTTCACTGTCTATCGGTACTGAAGCGATATTCGCTCCCATTATCTGCATCACATCACGGGCGGCGATATGCCCCGGATTCTCGTACCAGACGGTATCGCCTTGGTTTAGCAAAACGAATGCGATGAGAACGAATGCTTGTTGAGCACCTGAGGTGATTACGATTTGTTCGGGATCAACTTGCATGCCGCGGGCATCATTTAGATGTTTTGCGATCGAGACTCGAAGATTGTTGCTGCCACTCAGGTCACCGTAGCTTAGATGGTGGCGATGTTCGGAGTCCATTGCGTTCAACAAGTATTTGTTCCAGGTTTTTACTGGGAACAAATCCAGTGCGGGAATACCGGGTCGGAAAGGGTCGGTTTCGCCGTGACGGGCACTGGCCTTGGACGACATAATTCGGTGCGAGCGATCGGATATCTCGATTTCAGGAATTTGGGACATGCGCCGAGCGCGATCGATTTTTGGAGAGGCTTCAAATTCAAGCCCTTCTGCAACATAGGTACCTGCACCTGTCTTCGCCTGGGCGTAACCTTCAGCAACAAGCTGTTCGTAAACGGATTTTACCGTTATCCGTGATATCCCAAGATCATTCGACAGTTCCCGAGTCGACGGTAGTTTTTGCCCGGGGGCAAGCGTGCCTGAGAGTATTAGTCGCCGTAACGATGCATCGAGTTGCCGATAAATGGGAACCGACGTATTTTTCTCGATATTGAGTCCCGATAATAACGCCCCGCCTGGGGATTTCGGCATTGTTTTCTCCGAGTGGGTATATAAATTATTTAATAATGGGCATATTAATGATTCCATTATTCGATAGACTGAGATTCAAAGCAAGATTGGCAAAACCTAAAGCTAGAGTAGGGAGCACCAAAACCATGGCAAATATCGAAGACTATTCTTATCCCACCGGACTTCACCTTTTGAAGCGTTGGCAATCCGGTGAGGCCGAAGCAAAGCGCGAAATGATCGAAATCTTCGATGCGACTCTCGCGGGTGATTTCGATGCTAATTTCGCGATACCCGTGCCAACTAATGAAATCCATGCAACGGCTTCTGTGCATATGCTGGCGCTTACCATATTGCATGAATTGTATGGAGTTCAGTCTGAAGAATATTACAAGACCGATCCGTGGCGATATGTGAGGGCCAATCTGACAGTCTGCCTGCTTATGGGTGTCAAGAAAATGTATGTAACCTGGGCACTTTATGCGTTCACCTGCGAACCACTTGGCCAGCTAATGATGTATCCCGATCGCTTCCCTCCGGGATGCGATCCTGATACGCCGTTAATCAATAAAGATAACTGGCGGTCGCTCGATACGCCCGATTTTTCAACTGGTGTTCCGAAGACAATCGACGATATCACACGTATTACCGAGGAATTAACCGGTTTGCCACCACTACTTCAAATCTCAGCGCCTTATAGCCTCGCCGCGGATATCTACGGACAGGAACCCTTACTGGCTGATGTGGTACATGATCCTGACAATGTGAATGCGCTGTTGGACCATCTGGCGGATAAAGTGCTCGGACCCTGGATGGATCATCATATCGAGACTTTCCCGAATGGCTGGATTGAGTTGTCAGATGCGTCAGGCTCTCCTTTCTTTATTGGTGCAGAAAACTGTCTCAATATGTCGATTCGCGCGATACGGTACATGATGAAAGACAAACCTTATGCTGACCGAATATACGACAATAATTATCGCGGTGACTACGTCTCGAAAGTAACCAAAAAAGCTCGTGTCTCGAGACGCAGACCGGCCAGAGGAGAGAAGAAGAATGGCATTGGACTGATGGAGTTGACGGAAGCGAAGGTCAGCGTTTGTCCGAAGTTCATAATGCGGCTTGAAGCCGATAAAGTAGACGTATCATTCTATGCCGATCAATCCATTGAACGAAACCTCCCTTTGACAGCAGGAATCGGCTCACCTCAAATCGATCGCAACAGCATAGGTGACCTGGAAGCCGCAAAGATGGAAATTACCGAATATGCGCGATCCAGTGTCGAATCGATCAAGCGCGTATGTGAAATCATTGAGTTACCTGAAGACAATTTTGTTATGGATCCCTGGCCCAGTCATATCTATTTCGAGGACGTTAATTCGCAATCACAGTTTGAGCTCGTCGAACTGATATTGGACGAAGTTAAAAATGGTGGAACCTTCCAGCCTGTACTGACAAGTTAACTGCGTTTCCCTGAATAATCCCTGTTAACACACTGTATCGAAAATATCTTGGGATATAATTTCCTGATTATTCAACGAATTAGGGTGGCTGAGGCTGAAATCATCGTGCCACATAGAGACTATTTCCCTGTATCTTCCCGTGTTTCAGGGAATTTGGAAGGGAGACTAGTTAGCTAGGGACTGCACCCACCGCCAGACAGTCTGGTCTCAGCAGAGATTCTCTGCTGAGATACCAGTATTTTCAATAAACTCATACAGTTAGAGCCTTAATCAGGTTCAATTAGTAACCTTTTTTGAACCTGCATCTCACTAAATTAAGCCAATCATTCGATTTGTCTCGAATCGCGATTCAAGCAGTTCATTTTTAGAGGTTATTGGTGGTTGGTTAGTTGAAATAAGGAGAGCTGCTTTTCCCAGTTGGTATCGAAATTTTTCTCAGTTAACTTGTCAGTACCCTTTTATGTGTAAGTTGTGCCT
>PVMK01123524.1_pt1 | contig 10222 bp, 8 predicted proteins | sample 1853481 | NCBI WGS metagenome assembly PVMK01 (sample SAMN08533507, study PRJNA380276) | Marine sediment metagenome, whole genome shotgun sequencing project.
ATGGCACAATCACGACCAGGTCGACGCCCTGGTCGAGGCCCGCGACCTTGGCCGCGGCCAGGCGCCGCACTTCGGCCGGCGGCACGTAGCCCTGGCCGCAAGCCAGATCGAAGGTCGCCGCGTCGGTCAGCGCGCGGCTGCCGAGTGCTTTGTTGTGCTGCTCCAGCTTGGCCGAGAGATTGACCGCATCGCCGATCACCGTGTACTCGAGCCGGGTCGCATCGCCAACCGCGCCGAACATCACCCGCCCCGTCGCCACCGCGCCGTTGACCTCGGGGCAGGGCACACCCTCGGCCTGTTTGGCCGCGGTCCATTCGGCGGCCAGCGCCAGGGCCCGCTCGAGCGCTCGCAGTGCGTCCGCGGCGTGGTTTTCGGACGTTTCGGTCACCCCGAAGGTGGCCATGATCCCATCGCCCAGGAACTTGTCGATGCTGCCGCCGTGGTCCTGGATAACCTGCACCATTTTGTGCTGATACTCCGCGAGCAGGCCCATCACTTCGCCGGGTTTGCGTGTCTTGGCGAAGCGGGTGAAGGCACGCAAATCGAGGTTGAGGATCGCCGCCTCGCGCAGCTCACCGCTGCCGACCGCGACCTCCTGTTCCGCGCCGCGGATGCGCTCCGCCACCTCGGGCGCGAAAAAGCGCGACAGCTCGCGCGCCGCCACGCCCTCGGAGACCGCGCGCACCAGAAGCGCCCGGCCCCGGATCAAGGCGACCCCCAATATCGCGGCAACCATGAGAATCGAGACCATCTTGTCGAATTCGGCGCCGAGCAAGATCGAGTTCGAGGTCATGTAGGCGACATAGTCGCGGGTGATCATGGTGTCGCTCGGATCGATTGTGATCACGTAAAGCACCAGCACCAACCAGCCAGCCGCGGCGGCGAGCCCGGCTGCGATTACGAAGCGCGCTTCGAAACGCAGCGCTCGAAGCGCGATGAAAATGAAGACGTAAAGCAGCGTCGGCGCCTTGAGATAGAACGAGGCCGGCTGCTGGTACTGGAGGTGGAAGCTCCATATCAGGCCAAACAACAAGGCCATGTCGAAGACGATGGAAACGATCAGGAACCAGCCCGGCAAGCTGATCCGGTAGGCCAAAACCAGGCGCAGCAAGGTGAACAGCGCGTAGGCGCCGATCACCCAGGGTACCGGTTGAAACGTCTGCCCGGCCGGGAAGGTCTTGGGGGAGACCGCGTAGAGCGTGGCGAAGGTCAGCACCACGGCGAGCTGGATCCAGCCGATCAGGCGTTCGGTCGCATCGCCCTGGCTTTGAATAGCCTCGCGGACGCGCTCGGGAAGTTCGCTCCCCCCCTCCACCCAGCAAGCGGTTCACCATGGCTTGAGTGCCGCTCCTGATCGTCTCGAGACCTTCGATATTAGTGGATAACGTGGGGTCGCGGCGCTCAGAATGTCGTGAGCCGCGCGTTACCGCCGTTTAATACCAAAGGTCCCTAATGTTGACCCATAGAGATCACGCGGGCGAACCGGCGGCCTTCGCGCCTGGGCGAACCTGGCCGCCGGGACCGTTCGCGCCGGGCCTTGGGCCGATCACGGAGACAGCACCATGCCTTCGCGCGCCACCAGAGTGCCCGGGCGCGTCTCCTCGGCGTCGCGCGCGACCTGGTCCATAAAGGCGTCGTCGTGGTTGGGATCGTGATGAAAAATCACCAAGCGCTTGATCCCAGCCCGCTCCGCCAAGCGCACACCCTCCTGCCAGGTCGAGTGTCCCCAGGTCAGATAGTCGGAAAATTCTTCGTCGGTGTAGCTGGAATCGTAGATCAGGATATCGGCACCCTCGATCAGACCGAGGATGTTCTGGTCGGGTTGGTCGATGACGTGCTCGGTATCGGTGATGTAGCAGACCGAGCGGTCGTCGAAATCGATCCGGTAGCCGGTGGCGTTGTTCGGGTGATTGAGCGGTGCGGTACGCAGGGTCACGCCGGGCTGGGGCTCAAGGGTCTCTCCGGCGACGAAGTCGTGAAAACTGATGTTGCCGGCGAAGATCTCCGGTGGCACCGGAAACAGCGGCGCGATCATGAACTGCGACAGTGCCTCGTGCAGCGTCAGCTCGGGTTGCAAGTGACCGGCCCAGAGGCGGAACCGGGTATCGGGGTTATACAGCGGTCCGAAGAACGGCAGGCCGACGACATGGTCGAGATGGGTGTGGGTCAGGAACAAATCGCCGCTGAGCGCTTTGGGGCCGCCCAAGTGGTCGCCGAGCAGGCGCAAGCCCGTGCCGGCGTCGAACACCAACAGATGCTCGCCGCAACGCACCTCCAAGCAAGAGGTATTGCCGCCGTAGCGGCGATGGCTCTCGCCCGGGCAAGCGATGGAGCCGCGCACGCCCCAAAACCGCACCATGAACTCGGAATGCTCGGCCACGTCGGATCGACCTGTCTGTGTTGCGCCTTCCCGCAATTTCGCAACATTTAGGGTAGCATCCCCCCGAACCCAAACAAATACTCATGGTCCCGCAGTGGGCCCGGCGCCAAACCGCGATTGGCGAGCCGTGCCCGATGGGCCGTTGCCGCCGCATTGCCGCTGCGCCAGACTGCGGCCGGCCTCGCCGCCCGGCGCGGGCCTCGGCACGGGCATCCGGGCCGCGCGGAATCGCCCGGAGCGCCCGATTCGCCATGAAATCGCAACGCAGCAACTGGACCGGTGTCGCTTTCGGACTGACCCTGGCCAGTTTTGCCGCCTATCAACAGTTTAAGCTGCCGCCGGCGCTGCCGGTGCTGCTCGACACCTACCACTACGACCGCACCCTGGCCGGCGCCTTCATGTCCGTCTATGCCGTGGCGGGCCTGCTGTTGTCCATGGCGTTCGGCCGCATGCTGGCCCATCGCGGGCCCTTGGCGCCGACGCTCGGCGCGCTCGGCCTGTCCGTTCTGGGCAACCTGCTGATTCTGTGGTTGCCTGAAAATGGCTGGTTGGTCCTGCTCGGCCGCGGGCTCGAGGGGATCGGCTTCGCCTTCATGGCGATCTGCGGCCATCTGCTCGCCAGCGCCAACGCCTCGTTCCGTAACCAGCCGCTGGTGATCGGCTTGATGGCGGCCTGGATCCCGATCGGCCAGCTCGCCGCCATGTTGCTGGCGCCGGTCGCTTTCGCGGGCATGGGCTGGCAGCTGCTCTGGGTGATGGCGATTCTGGGCTCCTGCGGCCTGGCGGCCTGGGCGCTCGGCCTGCGGCGCAGTCCGGCCTTGGTCCCGCTCGGCGCGCGCGGCGATGGGCGAGACTCAGAATCGGAGACGGCGCCGGATCGTGCCCCCGACATCAAGGCTTCTGGGGAGATCGCCGGTGCGACGCGCCACAAGCTGATCGTCACGGCCGGTATCTTCATGCTGTGGTCGGGACAGTACTTCGCCTACATGACCTGGTTGCCCCAGTACCTGGTCGAAGTCTACGGCCTATCGGTTTCCATGGCGGTGTTCGGCAACATGGTGCCGGTCGCGGTGCTGATTCCAACCACGGTGGCGACCGGCTGGGTCCTGCGCGCCGGCGTCCCGATCGGCCCCCTGCTCGCCTGCGGCCTCGCGACCCAAGCCGCGATCTGGTGGTTGGTGCCGGTGACCGGCGGCGGCTTGGCCGGCGCGCTGTCGCTCACGGCTTACGGTCTCGCGTCGGGGGTTTGCCCGGCCTGCCTGTTCGCCATGCCGGGCGTGATCGTCGGCCGCGGACGCGCCGCCGCGCCGGCGCTCGGTATCCTCATGACCGGGCGCAATCTGGGCGTGCTGGCCGGCCCGATGTTGCTCGGCCAGGCCTTCAAGCTAACCGGGGCTTGGGACCTCGCCGCGCCAATTTTCGGAACCGTTACCACGCTCGCGCTGGGGCTCGGGATTTATCTCGCGATATCGCTCGGTGGCGCGCGTTACGGCACCAGCCGGTAGCCGCCCGGTTCGGTGACCAGAATCTCGGCGTTGGAGGGGTCGGCCTCGATCTTCTGGCGCAGGCGATAGACATGGGTTTCCAGGGTATGGGTGGTGACACCCGCATTATAACCCCAGACCTCGCCCAGCAGGGTCTCGCGTCCGACCACGTTGGCGCCGCTGCGGTAGAGGTATTTGAGGATCGAGGTTTCCTTCTCGGTCAGGCGCACTTTCTTTTTGGTCTCGCCGTGGGTCAGCAGCTTGGCGCTGGGCCGGAAGGTGTAGGGGCCGATGGTGAAGACCGCGTCCTCACTCTGCTCGTGCTGGCGCAGCTGGGCACGCAGGCGGGCGAGCAGCACCGAGAGGCGGAACGGCTTGGCGACGTAGTCGTTGGCGCCGGAGTCGAGTCCGAGGATGGTGTCGGCGTCGGTCTGGGCCGCGGTCAGCATGATGATCGGCGATTTGACGCCGTTGCGCCGCATCAGGCGGCAGACCTCGCGGCCGTCCATGTCGGGCAGGCCGACGTCGAGCAGAATTGCGTCGAAGTATTCGCCCTTGACCGCCTCCAGCGCGCCGGCGGCGGTATCGACATCGACGGTGGCGAATTCCTCGTGCAGGCGCAACTGCTCGCCCAGCGACTGGCGCAGCGCGTCGTCGTCGTCGACCAGCAGAATTTTCTTGGCCGTGGCGGCGGTCATGGCGCGTCCCTCGGTCGTTTCCACTCCACCTTCAAGGACCTGAGATAACATCGGCGGATAGCCGGTTCAAGGCAGGGTCCCCGGAACCGGAGATACAGGGGGCACGCTAGCCTTCGCCGAGCGCCAGGTCGCGGACGGCTGCAAACAGGGGATGGCTCGTGTCGCCCAGCGCGTCGACCGCGGAAAAGTGGTTGCGCCCCGGCAGGTCGACCACCCGGGCATCGAGGCCCTGGCCGCGCCAGGCGGCCACCATCTCGTCTTGTTGACGCAGGAACTCCTCGGTCTCCTCGGAACCGACCGCGCAGATCAAGGGCCCGGCGCGGTCCGGCAGGTTGCGCAAGGGGCTCATGGCGCGCACCGTCTCGGGGTCGAGTTTCAGCACCTCCTGGTGGTAGCTGAGGCGCATCACTTCGAGCTCGTAAATGCCGGATATCGAGCAGCCGCCCTTGACCGGTTCCGCGCCCATGGCCACCGCCGCCAAATGCCCCCCGGCGGAGTGCCCGGCGACGAAGATGCGCTCCGGATCGACGCCATGGGCCGGCGCCGCCTCGGTCAGCCAAGCGATCGCCTTGAGCACCTGAACGACGATATCGCCGACGCCGACCTTGGGCGCCAGGTCGTAGTTGACCGAGGCGAAAGCGATTCCGGCCTCGACGAAAGGCGGCGCCAAGTAACTGAAGTCGCCCTTGTCCAAGCCTTGCCAGTAGCCGCCATGAATAAAGACAAGCAGCGGCGTCGGCTCGGAGCGGGCCGGGTCGGGAAACAGGTCCAGGGTCTCGCCCTCGGCCTCGCCATAGGCCAGATCCAGGCGTCCTTCCAGCCGGGTCCGCGCCGCGGCGCTGTCGCTTGCCCAGCGCTCGAAATACTGGCCGTGCTCCGGCCAGCGCGCGCGCAGGTTGAGTTGGCGGTCTATTTCTGCCTGATCCATTTCCCGGTAGCGGTTGTCCGGCATTCCTTGGTTCTCCCGAATTTATTGGCCTTGCTTTCCTTGTGGCCCATTTATAGGGGAAGTGCGGCTGGTGGCACCCCCTCGCGGCACGCTCCCGAAGCGATTCCGGGGGACCCATCGGCCGGCGACGATGACACAGCGGCGCGGAGGCCGTAAAGTGGCCCATGACAATGCTTGAATCCCTTGCGACCGAAACCACCACCGACGCCGCCGTGTTACGGGCGGTAGAGCGTGCCATCGCGGAACTGCGCCGGGGCGAACCGGTCCTGCTCTGGAACACCGAGGGCCAGGCGGCGCTGATCCTGGCCGCGGAGCAGACCGGCGACGAGAGTCTGGCGCGCCTGGACGCGCTGTCCGAGGGCTGCATCCACTTGGTGCTGACCGGCCGCCGCGCCCACGCCCTGGGCCTAGGCCAGGCGAACGCCGAAGCCGAGGCGGAGAACATCGTGGCGATCGAGGTGTCCGACCTGCGCGCCCGCGCTATCGTCGAGCTGGCCGATCCGACCGGTGGCCCGCGCGGACCGCTTGGCGCGCTCATCCTCGGCGCCGTGCCCGAGGCACTGGGTGCGGGCGCCGTCGATCTGGCCAAGCTGGCGCGGCTGTTGCCGGCGGCGTTGCTGGTGACCCGCGACCTGGGCGGCGAAAAGCCGCGATCCTGGGCCGCGGCCCATGACGTGCCGGCGCTCGCGACCTCGGAGATCGGCGCCTACCGTTTCGCCGGCGCCCGGGCGCTCACCCGGGTCGCCGAGGCGCGGCTGCCGCTGGCCGAGGCCGACAACACCCGGGTGATCGCTTTTCGCCCCGGCGACGGCGGGCTCGAGCACCTGGCGCTGGTGATCGGCGAACCGCGCCACGACGAGAGCGTGCTGGTACGCCTGCATTCGGAGTGTTTCACAGGCGACCTGCTGGGCAGCCTGCGCTGCGACTGCGGCGATCAGCTCCAGGGTGCGATCGCGGCGATCCGCGACGCCGGCCGTGGCGTGCTTTTATATCTGTCCCAGGAAGGCCGCGGCATCGGCTTGGTCAACAAGCTGCGCGCCTATCAGCTTCAAGACCGCGGCGCAGACACCGCGGAAGCCAACGAGCAGCTCGGCTTCGACGCCGACGAGCGCATCTATCTGCCAGCGGCCGGCATGCTGCGCCAACTCGGATTTGGCCGGGTGCGCCTTCTGACCAATAATCCGGACAAGGTAGCGGCGCTGGCGCGCTGCGGCATCACGGTCGAGGAGCGCGTGCCCCATGCCTTCCCGTCCAACGTCCACAATGACTTCTACCTGGCCACCAAGGCGCGCCGCTTCGGCCATCAGTTTTAGGCGGGTTGGTTCCGAATACCGCATGACGTTCTAAAGACCATGGACCTCATTGTCGCGCGCAATCCGGACGGAACCTGGCGTGCCGTCTTTGGTGTGCGGGCGTGGCGCTGCGCCATCGGCCCGGCCGGCGTCGTCGCCGACAAACGCGAAGGCGACGGCGCGACGCCACTTGGCTGTTTCCCTCTGCGCCGATTGCTCTATCGGCCGGACCGCCTGACGCGGCCCGAGACTGGGTTGCCCGCGACACCGCTAACGCCCGAGGACGGCTGGTGCGACGACCCGGCCGAGCCCGCCTACAACAGCCAAGTGCGGCTGCCCTTCGCGGCCCGTCACGAGCGGTTGTGGCGCGACGATGGCATCTACGACGCGATCGTGATCTTGGGTCACAACGACGATCCGCCGGTGCCGGGCGCGGGCAGCGCGATCTTCCTGCACGTCGCGCGCGACGACTACGCGCCGACCCAGGGCTGCATCGCCCTCGCCTTGCCCGATCTGTTGACCGTGCTGTGCGATGCCAAGCCCGGGACCCGAGTCTGCGTCGGGACCGGCAAGACACCGGTTCGGGCTAATCGCGAGTCCGGATAGGCGCTGAAATCCATTGGAATAGAGGTGATTGCTGATATAGTTCGGCCGGATATAGCCGTCCTGGGCAGCACCATCATGACCGAGAAAGATCGCACTTTCGCCGAGCTTATTCACCCGGTCACGCCCGAAGAGTTCTTCGCCGAATATCACGACAAGAAGCCGCTCTACGTCCCCGGCACGCCGGACAAATTTGCCTCGGTCATGTCCTGGCGGACACTCAATGACATGTTGAACATGACCTCGGTTTGGAGTGGAATTTCGCTCCAGCTAATGCTCGACAAGAAGGTCGTTCCGGTCGCGGATTATTGCCGGCCCAGCATCGACCGTAATAATGCCCAATTGATGCAGCCGGACGCCACGCGCGTCACGGCACTGCTGCGCCAAGGTGCATCTCTGGTCGCCAACGACGTGGACACGCTGAGCCCGGCGCTGAGATCTGTTGCCGGTGCGCTGGAAAACGAACTTGGCGCCAAGGCACAGGCCAATGTCTATTGCTCCTGGCAACAGCGCCAAGCCTTCGATTCCCATTTCGATACCCACGATGTCTACGCCATCCATTTGGAAGGCGAGAAGGTATGGCAGGTTTATAAAACCCGCGCCGACAAGCCCATCGCCCACCCGCGCTACAGGCATTACGGCCAGGCCCATCACGACCGGGCCAAGGGTGAGGTCCTCATGGAAGTAACAATGCGGCCGGGGGACCTCTTGTACCTGCCTCGCGGTCAGTACCACGACGCGCTGGCGAGCGATTCGAGCGCGCTGCACGTGTCCTTGGGATTGACCGCGGTGATCGGAATCGATTTTCTCGACTTGGTATACGAGATGGCGATTGGCGACCCCTTGTTCCGGGCCAATGTGCCGGGCCCAGGCAGCGACGACAAAGGTCTCACGGACCATATGAGCCGTCTTGCCCGACGATTCGGCGAAATAGCGGCCAACCCGGAGGCGCTCGAACAGTTCAAGCGCTTTCGGCGAGAGTTTCGCTACCATCGGGGCGGTTTCAAGTTACCCGATGCTATCGTCGCCCCCGATTTTCGAGTGCGGGCACGCGGTCTTTCGGTGGTCAGGACCGGCGATGACGGGTCCTGGCCGACAAGGCGCGGGCGGTCCCGATCCCGCCCGGCAGCGACCGGCTGATCGCCTGGGTTATCGCCCAAGAGCGCTTTTCCAGCGCCGACATTGCGACCGCTTTTCCGCCCCAGGACGACGAGGACCGGACGCGCTTGCTCCGCGAGCTCACCGCGATGAAAGTAATCGAGCCGGCGTAGCTTGGTACCTGATCACCGTAATGTCGTGCCGACGAATGCCCGCCGTCTGCTATTTGCGCGCGGGCCTCGGGCCGAAAATCGCGGTTCCGACCCGGACATGAGTGGCACCGAAGCGGATCGCGATCTCGAAATCCGCGGTCATGCCCATGGACAGCTTGGCGAGCCCATTGCGCTTGGCGATCGCGGCCAGTAGCGCGAAGTGGAGTGCGGGCTCGTCGTCCTGGGGCGGAATACACATCAGGCCCTCGACCGGCAGGCCGAGCTCATCTCGGGCAAACGCAATCAGCGTGTCGGCTTCCGCTGGCATTACGCCGGCCTTTTGGGCCTCCTCGCCGGTGTTGACCTGGACGTAGCAGGCCGGCCGCCGCCCGAGCCTATCCATCTCCTTGGCCAAAACACGGGCCAGCTTCGGCCGGTCCAAAGTCTCGATGACGTCGAACAGCTGGACCGCTTCGCGCGCCTTGTTGGTCTGTAACGGGCCGATTAGGTGCAGCGCCAAATTCTCATGAGCCGCCTTGAGCGCCGGAAACTTGCTCTCGGCTTCCTGTACCCGGTTCTCGCCGAAGACCCGCTGACCGGCGTCGAGCGCGGCTTCGATGTAGGCCGCGCCGTGGATCTTGCCGACCGCGACCAGGGTTACCTCGGCCGGGTCGCGCCCGGCCGCGCGCGCGGCCTCGGCAACGCGGTCGCGCACCCGGGCGAGGCGCGCCGCGATGACCTCACGATCGGGGATCGGGGATTGGGTATCGCTCATAACCACTCCAACAAGACGGCCCCAAGAACGCGGGTCAAACTCTCCCGACGCGACTTCATCGACAGTATCGACCGAAACGAGACCTCAATCACCATATTCGAACCGCCTTGCCCAGGGCAGCAAGATAGGCAGAACAGGCTGCATATGCTCGCGATACCGTTCCCAGCGACCTCGGGCTCGGGTGTAGAGCGGTTGCGTCACTTGGTTGTAGCTCGGCGTGTTGATTTTCCCGCGGCGATATGCGGTCTCGACGTAATTCCGGACGCCGTCGTCCCAGTCCACGCCGAGGAAGTCGAAAACCTTGGTCAGCGTTTCCTCGAACGCCTCGATTAGACTTTCGTAACGCACCGTGTGGACCTCCAACGGCAGAACCGCCCGGTACTGCTGCCAGAGGGTCATGACCTTGTCGTAAAGACGCGCCGCTTCCTCCAAGTCCTGGAAATTCGCCATGGCCTCATTGATCTTGAAGTCCTGCATGAAGCAGCTCAGCACGCAGTCGCAAGGGTGCCGTTGTGCGAACAGGAAGCGGGCCCGCGGGAAGATCCGGTGGATGAGGCCCGCCTCGACGATGTTCAACGGCAGCTTGTCGACCACGACAGCGGGCCTGTCTTCGGGCTCCAGGTGCTTGTCCAGCTCCGTGAAATATATTCGGCGTAACTCCGCCAAGCGGTCCGGATCGAGCTCCGCCAGACCGTCCGGATAGCCTCCGGGAAGCCGTTCGAGAGCCTTCCGCAGGTTTCGTACGGTGTTCCTTTCCTCGACAACACTGATAGCGCGGTGGCTAAGTAGAA
>PVMK01189323.1_pt2 | contig 10220 bp, 12 predicted proteins | sample 1853481 | NCBI WGS metagenome assembly PVMK01 (sample SAMN08533507, study PRJNA380276) | Marine sediment metagenome, whole genome shotgun sequencing project.
TGTGATAGAATACGCTCTGCCCCTTCACGGATGATGGTCTCGTCATCAATGACCAGTATACGCACTTCATTGTACATTGTCATCAGACCTCCTGATTTCATATTTAAATCTGACTTGCCTTATGTTGCAAGCAGTCGTTCAACCAGTTTTGCCAGCTCACCCGGTTCAACAGGTTTGTCAATGTAATCATCTGCTTCTGTTTCCATCCCCATGCGGCTGGTGTAGGAGCTGTTGGGAATTTGGGAAACCACTGCTGTTAAAAGAAGAATAGGAATGTCTGAATATTCAGGGTCTCCTTTTAATTCTTTGCACACCTCATATCCGTCTTTGTCCGGCATCATCACATCAAGGATAATAGCATCCGGCTTTTCAGTTTTTGCTTTTTCCAGTCCCTCAATACCTCCATAGGCCTGAATGACATCATGGTTTTTATTTTCCAGTATTATTGTTACGGATTCAACCAGATCTGGATCATCATCAATCACTAATATCTTTGCCATGTTAAGCACCTCCTTTTTGAAATGGTTTATTTTTTATATCTTTCGGGCTTTTTATCCAGTCATTTCCTTGCCCTTACAGGCAATCAGCTGTTTAAAGATTTTAAATTATTTACAAAGACAGATAATCCCAAATCCAAAATCATTACACCTGTGGTCTTGGAAGAAGACCTGCCTGTTCAGCAATTCGCGGCACCATCTCCTCCCATTCAATGGCCATGATATGAACACCATGGACCCCTTCTATTTCTTTAAGCTGCTGGATAGTCTCTACTGCTATCTTTATTCCTTCTTCAGAACGTTTCTCCTTTTCAACTCCTTTTATTCTGGCAATCAGCTCATCAGGCACATCCATGCCGGGTACAAATTTCTTCATGTAATTTGCCATGCCCACCGATTTCATGGGGGTCACGCCTCCCAGTATATGGACCTTTTCATGAAGCCCTTTATCTCTGACCTGTTCCATCCATTCTTTAAAACGATCTATATTAAAAATACACTGGGTCTGAATAAACTGTACGCCCGCAGCTATTTTTTTTGCCAGGCGGATAACACGTGTTTCAAACGGATCAGCGAATGGGTTTGCCGCAGCCCCGATAAAAAGACGCGGCGGAATTGTCAGCTCATCTCCTCCGAGAAACTTTCCCTCGTCCCGCATGTGTTTAACGGTCTGAATCAAATGAATGGAGTCAAGGTCATACACATTTTTTGCGCCGGGATGATCTCCGAACTTCTGATGGTCTCCGGAAAGACAGAGGATATTGTTAATGCCCAGAGCTGCTGCCCCTAAAATGTCACTCTGGATTGCGATCCGGTTTCTGTCCCGGGTAACCATTTGTAAAACAGGATCAATGCCAAGCTGTTTTAAAATAACCCCTGCTGAAAAACTCGACATTCTTACAACCGAAGTCTGGTTGTCGGTCACGTTAACAACGTCAACCGACCCCTTTAAAAGCTCGCCCTTCTTTCGGACAGAGTCCGGATCGACTCCACGGGGAGGTCCCGCATTCAGAGGTTACGGCAAAATCACCATTTGAAAGTATTTTCTCAAGACGGCTGTCTGATGTCATAGTTTCAGGTCCTCTCTAATTATTTTTCTGGGACCCCCGTCACGGCTGCTTGTCCAGTCGCTTATGGGAATAATAACTTCCATTTGATCCAGTCTGCCCTGTTCCTTGAGGATATCAATGATCAGCTGCCAGCCGCATTCAAGTTCCGGATCTATCTCACACTTTCCGTCCGTTGATCCGCCGCAGGGGCCGTTCATAATGCTTTTTGAACAGCGTGCTACAGGGCAGATACCCGCAGTCAGATGAAGTTTACAATTACCGCAGGCCTGGCACCGTTCCTTCCACACGCCCTGTTCTTCAGTAACTCCAATAAAATTTGTGTTGATTCCGGGATAGATCGGTGTTTTATGGTACTTCTCAGCCATAAATTGAACACCAGCTCCGCACGCAATGGAGACCACAGCTTCATACTCATCTATAAAACTCCGTATCTCTTCAAGATATTCCGGATCACACTGCCGCTCAAGGGTCACCTCTCTGATCTCTATCGGCTTTCCTTCGTTTTGCCGGGCCATACTGATGGATGAAGAAAGAATGCCGACCTCTTTTTCACCGCCTGCACAGCAGACCGTTACACAGCCCCGGCATCCCGCCACAATAATCTTTGAGCTGTTTTCGATCATGGTCAAAATATCTTTTAAAGGCTTTCCTTCTCCGATTACCATGGGTATCTCCTTCACAAAAATGTACGTCTCATGCTGCCTTATGAACACTCTTCCTTATGGGACTGGGGCCAAGGTCTTTAATCCGATCCGTCATCTCACAGGCTGCTTCAACAAACTTAGGGGCCCTCACCAGCGGACATATTGTACATTTGCAGCCTGTCACCTCCGACCCCAACTTCGTCAAGAATCTTTTTTACATAATCAACCCTTTTGCGAGCCCGCAGATTGCCCGTAAGATAGTGGCAGTCGCCCTCCATGCATCCGGCCACATACACCCCGTCCGCACCGTTTTCAAATGTTTTTAAAAGATACAGAATATCTATCTTGCCGGTACAGGGAAGCTTGATGATCCTGATATTTGTCGGATACGAGAGCCTCATCGAACCTGCCAGGTCCGCAGCTGAGTAAGCTCAATACTTACAGCAAAAGGCCACGATATTGGGTTGAAAATCATTCATTAAAATCTCCGGCTGTTATCTTTTATAAAAATTTTCTAATTTTTAGATATTTCAAACAATGCTTCTGTTTTTGCCAGAATCTGCATGTCAGTGCTATGCTGAAGCTGGATTGCCTTTCCGGGACACTCCGCTGCGCAGCTGCCGCAGCCCTGGCACTTGGCCGCATCAATCTGTGCCACACTGTCTTCGTTGATAAAAGGGACATCATACGGGCATACCCGAACACAGTTCAGGCAGACTGCGCATTTATCCTGATTTACGGTTGCAACCATCCCCCCCACAGTTATGGTGTCATGTGAAAGCAGGGTGCAGGCACGGGAAACAGCTGCCGCAGCCTGGGAAAGACTTTCAGGAAGCGGTTTAGGTGAATGAGCCAGTCCGCACAGAAAAATCCCGTCAGTAGCAAGGTCAACCGGTCTCAGTTTCATATGCGCTTCCAGAAAAAAACCTTCCCGGGTGCGCTGGAGTTTCATAAGGGTGGAGAGCTCATCGTTTTCCCGGGGAATAACAGCGGTGCTCAAAACAAGCAGTTGGGGGTTCAGGTCCAGCTGCTCGCCAAGGGAAGGGTCATGCACTGAGATTTTCAGCGCCCCCTGTTCAATACTTACTTTTGGCTTGCTGCTCAAGATCATAGCGGATAAAGAGAATTCCGGCTTCGCGTGCTTTTGTATAATAATCTTCAAGCAGTCCGTATGTCCTGATATCCCGGTACAGGATATAAATGTTTATCTCAGGGTCCAGAGCTTTTATTCTGAGCGCGTTCTTTATGGCAGCGCTGCAGCAGAGTCTGCTGCAGTAAGGGCGTTCATCATTTCTTGAGCCAACACACTGGATCATAACCACATTATTTGTGTTTCTTATATTAAACTCATTGCGCGCAATCGTTCCTTCAAGTTCCTGCTGGGTCATAACCCGGTTGTCCTCTCCGTAGAGATATTCTTTTGGCTTATATTCTTCCCCGCCTGTGGCAATTATGGAGATCCCATGCTCAATCTGCCGGTATGCCATGCCCGGACCAGACATGATGCCGGTCTTGAAGTTTCCTTTAAAACCGGTGGTGTCCACAATAACACCGTCAAAGATTACCTGGATGGACGGGTTTTCGCGTACCCGTTCAATCAGGGAATGCATATATTCCTGGATCTCAGTCCCGTCAATGGTGTAGTAGAGTTTATTCAGGTTGCCGCCAAGGTGCTTTTCCTTCTCCAGCAGAAAGACGTCAAAGCCCTGATCCGCAAGACCCAGGGCAGCTGTCATGCCGGACGCCCCTCCTCCGATTACCAGGGCTTTTTTGTTGATGGAAAGTGTCTGCTCCTGAAGCGGAATCACAAAACCTGCTGATGCAACTGCCATGCGGACAAGATCTTTTGCCTTGTCTGTGGCTTCATCTTTTTTATCCATATGAACCCAGGAACACTGATCTCTTATATTTGCCATTTCAAACAGGTAACGGTTAAGTCCTGCTTCCCTGATTGTTGCCTGAAAAAGCGGTTCATGGGTTCGGGGGGAACAGGATGCCACCACAACCCGGTTAAGTCCATGTTCCTGTATGATCTCTTTCATTTTTGTCTGGGTATCCTGTGAACAGGTATAGAGATTTTCATCAACATAGGAAACACCCGGCAATGTTCGCGCATATTCTTTCACTGCGGGTACATCAACCACGCCGCCGATATTTATTCCGCAGTGACAGACAAAGACTCCTATTTTCGGGTCTTCTTCCGTGATATCGCGTTCCGGTGGAAATTCTTCAGCACGGGCAAGTGTTCCCCGGGCCTTAGCAAGGATTTCTGATGCAGCAGCTGAAGCGCCGCTTGCCTGTGTCACTGTTTCAGGAATATCTTTTGGAGATTCAAAAGCCCCGCATACGTAAATGCCGGGAATTGATGTTTTAATGGGATTTAAGGTATCTGTCCGGCAGAACCCGTAATGGTCAACAGCAATATCCAGTTTGTCGGCAAGAAGCTGTGAGTTTAAAGAAGGACTCATTCCCATGGACAGGACCACCAGGTCAAACTCTTCTTCCACAACGTTGTTTTCTTCACTGATATAGGTGATCATAAGATTTTTTGATTTGGGCCGCTCCACAATCTTTGAGACCTGGCACCTGATGTAACGTACCCCATAATCATCGCGGGCCCTTTCATAGTATGCGTCAAAACCTTTTCCATGGGCTCTGATATCCATGTAAAAGATGGTGGGCTTAATTCCTGAGACATGTTCTTTTGCGATTAATGCCTCTTTGGTCGCATACATGCAGCACACTGACGAGCAGTACCCCTTGCCGCAGCTTGTGTCCCGTGATCCCACGCATTGAATCCATGCAATTCGTTCAGGCTCAGACTGGTCAGACGGCCGTTTTATGTGGCCGTGATATGGGCCGGATGCGGAAAGAATCCTCTCAAATTCAAGACTGGTGACAACGTTTGGATATCGTGCATATCCGTATTCTTCACGAATATTTGGGTCTGTGAGACTAAAACCCGGTGCAAGAATAATAGAGCCCACTTTAACGGCTGTATGTTCTTCCTTCATGTCGTGATAAACCGCTTTTGCCAGACAGGCATCAACGCACTGCAGGCATTCACTGCAAATACCGCAATCAAGACAGCGTTTTGCTTCGCTTACTGCTTCCTCTTCTGAGAGCGCCTGCTGTACTTCCTTGAAACTCTTTATTCTTTCTAAAGAGGCAGTCTTTAACGGATTTCGCCGGGGCGCCTTTGCGATTTCTTCCGGTTCAAGTTCCACAACAGGAAGTTTTCTGTCTCTGTCTTTTGAAAGGTCAAGGCCATTTAAAAAACGTGAGATAGAGATTGCTGCTTCCCTGCCGGCATTAACAGCCTCCACCACGGTTGCCGGGCCGGTTACCATGTCGCCTCCGGCAAAGACCCTGGGAACAGATGTTGCGAAGGTCACGGGATCTACAGTCAGGCTCCCCCATTTGCTAATGTTCCAATCCAGTTTTTTAGGTAGAAAAGAGAGATCAACTTCCTGCCCGATTGCAGGAATAACTGAATCCACATTAATGGTTATTTGTGATCCCTCAATGGGAACTGGACGGCGCCTTCCGCTCTCATCAGGCTCTCCCAGTTCCATGCGTATGCATTCGATACCGCTCACCTTTCCATCAATGCCTGTAATCCGCTGGGGCGCCATCAGATAGTTGATGATTACCCCTTCTTCCTCAGCTTCTATAATCTCTTCATCCAGTGCCGGCATCTCTTTACGGCTGCGGCGGTAGATAATAAAGGCTTCTTTTGAACCTTTGCGTAAAGCTGTTCTAACCACATCAATGGCAACATTTCCTCCACCAATCACTGCTACCCTGTCACCAAGAGGCAGATCATTTCCAGCATTTATTTCTCTTAAATAGTCCACTCCGTGGACAACTCCCTTAAGGTTTTCTCCCTCTATTTTAAGTGTCATGCTTTTTTGTGCACCTGCACTGAGAAAAACTGCTTTAAATTCTCCGTTTAAAAGACCATCCATATGAAGGTCTTTTCCGATTAAGGTGTTTGTCTTTATTTCCACTCCAAGTTTTTGAATGTAACGGATGTCCTTATCCAGGATGCTGCCTGGAAGCCGGTAATCCGGAATCCCGAAACGGAGCATTCCGCCGGGCTCTGGTAATGCTTCAAAAACAGTGACCTTAAACCCTTCCAAAGCCAGATAAAAGGCGGCTGACAACCCTGCAGGTCCGGAACCAACTATGGCAATTTTTTCTTCGCGATGTTCTTCGACTGAAGGTATTTCAGGTTCTTCCTGTTCATACTCCCAGTCAGTGACAAAACGTTTCAGGCACATAATATTTATGGCGTCATCAACTTTGCTGCGGGTACATGCAGCTTCACACGGATGTGTACAGACCCTGCCGCAGATGGCAGGCAAGGGGTTATTTTTTCTAATCAGATTGAGGGCTTCCTTAAATTTTCCCTGGGCAATGAGAGCCACATATCCCTGGACATGAATGCCGGCCGGGCAGGCATCCTTGCACGGTGAAGTTCCCTGCTTGTCAATGGCAAAAGCATTGGGAATAGCCTGGGGATATCGTTTATAGACGGCTTTTCGGTTTATGAGACCTGCATCAAATTCATTTTTAATCTCAACCGGACAGACCTTTGCGCAGTCACCGCATCCGGTGCATTTTTCAAGATCAACAAAGCGCGGTTTCTGTTTCACATGAACCGTAAAATCTCCTGCAGTGCCGGAAAGCTTTTCGATTTCAGTATAGGATAGGATATCAATATTAAGATGCCGTCCCACCTCAACCAGTTTAGGAGATATGATGCACATGGAACAGTCATTGGTTGGAAAGGTCTTATCAAGCTGCGCCATGCTGCCGCCGATTGCAGACTCTTCCTCAACCAGATAAACCCGGAAACCGCTTTCCGCAAGATCAAGAGAGGCCTGGATGCCGCCGATTCCGGCTCCTACCACCATGACTGCACCGACCGGCTTGTCTTCGTGTTCATTTGAAGCGTTCATGTATGACTCCAAACTAATTATCTTTGCCTGTCAAAGCCCCCTCCTCTTAACAGAAGGTAGAAAATCCGGGCTCTTTTTTGGCTGTGCTCAATATAATGTAACTGCAAAGCGCATAGAGTTTAAAGCATGAAAATATAAAATAACGTCTAACATCCAACATCGAACGTTCAACGTCGAAGGAAAAAGAACCTCAAAAATCGAATTATTATTTTTTCTGTTTGTCGTGTCATTTAATTTTATTCATAATTCAATGTTAAGCGTTCGATGTTCGACGTTCAGCAACTTATTTGTTTTAAGCTATGCCCTCTGCTCCTTGCTCTATGCTATAACCTTGACCCCTTTTTAAAATAATTACATATGCCCGTTAGATCAGTCCCTTTGACTGCAAGAGCGGTTGCGGATCGATAAGATGACGTTTAAACCATTTGTTTGCTTCATTACTTTCAAAAGCAAGGCCCATCAGTTCGGTAAAATAGAAGACCGGCAGATTATAGCTTATGCCCCGGGCAGCGCCGATCTCCTCTTCTCTGGTATCAATGTTTGACTGACAGAGGGGACAGGCCGTAACAATACAATCGGCTTCTGCCTCAAGAGCCATATCCAGTATCCTGCCCACCAGCCTGTGTTCAATTTCCAGATTGGTCAGTACCAGGCTTCCGCCGCAGCATTCTGTTTTGTAGGGCCAGGACATGCTTTCTGCTCCCAAACGGGGAAATAAGGCTGTCAAGTCCTCTCGGGTCTTCCCAGTGTTTTTTCTTTTGTTATCTTCGGCGGCCGTGCCAGCAGACATCCGTAATAGCTTACCGCTTTTAAGCCTGTTAATGGATTTTTGATTTTTTCTTCGATCTTTTCCGTAAACACATCCTTTGAGATAAAATCAAGGATGTGCAGTACAGAAATATCTCCATTAAAGGAAATGCCTAAATCCTGTTTATCGTTACAGGTCAATGCTTCTGCCGCAACTCTCAGACGGCTGAAGCAGGCTGCGCAGGGAGTGATCAGGTCCTGATTCCAGTTTTTCCGCACAGGCAAGGTTTCGTGCCGGAAGCGCGATTGAAAGAAACTCATTGGTGCAGTGGGCTGAGCTTGCACCGCAGCAGGTCCAGTCTTTCAGCTCTTCAAGTTCTATCCCAAGCGAGCTACAGACTTCTTCGATGGACTCGCCGTATTCGCGGGCAGTTCCTTCAAGTGAGCATCCTGGAAAGAATGATACCTTCATACTTTTTTGTGCTCCTGTGCCTGATTAAAAAGCGTTCGCACGTCTTTAACCCCTTTACTGCCATGAGGGAAGAAGCTTAAGCTTTCCCCGTAAAAACATCTTAACTGCCAGTTTAATATCGTTTTTCCAGGTACCTTTTTGGAGCTTTTCCTTGAGATCGCCGCTTTTGATTGAAAAGTTTCTGACCATGCTAAGTTCATGGACCCGGCCGGTTTTTTTAATACTGTCGAGAAAAGCAGAGTGCAGTATAGGATTTTGGGCTGCGGGGTTTCATGCCCGCTTTCATAATGGAGCTGTCTGAGGACATCCATTACCTGCGCAATATCTATTTCATTGGGACAGCGCGTGGTGCAGGTCTCGCATGAAGCACAGAGCCAGATGGTACCAGATGACATCACCTTTTCTTTTTTCCCAAAAAGCACGGACCGTATGACCTGGTGGGGTAAAAGGTCCATGGCAAAGGCAACCGGACAGCCGGCAGAGCACTTATTGCACTGATAACAGTTAAAGACTTCTTTGCCTGCGGATTCGATGACGATATCCCGGAACCTGCGGTCAGTATCTAGAAGTAATGGTTTTTCGCTCATGGTTTTTCTTTCAAACTTATCATTTTTGATTCATTAATAAAATCTATGTATTGCATAGAGCATGGTGCACAGAGGATGGAAAGTCCTTGAGAATTTATGTGCAACTGACTACTGACCTTATGCTTTTCCCTCAAGGCCATTGGCCACTGCTTTTTTACACCTCAACCTGTTCCAGCACTTCCGACAGACGCTCCTCCCCGCCCACAGCAACCAGCAGCACGCCCCGGCACACACCTTTAAGCGCCTTGATCATGTCTGCGGCTATTAGAATCCCCTCTTTTATTTTATCAGGCGCTTTTCCCAGACGGTCAAGGGTCTGGTCCGGTATCACTACACCGTCCATATGACGGCACATAAAGCGGGCCATGCCAACAGATTTCAGGATCGTTACCTGGGGAAAGACCGGGACCTTAAAAGGCGCTGCTCTGTCCATAAATGCGGTAAGTGTTTCCAGATCATACAGGGTAGGGTGTAAAAAAGAATTGAGCGCCCGCAGAGATCTTCTTTTCCATGCTTTTGATCTCCACCTCAAGGGCTCCATCTTTGAGACCCGCATTTATTTCCGAGCCGATACAAAATTGAGGGCAACCCGAGAGATCGTTTCCTGACAAATCGATTCCTTTCTGCAGTTTTTTCGCAGCTTCCCAAAAGGTCTGTTACTTCAAGGTCATGAACAGCCTTTGCTTCAATATGATCACCGCTTTTAATCTCATCGCCTTCGCTGACAAACAAATTTTCAAGGCCAAAAGCAGCGGCGCTGAGCATGTCGGCCTGAAGCGCAAGCCTGTTGCGGTCACGGCAATTCATGCTGAAAATGGTTTCTATTCCCTTGTCCTTGAGGAGGCAGGAAGCACCCATTGACCCCATCCTCATGATGGCTCCGCTCATTTCCGGCACCATTACGGCCTGGACCCGGCCTTTCAGCCTGTCAGCATTTTTTAGAAAGCCGATCGTATCTGCTCCCTTTGGAGGCTCTAATGCCGCGATGGTTAAAAACCGGTCTGAGCCTAACAACTCCTTAAAATTCATGTTCCCTCCTCTTTTTCAGGGGATTTTATTGTCTTGTTGTGCATGTCTTTCAACCGCATTTCTAACTGCCAGCACCAGCTCATCATTTCCAAAAGACTTTATATGGTAATAAAAAACCTTATGATGAAGAATCATTGATTCGAGCTCCGGGGTGTTTGCATCAGAGGTCATGATTATAGGCATCCCGGGATTAAACCCTTTGACAATCGG
>PVMK01125051.1_pt1 | contig 10216 bp, 10 predicted proteins | sample 1853481 | NCBI WGS metagenome assembly PVMK01 (sample SAMN08533507, study PRJNA380276) | Marine sediment metagenome, whole genome shotgun sequencing project.
CTCGATCCCTACCGATTGGCCGGTCCAGCGCTCGAGACGGCTGGTGATGTCCCGCTCCATCACCTCAGGGGGCATCCCGGGATAGAACGTGACGATCTGCACCGCCGGCGTCTTGAATGTCGGCAGCAAATCGGCCGGGAGGTCGCGGTATGAAACCACGCCGAGCACCAAGACGATGAGCGCCCCCACGAGAACGATGTACGGGTACCGAATCGCGCCGCGAATCACAGAAACGTCTCTTTGCGCATAAGGGGCCTAGCTTCTCGCGCTTCGCGCCATACTTCAAGGGGCGTGGTGGGCCTCAGCGAATCGGGACCCACCCGTATGCCGTAACCCACGCTGGATGGTTGCGTACGAACTGGGTGAAACACCTGCTTGCATTCGCCTGCGCGACCATCAGCTGCGCCGCCGCCGCGGTGCATGCTCAAACCGACCACACTGACCAACCCGAAGAGGCGCTCGAACCGCAGTCGCAGTCGCTGTCGGCAAGCCCGGATGCGCCGCAGATGGCGTTCTTTTGGAGCGGACACCTACGTGCCAGATTGAGCGCACGCATCCCGTTCATTGGCGGGCTCCAAGAGCCTGGGTTTTCAATGGCCCTGCTGCCACTCATCGAGCTTCAGAACCAAGACGGCTCGGACCAGGCGCTGCCGAACGAGAACTGGCGTGGGCGATTGAGTATCCAAGGTGCGTGGACGTGGGGCGAAAAGCCCGATGCGCCACGCTTCTCACTGGGGGGCGCGATCGAGCACGAGAGCGACCATGCGACCGCCGCTCGGATGCCCCGGACGTGTCGCTTCAACTCAACGATGTCGCGCTGCTCGGCGCGGTGCAGATACCGAAGCCACGCCTGATGATTCGAACCGACATGCAAGCGGTGACCTATGTGATCTCGTGCACCGACCTCAGCGCGTCGTGTCTCGACTTCGCGGGCTCGACCAGTTTCGGTGGCATCGTCGACCTGATGCTCGATGCCGGCGGCGCCCGGCCCGTGAAGGGCAAGTGGTACGTGTTCGGCTCCGTCCACGGGGCGGGCATCGTGCCCAACGGCGACATGGTCCGCGAGCTACGCACCTCGTTGAACTTCGGTGTCTGGAGCCGCTCCCGCCTCGGGATGTGGCAGTTCTACGCGCTAGGCTTCTTCGGAAACGAAGTAGGAATCGACCGGGGCAGCACCGTCACCCAGGGCGGCGTCGGCGTCCGCTGGGTCCCCTAATCAGCCGACCTTAGTCGCAGTGCCGGTCACCACGCTTGGGCGTCGGACCGTCACGGTCGCAGTCGGAGTCCGAGTCGGAATCCGAGTCACTGTCACTGTCACTGTCACTGTCACTGTCACTGTCGCTGTCGCTGTCACTGTCGGAGTCACAGTCGCTGTCCGTGTCGCTGTCATCATCGTCACAGTGGTCGTCGCAGTCGCAAGGACGCCCCTCGCACCTGTCCATACAGTGCGCCTGGATGTACCGCGCGACCATCGCGCATCGTTCTTCCGAATCGATCTTGCTGATGCACGCGTCGTACACGAGCTCGGCAAAGAACCCGCACTTGTCCCCGCAGGTCGGCGGTTCTGGGTCTTCGCAGTGGTCCGCGATGCACGCGGCCAGTGCTCGCCGAGCAAGCGCTACGCACTCGGCTTCGTCGCCACCTGGCTCGAGGCCATCGAGACACTCTTCGAGCACCGCGGCGGCGAGGAGCTCACATCGGCCTTCACAGGTCGGTGGCTCCGGCTCTCCGCAGTTCTCTTCGATGCACTTCTCTAGCGCTTCGCGGGCCAGCGCAGCACATCGCTTCTCGTCGCCGCCGTCGCGACCGCCGCCGGTCTTAGGCGTGGGACCGCCAAGGCATGCCTCGTAGACATTGTGGGCGTGACTTTCACAGCGATCCTTGCAGGTCGGGGGCTCGGGATCCGTGCAGGCCTCTTCCTGGCATCGCGCCAGAACGTCGCGTGCTTCTCGGTTGCAGCCATCTACGGTGCCACCCTCGTCGAGACACTGCATCTGATGCTGCCTGGCCCTCGCCTCACAAGCTTGCTCACAGGTTGGGGGCGGGCACTGCGTGACGCACTCGAAGAAGCTGTGGATCGCGCGGCCAAAGCACGCCTCGCGGTCACCGCCATCCTCTACACACGTATCGAACACCGCAAGCGCCGCCCGTACACAGTCGTCACGGCACTCCCCGGCGGGCACGCCGTCCCGATCGGCAGCCGCGTCAAGAACGTTTGCGAGCTCGGTCCTTTCAGTACTGGCGTCGGTACCGCAGCTCTGAAGAATGAAAACGGAAGCTGCAAAAATCGTGAGTATGGATGCTGCGTATTTCATGACTGCGCTCCCGGCCTTCAAGGGGTGATGCCCAACGAACGGCGAGCGTACACCAAGACGCCCGCCACCGCTTCATCGGTGTGAGCACTGGAAACGCCGACCACCTATACTGTAATTCAGCTCACAATTCGTTTCCGGAGCACGTTCCGCGCCGGCGACGAATGACCGCATCCATGACGACAATGGCAAGCAGCGCCAGATTCGATTCGGATGCGGCCAACGCGCCGACGAGAGCTAGCCGTGCTCCCTAAGCGAAACGCGCTTTCAGATGCGCGAGGAACGTGCTGTAGAAGGGGTCGCAGAACTCTTGCGTTACCGCATCGTCCTTCGATTCAAAGCGGGTGATCCACGACACGAAAGACGCATTCTCGTCGGTGACCGGTAAGACGGACACGGTGCCGTAGTAGAACTTCAGGTCATCTTTGGAGATCGGTGACGGGCCATCGGTGATTTGATACTGAAACGTGTGCTCGAGGTCGTTGAGGGAGCGGAGGGTTTCGGAAATCGCCCCGTTTAGAAGCCGCCTCGCGCCTACCTGGTCGCCGCGCGCGTCACCCACCGGCTCGAGGGTCTCGATGGCCGTGGTCCACGACAGGTCGTGAAAGTTCCGAAGGAGCTGCCAAACCTCCTCGACCGGCGCATTGATGACTGCACTGTGATGACACTTGCCCATTGCTCACGCTTCCTCTCCGTCACACCTACGCGGCGCCGTGGCAGAAGTTAGTCGGACCGGCCCGCTCCTACAAGCTCTGTAGGTACAGAATCGCCTCCGCTGCGTCGGTTCGGAGGCAGGCGTTCGCGTTGACCGTCTTTTTACGGAGGCCCTCGGTGCGAATGCGCTTCTGGGCGCCCTCGAGGGCGGGGATCGCCTTCTTGTCGCCCAGCGCGCGAAGCTTCGCGACGGCATCCTTGCGATCGGAGCAAGTGTCTCCCTGCTCGAGGTCCAGCAAGTACGACGCGAGCCGATCGACTCGGTCGCCCAAACCCACCTCATCGGCGACGGCCACCGCGTGCTGACGCCTGCGAAGCGTCTCGTCCGACGACGCCAAGCTGACGAGCCGATCCTCCGCAGCGCCGTCGTCCACCTCGCGGACCAGCATCCCCATGAACTCGATCGCATCATCGACGACGCCGGGTGCCTTCTTGTCGAGCATGAGATCGAGATTGGTGCGCATCAGCTCGTCATTGGCGAGCTTCGGCTCCAATAGGATCGCCTTTTCATAGGCGACCAAGGCTAGGATGCTGCGCTGGGCATTCGCGTGAGCGTGGCCGAGGACCATTTGCGCGTACGGCTCTTCGCGAACTTCCTGCTTGTGCTCGATGAGATACGCCGCGGCATCCTTCGGACGGCCTTGCTCGAGCATCTCCGCGGCCGTCTCTGCCTCAGGACCATGTTTCGGCGCGACCATCGGCAAGTGGTTGCGCGTGGGAAGATAGTCGGGACCTCTGCTGCCGAACACGAAGACCATCACAGCCGTGAAGGCGATGATCGCAGCGGTCGCCGCAACGATTTGCTTCAGCGTCCTCCGCGTGGTGACCGCACGGGCCACTGCCGGCCCGAGAGTCTCCCTAAAGCCCTCCGCAACCAGCGAGGGTATCTCCCGCAAGCCCGAATCGCCTTCACCCAAACGCGACGTCCCTTCGGCGCCGAGTAGCTCGTCGATCCGCGCGATGTACTCGTCCGCGGTCGGGATGCGATCCTCCTTGTGCTTTGCGAGGCCATCGCAAATCAACGCTTCGACGCTCTTCGGCACGCGCGCGTCGGGCGCCGTCTTGCGAAACGGAGGCACCTCAGCCGAGGTATGCATGCTCAAGAGCGCCACGACCTCGTCCGCCTCGAAGGGCGGCACGCCGGCAATCATTTCGTACAACATCACCGATAGCGCGTAGAGGTCGGCACGCGCATCGATCGGCTGACCGAACGCCTGCTCTGGCGCAATGTAGGTGGGCGTTCCGATCGTGACGCCGAGTTGGGTCAACCGCGGGTCATCGCTCTGCAGGTTCGCGCCATCGAAGAGCTTCGCAATGCCGAAGTCGAGGATCTTGGCAAAATCGGGGATCGTCGTCTTGGTCGACGAGGATGACGTTCTCGGGCTTCACATCTCGGTGGACGATGCCAGCGTCGTGCGCGCACGCCAGCGCGCTCAACACATGCCGCCCAATGTGCAGCGCCCGCTTCCACTCGATGCCCGCCCTTCCGTCTCGATGAGGTCGAAGAGGGAGACGCCATCGAGCACCTCGAGCACCATGTAGAGCGTGCCGTCTTCGAGGCGCCCAAAGTCCGAAACGTTCACGCAGTTCGGGTGGTCGACGCGGCCGGTCGCGAACGCCTCGCGCTCGAACCGGAGGGTCACCTCCTCGATGCTCTCCACCTCGGGGTGCAGCAACTTCAGGGCAACCGGGCGCCGAAGCGACAGGTGCTCCGCCAGATAGACGCACCCCATCCCGCCGGAGCCGAGCACGCCGGTAATGCGGAACTTCGAGTCCAAAATGTCCCCGATCCGCGGAATCTGAGTTCCCAGGGCAGCCGGTAGCGTCGGCGCTCGGCTCCCCGCTTCTGTCGTGCGCACCGATACAGTATTGCGAAAATCAGGGGCCGTTGCCTGCAAGACTACGGTTGGGTGCAAACACTACGCAACTACTCGCAAATACTCGAATCTGCCTGGAAGCGCGCGCGAACACATGCGAGATAGCTCACACGATGAGGAGTCGACTCAGAGGCTGCCGTTGCACGACTGGTCTGTTGGTGAGTGCCTTGCTGTCGATGACCGCAGCGACGGAGGCTCAAATTCCGAAGGCAGTGGAGTCCCCGTACGCAGCACCTCTGGACCAAGCACTGGTCGTCTTCTCGCGTCCCCGCCGCAGACAAGCAAGCAACGTGACCTATCGGATCGTCAACCATGCCGGCCGATGCCTCGCGGTGCTCGAAGACGGCTGGCAGATGGGCGCCACCATGTGGCCGGGGAGACACATGGTGATGGTTGTCACCGGCACGGCGCCGCCAACCATCCAGCTCATGGAGCTCAAGCTCAGCGCGGGCAAGACGTACGTCGTCAACCTTCGTTCGCGGGTGCACATGAAAAGCCCGGTGCGGATCCAAATCGTTCGGCGCGCGGATCAGCCGCTCGAAACGTTTCCGCCCGCGGTCCTCAAACTGGCGCCTGTTGATCCAGACTTGAGAAGGTGCACCGAATGGGTGTCTTGGAAGCGCTCGAAGATCGAAACCAGAGCCGAGCAGGTGAAACGGAAGTGGGACGAGGCCGGCGACGAGTACCGCGAAGCGCTTACCGTGCGCCGCAACGACGGTTGGACGGCAACGGAAGTGCCAGCACCCTGAGCTACGGGAGCGACTGGTCGTCGAAGTCGTCGAGATTCCAGCGCTTGAGCGCCCGGCGGAAGCTGCGCCGATTGGTGTAGCCCGCATGCCGCATGGTCTCGTCGCGCGTTTGGTTGCGCTCCACACACTCGATGAGGATCGATTTGCGGACCGAATCCACCAAGACGCGGAACGTCGTGCCATCTTCATGAAGGCGGCGTTGCAAGGTGCGCGGCGTCATATAGAGCGCCGAAGCGACCCCCTTCGATGCTCGCGCCCCCCCTCGGCATGAGGATCTTGATGCGATCCCGAACCGTATCGATGAAATGATGGGACTCGATGGCTGCATGAAGCCCGGAGGCGACGCCGCGAAGCTGGCTATGCAGCGCTTGATTGCCATGCGCGAGAGGAAGGGCCCACGCCTCGTCGTCGACGAGCATGGCAGTCTTCTCCTTGCCGAACAGCACGGAGCAGCCGAACGCACGCGTGTATTTTTGAATGTCGCCGCGATACGGATGCTCGAAGTGAACCTCGCGCACTTTGAATGCGCCGTCGGTCGCGAAGCAAAGAAGCTTCATGACAAACACCGCGATGAACTCGATCTCGTGAGCGGTAATGGGAAGCTCGTGCTCGATCTTGTTGACGTGGATCACGTGATGCTCGGGATGCTCACCGAACGTGATGACTCGTCCGTGCGACATCAACTCTTGGTAGCGCACGCCCGCCTCGAGGCCCTCGCCCACGGTCGTTGCGCTCGTCAGCAGCAATACGACGAGATGATCCGCGCGCGGCTCCCAGGCTTCAGCGGCACTCAGCCCGAGGTGCCTATCTCCGCTCTTCGCGAGCGCGGCACGCCAAAATCGGCCCAATGCGTCGCGAGGAGGCCGGCTGTTGGTATCAGTGAAGATAGTAATATCGGTGCCGGCCTCTTCGCAGAGCGCCTCGACATCCAAGCCGAGAGCACGGAACGAGTGGACCACTCCGCGGGCCCACGCCCCGGACACGCGGATGCCGTTGCTGACGTTTGCTTTGCCGGTCGAATCGCCCACCGGTGCCGATCGATCCACAAGGGCGAAAGAATTACAAGCCTCTAGGGTGAATTGTCGCGGACGTGGCGCATTCGGTGCCCCCTTTTGTCGCCGACGGGTACCAGATGGGTCGGGTAGGTTCCAGCTTGTCAATCGGTACGAGGCGGGCACCAGCGGTACGGAACGCAGGCAAAGGATGAGCCCACCATCCCATCCTTAGTCAGGCGAAACCGCGTTCCCCAAAGATGGTGCCCGCCTTAACCTCCCCCCTTGTGGAGCCCGTTTGAGGAGCCGATCAGTGTTTCACCACGCTGATCGGCTTCGCTTTAGTTTAGGCTCGCGGGGCTGGTTTGCCCGGCTGGCGAGTGCTCGCTGTTCGCCTTGCGATTTCCGTCCCGGCCGGAGGCATGTTTCTCGCATGATCTCGAAATATGCCCGAAGGCGTTCTCCGTCCCGCGTCCGCGTCGGAAGCGCGCGAAGGATGGCATCCTTCTCCTCTTATTCGCAGCGGACCAACGACTCGATGATTTGAGCCACAGACACAGCGTGGTGGCGGGCGACGCCGGCTTGCCACCACTCCGCCAGTTCCATACGTGCTGCTCGTCACAAACACGCCCGAATCGTCTAGGCTGCCGACGGCACGAGTCTTGATGGCATTCCGTACTCGTGGGGATTCACGCTGCCGCCGCGAGCGACGAGATCCCTCGATCCTACGTACGCCGCACCCCTGAGCGCGGAGTGCTGCACCGCGTCGTACGCGAGCACCTCCGGACCTTCCTTTGGGAGCTCGACCGAGACCACGAGGAACGTGGCGCCCCCTTGTTCGTGAAGCGCGAGTTTCAGCGATTCGTTCGCTGCGGAGTGCTCGCGCATGGGTTTGCCCGGTTTCGTTGCGGAGCCTGTGGCACGGATCGCTTAGTCGCGTTCTCCTGCAAAGGTCGAGGCTTTTGCCCGAGCTGCGGCGGCCGCCGGATGACCGAGCGTGCTGCGCATCTCATCGACCACGTGCTCCCGCGCACACCGGTCCGACAATGGGTCCTAAGCCTTCCCTTCGAGCTTCGCTATCGGCTTGCATGGGATCACAAGCTTTGCCGCGCCGTGCTCGCGGTCTACACGCGTGCGTTGCTCGGCTTCTACAGGAAACGAGCCAAGGCCTCGGGGCACCGCGATGGGCGCACGGGTACGGTGACCGTCATCCAGCGCTTTGGTGGCGCGCTCAACTTGAACGTTCACTTTCATACACTTGCGGTCGATGGGGTCTTTGTTCGAGAGCCCGACGGGTCGCTTTCGTTCGCTGCTGCCAAAGCGCCCACCGACGACGAAGTCGAGGCGCTCCTCGGCGTCATTCGAAAGCGAGTCCTACGCTTGTTGGTGCGCCGGGGTTTGCTATGCGAGGAAGGCGGTGAGAGCTCAGACGAGACGGAGGCGCCGCCGTTGCATGCGCTGTATGCCGCGTCCGTCCGTCAACGCGTCGCCATGGGGCGACGCGCGGGTGCAACCGTCCTTCGCCTGGGAGACGGGCCAACAACGAAGGAGGCCCCGCCCAAGCGTCGGCGACAAGCGCGCCTCGGCGGCTTTGACCTTCATGCGAACACGTCCGTCCGTGCCAAGAACCGGCCCAAGCTTGAGCGCCTATGCCGGTATCTGCTCCGCCCGCCTGTTGCCGAAGATCGCTTGTCATTTGCGTCCGATGGACGGGTGCTCGTACGCCTCAAGACGCCGTGGCGCGACGGGACGAGTCACATCGCCCTGCAGCCGCAGGAGCTGCTCGAAAAGCTCGCGGCTCTGATTCCGCGCCCCTACACGAACCTCATCGTCTATCATGGGGTGCTTGCGCCCAACGCTAGGTGGCGAGGCGAGGTGGTTGGTTTCGGAACAGGAGCGAAAACCACGGAGGGGCCGGCCTCGAGCGCTTCCCCGACGGTCGCCCGCCCGTGCAATCGGACCTGGGCCGAACTGATGCGCCGCGGTCTCGAGATCGACGTATTGGAGTGCCCCGACTGCGGCGGCCGCATGCGCTTCGTCGCGGCCATCATGCTCTCGAGCGCTATCCGCCGGATTCTGCGTCATCTCGGTCTCCCCGCCGACCCGATAGAGCTTGCGCCTGCCCGGGCGCCCCCGGAGCTCGACGACGCCTGGGCCTGTTGACCTCGCTTGCGCTACGAGCGCCGAGCCGATGCACGGTTGCGAGCGCAGACTGAGATTCCCCACCACCGAGCCCCATCGGCCACGGCTCCAGGCGCAGGCACCGCTTGTTTGCCGGTCACTCAGCCACTCATGTACATGCCGGCTTGAGGGGTGACAGATCGTACCGGGTTGATGGGTGACACCTGAACGGGGTCCGGCCATGAGGTGGGATGCCGTGGAAAGTGACATCCGCTATGGAGGAACGACGCCGGTTCGCGGCGGCGAAAATTGCCGGGGAATACGATAGCTTCGCAGAGCTCTGCCGAGCTTTCGGCATCAGTCGAAAGACTGGATACAAGTGGTGGGCGAGGTTCGAAGAGGGCGGCCTTGAAGCGCTTTACGACCGTTCGCATCGCGTTCGGTCGCACCCGTTCACGACCGATCCAGTCATGGTCGAAATCATCGTTGCGGCCCGGAAGGTTCACCCCACGTGGGGCGCCCCGAAGCTCCACGCGTGGCTGAAAGCCAAAGGCTACAAGCCGCCGGCCTCCAGCACGATCGGGCAGATTCTACGGAGGGAAGGGCTCATACGCCCCAAGAAGCGTCGTCCCCGACCTGGAGAGTTCCACGACGGGCTCAGTGCCCAGGACCGCCCGAACGCGGTTTGGAGCGCCGATTTCAAGGGCTGGTTCAAGCTAAAGACGGGACGCAAGATCTATCCGCTCACCATCACGGACGGATACAGTCGCTTCCTCATACGATGCCAGGCTCTGGAGCATCCGGATGCGATGGCGTCCAAGGAGGTATTCGAATCCGCTTTCGGAGAGTTCGGGCTGCCGGAGGTCCTTCGGACCGACAACGGGACCCCGTTTTCCGGAATCCACGGTATTAGCGCACTGTCCGTCTGGTGGGTCCAACTCGGCATCAAACCCGAACGAATCCAGCGCGGCAAGCCCACTCAAAACGGCAGGCACGAACGCATGCACCGGACGCTCAAAGCGGACGCCATCCGATCAGAGACCGTGGCGAGCTCACGTTTTGCCCAACAACGGGTCTTCGACGGCTTTCAAACGACCTTCAACTCGGAGAGACCCCACGAAGCCTTGAACATGGCAACGCCGGCAACGCTCTACGTGCCGTCACCGCGGCAATATCCTCGAGCCTTGCAATCTCCGCAGTATCCGGACGGCTGGCAGGTACAGAGAGTCAGGCGCGACGGCTCGATCCGTCTCGGCGACAAGGACATCGCGGTCTCGATGACGCTGCGTGGTGAGCCGGTCGGAATCGAATATCAGGAAGACGGCGGATGCAAGATCCACTACGGGCCGCTGCACCTGGCGAGCCTGAGCAAGTCTGGACGCCTCAGCAGAGGCATGAGACCGAAGAAGGTGAAACCATCCGAGCAGCCGCTCGTCGAGGAGGCCTGACCG
>PVMK01126347.1_pt1 | contig 10216 bp, 11 predicted proteins | sample 1853481 | NCBI WGS metagenome assembly PVMK01 (sample SAMN08533507, study PRJNA380276) | Marine sediment metagenome, whole genome shotgun sequencing project.
GGACGAGAACGATCGCCTGCAGGCCACCGAGAGGGTCACAGTCACTCCCGGCCGCGCCAAGGTACACCGAGCGGCCCCCCGAACCACGGCCAGCGGCCAGGGCCAGGTGGTGTCCACGCTGGATCGGGACGTCCGCCGCCGCCAGGACCTCAGGGACCTCACGGTATCCCATTCGGCTCGCGATCTCGTTCAGATTGCACTCGTTCGACATGTCAGGTTCTCGCTCGCTCTGTGGTAATCAGCCATGCGGACGACCGCCCACGTTTCTTCAGCGATCTGATAGTGCTGTCTCGACACCCGGATCGTAGTTGACGGGGCCATCGATCAGTCCCTAGTCTACCCCGCGCTCTCGCGTCCAATCCCACCCCCGATCGGAACGACATGATCAGGTTAGCAGCCCTGCCGGTCCTCCTGTCGCAGACCACTGATGGTGCACTCGTCGAACGAGTGGCCGCAGTAAGAGACGCGGTGTGGGGCGTACCGCTCATCGTTCTGCTCGTGGGAACCGGCGTATATTTAACCCTGCTGCTCCGGGGCCTGCAATTCCGGAAGCTCTGGCACGCTCTGTATCTCGCGTTCTTCAAGCGGAAGGAAGAGGGCGGAGACGGCGACATTTCGCACTTCCAGGCCCTCATGACAGCGCTTGCGGCGACGGTGGGTACCGGCAATATCGTCGGCGTCGCCACCGCGATCTCCGCTGGCGGCCCCGGGGCGCTGTTCTGGATGTGGGTCAGCGGCCTCGTGGGCATGGCGACGAAGTACTCCGAGGCGGTGCTCGGTGTTCGATTCCGGGAGACGGACGCCAGGGGCGAGAAGTCCGGCGGCCCGATGTATTACCTGGAGAACGGGATTCGGTGGGGAAACTTCGGTCGTGTGCTCGCGACGGCCTTCGCCCTGTTCGCGGCCATCGCCGCGTTCGGGATCGGAAACGGAGTGCAGTCCAATTCGGTGGCGGAAGCTGTGAGCAACGTCACCGGTCTTTCCCGGCTCACGATCGGATTGGCGACGGCCTTCCTCGTATCCACGGTTATCCTGGGCGGAGTGAAGTCGATCGGCAGGTTCGCCGGCGTTTTCGTTCCTTTTATGCACTTGACGTACATGGGCGCTGCCACGGTGGTCCTGCTGCTCAACCTCGACCGGGTTCCGGATGCTTTCCGACTCGTATTCGAGCACGCGTTCAGCGGCCGGGCGGCCGCCGGCGGAGCCGTAGGCTACACGATCAGCCAGGCCATGCGAAATGGCATCTCCCGCGGAGTGTTCTCCAACGAGTCGGGACTGGGAACGGGGGCGATTGCCGCTGCTGCCGCTCAGACGAGGGAGCCCGTCCGTCAGGCTCTCATCTCGATGACCCAGACATTCATCGACACGCTCGTCGTGTGCACGTTCACCGGCATCGTGATCCTGTCGACCGGTGCGTGGGAGACCGGGCTCGCCGGCGCCTCGCTGACGCAGCAGGCGTTCTCGACTGGTCTGCCCGGGGAGTGGGGCGAACGGATCGTTGCGGTGTGCCTGAGCTTCTTCGCCTTCAGCACGATCCTCGGGTGGTCCTATTACGGAGAGCGGAACGTGCAGTACCTGGTCGGTGCGAAGGCGATCGTTCCGTACCGGCTGTTGTTCGTTGTCGTCACGGCGGTCGCGGCCGTCGTGGAGCTGGATATCGTGTGGACCATCTCGGATGTGATGAACGGTCTGATGGCGTTTCCGAATCTCATCGGGCTGCTGCTGCTGTCGGGACTGGTTCTGCGCGAGACTAGATCGTACTTCGATCGGTACTCGCGCGGCTGACCCAATCCAGGGAGCGGACGCCGTTCCGACCCTTCGCACATTTTATCAGCAACCTGTCAGGGTCTTTCAGCAGCCCGTCAGCCCTCGAACGCCTTGTGGTGCCCCAGGTCGTACGCCCGGATGGACAGGATCTCCCGCGAGCGGAACCCGATCCCCTTCAGGCTCGCCGTCTCGTCGGAGACTCTCTTCTCGGCGTATTCCACGTAGTAGTCCGCCGGGTCATCCGTGTCTCTCAACAACATCGCCTTCAGGCCTTGCTGCTTGGCGTCTTCCACGGTCGTCGCTGCGGGGATCTCCACGACGTGCTCCAGCCAGCGATCCGGCATCACGAGCCGGACGGTGACCGTTTCGTCGGAACCCGCAACGCTCGCGGCGGCTCCGGAGGCAGGCTCGTTCATACGTGCTCCAGCGTGTAGAGAAACCGCTTGGTGATGTCTGTGACGTCGAGCCCTACGACCCGGTCCGTCTCGGCGTGGACGTTGGTATGGCCGTGTTCGCGGTCGACCCGGATCAATGCCACGCCGATGTCACCTTCGAACCGGACGGCATCTGCTGAGTCATCGGCTACCTGCAGAAGTGTGTGGGTGGTGAAGTATTCCTTGGCTCGCCGGATCACATCCTCCGGCGAAACGTGGGTCATGACGAGGTAACGCATCGAACTCGGCTCGCTGGTGAATGGACTCCCGTACGATCTCGACCGGCTTTCCGTGTGCTCGGCTCCGGTCGGAGCGTCAACTTCGGGCGGCCAGCAGGCCTCGTCAACCTTCGCATTGCTGATCGGTGGCTGCCGCTTGCCGGGCGGCCTCATGGGCAGGATCTTGGCCCCGTCCATCGTCGTCCGTCGGCACTGAATGTCACGATCGGAAACACGGAATGACGGAATGACTGCCCCTATCGATTATGGCCGCTTCTTTCTTCCCGGTCCGACGGAGGTCCGTCCGGAAATCCTCGAAGCCATGGTGCGCCCGATCATCGGCCACCGCGGCAAGGACATGGAAGAGCTGCTCTCCGACATGGACGTGGCGCTGCGGGCGCTGTTCCGGACCGACCGGCCCGTGTACGTGTCGACTTCGTCGGCGACCGGCTTCATGGAGGCCGCGATCACGAATCTCTCGCGGCACCGGATGCTGTGCCTGGTGGGAGGGGCTTTCGGAGCCCGATTCCACAAGATCGCCGACGTGTGTGGCCGGCCGGCGGACGTTCTCGCGGCAGAGTGGGGAACGCCGCACACGCCCGAGATGCTGGGCGAGGCGCTGATGGCCGAGCCCGGTAGGTACGACCTCGTGACGGTCGTTCACTCCGAAACGTCCACTGGTGTCCTGAATCCGGTGGCCGCTGTGGCCGCCGTGGTCAGGGATCACGAAGATGTATTGATCGCGGTCGACGGCGTGAGTTCCGTCGGAGGGGTGCGCGTCGAGTTCGACGAGTGGGACCTCGACTTCCTGCTCACGGGCTCGCAGAAGGCCCTCGCACTGCCGCCGGGGCTCGCCCTGGCGGTGGCCTCCGGGCGGGCGCTGGAGCGTGCGGGTCAGATTCCGGCGCGGAGCTACTACTTTGACCTGCTGGAATTCGAGCGCCGGGCCGGAGGGTTCCAGACGACGAACACGCCAGCCGTGAGCCTGTTCTACGCGCTGGAAGTGCAGCTCGAGCGGATTCGAGAGGAGGGGCTCGAGAATCGGTGGGATCGCCACTCGCGGATGGGGGAGCGCACATGGGATTGGGTCGCGGGCCTGGCGGACAGAACAGGGAAGCCCTTCTCTGTCCTCGCTCCGGAGGGGTATCGCTCGCCGACTGTCACATCGATATCGCTGCCTGCCGGCCTGTCGGGTCCGGGTATCGTGGGCGCCGCAGTCGAGAGAGGCTACACGCTGGCCGCCGGTTACGGAAAGCTGAAGCCCTCGACGATCCGGATCGGGCATATGGGCGACCACACTCTCGCCGAGCTCGAGGCGATTCTCTCGGTGCTGGACGAGGTGATCGACGAGCAGCTGACACAGAGAGACGTGATATGAGCGACAAACCCAGACTCGTCCTCGCGGACGCGCTGGCACCGGAAGGGGTGGAGATCCTGGAGGCCGATCACCGCCTCCAGGTGGAAGACTATTCCGACAGGAGCCGGGCCGAGCTCGAGAAAGGTCTGGCCGGGGCCATGGGCCTCATCGTCCGCAGCGGAACACAGGCGGACGCCGATCTCATTGAGGCGGGCGATTCGCTGAAAGTTATCGGGCGGGCGGGAGTGGGCCTGGACAACATCGACGTGGAGGCAGCGACGCGGAGGGGCATCGCGGTGATGAACGCCCCCGCGGGCAACACGGTCTCTACGGCAGAGCTCGCGTTCGCGCTCCTGTTGTCGGCGGCGCGCCGCATCCCTGCGGCCGACCGGTCGATGCGAGCGGGACAGTGGGACCGACAGACGTATCGTGGCGCCCAGCTGGCAGGGAAGACGCTCGGCGTGATCGGGGCGGGCCGAATCGGAGTCGAGGTCATCCGGAGGGCCCGAGCGTTCGGCATGAAGGTGATCGTGGCGGATCCCTACTTGACGGATGAAAGAGCCAGCGACCTGGACGTCGAGCTGCTGGAGCTCGACGACATGCTGCCGCGCGTGGACTTTCTGACTCTTCACGTGCCGCTGAATCTGGAAACCGAAGCCCTGATGAACGAGGAACGCATCGCGCATCTCCAGCCGCATGCGATCCTGGTCAATGCGTCCCGTGGCGGGATCGTGGACGAAGAGGCACTGGCGAGGGCCCTGATCGAAGGAAGGCTCTCCGGGGCGGCGATGGACGTCTACGCCGTGGAACCGCTGCCCGCGGAGCACCCCCTGCTGGACGCTCCGAATCTCGTCCTGACTCCACACCTCGGAGCCGCGACCCACGACGCGCAACGCGAAGTGGCGATCGAGATCGCGGCAGCCGTTCGCGCCGCGCTAGTTGACGATGACTACGGCGCGGCCGTGAACATGCCGCCCTACCTGCCGCGAGACCACGAGCGATTGCGCCCCGTATTGGATCTGGCCGAGCGGTTGGGCTCGGTGCTGGGCGAGGTGACGGAGGCCGGGGTGAGCGAAGTCTCCGTACGGTACGGAGGCGAGGTGTCGCGCGGTCTCAGGCTCATTTCCTCCGCCGTCCTCATCGGTCTGTGGCGCGTGCGGCTAGACACCTCGCTGAACCTGATCAATGCCCTGCCGCTGGCCCGGGAGAGAGGGATCGCGGTTTCCAGGTCTCGAGTGGGCGAGGTCACCGGCTACCGGGGCATTCTCGAGGTTTCGGTGCGCGCGGGGGATGAGGTGCACGTGGTGACCGGGGGCATCGAGTCGGACGGCGACCTGCGACTGCTGAGAATCGACGGATACCACGTGGAGGTAGAGCCGCGTGGGCACCTGCTCATTTTCAAGAACCGCGACGAACCCGGAGTTGTGGGAGACGTCGGGACCCGACTCGGCTTGGCGGGCGTGAACATCGCCGAGTTTCACCAGGCACGGGACCTCGATACGGGCGAGTCACTCGCGGTGCTGTCGCTGGACGAGGCGCTGACCTCCGACGTGCTTCAGGATCTGAGGGCGATACCGGCGATTCTGTATGCGCGGGGGGTCAGGCTCGACGCCTGATCCTTCAGGAGCCTTGCTCGCAGTGGGCAGCGAGGGGTCTAGCAGGTTGCTGAAGAACCCTGCGCGCGACCACCCAGGACTTTTTCAGTAACCTGTTAATACGTGGGCAGCGAGGGATCGATTCTGCGGGCCCATTCGTTGATCCCGCCGCGCAGGTTCAGGGCCTTCTCGAATCCGGCCGACGCCAGCTGTTGCACGGCGATCGCGCTTCTGTGTCCCGTGCGACAGTAGATCACGACGTCCTCGGCAGGATCCAGCTCATCGAGGACATCCTGAAGCTGGCCCAGCGGAACCAGCCGTGCTCCGTACGCCTCCAGGTTGCTGATGCGCCACTCGTGGGGTTCCCTCACGTCCAGGATTCGCGGAGGCTGGCCCACACCGATGCGGGCGCGCAACTCCTCGACGTCGATCTCCGGAACGGAGGGACGCTCGACGGGCGCGGCCAACGGCGCGGCCGCGCCTCCGCAGAACTCCTCGTAGTCGATCAGCGCCGTTATCGTGGGCGCGTCTCCGCACACTGCACACCCCGGATCGCGGCGTAGCTCCACCTCCCGGAATTGCATCGCCAGGGTATCGACGAGAAGCAGACGGCCGACCAGCGGATCCCCGATACCGAGAACCAGTTTGATCGCCTCGGTCGCCTGGATCGTGCCCACGAGGCCCGGGAGGACGCCGAGGACGCCCGCCTCCGCGCAGCTCGGCACCATCTCAGGCGGAGGCGGGTCCCGGAACAGGCACCGGTAGCATGGACCGTCCCCGTGAGCGAAAACGGAGGCCTGGCCCTCGAAGCGGAAGATGGCCCCGTATACGAAGGGGACGCCGAGAAGCACACATGCGTCGTTGACGAGATAGCGGGTGGGAAAATTGTCGCTGCCGTCGACCACGACATCCCATCCGTCGAGAATGGACATGGCGTTCCCTGAGTCCAGGCGGACCGGGTATTCCTCGATCCTGACGTCCGGGTTGATGCGGGCGATGCGGCGACCCGCGGATTCGGTCTTGGACCGGCCGACGGACGGCGTGTCGTGGAGCACCTGCCTCTGCAGGTTGCTCAGTTCCACGACGTCCCCGTCCACTACGCCCAACCGGCCCACTCCAGCAGCTGCCAGGTACAGGGCGGCGGGCGAGCCCAGCCCTCCCGCTCCCACGATGAGGACGGAGGCGTGCTTGAGGCGCTCCTGCCCGGCCGGGCCCACCTGCGGCAGGATAATCTGGCGATGGTAACGGAGCGTCTCCTCCGGAGTCAGACCTGCCACGCGTCGTCCAGCTCCGATCGCCATCAACCACCGGCCACGGAAGGCACGATGGACAGCACCGAGTCGCGGCTCACGCTCCGGTCGGCTGCCTCCAGATGCCGGAGGTCCGCCCCGTTCAGGAACAGATTAATGTAGCGACGCACTGAGCCGTCGTCGGCGAACAGGCGTCCGGCGAGCAGAGGCTCTGTCTCCCTGATCAGCTCGAGCACATCGTCGACCGTGCGGGCTTCGAAGTGGAGCCGGTCCCGCCCGCCCGTCAGCTCCCTCAGGGGGGCGGGCACGTGAACCGTCATCCGCGGGATGCCCGAGACGCCAGCGGTCACGATCATACCTGGACGGCGAGCGATTCGCGGATGGCCGCGTAGTTCTCCGCTACCGTGCCGACACCGCGGAACACGGAAGACCCGGCCACGAGCACGTCGGCTCCCGCGTCCGCCGCCTGGCGAGCGTTCGACACACCGATTCCCCCGTCGACCTCGACGTGAAGCGACTCGATTCCCATGTCCGCCTGCATCCGCCGCACCCTGCGCACCTTGTCCAGCACCTCTGGGATGAATGCCTGCCCTCCGAACCCGGGGTTGACCGTCATACACAGGACGAGGTCGATCGCCGGGAGAATTTCTCGCAGCGTCTCGGGAGGAGTGGACGGGTTGAGCGCCACGCCGACCTTGCAACCAAGGCGCCGGATCTCGTGGATGTCCCGGTGGAGGTGAACGGCGACCTCCTGGTGGATGGTGATAAGATCCGCCCCGGCCTTGGCGAACGGCTCCAGGAAGGACTCCGGGTTGTCGATCATCAGGTGGACGTCCATGAAGGAGTCGGACAGCGCCCGCAACGACACCAGGACGGGAAGGCCGATCGACAGATTGGGCACGAAGTGACCGTCCATCACGTCCACGTGGAACCAGCGCGCCCCCGCCTCCTCGGCCTCACGTACCTGCTCGCCCAGCCGGGCGTAGTCGGCGGCCAGGATGGAGGGTGCCAACACCAGGCCTGCCATCAGATTACCCCCAGGTTCTTGCCGACCTTCTGGAGCGCGGCCAGGGCCCGGTCCAGGTGCTCGGTCTCGTGCGCCGCGGAAACCTGGCACCGGATCCGCGCTTCTCCCTTCGGGACGACCGGGAATCCGAAACCGATCACGAACACTCCTTCGTCCAGCAGCTCTCGGCTCATCCGGATGGCCGCCGCGGTCTCGCCGATGATGACCGGGACGATCGGCGTATCGCCCTCGATCGGGTTGAAGCCCAGGTCGGTCAGATTCTGGCGGAAGTACGCCGTATTCTCTCTCAGCTTCTGCACGCGTTCGGGGTGCGATTCGAGGTAGTCGATCGCCGCCAGGGCCCCGCATGCCGAATGCGGCGGGATCGCGTTGGTGAACAGCTGGGTCCGGGAACGTTGGACCAGGTAGTCCACGACTGGTCGGCTGGATGCCGTAAAGCCGCCCGCCATGCCGCCCAGCGCTTTTCCGAGCGTAGAGGTGATGAGGTCCACCTCGCCGTGCATGCCGAAGTGCTCCGGCGTGCCCCGGCCAGTGTCGCCCAGCCGCCCGTCGCGTGGGAATCGTCAACCGTGAGCACGGCATCGTACCGGTCGCACAGCTCGCGTATGGTCGGAAGGGGGGCAATCTCGCCCTCCATGCTGAACACGCCATCCGTCATGACGAGCCGATGTCGATTGCCCTGCGTCTTCCGGAGCGCGTCCTCGAGGGCGTCCATGTCCATGTGCCTGTAGATGTGGCGCTCGGCCTTGCACAGGCGGATTCCGTCGATGATCGACGCGTGGTTGAGCTCGTCGCTGATCAGAGCGTCCTCGTCCGTGAGGAGACACCCGAACAGCCCGCCGTTGGCGTTCCAGCAGGACGTGTACGTTATGGAAGCCTCGGTCTCGAGGAAATCAGCGATGCGGTCTTCCAGCTCGCGATGGATGTCCCACGTTCCGCAGATGAAGCGCACGGATGCCGTGCCTGCCCCGTACCGGGAAGCTCCGTCTCGTACCGCTTCGATCACCTCGGGGACGTCACACAGGCCGACGTAGTTGTTCGAGCACAGGTTCACGGTCTCGCCGAACTCTTCGAGCTGCACGACCGCTCCCTGCATTCCCATGATATGGAGGAGGCTCTTGTAAACGCCCTGTTCCTGCATTACGGCCAGCTCGCCGGCCAGTCTGCGGTTCAGGCCTTCGTTTACCGTGCTCCCCGATACGTCCGCTTCCTCATAGAGGACCATCTGACTCCTCCGCTTATTCAGTCTTCGCTGTAGTACTGTTCCGTGCGGCGATCGGTGACCCAGGCCGTATCGACCTTGATGACCGGTCTCGAGCCGAACACGCCGCACAGGCTGAATCCGGCCAGTGTGCCGACCACGTGAACGCGCCTTCCCGAATCTGTCTCGTCCCGGATCTCGGCCGGCGCGTTGCGCAGGACGAACGGTCGCTGGTTGCCTACCCACCCCGGGCCGAAGAGAAGGCAGCCCCCGGCTTCGGTGACGGTTCCCTCTCCCCGGGCCCGCATGGTGGAGAAGGATCCTGAGTCCACGGCCACGATGTGGCCCAGGTCAAACCCGCCCTCCGTAGACACTGCGTATCGTCCCGCCATGTCGATCCGCAGCGGCCTGACCTCGTAAAAGGCCACCGGGCTGTCGGAGCACATCGTATCATACACGCTGCGTTTGCCCGACAGCCGAATGTCCGTCCCGTCGAACTGGACGACGGCCGTATCCAGCCGGCCGCATGCATCCGGCGTCACGGGCCCCGCGAATTCGAAGGAGAAAACCTGGCCCACCACGACCGTGTCGGGAAAGGCGGCCCACGTGATCACGGCCGCGCTTTCCGTCGGTTCACCGATTCGCCAGCATGCTGCGCTGAGAAGCGCGACGATCAGCGCGACGGGTCTGGCAAAGCGCATGACACGATTCCCGATCGACCACCGATGGAAGCCGGCTACGCGCGCGACATGCGCGCAGCCGGAAAACTAGAGTGGCGCAATCTGACCCCGAGTCCGGAGGGGGGCAAGCGGGAACCTGTCGTCCCCCCAAGAGTTAGAAACAGGTGACAGAGCCCCCGCGCACTGCAGGGGGGAAACCGCGACCGACTTCCCCCGTGGGGAGGCGAGGGTGATGGACGCGACGCGAACCGACACAGCCAGGAGAGACGGTCGCTATCCGTCTTCAGCGGGCGACAACACGCGTCGCAACCGGCGGACCGCGATGTTCGGCCTGCTGATCTCGATTGCCGTGCACGGCGCGGTGCTTCTGTTGTGGAAGAGCGATCTGCAGCCGCTCCCCGGTACCGTGGCGGCGGGTTTGAGGATGGGCGATGCCGTGGCCGCCGCGGGTGGGGGGATCATGCAGGCGATCGCCCTGGCGCCGCCCCGCGAGATCGTCGTTCCACCGCCACCCGATGAAGTGCCGGACTTCGACGCCCCCGAGGTGGAGGTGCAGCTGCCGCCCGAGCCTCAGCTGCAGGCCCGGTTCGCGGACATGCGAAGCGGCGTAGCGTTTCCCGGTCCCGACGAGGGGCCGGGAAGGCCGGACGGCACGGGCAGAGGCGACGGGGGATCTGAGGCCGAGGG
>PVMK01128773.1_pt1 | contig 10216 bp, 8 predicted proteins | sample 1853481 | NCBI WGS metagenome assembly PVMK01 (sample SAMN08533507, study PRJNA380276) | Marine sediment metagenome, whole genome shotgun sequencing project.
GCATGGCCAAGGGCGACGCCGACGATGCAGAGCCGGTCCGTCACCTCATCCCGTTTTGGCGTTGACGGGGTCAGTTATCAGTGGCACCGATCAGTCAGTAGCGTTGCCCGTCGCTGGAAAAGCAATCTTACGTTTTTCGGGATCTGGATGCTCACGGTAGAGAATCGCCATCCGCCCCACCGTGCCCACGCATTCGCAGTTGGTGCGCGCCTCGATGAGAGGGACGAACTGCTCCCGCTCGTCCCGTTCGGCTACTATTTTCACTTTGATCAGCTCGCGGGCCTCGAGGGCGGTGTCGATGGCGCGAACGACGCTTTCGCTCAGCCCCTCTTTTCCTATCTGCACCAGCGGTTTGTAGCCGTGGGCAACGCCCCGCAGGTACTTCCTCTGTGAACCTTTGAGTTCGCCCATCATACCTCCCAGTACGAATCTGCAGGGTAGCATTTGCGTAGGACGGCACCCCTGAAAAACTTCTCTTCACAATGTCATAGAGTGATGGGTGGCACGCATGGCGGCGTGCTGGAAAAACTCCATGGGTGGCCGCGATGAGGTCCACGCGGCGGTCAACACTTCGTTGCCGGGGGGGCCGGGAAAGGCGCGGACGGCGAGTTGATGGGCGTCGAGCCACAGGCGCTGCGACACATCTTCGGGATCGTAGGAGCGCACGCTGCCGTACAGGGGATCGCCGAGGATCGGCAGACCTTCATGGGCGAGCTGGACCCGGATCTGGTGCTTGCGGCCGGTGAACGGGCGAACCCGCGCGAGGACGAGACCATTGTCGATTGCCATCACCTCGACCTCACAGCGGGCGTTGGCTGGGAGCTCCGGCCGCACCACCTGGCGCCAGTACTCCTGCGGGCTGCGGGCGATGTGATGGGCAAGAGTAAAGCGCGAAGATGGCGGATCCCGCCGCAGCTCGCAGACCGCGGTGTAAACCTTCTCCACCATCGAATTCGGTTGGAATAGATGCGCGAAATGGGAGCGCGTTGTGGGGTCGAGCGAAAGAAGCACCAGACCCGACGTGAGCCGGTCGAGGCGGTGCAGCGGCGCGATATGGTCATTGCCCGTGGCCTCGAGGAGGAGGTGAAGGAGACAACCACGCACCCACCGCCCACCAGGTATGACCGGGAGGTTGGGCGGTTTGTCCACCACCAGCAGGTGGCGATCCGACCACACCACCCGATAGTCCTCGCGCACCGGCGGCTCTCGCTCCACCTCGCGTCGGTAGTGCACCTCGAGCAGCGGCCGGTAGGGCGTTTCCGCGTCGATTAGCTTGCCGGTCGCCCACACCTTGCCGGCGGCGAAGCGCTCCAGCCAGGTCGCGCGCGGAATCCTCGGGAAGCGGTGGAGAAAGAAGTCGAAGATCGTCTGCTCGTCCTGCGGCGGCCGCTCGGGCAGCGTGACGGTGGAGGGGCGGACCGCCGGCGCCTCCAGGTTCCGCCCGCCAAAGCCTCCCCAGGGACGGCTATCGCCGTCATGTGCCATGCCCCAACATAGCATCCGCGGCACCCGGGGATCTCCATTGGTGCCCAGAGTATTTGGGCGTCGCGGCCCGATCTATTGGCTGCGCCCGACACCTGAATACGCCTTAGGAAGTTGGGAAGATTGACCGGTCTGATCAGGCTGGATCAATGAACATGAGAAGGGGAGGGAGGATAACCAAACTTCCTGAGATTTCGAAGCGTGGCAGCGATACACTCCATTTGACACCGAGGTGGGCACGGCTTTGAGTCACGCGCCGAAGAGATGCTCAGATCCGAAGTTAAACGGAGGTTTGCCGTGCGGAATATTCAGTTGCTCTCGATCGTGTTCATCGTGGGTCTGGTCGCAGCGACGGCTCCGGGGTTCGCGCAGACCGCGACTCCAGTGTCGCCAACACCTCCACCGACTGCGACTCCGGTAACAACACCACCTGTACCGACCGCAACCCCAACCCTGCCGCCCGCGGCGGTGTCCTTTGACGATGCCAACCTCATCGCCGGCCAGCCTGTCACCGCATCTGGCACGGCCAATGACGGTCCCTACTGTCTGGCCATGGTCCAGCCGGGTGTCTTCAGCATCGGCGACTCGTACACCGGCACACCGGTCTCCAGCATCGATCTGACCGTCAGCGGAGGGAGCTTCTCGGGGGTCACCGTCAACAACTCGGCGCCCGTTGGGCAGTTTGACCTGCTCCTACTCGTCGGCCCCTGCAGCACAGCCAACATCATCACCGCCGGCGACCGACTCGATGCCGGTTCGGGCCTCGATGTGACGGCCGGCGCCGCCATTCCAGCTGTCTCCAAAACCGGCGGTTTCGTGGTGCTGATCCTGATTGCGGCGGCGGGAGTGTGCCTGCTGTGGCGCCGGATGTAAACCGCACCGCCCGGGCGGTAGGTGGCACCCATGCGCATGGAAACGTGCTACATGAAGTTCGACTGCTCTTCGGAGAGCTTCACCTGGTACTGGGATGATCAGTGCACGAGCCTCCGGGCAGCCGGTTGCGGACCAGACGTTTGCTGCGCGGTACCCTTCTCCGCAACGCTCAACTCGCTAATGTGGACCTGCTCCTGACTACTGGTTGTCGGATGACTCCACGCGGACTGCTTTCAACACTTCTCTCGTGAGGTCCCAGCGATTGAAGCCCTGCCGTCCGTAATCCAAACCGCGGCGCACGATGACGAGGTCGTGCGTCGGGACGACGATGACGTACTGCCCACGGTTTCCGGCGGTCGAGTACGCACTCTTGGGTACGTCTTTGCGATCATCCGGCACGAGCCACCACTGGCCGCCATAGAAGTTGCCTCGCTCGGCGGTAGATGGGGCAGGCTTGCGAACGAAGTCGATCCACTCCTTCGAGAGCAGCCGTTCGCCGTTCCACATTCCACCCTGCAGGTACAGGAGCCCGAACCGGGCGAGATCGCGCGCGTTCGTGTAGACCTGGCTGCTCAGGATGAAATCCCCGAAGCGATCCACGCTCACAAGCGTGTTCCGCATACCGATGCGATCGAGGAGCGCTTGCCGCGGGAACTCCAGGTACGTCTCCTGGTCCCCGAGGGCCCGCTTCATGGCATAGACAGCGAGCAGGGTGTCGTAGTTCTCGTAGTCCCAGTACGTGCCGGGCTCGCGGATCAACCCGCGATTTCTCATGCCCTGGATCGAGCTCGCGCCGGCCCAGTACGCCAGGCCGGAGCCGGTAGCGTATTCGAGACCGGCGTTGTCCACGGGATAGAGGCCGCTCGACATGTTCAGCACGTGCCGAAGCGTGATGGCCGAACGGGGATCGCTCTCCGGCGACACGACTTCGGGAAGGAAAGCGAACCCGAGCGGCTCGTCCAGCGCCATACGCCCCTGATCGGTCAGCATACCGAAGAGCGTTACGGCGATGCTCTTGGCCGTCGACCAAGTACGGGTCCTCGTCGTAACGTCCACGCCCGGCGCGTAACGCTCGTGCATGATTTGCCCGCCCTTGACGATGAGCAGGCTGAGCGTCACTTGCTCAGGCGACTCCCGGTCGAAGGCCCAGTCGGAGGCCGCCTGAAGGGCCGTGGCATCCACCCCCGCCGGAAGTGGCTTGTCTTCGGTCCGATCACCATCAGGCCACGGAATTTCTGCGGGATTGCCCGGCGGCGGCGCCATCTCGAGTATCGGCAGACTGTCGACGTCCTCAAAGGTTTGATCGGGCGCCATGATGACGCAGCCGAGTCCCTCGCGGAACGCGGCACGCATGGTCGGCGTACCGCCCGGTGCCTCGATCGCGACCGTCTTGCGCTCCCAATCGACGACGTAGTCACCCCCGTCGGGTGTCCCGACAGGGTGCCGCAGATAGGCGAGCTCCTGAGCGAACACCTGCTCGAGGGTCCGGTGGGACGTAAACAGGCCGTTGCACATGAAGATGGCCTGCTGGCCGTGTTGGATCATGTCCCGATTGAAGCGCCAGTAGTCGTACGCCTCCTCCTGCTGGCTGCTGGCGGGTGCGGGAAGAAGAAGCGCTAACACGAAGAGAAGGGCAATGGGCTGTTTCATGAGGTACCTCCCTCGAGTTTTCACGGCAGGCTCGGCGATTATTCAGCCCGCCGGGCGAGACGTCAATCTGGATGCCAGGCAATACGATCTTAACGGTTTCTGTCTTCGCGTTGATCCAGAGAGGGGGCACTCTCCGCAGGGGTGTACTAAGCTAGCACCGTGCCTGTCGAAGCCTCCTCCGAAGCCAAATCGACCAGTCAAACAATCGGCCTCCTGTTGGGCCCCATTCTGTTCTTCGTGACCCTGTTTCTGGATCTCGATCCTTCCAACCCCGAGGTCACCCATATGGCGGCGGTGGCGGTGCTGATGGCGACCTGGTGGATCACCGATGCCATCCCCCTGGCGGCGACCGCGCTGCTGCCGTTGGTGTTGTATCCCGTGCTGGGCATCATGAAGACCAGAGAGTGTGCGCCGATCTACGTCAACAGCACGATCTTTCTCTTCATCGGCGGTTTCATGATTGCCTTGACGATGGAGAAGTGGGGGCTGCACAAGCGAATTGCACTGTGGATCATCCGGCGGATCGGGGGCGGGCCGTCGCGCATCATTCTCGGTTTCATGGTCGCGGCGGCATTCCTTTCCATGTGGATCTCCAATACCGCCACCGCCATCATGATGGTGCCCATTGCCATGGCGATCATTCTGCAGCTGGAGGAGAGATTCGGAAGGAGCGCGTGCCATGGCTTCACCGTTGCGCTGATGCTCGGAATTGCCTACGCCTGCTCGCTGGGCGGCATGGCGACGCTGGTCGGCACGCCACCGAATCTGTCGTTTGCGAGGATCTTCGAGATCACGTTCCCGAGGGCGGAGCCCATCACCTTCGGCCAGTGGTTGGTGATGGCGTTGCCCATCAGTCTTATCTTGCTGACCATCGTGTGGCTGCTTCTGACGCGGGTGTTCTTCCGTTTCGGGGAGTCGTTCGAGGTCGACCGCAATGTCGTGAAACGCGAGTACGCGGCGCTTGGCAGAATGTCGTTCGAAGAGCGGGCAGTGCTCGCGGTGTTCGCGGCCACTGCCTTTGGTTGGGTCTTTCGAAAGGACCTTGTGCTTGGCTTGGTGACCATACCGGGATGGTCGCAACTGCTGCCCCACGCGGATCTCATCGACGATGCCACGGTCGCGATCGCCATGGCGATGATCCTGTTTTTCATCCCGACGCGTAGCCCAAATGCCGGCAGCCGCATGGTGATGGGTGTCGACGTATTCGCCAAGATCCCGTGGCACATCGTGCTTCTGTTCGGTGGTGGTTTTGCCCTCGCTCAGGGCTTCCGAGTCACCGGTCTCTCAGAGCTGATCGGAACCCGGTTCGCGGGCCTTGAAGGAGTGCCGCCTCTTGCCATGATCGCGATGGTCTGCGGCGGTATCACTTTCCTGACCGAGCTGACATCCAATACCGCGACCACCGAAATGATCCTGCCGATCCTCGCCTCGGTCGCGGTCGCCATGAAGGTCAACCCGCTGCTGCTGATGATTCCGGCCACACTGTCAGCGTCATGCGCCTTCATGATGCCGGTGGCCACTCCTCCAAACGCCATCATCTTCGGCAGCGGCCGCATCAAGATCGCCGAGATGGCCAGGGTCGGTTTCGCCATCAACCTGATCGGCGTGTTGGTCATCTCTCTGGTGTTCTACTTCCTCGGGACCGCGGTTCTCGGCATCGACACCGCGACCTTTCCCACATGGGCGGAGATTGGATAGGAGTGCGGAGTGAGGGAATGCCTGATGCGGCCGGCGATGCACCACACCCAGCGGGGTTTTCTCACTTCGGGGTGCTCGACGTACTATCAAGTACGACTCCGCGCCCCTCAGGTCGAAAACCCCACTGGGCACGGCACCTCGCCGACCTCGCGACGAAAGCTGGTGAGAAGTGCGGGCTAGTCCAGGCGCAAGCGATACGTGACGCGGTCTAATAACGCGACATTGAATTTGAGCATTCGTCTCAAAAATCACAATTAATTGATCATAAGGTGTTGAATCCTATTGGGTTCACACATTGACTTCTGGAATAGGTTCATTCATTACCCTGTTGCGAACCTTGGTACCAAACCACAAAAGATGCTGGAGGCGAACCATGTTGACGCCAACGTTTCAAAGAGGTTGCAGAGATCTTCATCCATTGAGCGCCGCCTTTGGGGTCGCGCTGTTTGGAGCGGTGCTGCTAATCGGCGGCTGTTCACAGACTGCCGACGATCCGCCGGCCATCTCGCTGGTGGAGAACTTTGGGTCGGCGGAGGTTGACGGCGCGCCAAACGTGCGGCTCGAACACCCGCGGTTGGAGTGGCGCTTCGACGGCGAGTCGACTCTGGCACCGAAAGAAGATACCGGCGAGACGGTGGGCTGGTCAGCCCTCAACGGCATCAGCAACCTCGAGGTCCGTGACGGTGTTCTTCACGGGAAGGCTGGTGAGCTGCCGATCCTGAAGGTGGCGATCCCCGAAGACGCGTTTCCCAAAGACAGGCTGTGGGCGATCGAGCTGAAGCTCCGTATATCGAAGGGTACGCGGCTGGGCATCGACACCTTCCGCAGTGAAGAGATCGACAGGGAGGAGTTTCTCAAAGAGATTCAGGACACCGGGCTGTCTTCGTATATGGTCGATCTGAGACCGGGAGACGACGTCGAGACCTACAGGTTGACCGAGACCAATGCGACGATGTCCAAGATGGAAGCGATCGGTAGCCTTCGTCACCTGGCCGTTCGATTCGTCGACGCCGAGGGCGCGGATTTCACCCTCGAGTCCTTCCGGGTGATTCCGCGCACTGAGCACCTGGCGCAGGTTTCGGCAGGGGTTGGCTGGCACGGTCTCGACGGCATTTTCCGCGAGACCCTGGTTGCGAGAGCGCCGGAACGGATGACATGGGAGCAAGACCTGGGAGAACGGGCGTGGCTCGACCTCGCCATCGGTAGCCCCGAGAACCACCCGATGACCTTCAAGGTCGAGGTGACGAGTCCCGGATTCGATCCGGTGGTCCGCGAGCGCACGGTGACGACCGCCGACCGGTGGGAGCCGTTCGCGGTGGAGCTGGACGAACTGTCCGGGCATCGGGCGACGGTTACTCTGTCCCTCGTTGCCGAGGACGAGGGGCGCATCGGCTTCTGGGGATCGCCCGCCCTCCGCCACCGCGGCGCCCGACCCGATGTTTTCGAGCCGACGACGGCGCGCGCCGCCCTGAGCTCGACCGACGCCCCGCGCGGCGTCATCCTCATCGTCGCCGACACGTTGCGGTCGGATCACCTCGACGCATGGGGCTACGAGCGACCGACGGCGCCGACCCTTGCCGCGCTCGCGGCGGGGGGCGCCCGCTTCGCCGACAACATCTCGCAGGGCTCGTGGACCAAGGTCGCGGTGCCCTCGCTGCTGACCTCGCTCTATGCGTCGTCGCACGGGATCTCCGACATCCCGCACAAGATCCCGGCCTCCGTCACCACCATGTCGGAGGTCTTTCGCGAGGCGGGTTACGCCACCTTCCACACCTCGTCGGTCACCTTCACCGGAAAGAACAGCAACCTCCACCAGGGGGTCGAGGTCCTCCACGAGCGGGAGTCGATCGACGATCTCGGTGACTACCGGAGCAAGACCTCGCGGACCTATGTCGACCGCCTGCTGCCATGGCTCGAGGACCACAGCGAGCAGCCCTTCTTCGTCTTCCTGCACGTCTTCGATCCACACAGCCCGTTTCGTCCGCAGGATCCGCACGACCGCCGCTGGCTGGACGATGACTTGTCCGCCAGACACGAGGACGACCTCGAAAAAGTCGATGACGTCGTCAAGGTCTTCCACCACCTCCCGAGCGCTCAGCAGCTCGTCGAGGCCGAGGTCGACCCGGATGCATTTGTGACCGCCGAAAAGTCGTGGTACGACGGTTCGATTCTTGCCATGGACTATGAGATCGCCCGCCTCCTCGAGCGGTTGGAGGAGCTCGGCCTCCGCGATGACACGATGATCGCGTTTGTCGCCGATCACGGCGAGGAGTTTCTCGAGCACGGCAACCATTGGCACGGCCACTCGGCGTACGGTGAGCTCGTCAACGTGCCGATGTTCGTCACCTGGCGGGGTGTGGTGCCTGAGGGCCTGGTGATCGAGAGGACGACACAAACGATCGATCTCATGCCGACCATGCTCGAACTGGCGCGGCTTCCGGTGCCCGAGCAGGCGCAGGGCACGAGCCTGTTGCCGTTGTTGGCATCACCGGACGAGCCCTCCTCCTTGGGGTGGAACGAGAGGGCCGTCTTCACCGAGCGCATGAACCCGCCCTTCGAGGCTACCGAAGGAACGGCCGACTCGTTTGCCATCTTCGCCGACGGCTGGAAGCTCATCTGGAACGTCGTCGTGCGCGACGACCGTCCGGAGCTCGAGCTCTTCGATCACCCTAACGACCCCCTCGACCTCGTGAACCTCGCCGAGCAGCACCCTGAGGTGGTGGCCGGCCTCCAGCTCCAGCTCGAGCAGTGGCGAGAGATGACCGAGGCCGCGAAGGTCACACCGGACGGCGAAGGCGTCGACGTCAGCCCCGAGGAGCTCGAACAGCTCCGCGCTTTAGGCTATGCAAACTGAAATCCCGATCCGTGATGCCCGATGGTCTCGGGGTAACGCGGGGCATGAGAGGAAATACGAGATGGCCAGAGATTCCGACAGCCGCGAAGCACCGCCCAACGGGAATGCCTACCGGTTCGACCGCCTCAGGCTGGGGCTTGTGCTTCGCGACCTGTACTTTACGAAGACCGATCCGGGCCCCGGCGAGCGGATGGTCGACTTCGACCTGCCGACCCTTGATGGGGGGCGGTTTCGCTCCCAGGACCTTTCCGAAACTGCACCGGTCCTCATGGTGTTCGGGTCGTACACCTGCCCGGTGACGGAGAGCGCGGTGCCAGGCCTCCGTCACCTGCATGCGCGCTTCGGTGATCGTGTTCCTTTCGTCATGGTGAACGTGCGCGAGGCCCACCCCGGCGCGAACGTGCCCCAGCCCAAAAGCGTGGAGGAAAAGCAGGCCCACGCAGGTTTGTTGCGAGACCTTCACGACCTCACCTTCGACATCGCCGTCGACGACATCGCGGGCTCCCTGCATAGGGCAATGAGTCCGAAACCGAACTCAGCCTACCTGTTAGGGGGTGACGGATCGATCCTCTTCCGCGCGCATTGGGCGAATGCCACCCGCGCGCTGGCGGCAGCGCTCGAGGACGTCACGGCGGGACGGCCACTTCAGAAAATCGAGAGCCGCGGCCCGACGCGCCCGATCTGGCCGACCCTGCAGTTCGTGGCGCCAGTCCTCGATCGAGCTGGCCCCGGCGCCTGGCGAGACATGTGGCTGGCTGTGCCGCCGATGGCAGCTGCCGCATGGCTCTTTCGACTGCTTTCGATCTCAGCCGTCGCGAAGCCCGCGCCGGGGCCAAGATAGTCGTCTGGTCGGAGGCCAACGCATTCGTGCACACAGATCACGAAGAGGCGTTGATAGGGCGCGGAAAGAAGTTCGCCCGTGATGAGCAGGTCATCTTGCTGATGGGCCTGTACACCGTGTACCCGGGAGAGCACCCGCCAGAAAACAAGACCGTCACGATCGACTCGCAAGGAATCGTGCGCTCCATCTATCACAAGGAGATGGTCATCGTAGAGGCTCCGGAACCCGGCGACGGTGTGATGCCGACGTTGAAAACACCATTTGGGATGATCACCTCGGCGATCTGCTTCGACTACAGCTTTCCCGATTTCATCCGCCAGGCAGGCCGATCGGGCGCCGACATTGCTCTCGACCCCTCTTGGGACTGGAAAGCTGTTGACCCCTACCACACTTGGGTCAGCGCCACTCGTGCCATAGAGAACGGGTTTTCCCTGTTTCGACAGACCAACGACGGCCTATCGGCCGCAGTTGACTATCATGGCCGGGTGTTGGCCAGGATGGATCATTTCACCACCCAGGAAAGGGTGATGGTGTCGGAGGTTCCAACCAAGGGAGTCACAACGGTCTATTCCTCGATTGGCAATCTCTTCGCGTGGCTTTGTGTGGCAGCCTCGGTCTTGTTCGTCGGCAAAGTGATGTTCTTTAAGGAGTGAAAGATCCACATCACGAGTGCCAGGTCCGCAGTTCAAAAGTAGTGAATCGGTCGCTGAACGGGTCGGGTGGATAACTTCGAAACTTCGGACATGGCACCCTTGCCCATGTGCTCAGCCACAATGCAACAATGCGAAAGGTGCCACCCATGCCCATGTAGTCACTTT
>PVMK01129259.1_pt1 | contig 10216 bp, 11 predicted proteins | sample 1853481 | NCBI WGS metagenome assembly PVMK01 (sample SAMN08533507, study PRJNA380276) | Marine sediment metagenome, whole genome shotgun sequencing project.
CGGGTTTACAAAACCTATGACCCGCGGGCCAAGATTATGAAAAAAATGTGTGATTCATTATTAAACAAACTGAAAATATCTGATCCGCTGCTGGATACCGCCAAGGAGCTTGAAGTGGTTGCTCGAAAAGATGATTATTTCATTGAGCACAATCTGTATCCCAATGTCGATTTCTACAGCGGCATTGTCCTGCGAGCCATCGGTATCCCCACCAACATGTTTACCGTGATGTTTGCCATCGGAAGGCTGCCGGGCTGGATCTCCCAATGGAAAGAAAGCATGGATGACCCCAACTGGAAGCTCAGCCGGCCGCGTCAGATTTACACCGGTCCGACCCAAACCAAATTTGTTCCGGTCGATGAAAGGTAGGTGTCGTTAATAATTTGCGATCCGATCACAAGAACTAAGTTTAAAAGTTAGGAACGTCCCCATCCCGATATCATCCCCCCGCTTTTTTTGTTTTCTTTGGAAAATAGGTTGCAATGTATATCCGATTTGTTGTATACACATCTAAACATTTAGTCGACTATCCAGTTTACATCTACTTTCTTTTGTACGCACGCATACATGCAAACAGCATCCTCGGTGCTGCGAGACCACGCATTTCTTTCTTTAGTTTATAGCGACATCGGCTGCGCCGATTAAGAAGGATGATTCGATGAAAATTGTTGACACATCCAATCCAATTCCCAAGTATCTTCAGATCAGCGCCTGGTTAAAGGAACTCATTGAAACCGGAAGATACCAGAAGGGTGAGCGGCTTCCTTCTGAAGTTGAACTGGCCAGGATGTGTGATGTTACCCGCACAACCGTCAGGCAGGCCATTGCGGAATTAGCCGCCAAGGGACTGCTCCGCAAAGAGAAGGGGACAGGCACATTTGTGTCCGCACCGGCGCCTGCCGAATTAAGACAAAAGCTCGAGCACATTTCAAGCACCACGGATTTGATGCAGGACAGCGGCATCGTGCAAAATACCCGGGTTCTAGAAAAACGGATTGAGCAGGCCGAAGATGAAATTGCCAAAGTTTTATTTTTAGGTTCCAACAAAAAAGTGATTCATGTGCAACGGGTAAGAATTGGTGACGGCACGTCCTATGTCTATGAAAAAAGTTATCTGCCTTATGATTTATTTAAGGGTATTTTGGATATGGATCTCACCGGATCTCTGTACAAAATACTTTCAGAGCAGTTCAATATCGTTCTGGCGCGCTGTCAGCAAACAATAAGTGCCGTAAATCTGAATGCGGATATTGCCAAAATATTGCAGTTACCGGAAAATGCCGCCGGCATTTTCATGGAAAGCCTGACCTTTAATGAAAACAGCATCCCGGTTGAACTTCTTTACTCCTACCACAGGGGGGATACCTATAAATTCGAAATTGAACTCGGCCGTTATCACGCCAAAGCCGGTGAATTGAATTTTACAACCTAATAAAGTTATTCAGGAGGAAAAATGGCTATTGTCAATGCAAAAGAAATGCTTTTGAAGGCAACGTCTGAAAAATATGCCGTGGGCGCGTTTAATTGCACCAATCTCATCCAGATGGGAGCGGTTGTGGAAGCGGCTGTTGAGCTGAAGGCGCCGCTGATTGTTCAGGCCTCGGTGGCACCGTCACAGTTTTTGACCCCCCAGGTGATCGGAGCAATATACAAAACGCTTGCAAAAGCAGCGCCTATTCCGATCTGCCTGCATCTGGACCATTGCAGTGATGTGGAATTTTGCAAGGTGTGCGCAGATTCCGGATACACCAACATCATGATCGATGCCTCCAAACAGGAATTTAGTGAAAATATCCGGCAAACCAAAGCGGTGGTCGATTATTGTCATGGGATTGGCACTATTTCGGTTGAAGGCGAACTCGGCACCGTATCCGGCGTCGAGGATCAGGTCCGGGTAGCCGAGGATGAGGCCCAGCTGTGTGATCCGGAGCAGGCCCTGGCGTTTGTCGATCAGACCGGCATCGATATTTTTGCACCTGCCATCGGAACCGCCCACGGGGTTTACAAGACCAAAGATCCAAAGCTTGATTTTGATCGTCTTGAAGAAATTGCTGCTTTAATCAACGGTCAACAACTGCGAGTTCCGCTGGTGATACACGGTGGAACCGGGTTGAAGCCGGATGTTGCCAAAAGATTGGTATCTTTAGGCGGCTCCAAGTATAATGTATCAACGGATTTGAAGCATACGCTCATCGACACCACCTATTCATACATTTCAGATCACCGGGAAGAATACAATCCGGGCAAGGTCGATGCGGCGGTCAAAGAGGATATCAAAGACCGGATCAAGTATTGGATTGAGTTGTTGGGGAGTGCAGGCAAAGCCTAGAAGCTGTCTTAAAAAGACTTCAAACACGAAACACCAAACACTTGATGAATTCGTACTTTTTACGAGTTCATCAAAATTCTTAAATCTCAAATCACAAAAAACAAATATCAAACAAATCACAATGACCATAATTCAAAATCCCAAACATGTTTTGGTCATTGAAAAATTGAGATTTGAAATTTGGAATTTTATCATTTGTAATTTGAGATTTAATCGACTTTATTTAAAGAACGAGTAATGTTCGAAAAACATAACCGCATGATAAGTTAAGGGGGGGGGAGGAAAAGCCATGTCTGAACTAAAAGCCATATTCTGGGACCAGGACGGGGTGATCATCGATACCGAAAAGGACGGTCACCGGGTGGCCTTTAACAAGATGTTTAAAGAAGTCGGCTACGATTTTGAGTGGAATGTCGACACCTATGGTGAGTTGCTCAGTATTTCGGGTGGCAAAGAGCGGATGCGCAATTATTTCACTGAAAAGGGTATCATCCTGGAAGGTGTACCCGAAAAAGATGCTGAATTACTATTGTCACTTCACAAGAAAAAAACCGCGATTTTTGTTGAAATGATCGAAAGCGGTATCCTGCCGCTGAGAACTGGGGTTAGGCGGCTCATGCAAGAAGCCATGCAAGCCGGTTTGCGTCTGGGGGTCTGTACGACTGCCAACGAACGCTCGGCGAATGCCATTACCAGGGGGATGCTGGGGGATATCAACCTTGAATTTGTCCTGGCCGGAGACGTGGTCAGCAAGAAAAAGCCGGATCCGGAAATTTATCTGCTGGCGTTGGAGAAATCGGGTCTATCGCCCGATCAGTGCATCGTGATCGAAGATTCACGCAACGGACTTTTGGCAGCCAAAGCAGCCGGTCTGAGGGCTGTGGCGACCACCAACATCTATACCGAAAATGAAGATTTGAGTGATGCTTCAATTGTGGTGACCTCACTCGGCGACCCGGACGCTGAAAAAGGCGTGCTGAAGCAATCCGATAAACCGTTTGAATTTGACGGTGTATTACATGCAGATCAATTGATTCAGTTCTTTAAAAACTGAAGGCAACGATTTAGGAGGTCAAACATGATTATCGGCGTTTTAAAAGAGATCAAGACTGAAGAGAACCGCGTGTCTCTGTCTCCCGGGGGTGTTGAGTTTATGCGGCAAAACGGCCATTCGATTCTGCTGGAAAAAGATGCCGGCAGACCCAGCGGATTCGACAATGCGCGTTACAAAGAGGCCGGGGCGGAGATCGCGGAAAGGCCCGAGGAGGTTTTTGACCGTGCCGAAATGATCTTGCGGGTTAAGGAACCGCAGCCTTCCGAATTTAAGCTCCTTAAAAAAGGCCAGATTTATTTTGCCTATCTTCATCTAGCGGCCTCCGAAGATCTGATCCGGGAAATGCTTGACCGCGGAACTATCAATATTGCCTATGAAACCATTCAGAAGGAAAACGGGTCCCTGCCGCTGCTCAAGCCCATGAGCGAAGTGGCCGGACCCATGGCGATTCAGCAGGGAGCCAAATATCTTGAAATGGCCCAGGGGGGTCAAGGTGTTCTGTTAGGAGGTGTTCCAGGAGTTGATCCGGCCACAGTGGTGATCATCGGCGGCGGCGTTGTCGGCATTAATGCGGCCAAACTGGCCTGCGGATTGGGTGCCAAGGTTTACATCCTCGATATCGATCTGAATCGCTTGCGCTATTTGAGTGATGTGATGCCGGGCAACTGTATCACCCTGATGTCCAGCCCGGCGGCCATTCGCGATGTTCTGCCGAACGCCGATGTGGTCGTGGGAGGGGTGCTGGTGCCGGGCAGCAAAACGTCCACCCTGGTTACCCGTGAGATGCTAAAAACCATGAAGAAAGGTTCGGTTCTGGTGGATGTTTCCATTGATCAGGGCGGCTGTTTTGAAACTTCCAGGGAAACGACCCATGCCGATCCAACCTATACGGTCGACGGCATTGTTCATTATGCCGTCAGTAACATGCCGGGGGCATTGCCGCGCACATCCACACTGGCTTTAAACAATGCCACCCTGCCGTATGCGGTCGAGATTGCAAATAAGGGATGGAAAAAGGCCATGCAGGAAAATTCTGAAATCAAACGCGGCGCCAATGTGGTCAGCGGCCACGTGACCTATAAAGGCGTTGCCGATACGTTCGGCTTTGAGCACGTTAATATCGACAAACTCATTTTCCGAAAAACGGATTAATAATAAAGGAGCCAGCAATGATTGTAGGCATTTTAAAAGAAATTAAGACTGAAGAAAATCGCGTCTGTATGACCCCTGCCGGTGTGGAGGTCATGAGACAAAACGGCCATGAGGTATTAGTTGAAAAAAATGCCGGTATGGGCAGCGGGTTTGATAACAAAGCCTATCAGACAGCAGGTGCAGAAATCATCGATACCCCCAAAGAAATTTTTAAACGCGCCAAGATGGTCATGCATGTCAAAGAACCCCTGCCGGCCGAATATGACCTCATCCGCAAAGACCAGATCATATTTACCTATCTGCATCTGGCGGCTGCCGAAGAACTGACGCATGTGCTGATCAAAAGCGGATCGATCGGTATTGCCTATGAGACGAAAAAAAAGAAGATGGTTCCCTGCCGCTGCTGACACCGATGAGCGAGGTGGCTGGACGCATGGCCATTCAGCAGGGCGCCAAGTACCTGGAAATGGCCCACGGCGGTCACGGTGTTTTGCTGGGCGGCGTGCCCGGTGTCGATCCGGGAACCGTGGTGATCATCGGTGCGGGGTCGTGGGCACCAATGCTGCCAAAATGGCCTGTGGTCTGGGTGCCAAGGTCTATATTCTGGACATGAATCTGGAGCGTTTGCGTTATTTAAGTGATGTGATGCCCAGCAACTGCTTTTTACTGATGTCGAAGCCGACCACTCTCCGCCGGCTCATCAAGGAGGCTGATGTCGTTGTCGGTGCCGTTCTGATACCGGGCGCCAAGGCCCCGCGGCTGATCACCCGGGAAATGCTGAAAACCATGAAGAAAGGCGCGGTTTTGGTCGACGTGGCCATTGATCAGGGCGGATGCTTCGAGACGTCAAAGGCGACCACCCATGGCGAACCGATTTACAACGTTGACGGTGTGGTCCATTATTGCGTGGCCAACATGCCCGGCGCGGTTCCCAAAACATCCACCCTGGCGTTGACCAATGCCACCTTGCCTTACGCAGTTGAGATTGCGAATAAAGGCTGGAAAAAGGCCATGCAGGAAAATCCTGAAATTAAGTTGGGGGCCAACGTGGTTAAAGGGAAGGTCACCTATGAAGGGGTTGCCGAGGCGTTTGGGCTGGAGCTTACGCCGATCGATAGTTTAATTTAGCTGGGATTGTGAAATTTGGCCATAGTGGCGCTTCTATATCGCAATTATATTCCTCATAGCCGGCTATCAGGTTTCAGGTGTCAGTGTTCCGGTGTCAGAGGTCAGAGAACAGAGGACAGAGAACAGCGACGGTTACTCGATATCAACAAACTGCCTTCTGTTTTCTGCACTCTGTCTTCTGTCATCTGTCTTCTGAACCTGACACCTGACACCTGACACCTGAAACCAATAATTTTGTATCCAACGAGATCAAAATTAAAATTTTAACTTATATTTATTAATTTTATCCAAAGGAGAGTGTGATGAAAAAAGAACTTAAAGACTGGATTGTTCCCTGGCTGTATACGTCAAGAGAGTACAATGTAGGCATTTTGGATCAGGCAATGGCCAACCCGAACCATGCCCGTCTGATGCTCAATGAGAACCCCATCGGTCCTTCGGAGAAGGTCATCGAGGCGGTGGTTGAATCCCTTCGACACGGCAACTGGTATCCGGACAGTTTTTTGAGGTTGCGAACAAAGATCGGAGCCATGTACGATCTGGGTCCGGACAATGTGACGATATGCAACGGGTCATCGGAGACCATCGATGCCATGATGCGGATATTTTTGCAGCCGGGAGATGAATTTCTGCTGTCGACGCCGACCTTTGAGCTGTTTCCGCCACGGGCGGAGCTTTGCAATGCGAAGGTGGTTCAGGTTCCGGTCAGGGAAGAAGACCTGCAGTATGATGTGGATGGAATGCTCAATGCGATCAATGAGCGCACGAAACTGATATTGATCATCAACCCTAACAACCCCACCGGTGTGTTTATCGACGATGCGGATCTGATTCGTTTTTGCGAGACGGGGGTACCGCTGTGCGTGGATGAAGCCTATCTGGATTACAACCCGGACCGTCCCTCGAAAGCATCGCTGATCAAGGAGTATCCGCAGGTATTTTTGTCGGTGACTTTTTCCAAGGCCTATGGATTTGCGGGCGTCCGCTTCGGATTTGTATTGGGCACCGAAGAGATGATTGCGGCCTTCAATCGGATGTTTTTGCCCTGGAACGTGAGTCGGATGTCTGCGGCTGCCGCCGATGCGATCATCGACAACCCGGAGGAGGTCAACGCCAAGGTGGAGCACAACAACCGGTGGATGGCTATTTTTACGGAAGAGTTCAAGAAACTGGGTCTTAAACCGTACCCGGCGCATGGCAATTACATGCTAATCGACGGCAGCATGACCGGCAAAACCACCGAAGAGATCCTCAAAGCCGCCCTTGAAGATAAAATCTATCTGAAAAAGATCGGAGAAATCCACGGCAAGACCGGCTATTTCAGGGTCACACCGGGAGTCGATGAAGAAAACGAGCGCTTTATAAAATTTATCCGGGAATACTTCGGCTAGAAAACAATTTAAATCCGCAGATTACGCAGATTTCACCGATTATAGTAATTGTCAGAAATATATTCCGATTGACTTAGCGAATCTATCATAAGTCCTGAGTAAATCGAAGGATCCCTCGACTTAGCTCGGGACGATGCTTTGATCGGATTGCTTCGTCGCTAAGCTCCTCGCAATGACTGATTATTGGAACAAATCTTTGACAACCGCTATAGAACTTGCAATGCGATGGGTGTCATTTACAGAAATAATCTGCGTTAATCTGCGAAATCTGCGGATCCCATTAGATTAAACCGATTGCGATGAAGTAAAGGAGCAGCGTTTTGAAGGACAGCGCACAGGTCATAATTATCGGCGGGGGTATTATCGGTTGCAGCACCGCCTATCATCTTGCCAAAATGGGCTGGCAGGATGTGGTCCTGATTGAAAAAGGCGAGTTGACCAGCGGTTCCACCTGGCATGCCGCCGGCCTTGTGGGACAACTGCGTTCGGATCGCAACCTGACACGCATGCTGCAATACAGCGTCAGCCTTTATGAGCGGCTCGAGGAAGAAACCGGTATTGCCACCGGGTGGAAGCCAACAGGCTGCCTGCACCTTGCCAGCACCCGGGAGCGCATGTTCGAACTCAAACGCGGTGCCACCACCGCGCGCAGTTTCGGACTGGAAATGAGCCTGATTTCCGCCAAAGAGGCCTTCGACCTGTGTCCGATTTTATCCCTGGACGGCATCATCGGGGCGGCATATATGCCGACCGACGGGCAGGCCGATCCGGCCGGAATCACGCAGGCGCTGGCCAGAGGGGCACGCAATCAGGGCGTCAAAATCTATCGCCATACTCTGGTGACCGGATTTGAATTCGGCCGGAATCGGGTCTCGGCCGTGAAAACCACCCAGGGCGACATTCAGTGTGAAATCGTTGTCAACTGCACCGGAATGTGGGGGTACCAGGTCGGCGAGATGCTGGGAGTCAATACGCCGGTGGTTCCCTTTCAGCATCAATATATGGTTACCGATCCGATTGAGGGGACACCCAAAAATTTACCGACCATTCGCGACAAGGACAATTTGATTTACTACAAAGAGGAGGTTGGCGGTCTGGTGATGGGGGGCTATGAAAGAAACGGCATCCCCTGGGCCATTGATGAAGTTCCCAATGAGTTCACTTCGCGGCTGCTGAATCCCGATTTTGATCATTTTATGCAACTTTCTCAAGCGGCCATGCAACGCACCCCCTGCCTGAAAGCGGCGGGAATTGCGGAGTTAATCAACGGCCCGGAGGCCTTTACGCCCGACGGCAATGCCATCATGGGACCGGCACCCGAACTGGATAATTGCTTTGTTGCCGTGGGCTTTAACGCCTTTGGCATTGCGGCCGGGGGCGGCGCCGGAAGAATGATGGCCGAATGGATCATTGAAGGCGAACCCGGTCTGGACATCTGGCCGCTGGATATCCGCCGGCTGGGTCCGCATCACCGCAGCCGCTCGTACAATGTGGAGCGCACCGTGAAATCTACGGCAAACATTACACCATCCACTGGCCCCATGAAGAACACGATTCGGCCCGGGGGATTCGCCGCAGCCCGCTGTATTATCTCCTCAAAGAAAAAGGGGCTGTGTTTGGCGTCAAATACGGCTGGGAGCGGCCCAACTGGTTTGCGCCCGCCGGGGTCGAACATGAAGACGAATTGACTTTTGAGATCCCAACTGGTTTAAGCATGTCGGCAGCGAACACAAGGCTGCGCGTGAAAAAGTGGTGTTGATCGATCAGTCCTCTTTTTGCAAGTTTGAAATCGATGGCCCCCAATCGCTGGATTTCCTGAACCGGCTGGCAGCCAACAATATCGACAAACCTGCCGGCAGCGTGACCTACACCCAGTTATGCAATGCGCGCGGCACCATCGAATGTGACCTGACCATTGCCGTATCACTGGTGAAAAATTTTTTCTGGTGACCGGCACGGCTTTCGGGCGCCATGATGCCGAATGGATTAAGAAACACATGCCCACCGACGGCAGTGTTTCGTTGCGGGACGTTACGTCGGCGCTGGCGGTGATTAATGTGATCGGACCCCATGCCCGCAAACTCCTTGGGAAGGTCACCGCAGATGACATCAGCAACCAAAACTTTCGGTATGGCAAATGTAAAGAAATCACCGTCGGCTATGCGCCTGTCAGCGCGATGCGGGTTACCTATGTGGGCGAGCTGGGATATGAGCTTTATATTCCGGCGGAATTTGCCTGCTATGTTTATGAGACCCTCTGGAATGCCGGTCAGGATCTGGGTGTAACGAATGCGGGTTACCGGGCCATCAATTCACTGCATTTGGAAAAAGGCCATTGTCTGTGGGGGGCCGAATTGACACCTGAATATACCCCCTATGATGCCGGACTGGGATTTTGCGTGGCCTTAAACAAGGCGGATTTTCTTGGGCGGGGGGCTTTAGCCAAAGCCAAAGCAAAGGGTCCGCAGTGGAAACTGTGCACCTTTACGATTGACGCTGATCAACCGGTTATGCTGCGGGGCAGTGAACCGATTCTTCACAAGGGCAGGGTCATCGGTGTCACCACCAGCGGTGGATATGGATATAGTATCGAGCAAACCATCGCCTACGGGTATGTCCCCATCGCCGAGGCCGAACATTCCAAGGACTATGAAATAGAGGTCTATACCGAGATTTACCTGCCAGACGGGAGCCCAAGCGGGCGCTGTATGACCCCGAACGCAAGAAGATTCTCTGTTAGTTGAGGATCGGAATTGATCGTTTCGGTGCTTCGGCACCCGGTCAGACGGTTATGGAAAAGCTCGGCAGTTCATTTTGACTCATCTGCTCTGTACGGTACAGACTCTCATCTTAACTCCCGATAAAATGCCTTGCATATGAAAGCCTCCGACTCGTGCAAAATTCAGGTAATAACTGTGAAAATCCAGGAGAAATTTAAATCCGATGTCATCCATTGTGCAATATGCGCCACAATTTACGGCAGAAGATGCCATACAGATCGCTCATGATCTATTTGGTCTCAACGGTTCTGCGATCCAACTACCAAGTGAACGCGACCAGAATTTCCAACTGTCCGCTGCTAGCGGCGAAGCGTACGTGCTGAAAGTGGCCAATTCGACAGAGCCGTTTGAGGTGCTTGATTTTCAGAACGAGGCGATGACG
>PVMK01170959.1_pt1 | contig 10216 bp, 9 predicted proteins | sample 1853481 | NCBI WGS metagenome assembly PVMK01 (sample SAMN08533507, study PRJNA380276) | Marine sediment metagenome, whole genome shotgun sequencing project.
AATGAATTCGGGAGCTGACGACGGCGGGTTTGACCCGGGGTTTAACGGTCTCCCCCCGCTGGCGCTTTATGTCCACCTGCCCTGGTGTGTACGCAAGTGTCCGTACTGTGATTTCAATTCACACCAAGCGCCGTCAAAGCTGCCGGCGGAAGAATATGTTGACGCATTGCTGGCGGACCTGGAACTGGACCTTCCCCTGGTCTGGGGGCGAGGGGTCCAGAGTATATTCTTCGGTGGTGGTACGCCCAGCCTGTTCGGTGCAAAGTGGATCGAGCGGCTGATTGAAGGCATTCGGGCACGATTGCGCGTGAGTCCCCAAGCGGAAATAACGCTGGAGGCCAATCCCGGGACCACGGAACACGACAGTTTCAATGCTTACCGGGATGCAGGCATCAATCGCGTCTCACTGGGTGTGCAGAGCTTCAACAACCGCTTGCTGCGACAGCTTGGAAGAATCCATGGCCGCGCCGAGATTGAGACAGCAGTTATGTCCATCCAGTCTGCTGGTATCATGAATTTCAATATTGATCTGATGTACGCCTTACCTGGCCAATCGGTCGATGATGCCCTGGACGATGTCCGCCGGGCGCTCAATTGCGCACCATCGCATCTTTCGTTTTATCAATTGACCATTGAACCGAATACTGCATTCCATGCCAGCCCACCCGAACTGCCGGATGATGATACTGCCTGGGACATGCAGGAACAATGCAGTGAATTGTTCAGTGAGGCCGGTTTCAGGCAGTATGAGATTTCCGCCTGGGCCAGAGAAGGGTTCCGGTGCCGGCATAATCTGAATTACTGGCGTTATGGAGATTTTCTTGGAATTGGCGCCGGTGCGCATTCGAAGCTTACGCTGCCTGCAGAGCAGTCCGTGCGGCGCAGGGTCCGGCAAAAGCATCCTGAAACCTATCTGAAGGCAAGACAATCCGGAAATTGGCTTGTCGAAGACCGGTTAATTGATGAAGAAGAGCGGGTGTTCGAATTCTTTTTGAACCAGTTGCGTTTATACGATGGCGTCCTTAAAGAGCAGTTTACACTGCGCACCGGAGTCAGTTGGGACAGGGTGACGGTCCGGGTTGAAAAAGCGATAGAAAGTGGCTTGCTGACGGACCGCAATGGGGTGTTGAAGCCCACTTCCCTGGGCTGGCGCTTCAGCAATGAAATCCAGGCAATATTCCTGCCAAGCAGGGTATGAAAAGAACCACGATCCGCATTTTATACTCCTTCAAGGTGGTAATACTTGCTTGCATTAAACGGGTGGCGTTAGTACACTGGCCGGTCTTGCGCGAACTGCGTATTTTTATTTTTTAAGGAACTGTCATGAAAGCCGGTATCCACCCCGAATATAAAGAAGTGGTGTTCCAGGACATATCTTCAGATTTTTCCATCCTGACCCGCTCAACCATCAAGAGCAAGGAAACCATCAAGTGGGAAGACGGTAACGAGTACCCGCTGATCAAGGTCGAGGTTTCCAGCGCTTCACATCCTTTTTACACCGGCAAGCACAAGATGCTGGACTCCGGTGGCCGGGTAGATCGATTCAAAAAGCGCTACGGCAAGTAAGGGAATCGATAAGCCACAAAAGGTAAAATCTGTTTATCAAAAAGGCCCGTGCCGGCGTTGTCCGCACGGGCCTTTTTTTTGGAGGTTGGTTTCTACCATTAGCCTTGCTAAGTTCATGATTAACAAATGAAATAATGGCGTAATAATATGCGGCAGTGCTATAATGCCGCATTCTGATAACAGTTACTGTAATCAGGCGCTCGGTTTACAACCCTCAATTTATAATGGCATTCAGTCAAGGAGAATTCAGTGTCCGAAAAATATGTATTGATAACAGACGAGGCCGCTGGTAAAGATCTGCAATTGCCGGTAATTAAAGGTACCGAAGGGGAGCCCACACTGGACATCAAGGCTTTGCCTTCGACGCTGGGATATTTCACGTACGACCCGGGTTTTTCCGCCACGGCGGCCTGTACCAGCGGTCTGACTTTCATCGATGGCGGCAAGGGTATTCTGCGCTACAGGGGGTATCCCATTGAACAGTTGGCGCAACAGAGCAGTTTTCTCGAAGTGGCCTACCTGTTGCTGTATGGAGAATTGCCGCTGGAGGAAGAATTTTCCACGTTTCGCGGGGAAATCACCTATCACACGATGGTTCATGTGAAACTGAATCAATTCATCTCCGGTTTTCATTATGATGCCCACCCGATGGCCATGATGGCGGGTGTAGTGGGTTCGCTGGCCGCTTTCTATCACGACCGGCTGGATATGGAAAACCCGGAGCATCGTATGCTGGCGGCTAAGCGAATGATTGCAAAGATGCCCACCATCGCCGCGGCATGCTACCGGCATCACATGGGCCGGCCCACGGCTTACCCCAATAATTCCCTGGATTTCTGTAGTCGTTTCCTGGACATGATGTTTTCCGTGCCATCCGAGAAGTACGAGGTTAGCGCGCTTGCCGCCAGGGTTATCGACCTCCTTTTCATACTTCACGCAGATCATGAACAAAATGCCAGCACTTCTACCGTGAGGCTGGTTGGGTCGACCGGCGCCAACCCGTATGCCTGCGTCGCTGCAGGCATATCAGCTTTGTGGGGTCCCGCCCATGGTGGCGCAAATGAGGCCGTGTTGTCGATGTTGGGCGAAATCGGTGATATCTCCAATGTGCCCAAGTTCATCAAGCGTGCAAAAGACAAATCCGACCCCTTCCGTCTGATGGGTTTTGGGCATCGCGTCTATAAGAATTACGACCCGCGTGCGACCATCATCCGCGAGGCGTGCTACGAGGTACTGGAAGAAATGGGCGTAGACGATCCGATGATGGAACTGGCCATGGAGTTGGAACGTATTGCCCTGGAAGACGAATACTTCATCGAGAAGAAGCTCTACCCCAATGTCGATTTCTATTCCGGAATTATCTACAAAGCGCTCGGCATTCCTATCAGTATGTTCACCGTCATGTTCGCTATTGCCAGGACGGTGGGATGGGTTGCCCAGTGGCTTGAACAAAGCAAGGAACCGACGAAGATTGGCCGTCCCCGGCAAGTGTACAATGGCCCGACCGAACGCGACTACGTACCGGTGGAAAAACGTTAGAATTTTGGCGTTTTTGGCGTCTTTAGCGGGCTAATAATCGGGCTTCAGGCTTCGGGGCCCGTTAACGGACCCCGAACAGCAGATTTTTGACTTCCGGCAAGGTAGCTCGTTGCTGCGGCTTTCCATCGATCGGGCTCAGTGGCGCCTGGCGCAGGATTACGGGGTCAAAAACGCTGAGCTCAATGGTCGTCTCATCCAGTTCGAACAGGATCAACGGCACTGTCCTGTGGCTGCTATCGTGCCAGCGAATCTGCCGTTGTTCCTGCTGGAAAGGGGTGCCATTGTCCAGGAAATGAAGGACTATGGAATCCGGGGAGTCACAGAAAATGTGCAGCGCAACCCGGGAATGTTCATCCGCGGTTCCGTCCAGAACAGGCCCGACCAACCTGGGTTTGAATTCACCGAGTACCTGCATCGCCCGGACGGCGGTGTGGCGTAAGTGCTCCAGGTTGTGATGGTGCTGTGCGCCCCCGTACAGGTTCTGGTAAACGCGTAGAGCTTCTTTGACTTCAATATTGCTTGGCAGGGCAAGGCGTTCACTGACGCCAATTCTTTCAGCTGCCTTTGTTTTTGCAGCATGATAATTGTGCTGGCCTTCCGTCGCGATGATACGTGCAGCTTCGGCTGCAACTTTCATGCGCGTCTGCCTGAGTCTTGCCGTAAAACGCTCAGTAAATTTCGTACGGGTCTTCCTCTGTTGAGACATCCTGGCTTTCTCCTCCCGCAGCTGGCTCCATCGGCGGCAGCCTTCCCGCCTGGAATATTTCCATAATTGCACGGTCATTATCAAGTCTTGCAAGCATTCCGGAGTCCGGGTCTATCCTGGCCTGTGCCAGGCCTTCCGGCATTAACGGGGGGTTGTCATCAACACCGTCGAGTGCAATCCCCATGAACTCCATCCACACAGGCAGAGCAGCGCGGCCACCAAGTTCCCTTCTTCCCAGCGGATCATGGTTGTCGAAACCTACCCACACCGAAGTCACGAGGTAGTCGTTGTAGCCTGAAAACCAGGCATCGCGTTGTTCGTTGGTGGTTCCCGTCTTTCCTGCCAGGTCGTGGCGGCCAAGTTGCATTGCGCGCACGCCGGTTCCACGGCGAACAACGTCCATCATCATGGACCGGACCAGGTAGGCATTCTGGGGTGATATCGCCTGCTTTGCGTAGGGGCTTTCCGCTTCAGAATCAATATTGCGATCACCTGAACCTTCTGCGGTAGCTTCCAGACCCTGGGTGTTCGAAGCAATAATCAGTGGTCTGAATTCGGGCGCAATCTGTTCAGGTTGAGTGATTTCAACCTCTATTTTCTCCTCGCAATCTTCGCAAATTATGGAAGCTTGTGTTTCATATACCACGCGACCGGAAGCATCTGTGATTGAACGGATGAAATGAGGTGTTACCAGGTAACCACCATTGGCAAATACCGCATATCCCCGGGCCATGGAGAGCGGGGTAAGAGAAGCACTTCCAAGCGCCATGGAGAGATTAGCCGGGAGTTCGTCAAGCTGGAAGCCGAACCGGGTAATGTACTCCCTGGCATATTCGACACCGACGTCGCGCAACAGGCGGATAGAGACCAGGTTCCGGGATTTGACCATGGCTTCCCTGAGACGGGTAGGACCATAGAATTTTTGACTGAAATTCTGGGGTTTCCAGGTTCTTTCGAGCTCCTTGTCTTCGAACACGACTGGAGCGTCATTGACCAGGCTCGATACCGTGAAACCACGTTCGAGGGCTGATGAATAAATAAATGGCTTGAAGCTGGATCCTGGTTGCCTCCGCCCCATGGTGACGCGGTTGAATTTACTCCGTGAAAAGTCCGAACCGCCGACCAGGGCCTTGATGTCACCACTCGTGGGGTCCAGTGAAATCAGGGCGGCTTCAACTTCTGGTAACTGCCCCAGCTTCCATGTTCCATCATCGTGCAAGCGGGTACGGATGATATCTCCCGGCACCATGATTTCACTAAGTTTTTTTGGTGTTTTACCCTTTCTGTCACGGTTGATAAAAGGTGCGGCCCACTTTGTCTGCTCCAGGCTGAACGCAATGGTTTGACCATTACGCAAGTAAACCAGGGCGAACTCATCCTCCACTTCGAGGACCACTCCCGGCTCCAGTCCGAAAACCGGTCGATAAGATGTCAATATTTCGTTCCAGGCCTCGGTTGTGTGCCGGTCCGCCAGGTCGACATGAGCTTCCGGACCACGGAAACCATGCCGCTGATCGTATTCCTCAAGTCCCTTGTCTACCGCAAGATTGGCTGCAATCTGCAGCCGGCTGTCGATTGTAGTGAATACCTTATAACCACCGGTGTAGGCCTTGGAGCCAAGCAGGCGCAGTGCTTTGACCCTGACCATTTCAGCCACGTATGGTGCTGATATTTCAGCGATGGCTCCGTGATAAAAGGCGTGGTCCTGCTCTTTGCTCGCTGCTTCATGTTGGGATTCGTCTATGTAACCCAGGTCCAGCATCCGGCTAAGAACGTAGTTTCTTCTTTCCAGCGCCCGTGCCGGAGCGTGGATCGGATTGATTCGCGAGGGCGCCTTCGGGAGTGCTGCGATCATGGCGCACTGTGCCAGCGATAACTCCGAAATGGACTTTCCATAGTAAACTTCGGCAGCCGCGCCGATACCGTAAGCACGGTGGCCCAGGAAAATCTTGTTCAGGTAAAGCTCGAGGATCAGGTTTTTATCCAGCTGCCGCTCAATTTTCAGCGCGAGAAATATTTCTTTGAATTTTCTGGTGAATGTTTTTTCTGAGGTCAGGAAGAAGTTCCTGGCCAGTTGCTGGGTGATGGTACTGCCACCAATGGTTTTTTCACCCGTTGTCAGCAGGGACCAGGCCGCGCGTGAAATACCCTGGTAGTCAACGCCAGGGTGTTCATAAAACCGGGCATCCTCGCCCGCGATAAAAGCGTTGGTCAGTTGAATGGGGATTTCATCTATCGTGACCGGGATGCGTCGTTTCTCCCCGAATATTCCGAGCAGCTTCCCATCTGAACTGAATACACGAAGTGGTACCTGCAACTGAACATCACGCAGGGTTTCTACATCCGGCAAGTCGGGATTGAGTATCAAATAGGTGATAGTGATGGCCGAGATGGCCAGCAGGGAGGACACGAGAAAAAAAACAAGGAACCAACGAAAAAGTTTTTTCACGCGATAATCCTGTTAAGCTGTGGTCAATTGGTTTAAACGAATCAAGGAAAATGGATTGTTGATTTTCACCGCAGTCGACAGGTAAAAATCGGTATCTTACCAAGCGGCGGGCAAGGAAGCGGCCAATCTCAAATAAGTTTGATCACACCGTTTCCCGGCAGTTCCCAAGGCTTATATTATAAGGTCTGTAGAGCGCTTGTGATTGATGTTTTTTTCACCGCTTTGAAAAAAAAATTGAAAACAACGTTGAGATACGATTCATTTTCTGTTACAAATCAATGTAAGAAGTGTCAGTAAACCATTGTCGAGCAAAGGATTGAGCGCAATTTGAAACTCTTAGGCACAAGATCAACACCCGTAATGGGCTTGGATATCGGGTCTTCAGGGCGTGCGTTTGTTGCAACTCTCACGCTATGGATCCTCTTACCGCATTGACCATTTTGCGATCGAACCGCTACCACAGGGTGTCATCGTAGAAAAATCAGTTCAGGATATCGAGGCCATCTCTACTGCGATCCAGTCAGCCGTCAGAAATTCGGGCTCGAATTCGAAGTACTGTGCTGTCGCTGTATCAGGATCAGCGGTATTCACCAAAACCATCAGCCTTCAGTCCAACCTGGCGGAAGCAGATATAGAGAGTCAGGTACAGATTGAAGCAAACCAGTACATTCCCTATCCCCTGGATGAAATCAGTCTGGATTTCGAAGTACTGGGTCCATCACCCCGTAACGCGGACATGGTGGATATTCTGCTGGCGGCCAGCAAAAACGAAAACGTTGAGGCCCGGCAGGACGCATTGGAGTCGCTTGGACTCAAGGCCAAGGTTGTCGACGTCGAGTCATTTGCCATAGCAAACGCATTCGAGCTGATCCGCGAGAGAGATGGGATCAGGAGCACGGAGACGATTGGTATCTTTGATATAGGGCATGACCTCTCCACATTGCTTATCCTGAGAAATGGTCGCGTCATTTACACCCGGGACCATCCTTTTGGTGGAAATCAACTGGTTGAAGAAATCACCAGGCGCTATGACATGTCGCCGGAACAGGCAAACTTCTTCATGCGTGGAGAGCCCGGGCCTGAGAATTTTGAAGATGAAGTACTGGAACCGTTCATGCTGAACGTAGTGCACCAGATTAGTCGCGCCCTGCAGTTTTACAGTTCCAGCGCAGAGTTCTCTAACATCAGGACTATTTATCTTGCAGGTTCCATGGCCTCCGTCAAAGGCCTGGCTGATGTAGTCGAACAGGAACTTGGTGTAAAGACCGGCATCGCTGATCCCGTTAGTGGCCTTGAATTTGGCCCCTTCGGTTGCAGTGACTGCATTGACAAGGAATGCCCCCGAACCTGATGGTTGCAATGGGGCTGGCGTTGAGAGGGTTTGACTGATGGCCAGAATCAATCTCCTACCATGGCGTGAGGAAGCGCGCAGGGAGCGCCAGCGCCAATTCATGTACTCCCTGATGGGCACCCTGGTTTTGGGCGCGATCCTGATCCTCATTGTCGGTTTGTTTTTCGATCAGCGAATCAGTCACCAGGAGTCACGAAATCAACAGATCCAGGTCGAAATTAATCGCTTGCAGCTTCGCATCGACCGGATAGCGGAGTTGGAGAAGACCCGCGATCGGCTGCTTTCCCGTAAGCAGGTAATTGAGTCCTTGCAAGCCAGTCGCTCACTGACGGTGGAACTCCTGGACAGACTGGCCATGAGTATTCCTGTTGGCGTGACTCTGACAACGGTTAGACAGCAGGGCCCAAAACTGACCCTGATGGGGTCCAGCCAGTCCAATGCACGGGTCTCGGCCTACCTGCAGAGCCTGGAAGGCATGGAATTGTTCGTCAAACCTGACCTGCAGTATGTGCGCACAGCCGCTAAGCCAGAAAGTCGCGTTGAAAGCTACGAATACGCTATTCAGGTGAAACTGGACAATTCCAAAAAGGACGATCCGGATGATGATGGCGAAGACCAGGCGGAGGCAGGCTGATGTTCAACGAATTAAGAGATCTTGATTTTCGTGATATCGGCAGCGCCCCTTCATCGGTACGCTACGTTATTCTTGGATTCCTGCTGGTTATCATTATTGCGATAGGTTATTTCCTGCTGATCAAAACCAAGACTGAGCAACTCGAAATCGTTCAGAAAAAGGAAATTGGCCTGCGTATTGAATTTGAGAACAAGCAGGAAAAAGCCGCCAACCTCGAAGAGTACGAGGTTCAGCTGGCTGAAATGCAGGAGCTGCTCGAAACCATGTTCCGGCAACTTCCCCAGCAAGACCGAGATGGACAAATTGTTGGTGGATGTCTCACAGACAGCCCTGGCCGCGGGAATCGATGTTCAGTTGTTCCAGCCCAGAGGAGAAACTCACCATGATTTCTATGCGGAAAGGCCGATCTCTGTCCGCATGCTGGGCGACTACCACCAGTTTGGTGAGTTTGTCAGTGGCGTGGCGTCACTGCCAAGAGTGGTGATCCTTACGATGCACGATATCTCATTGCGCCGTGCGAATGAGCGTGACACCAAGGGAGGGGACGGTCGCCTGATCCTGGAAGGAACGGTCAAAACCTATCGTTATATCGATGAAGAAGAGGCCGCTGAACTGGCCGAGGCGGATGCGCCATGAACAGCATGATTCATCTAAACATACTGAAAGTTGTGGCCCTGACAGCGGTACTGACACTGCTGGCAGCCTGTGATAGCAACCAGGATGACCTGGATCGCTACATCGCCGAAGTCAAGGCTCGGCCCGCTACTCCAATTCCACCGATACCCGCGGTTCGTACATACACTCCCTACGTTTATAACGGTTTGGAAGGTCGTGATCCTTTCCGCCAGTCAACCAGCGAAGGCAGCGATGAAGAAACCGGCCCTGTTGGTGGCAAGGGTCCGCATCCTGATTTAAGCCGGACGCGGGAATACCTGGAAAGATTTGAATTGGATACTTTACTGATGGTCGGGACCTTTGATAAAGAAAAATCTCAATGGGTCCTGATTCGCGATCCGGACGGTACGATTCATCGGATTTCCACCGGGAACTACATAGGCAAGAACCACGGAAAGGTAAACATGATTTCACCAGACGAGGTGGAATTAAGCGAGTTTATTGCCGATGGCGCCGGCGGATGGCTGGTCAGGGATGCTTCTTTGGTCTTGGGCGGAAGCTAAGACCCGGATGCTTGAGCTATTAACCTTATTAGAGGCAGTGCAATGAGCAGCCACAAGGAAAGCGTAAAATTTCAATCAGGACACGGTGAACGAGGGCGCAGCATGCGTATTTCAGGAAAAGGATTTCTGACAGGTTTAGGCCTGTTATTGATGACATTGCCAATGACGGCAGCTTTCGCGGCAACTAGCGTGACGGGTATCGATCACAGCAGCACCGAGGACGGTGGTGTGAGGATTACATTGCAGATTAGCGGTGATGTGCCCCAGGTCAGCGTGTTTGCTACACAAAGCCCAACGCGGATCGTACTGGATCTTGCTGACACACAAAGTGAGGCAGGAACGGACGCGGTAACGGTTGGCTTGGGGCCTGTTCAGCAATATTCCGCTATTGCAGCCGGCGGCAGAACCCGGCTGATTGTCGATCTTTCACATCTGGCCGCTTATGACTACAACGCGGAGTCAGGCCAGGTGGTACTGACAATTGCTGGTGGCGGAGTCACCGCCAGTTCAACGACCGGCGCCGGTGGTTCAGGTTACAGTGTCACCGGTGTTGATTTCCGCCGTGGTGAAGAGGGACAGGCCCGGGTCATTGTGAGTATGGATCGCCCCGGCGCCAGTATTTCGGTGGTGGAAGACAGAAATAATCTCACCCTCAACATTTTCAATGCCAATGTTCCTGACAGCTTGAATCAACGGTTGGATGTGGTTGATTTTGCCACGCCCGTACGGTTGATAGACACTGCGCCAGTCAACAGTACAGTCCAGGTCGTCATGACAACATCAGGTAATTTTG
>PVMK01187356.1_pt1 | contig 10216 bp, 12 predicted proteins | sample 1853481 | NCBI WGS metagenome assembly PVMK01 (sample SAMN08533507, study PRJNA380276) | Marine sediment metagenome, whole genome shotgun sequencing project.
TTTTAATTATCAGGAACGGTTATCCGGCTCACGAGATGCAGGTCTCATCGGAAATGGTTGGCGGCGATCAGGAGCTTGCAAAGCTGGAGCTCCATATACTCAAAGCCGTCAACGGCCAGGGCTCGGTTGTCAATGTTTTTGGAGAGCCCGGTTAGGGAAATCCCGGCTGTTAGCGGAATTAAGGCAGCGAGAAGTGATCAGCAGGGTCAGCTTCCTAGAAGACCGTTCAATTTCCATCGGCAAGAGTCTTAGCTTCCACCCAGTCATTGCCCTTTTCAAGCAGTGGGCCCGGATAATGGAGGATGATGCACAGACTGAAGCCTCGAACAGGCTGGAAACGGCCATCAGCCGCGTATGTGGAGATGAAACAAATGATCGATTATTATCAATAAACAGCTTAAAAAATCAAGAAGATATAATGAAATGAACTCCTCCTCGGAGAAATAGGCCTCGCGCTTCACACTTGACAATACGGATGTTATGACGTACCGCCAAAATAGTGTCTCAGATTTTTTACAACTTGAAAGGCATGATCCAATTATCTCATGATGAAAAGCCCCTTCAAACAACCGGATCGCTTTATGATAACGGTTGAAATCGTTCCTCCGGCAGGTTATGAAACCGAACTGCTTTTCTCTGCCCTGCAATCCTTGGAGGATTTGCCGATCGACGGCTTCAACGTGGCTACAAATCCCGTTGCCAAACCCCGAATGAGCGCCATGGCGCTGTGTGCCCTCATTCAACAAAAGACCGGAAGACCTGCTATTATTCACTGCACAACTCGTGATCACAATCGCTTGAGTCTGCAGGGGATGTTGTGGGGAGCGCTGGCACTTGGAATTGATACGGTGCTGGCGGCGACAGGAGATTTCGTTGCCCTGGGGGATACAGCAACTACTTCGGAGGTGCGTGATATGAATGTCTTCGGGCTGATCGCCATGGCACGCAACACAGGGCTTCACACCGGTGCCGTGCTGGATCCGCGCCCGGAATCCCACGGGCTGAAACCGGAGATCCAGCGGCTGAAACGCAAAGTCGATTCCGGCGCACAGTTTGCGGTCACCCAACCCTTTTACGATGAAGCAGGCGCAGACGAACTAAGCAGAGCCACCCGCAATGTTGGTATTCCGATTATAATGGGTATCCTGCCGCTACGCACACCCCACCATGCAGAATTCCTTCACCAAAAAGTCAGCGGTATCACGGTTCCAAAGCAGGTTCGCGAACGAATGAATCGTGCTCTCGATCCCGTCGTTGAGGGTATTCTCAATGCGCAGGAAATGCTTGCTCTTGCCCGTGAACGCTTCGCCGGCGCCTGCCTGATGCCTCCTTTCGAGCATTACGAAATGCTTTTTAAAATTCTAACCGGATTGTAATTAGGGGGTCATTTGTGGTTTCATCTTTGAATTGAATCTATGATAACAAATTTTACTATGTTTACTGTGTCGTAATTCTTATCATTTTTTTGACAAAGGCACCTTTATGACGTACATTTTTTGCAGCATAACTAAAACAAACTCAAGGATTATTTACCATGGATGCAGCAACTCAAAATAAAAACGAGCGGAGCAACCTCCGTCTGAAAAGCAGAGCAAAGAGCCTCATAGAGCGTGCTGCTGGTTTTGAGGGGTAAGACTGTTAGCCATTTCATACTGACCAGTGCCTTGGAGCAAGCCGAGAAAACCGTCCAGGAGCATGAGATTATGACATTGAACGCGAAAAATTCCAGGATCTTTTTCGAGGCCTTGGCCGCTCCGGTACGTTTCAATCGCAAACTGGCCGCAGCCCTTGAAGAACATGATCAGCGCATTGTCAGCAAATGAATGATTTTCAAAATCTGGTTATAGCGCCGCTTAATCCCCACACACGACAGGACGGGCTTTCAGTGTGGTGTCGAAGCGCTGGATCGCTACCTTAAAAAGAAAGCCAAGCAAGGCTATTCCTGCCTTTGAAATCTATCAATCTCTGAAAATAGGGCAGAAGTAAGTTTAAGGCGCTTTTAGCCTAATCGTGCAAACGGAGGCCCATCATGCCGACGGAGCAAAAGCTCAAAGTTCTCAAGTTACTGGCCAAGGAATGGGAGCACAGCGGGCCGCCCGGTATCCTGGATATCAGCGACATCGTTGCGGCCCTGGATCTGGCGCCCAGTGATACCATGAAGGCACTAAAAGAGCTGTATCAAAGCGGCATGGTCGATATGAATTCGCTCAAAAGCTCTGTATTTCTTACTCCCGAAGGATATGCAGCTACCGAAACCGCATGAAAGACGTTAGGCCATGTGTTATGCAATGTCAATCTCTTAACGTGGCCCCCAATACAATTGAGGAAATATTGGTGAAGGCGTTCTCGGTCATCACGGCTTAACACGCTGATTTCGGATTTGATTCTACTCACAGCCATGTTTCCCGAATTGATGCAGCGGCTCCTTTTTCTCCGCTATCCGTCGAATATTGGCTGCTACTTGAGCCACAATACCCTTCATGGCGTTGTCCGTTGAACCGGCAATATGGGGGGTGGTCATCACGTTGTAATTGAATACCGGATCATCCGGATCGGGGGGTTCCTTCCAGAAGACATCCAGCCCGGCCCCGGCAATCTGCCCTGAAGCAAGTGCATCCTCCAGGGCTTTACGATCCACAAGCCCGCCCCGCGAGAGATTGATCAGAAATGCATCGTTTTTCATGTACGACAAGGTGTGCTTGTTGATCAAATTTGTACTCTCCGCCGTGACAGGCAGACACAGGATGACGAAATCCGATTGTTTCAACAGACGGGGTAATTCATCGGGTGTCCCCACCCATTTCAGCCCCAGGACATCCCTGGCTTTCTGCGGGTCTGTCCGTTTGATGCCGATCAGATCTACATCAAAGGTCTTCAGGCGTTTGATCAAAGCCTGGCCGATGCCGCCGAGCCCGACCAGTCCGACCGTCCTGCCGTAGAGGGCCCTGCCCTGGGGAACCCCCATCTTTTTGGCAGACAGGCTTCCGGCCATCGCTTTAACGTTTCTCGAAAGACCGATTATCATATAAACGCCGATTTCGGCCACCGAATCCGCGTTGCCTGAAATGCCGGTGGGGACATTGGCCACCCATATGCCCTTTTCGTTTGCCGCGCCAATGTCGACGAGTTCGAGCCCGGAGCCGCATTGCTGGATCAGCTTGAGCCTGTCGTTTTGTTCAATCATCTCGTTTGTAATCCGGGTCATCGTCGGGATGAGCACATCATATCCTTCGAGCGAATCGATGCTGAACCCCCCCGTGGCATCGAATTGATGCTCGGGAAGCTCGGATCGAATCAGGTGTAAAAACCCACCCCACGCATTTTCCGGTGCTGCGAATAGAATTTTCATAGTTTTCTCCCCTGGATGTCCAGATGGATGATGGTACAGGTGAAGCCGTCTCCAAGCCAGGAATAACCCGCCCAAGCCATGGTTGAATCCATGAAGGTGAACAGGATTCCTCCGTCCGGTTGACCCGGAAACGGCCGGCACAATTTGGAACCGGCTTGAGTGGGCTGTTCCTTTGGATGCGCTTTCAACCATTATTGAATAAAAGCAATCGTTTCGGTTAAAACGGCAACATGACAGTAAATCATATTGATGATCTCGAGTTCTTTTTCATGAAGCTCGTGGGAGCCGGCGGCGCAGCAGTCTTCGACCGCAATCACATTGAAACTTTCATCCGCCAGGCTGCGGACGGTTGAAGATACACATTGGTCCGTAAAAATTCCCGCAACAATGACATTTTTTATTCCCATGTTGGCGAGAACTAAACGCAGATTGGTGCCTGTGAGTGCGCTGTCGGTCGTCTTGGTGACAACGATTTCGTCATTCTTGGGAACGAGGTCAGGGACCAGCAGGGATTCCTCAGTATCCTTGGGCATCAGCAAATAATTCCAGCCCGGTTTCTTCTGGCTGAGCGAACGGTCGCGACCGTCTTCCTTTAAACATGCGATGCGGGCGAATATCACTTCGACCTTTTTTTGGCGGCAGGTTTCGATCAGCGATACCGTGTTGGGAATGACAATAGAATTCATACGTTCGAAAAAAGGCGCCCAGCGTTTGCTTTCTGCGGGATCATCTGGAACTTGCATGTATTTATTCTGGATATCGATCACCAAAAGTGCGGTTTCCGCCGCATTCAAAAGGATATCCTCGGGTTCGGGTGCCCCCTGGTAGTAGAAAGAACGATACATTGTTTTCCAAGACATGCGTCGGCTCCTTTCAGAATTTTTTGGTTTTGAGTTCTTCTCGCCATGCGATCAATCTGATTTTTTGCCAAATGCATTTTTCCACCAGGCCAGTTCTCCGATCTCTCTGGTTTCGATGATCCCCCCGGGCTTTAGAATTAATACCCCGATCATGGCACAGGCCAGGACAATTTCCGTCAGGCCCACCACCGGCCTCGACAGGATTTGGGCGGCATTGATGGTATTTTCGAACCATCTGAGTCCTTCGAAAGTGGCTGTTACCGCAAATGTACCAAAAACGGCGCCGGATACCGTGGCAGCGCCGCCGATAACGAGCATCCCCAGTATGACAAAGGTTTCGCGTAGATAGAAGGCATTCGGAGAAAAAGAGGTAATGAAGTGGGCCCACAGCCCCCCGCCGATACCCGCGAAAAGCGCACTGAGGATAAAGGCTTTCCAGCGCAGCGTTGTGATATCCGCCCCGATGGCCCCGGAGGCAACTTCATCGTCCCGGGTCGCCCGCAAAAGAATTCCGGTACGTGACTCTTTAAACCAAAGGGCCATTACCACCGCAATGATTGCGGCGGCAGCGGATGTCTTCAGATCGGTTGCATTGACGATACCAAAAAGGGTTCTGGGACCGTTCGTTAGCGCACTCCAATGCACCATAACCGTGTGCATAATCACCAGTACCGCAAAGGAGGTGATGACGGCGGCGGCATCCGACAAACGCATCAGCGGGTATGAGATAATGGATGCCACAATGGCGGCGACGGCACCGCCGGCCAGAATGCCCAGGCTCGGATCGATTTCCACAGATTTTAAAATCAGGTAAAGATCCGGCAGCGCCATTGACTTCATTTGAGCGGGCATGGTCAACACGGCGGTGGTATAGGCTCCGACCCCCATAAAACCGATATGCGCAAATGAAAGGATCCCGGAATTGCCGGTGAATATCTGCAACCCGAGCACTAAAATCAAGTTTATCAGAAGAATCGTTGCAATGCGGCTGAACAATCGGGTACCCATCACCTCCGCAATAACTACCAGAACGACGATGGGCAGAATCAGTATGCATATGGAGCGTATGATCTGTTTGTCCAGCATAAGATAATGTCTTTCTATGAGCGTTGGCCTGCTTCGCGTCCTTTGATTAAGCCTGATGGACGGAATAGAAGAATCAAAATGACAAACGAAAAGGTAAAAGCATCCCTGAAGCCGAGTAGGTGCTGCGATAACCCGTAGTTAAGGGTCACATCAATCAAGGCCAACAGATAGCCTCCGACCACCGCCCCCACAAGACTGCGCATACCGCCGATGACCGTTGCAATGAAGGCCACCAGCAGGGGTTCAAGGCCGATCCCCGGCACAACCGAACCGATTCGGCCCAACCAGAGAATGGCGACAACACCGGCAAATAATCCGCTGATGGCAAAGGCAAGGCTGATGATCATGTTTGCGGGGATGCCGACCATGCGCGCCATCCTGAATTGAGAAGCAGCGGCGCGCAGCGCCAGGCCTAAAACCGTACGCTTCAATGCAAAAGAGAAAACGAGCAGCATGAGCAATGCACACGCAATCGTGATGAGGTTTCGAATGGGGATGACCACATCCAAAATCTCAACGGAGCGTGTAAAAATATCCGGCAATGGCACATTGCGGGCGCGCGGTGAAATGAAAAGCAGGGCTGCATTTTGCAACAGCGTGCTGAATGCAAAAGATGTTATCAGCACCGCCGTTACCGATTTGGTCCGCACCGGTTTGAACGCGACAAATTCCGTCAACACACCGGTCGCAATTGCCATCAGGATTGCGACAAAGGCCATTGCCAACCAGGGAAAGGGTGTGCCGTTGAACAGATACAAGGTATAGCCGGCAACCATGACCAGTTCACCGTATGCAAAATTAACCAATTTCAATATACCGTAAACGATCACAAGGCCCAACGCCATCAATGCATAGAGGCTGCCGAGGGTCAGAGCGTCTAGCACAAACTGAAGTACAGTACCTGTAGACATGTCAGTTCCAGGTTCAGGGTTTAGGGTTTTAGGGTTTAGGGTTCAGGGTTCAGCCCAGCCGCCGGCAAAAAAAACGGCCGGTGAAATCGAAAAAAAAACTGATGAACGTCGAATGAATGTATTCTGTCTGTTTTAAAAAAGATTTAGCGAAGCGTTTCCATCCTTCGAAATTCAATATTCAATATTCGATTTTCTGCTGTTCGCTGTTCCGGCCGGCTGCCAAAGTGGTCAGTTCAATCATACAGAAAACCGTGCCATTTTGGCGTAGTCTCATACAAGCGCCACCGCCGACAAAAAAAAACGGCCAGTCTAATCGGAAAAGAAACTCCAGCATGACAAATTTCGAATGTCGATTGACGAATGTCGAATGTCGAATTAAGGAATTCCGTCTATTTTATCTTTTAAAAAGAGCGGAGCGAAGCGACATCCACCATTCGTCAATCATCATTCGTCATTCCATGAAGTTTCATACAAGAGGCTGTAATCATCTGAAATTGATTACTTTTCAACACATCATGCGGATTGCCGGCTTTCACCCATTGGGTGTAGCAGCTCCTACCGCTATGAAGGCGGAATCCCTCTATGATGTGCCGAATAGGGTTCTTCAACCGGGAACCTTGAACGTTGAACCGCTCAACCCGGGTTTTAGCCACCCAGGTAAAGTGCTTCCAGATCAGAAGATGCTGCGATCTCTGCCGCCTTGCCCTTTTTGGCAATCCTGCCGAGAACCATAACATAAGCCCTTTCAGCGTTTTGCAGCGCCATTTTTGCGTTTTGCTCCACCAGCAAAATCGTCAGGCCGGTGGCCCTTAATTTGTTGATGAAATCATAAATATGATAGACGATAGCCGGCGCCAACCCGAGGGAAGGTTCATCCAAGAGGAGCAGTTTCGGTCGTGACATCATCGCGCGGGCAATCACCAGTTGCTGCTGTTCGCCCCCGGAAAGTGTTCCGCTTTGCTGGTTTTGCCGTTCACGCAACACCGGGAAAAGGTCCAGCATTTGTTCCAGATCCTGATTGCTTTGCTGCCGATTCCTGCGATGGATAAAACCACCCATTATAAGATTTTCGCGCACGGTTAGATCCGGGAAAACCTCCCGGGTCTCCGGCACCATGGCGATCCCTTTGCGCAGCACCCTTTCAGGAGAAAGTGCCGTGATATCCTCTCCATTGAAGGTAACCTTCCCGGAAACGGCTTTGAGTGCACCGGCGATGGCCAGCATGGTGGTGGTTTTGCCGGAACCATTCGCCCCCAAAAGACTGACCATCTCACCGTCTAGAACCTCCAGGCAAACATCTTTGACAGCTGTGACCGCGCCGTATCGGACTTTCAGATTTTCCACCTTAAGCATGTTCCACCTCTTTCGGCGGGCTGGATCCTAAATACGCCTCGATTACTGCAGGTAATTTCCTGACATAGTCGACATCGCCCTCGCCGATGGTTTTGCCGGATGACAGAACATGCAGACGATGACAAAGGCGCATGATAAGCGTCATATCATGATCGATAATCAATATGCCCAGTTTTTTGCGGGCAGGCAGTTCCGCCAGAATATTTAGCAACGCCCCGCTTTCAGCTTCATTCATGCCTGCTGCCGGTTCATCCAGAAGCAAAAAGTGAGGTTCTCCGGCCAACGCCCGTACAATCTCTACTTTGCGTTTATCTCCATAGCTGAGTGTCCCGGCCAGTTGGTCGGCAAATTCGCTCAGATTAAATTCTTCCAGCAAGCTCACAGCCAGTTTGGTGGCTTCTTTGCGTGAGGCACCTTTGGCCAGAGCAGTGGTCTCAACGTTTCGAATAACCGTTAAATTTTCGAACAAGCGCACGATTTGAAAAGAACGGGTAATCCCCTTCAAAGCTATTTTGCGGGGCAGCAGGCGGGTAATATCTTCGCCATTGATGCTGACCCTTCCGGAGACCGGGTTCACCTGACCGGTAATAACATTGATCAAAGTCGTTTTGCCGGATCCGTTCGGGCCGATCAGGCCGACAATCTCGCCGATTTCGACGTCCAGGTTTACACCGTCAAGCGCACGCAGACCTGAAAAATCGACCGAGATGTCCTTTGCTGATAAATGCAAGTCCGACATAATTTTAAAAATTCCAAGGAATAGCGAGCCGCTTACCCGCTGAAGGTTATTTAAAAATAGGAGGGGCCTGTTCGGCCCCTTTTGACTACCCTTTTTGATCCTTAAAAGTTATTTTTGTGCTAATGATGATAAAATCGTAAAAAGTCGTTTTAAAGACTGGATACCCGCCTTCGCGGGTATGACATCTATGGTATCTATCTGATATCAATTGACTTATTGTCATTCCCGCGCAGGCGGGAATCCAAAAAATAGGAAAATCCGACTTTTTACGAAACCATCAATAATTGAATCGGGATATTTTCACTATCTTTAATTTTCAATTCTCCGCCTCTCTCCGAGCTGTAAGCTCTACGAGCTGGAAGCCGGCGGACCCGGGTTAGGGGGCTGGTGGATTCTCCGGGCGCCGCCAGCCGATAAATGCAGGTTTACCCTGGGTCAGGCTTATAAGCACGGCAGCCTTGTCAGGAGCATGTCCATTTTTTGCCGAGCGATAGGACAACTTGCCGGTTAAAAGATTGAATTCATTGTTCTCGAGCACTTTGGCAATGGCTGCACCGTCAAAAGAGCCGGCTTTCTCCGCAGCCTGCGCCATCAGCATGATGGTATCCCAGCCCGTGGCAACAAATGAGGTGTCAGGCGGGCTGTCGTGGTAGGCTTTGTAGGCTTCGATAAATTTTCCCATGTCCGGGTGCGCCTCAGGTCCCATCCAGGTATGGGTAACAAAATATAAGTCGCTGCCGAACTTCTGACCCAGCGCCTCAAACAGACCCGGGTCGTCGTAAGAATCACCGCCCATAATGGGTGAGGCGATTCCGACTTCGCGGATCGAACGAATAATGGTACCCAGATCCGGCATATAGGATGAAATGAAAATCACATCCGGCTGGGGTTTAATGGCTCTAAGACGCGACAACTGGGCGGAAAAGTCCTGGTCACCCTGGGTGTAAATTTCCTCAGCAAGCACTTTGCCGCCGATGGCTTGAAAATGGGCCAGGAAATATTTGCTCAGGCTTTTGGTATAAGCGATGAACTGATCGGTAACGACGTAGGCCGTCTTCCAACCACGTTCCTTAAACGCATACTCTGCGGCGACTGCTCCCATGGTGGTGTTCCACATGGATAGGGTAAACTGTTTGTCACCCAGCGACCAGGAGCTAAACAAGGGATCGGACGCACAGGTGGAAATGCCGACAATCCCAACTTTCTGGGCTTCACGGCTGGCAGGACCGCCGAAATCAAAATCGCACGGAACCACCATGAGCTTGGCTCCCTGGTCGATAAGTTCCACGGCGGCGTTGCCGACGACGACCGGATCACTCTTGCCGTCAATATTCACGAATTTAATCTGTTTCCCGAGAATGCCGCCATGTTCATTGAGGTATTTGACGGCAACCTGGGCGCCTTTAAGACCAGGCTCATCCAAAGGTGCCTGGACACCGGTGAGACTCAAAGTGCCTCCAATCAGAATTTCATCCTCTGCAAATGAGGTTGAAACCGTTGAGAATACGATCAAAGTCAATGACAGCATGCCGATTAACATTTTACTTAAATTGTATCGCATTTTTCTTCTCCTTTTTAATTTGAATTTTTTCATGCCAAATTACAGTGGTTGCCAAAATCCCCCCTCTTTCCGCAAAAAAACATACATAATAATGTCATGGATTGCAACAAAAATTAATTCGCTTCCAAGGCAGGTTATAACTGGGCTGATGAAAATTCTCATATCGGGGCCCTTAACTTTTGTCCCATTTTTATTCCTCTTTTTGGGCGCAGGGTTTCAGGTGTCAGTGTTCAGGATATGCTATTGCGTCTACCTTCCTGACACCTGACACCTGAAACCAAATTTTCGGAACAAAACGCTGTAAAAAGTTAAGTCTATGTACAACAAGTTACAGGTGAATTTTCACCACCTTAAAGT
>PVMK01169431.1_pt1 | contig 10215 bp, 11 predicted proteins | sample 1853481 | NCBI WGS metagenome assembly PVMK01 (sample SAMN08533507, study PRJNA380276) | Marine sediment metagenome, whole genome shotgun sequencing project.
TTCGCATTGCTTGAAAATCACTGATTAATGGGGCCGCTGGCGGCCAGGAGCGGCGGTCAGCCGCGGTTGGATGTCTTGGGATGCCTTATATCCCACATAAACTTAAGAGCCACTAAGACGATTACCATGTTAATGCCAATTATTAATAGTGCAATCCAATTTTTTGGTGCGAAAAAACGACCAACACTGTCGGGGAAGGCTAGTCGGTTTAGCAATATACCTCCGTTAGCGTACCCTGCCATGCTCCATCCTATAAGCATAGCGACAATCACAAACACGAAAGTCAACATGCGTACTTGCATCCGAGTCAATTTCGCTCCAACCAAGTAGGCTGAAACAATATATGCGAAAACAACTGAAAGAAGGACAGCGAAAGCGGACGTTGCATTCGCGAAGCTGCTTTGAGCCAGTTCGTACGTTGTCACAGGCGGGCTCCGAGGTTATTTAGTCGTGGACGGTACAAATGCCCGCTTTGGGTCACGAGCGGCCCTTTTTAATAAGTTTAGCTGGATGTCCGGTTTCCGGTGAAAGCGGTCATAGAAATACTTCAGGAATCGTCTAAAAGAGGGTCCGCTAACGGTTAATAGCGGCCGTCGTGCTGACAGTTTTGACGAGGTGCTTCAGTTCCAAAAACCCTCCTCTATTAATGCATCAATGTACTGCTGATAACGATCCACGAAGACGAATTTGTTCCGACTCCAAAACTCTATGCCCGTTTTGCCAGATAAAGGCAGAGGTCTGAGTGTTGATCGCAAACGGTCATCGTCAATCACACCCCTCTCGTACATGAAGAAAGCCATGTCTCCATGACGGAACTGCAAATAAAAAGCACTGAGTAATTGATAGGCATCAACACGATCAGAGTCTCCATCGCGCATTTCCACAAATATCGCAGCGACGTCTTCATCTTCAATTCCGATTGCGTTCATGTTCGAAATGCTGGTAATCAGTTCCTGATACGCCGCTATTTCGACTGCCTGAGTGTTTAGCGCAGTCTGCTGAGCGCTGTTTTGCGTTTCGACGCCCACGAAATACAAGGAACCGATGATTGCCAGAAAACCGATCGCCTCCAATAGGTCTCTCCATTGCTGTCGATTCATAAGTCGGTCTCCAAACCTGCTCTGTCGGGCAGCATACAGCGATCGTCGCATCCCTGGGGGATTGAATCATTTACGATCCTTGCGGTCTTATTATTCATTGACATAAGTGCTCTCTAAAAATGAATCGAATCGTAGCCGTCGCCCTTTTTACTTTTCTGGTTTGCAGCGCCACCTATTCTGCAACTGCCTTGCCGCTTCAAATGGAAGATGGCATAACGCTTGACGCAACATACTTCTCGGCCGGCCAACCCGGACCAGGTTTGTTGTTCCTGAATATGTGCGATCCATCACGCGATCAAAAGGAATGGCAAGGCGTTGCAACGGCATTGGCAGACGAGGGTTACCACGTCCTTACTTTTGACTATCGGGGATTCGGACAAAGTGGCGGACAACGACCCACGAATCTTCGCAGCGTCGACGAAGCCATGCCGTACTGGCGGAAGCATTGGATGTCTGATGTCCAGACGGCCTACGACACATTGATATCCAAGGAAGGTGTAGATTCAGCAAATATGGGCATAGCTGGAGCGAGTTGTGGTGTTTTCATGGGGTTGGAGTTCGCGATCGCAAATCGGAACATCAAGTCCCTCGTATTTCTCGGCGGCCCAACGGACGAATCGCAACGCGAACATCTCGCTGGTATGAGCGATGTTCCAATTTTGCTTATTTCTGGCAATGAGCGCGGTCCGAATGAGATTCGCGGGACGCTGGAATGGTCGGATGAGGTCTTCGAAGCCTCGAATCACCCCGATACCCGAGTATTGAAGTACAAGACTGTGACTCACGGTACGAAGATCTTTGAACACCATCCCGCGACAGAACAAATGGTCGTTGATTGGTTTCTAAAAACAGTGACATTGGCGAAGTAGTTGGATATTCCACCGCCAAGTCTTGTTCGGCAATATCCGCCCTGTTCAGTTCGAAGAACGGCCATTAGGGGCTTAACTCAACTGTCCGTTTTACCGAGGCAAGACCACCTCAATTCTCGTGATTTTGACCAGGCTGGAGCGTCCGCTTACCGCTCCAAAGCGGACATTAAGCTAAACTCAGTGAAAAGGTCCGCTAATGACCCAAAGCGAACATTCGTAGATTCGCCGAATATCTGCAAAACAGAAGGTAACTTCGGCCACTGAAATGCCAGCTCTACTCTCGCAATATCCTGATCGCAGCCTCGAGCTGAGAGTCTGATCCGGATCGGAGAACAGCACTATCATAGGGCACAGCAACATCTGGAATTACGCCTTTGCCTTCCGGTACATAGCCATTCACAAACCGGGTTTCAGCGACTGGATAGACCAATGACGCGCCTATATCCAGCGGCAGCACATCAGCCACCAGCACCATGCCTGCCGTCGTATTGCCGACGACCTTCGCACGCCCCAATGCTTGCATAGCCCCAGGTAGTTCTTCCGCTGATGAGGCACTCATTTCATCCACAATGAAAACCACCCTCCCCTCATAAGCATTTGGGGATGGGTCCAGATTGATATCGTCGGGACCACGACGACCAACATATTGCCAAACACGAGCACGCTCTCTGATGAGATGCTCAGCAATAGCACGACGAACCGGAAAAACACCCCCAACATTACCGCGCAGATCAAAAATCAAGCCTGCCATGTCGTGAAATTCGTTGATGGCAGCGATGATTCGCTCGGTCAACTCGCCGTGGAAGGAACTGAAACGAATATAGCCAAACTGTTCGTCTACAATCCTTTTATCAAAATCTAAATAGACTGGCGGGATTCCTTCCACAAGCTCAACCGCGCCTTCACGTGCAAAGGCCGTCAGCGTCACCTTTTTCTCCGCACCAGATGTGTCCAGATAAACGATTTCGACGCTTTCACCTGCATCTTGAAACAATTCCCGTTCAGCACGTTCCGTGGCCAACATTTGCGGTGAGATGGCTGGCACGGGAGGAGTGGTGACCTCTGTCATGAAATCATCCAGCGTCAGGTTGTTCAAACTCGTTATGACCGTTCCGGGCTGAAGGTCGAGTGCTATATCGCCCAACATAGCCTTCCGGCGTATGACAACAAGGCGGTTATCAACGATACGAAGGTTTAATCCAACCTCGCCATCAGCAAAGGAGGCTGGAGCGCCGATCCATTCAGGATGGTCATTGGGAATAACGCCAATATGAGATACTTCAAGTCGAAAAAGCATGGTGTTCAGCGTGATATAGAAGTCTTTATCAGTTGGTGCTGAGAGGGCCTTATCGCGGTACTCATCACCAAGGGCTTGCCAGTTGTGTCCACCAAAAGTCTCGTCATAGAAAGACGAGTTAATTGTTTCCCAGACTTGCGTAAAGGCGTGTTCTCTGTCGGATGTGGCGTCTGCGTCAGCAAAACCGGTTACGGGTATGCAAATTGAGGCAAGAGCCACCAGTGTATTTATTGCAGCAAGTTTTCTTCCCTCTGACATATTCTTCATCATGGCGACAATCAATCCAATGTTCAGGTCACCATAGTCTGCCGCTCCCAGCCAGATTCCTATCAGCAATAACCCTTAGCCGAGGTCACCGAACAGCAGCGGGAAAACGCCTGAAAAATCGCTGAGTCGTCAACTGGCAAACGTCCCCTTTTGGCCGTAAGCGGCCATTATATATTCTGGATTTGAGTAACTTTGATGTCCGCTTTCCGCTCCATAGCGGCTATTGAGCTAAACTAGGGCGAAAGGTCCGCTAATGACCCAAAGCGGACGCTAAGAACGCTGTCTATACTTAATAGTCGAACCACTTGAAAATCACCCATTTCGCGTATCGCTGCGTTTGAATTGACTCGCTGACAACGTGATTTTGGCATCGGACGTTCGTCGAAGGTAGATATCTAGAGGAGCAAAATAATGGCAATGTCTTTCATGCAATTTGCACAAGAAGCCATGGCAGAGGTCGATGGAGTAGACGCTGAAGCAGCGCATCAGCAGTTGCAAGACGACCCGAAAGCGCTGCTTATTGATGTGCGTGACGCGGCTGATCTGCCGACGACTGGTGTACCAGCCGGCGGATTGAATATTTCTCTTGGTATGCTCCCGATTCGTGCTGATCTTGAGCTGCCCGAGGACTGGCGTGATTCGAGGTTGCAAGAACGGTCGCGGCGCATTATTACGACATGCCCGCTAGGGCCAAATGGAGCCATAGGAGCCAAAGTATTAAAGGATATGGGCTTCACAAATGTCGCATATATGGAAGGTGGAATGGATGCCTGGAGTAAAGCCAACCTTCCGGCTGATTAGGTCGAGTCACCCCAATATTGCAAATTATTTTGTAGCGACGATGGACCGCTCCTGGCCGAAAGCGGGCATTGATTCCCGCTAATTCTTGACGATCTGAATGGCCGCTGCTTAGAAATGTGACCGTCTTGCTACGGATTCAGTAGCCCAATGTCTCCTTCTCTCAGTAGCGGACGCTTTGCCTGGTCAAATTTGGCTGGTTTGGATGTCTGCTTTCGGCCACAAGCCATACACGGCCTCAGCCGTTTCAATACGATCGTTCTTTTAGCCTCATAGACGGCAACTTCAGGTACGTTAGGCCGCGCCACAACCACTCCATCGGTCCAAAGCGGAATCGCTTTGTCCACCAGACAGCAAACAGGATTAGAAACGCGAAAAACACGGCGGCATATCCCATAACCGCAGCTGGTCCTAGTTGGAAGGCGTAGCCAAAGGCGAAGCCATAGTACAGCGTGCCGAACATGATGGACGAGGACAGATAAACCGTCAGCGCCATTCGTCCTGCAGCCCCGAACGGGGCCAACAGCTGTCTCCCGCGATCGTGCTGAGCCAATAGCGTAATGCCGGCCGCATAGCCAAGGGCCAGGAGCGTGGAGCCGTATACAAAAATGACATCGCCGAAGAACTGCGGCACGATCGTAGCCTGCTGGTCGCGGAAGATCGCATAGCCTGTGGTTGCGTTGAGAATCCTTTCCGCGGTCATACTGACAAGCCCGATCGGGAGGCCCCACCAGAACACGCGCCGAATGATCGGCATGTGTTTTGTAACGTCGTGGAAGATTCGCCGCCGACCCGTATAGAGCCCGAGGAGGAACATGGCGAATATTGCAACACTCGATTCGGAGCCTAAAAGTCCGGCGAATGGATTTTCCAATCTGGCATTGTCTGCCATGACCTCACGCATGGAGCCGACCGCGTACACGTGTGTTTGGCGACGTTCCTCCATCTTGGCAGTAGCTTCCGCAAGACGCACAGAATATTCCACAATTGGCGCAGCCTGTGCAGGATCCACAAGTGACGTTACAGCTCGCCCGACCGGAAACACGGCCAGAAGACAAACAGACAGGACCAGCAGCAGCCTCGGCGGTACATTCCTGAATAGTACGAGCAACAGTCCTAGTTCCGCGTACTGCATCAAGATATCCCCGCTATAAATCATTGCGTGCCCTGCCCCAATGGTAAAGAGGATGATCAACCGCCTGAGATATACCGGCGCAAACTTCGCCCCACGTTCCGTAGCCCGAATCATTTGCAGTGCAAAACCGAAACCGAACAGAAACGCGAACAGACGCCAGGATTTTGTCTCGAAGAAGAACCGCATCACCGAAAAGGCGATCTCGTCACCGGGTTCGTTCCAGATGATCGAGTAGGCACCGAAATTGAACATGTTGACGAGGAGCACGCCGAAGAGGGCGAAGCCACGTACCATGTCTACGGCTTCAACACGCCGCCGCGGATCGACTGGGGCCTGACTGCGAGCTATTGTCTCGATATCGGTATTGATAGTGACCTAAGTATAGTAGCTGAATCGTAAGTCGTTACCCGGTAACCAATGTCCGCTTCGGGTCAGTAGCAGCCTCTCAGTACCTTAACATCTGGGCGGCTGCGTACGGCCAAGAGCAGCCTGTAGCTAAGTAGATTTTCTCGCAACAACTAACTCAATTCCTTAGATTGCCGATAGGTCCACCATGAAACGAGTGCGATTAGCGCACCGATAATCGGAATTGCTATCAGCAGTAAGTCCACTGACTGAATCTTCATAAAGATAGGAGAAACAATAGTTGCGCCAACGGCGAAATAGATCGTAAGCAAACCCCGCCGTACGTGGCCTAGCCAAACTCCCATGACTCCAATCGCCGCAGCGAACCAAGCCGCAAATACCATCGGCGTAAATGCCGCTGAACTAAGCAAGAAGCTTACGAGTGCTAGTGCAAGAGCTGTGTTGATTATTCGAGCCATGTGAAATATCGTCAAATACGGTATGCGGGCATGGTCGCTCTCGACAGTCCGCTTTGGTTCAAAAGCAGCCTCTCAGTAGTTTAGCAGCCCAGTGGCCGCTCTCGGCCACAAGCGGACACTCGCGGGGAGGTCCACGACAGAGCAATAACCGCAATAAGCGCAGTAACGACAACTCGCCGATCGCGCCTGATCACTGCCTCAAGTGTGGCGTCGACGGGCACCGTCATCCCCTGTTCACCCGATCGGAGGTCACGCGTCAAGCCATGCTGTGAGCCTTGATCTTTCCCGAATCATGCCGTCCTGATTGAAGTGGTGAACCATAAATTGCGCATAAGTGTCTTCGAACGCCATCTCTATCTCACCAGTCACCGACGTCGTCCCCAACCCGAGTTCTGCATAGGTAAACTCAAAACTACCCTTCCGGCGTGCCAAGGCAATGTGGAACGGTTCACCGCTGAATTCATTGATCGCAGGCTTGGCGCTGCTCTTCACGACATCGGCGATGTGCACTGTCGCCGTCAGGTTTTCAAAGTCGGCTTCAAGTTCAATGGGCAGGAATAACGTCTCGCAAAACTCCGTGCATAGGGAACCGAAGACGGCGTAAGCATTGCTTAACGGGGCACACGCCTCGCCGGAGATAATCGTTTCTAGAGCCACCCGTTGCGCTTCTTCCGCGCGCTCATCGATAATAATCTGACGCCGGCCATTACCCTCGGCGATTTCGCCAGGCCATCGATAAAGCGCCGCCCAGTTCAGGCCAGCCAACGGCGTATCATTAAAATGCCCTTCAACAACGGTAGCAACGTAGGCCGACTGACAATAGCCGTAGGTGCTCGGCAAGTTGAACTGGCAACCACAATTTATAGCGCAATTGCAGTTATCGTATGCTTCGCTTTTTAATATCCATTGATCAGCCATTGCCATTCCTCCCCTAATCCGCCATCTGGCGTACGATTTAAAAAGGCCGCTTTGGGTCAAAAGCAGCCTCTCAGTGTATCACCAGGTTAGCGGCTGCTTTCGGCCACAAGCGGTCATTCAGCGCATAATTGTATAGGGGCAAATCTGCTCTTTCAGTCTTTCAGGTGAAGAACGAATGACTCCATCCAGAATTCAATTTTAGTCAAACGAATCTTAAAGAACGTCTCCCTCAATTGCGGCCCAGATGTCTGGCACCACTGGAAGCAAAATAAAAATAATCTCCAACGTTTTGGACGCGCCCTCGAGACAGGCTATGGATGCCGCGACCGTCCAAATACAGATCTAGGTAGTCATCCTTAGCGGAATCCGGCATGACGCCACCATCTGTGACGACAAACATGGTCTTCGTCGTGTAACGGTCATCAGGCGAGCCTATCAGTGCATGATCGGTATAGACATTCCGTGAAATTTTCTGAATGTGAGGATAATCATTCTCTACTAGACCGCGTTCAATCTTGCTGGCCGAAAGAGCGACATCCTGATCAACTACCGAAACGAACGCGACCAGATTCAGAGTAATAGGCACAAACATTGTGACACATGGTGTCAGGAGCTCAAATTTGGCAGCTTCCCACACAACAGTTTAGTCAATTGCTCGCCGGCTTAGGATTTTGATTATGTCTCTGTAGGGACGCCGGTCCACTAACGCGCTGACACGTTTTTATCCCTGTATCCGGTTTTGTGACGTCGTCGATGGGAATGAACGTGCGTCAGATGCATATTTGCCTCATCGGCCTTAAATTGAATGGCAAACAACAGCATTCATTTTCCGACCCCTCAGAGGTTTAATATGAAGCGCAAGAATCACGGATTTACGCTGGTCGAAATTATGATCGTTGTCGCGATCATTGGTTTGCTGGCATCGTTAGCTCTGCCTGCATATCAGCGTTACACCGTTCGTGCCCAGGTCGCTGAAGGGCTTGCATTGGCGGGCCCCCTTCAACGGGGCGTGACTGCATTCAACAATAACGAAGGGACGTTTCCGGCCGATAACAACGATGCATCATTGCTGCCGCCAAACGACTACACCGGCCGATACGTTGACTCAATCTCCGTATCCGGACCTGTCATCACCATTCGATATGGCAACAGCGCGAGCACAGTGATTAGCGGCCATACAGTCAACCTAACGGCCGAGGCAACCCAGGGCAGTTTGCGCTGGCGATGTACAACCGGTGGCGTAATTTCTTCTTCCTACCTGCCTTCTGTTTGCAGATAGAGATTCAATTTCGCACACACTGCAGCAATTCGCTGCTCCAATATTAGGATAATGATTCCAATCAGTACGCCGACGTTCGCCGCAAGAGTCAGCCATTTATTGTTCTTGTCGAGATTCATTTCTGCCCCCGAACAACACTTTTGTTTGAATCAGCCCTGCGGAGACAATTCGCCCGCTTCGAGTCACTAACGGACGCTTTCAGTCATTCTATTTGAACGTTTGCTTTTGGGGGTAAAGCAGATATAAATTTAGGCGAAATTCAGGAAATTCGATGTCCGCTTTGGGTCATTAGCGGCCTCTCACCAGTTTAGCAGGCCAGCGGCTGCTTTCGGCCAGAAGCGGCCGTTGAACCATTCCTTTAAGGCCGCGTCAGCACCTCACGAGCGCGTTCCAACTCCACCCGCTTGGATTCCGACGATGCCAGCGCCAGTAATGCTTCGTAGCTCGTTCGCGCGCCGAGATTGTCACCGGAGAGCTCGGACGAGCGAGCGATTCCGTAAACAGAGTTGAAATGATTTGGGGAGACATCCAAGGCCAGTTCGTAGTCTGCTCTCGCGGCGGAATAACGACCGAGTTCCATCATCAGGTCACCGCGCTGTTCCCACACGTTTAAGTACGAATCTGGTCCCGGCGACCTAGCCCCCAGGTAACTCGATTGGGTGCCTAGTTCTACGGCCTCGTCCATGCGGCGGAGTGCTTCTTCCTGGTCGTTCATCGCGAAAGCAATCCAGGCGGATGCAACAGTTTTCCAGATCGCTATTCTCTCGGGCCGGTAACTACCCAGTGTCCGGACGCCTTCGGCCGCTCGCATGACTTGATCAAGTTGAGCAAGATCCTGCAGCGCAGCGTCCGCATTTCCGCTTCGGGCTGCTGCGATTGCTCGAGCAGGGAGGATAAATGCGGCAGCTTCTGGAATCTCAAATAGATAGCCCGGGCTCTCTAGTCTGTTCCGTTCATTCCATGCGTGTCGTTGGAGTACGAAGCGCGATAGCGGGTCAGCTAGATGAACTACCGTACCGGCGTGCTGATCGTTGGCGTCCGCGACTTTCCGAATATCCTGCAGGATTACTTCAGCCTCATCGTCTTCGCCTCTCTGCAAATGAGCATACACAAGGTAACTCAATGAGTGGGTTTCCGCCTGAGGATTAGCCGCTCGACGCGCAGAGTCCGCTGAGCGGACGTTCATCGCCATGACCTCATCCCACATGCCAAGGCTAGAAAAGATGTGCGTAGGCATGTGAAGTGCGTGCGCTACGTCCGGTGCAATCTTTCCATATCGGACTGCGGCTTCTAGTGCGTCGCCTGCGAGGGGCGGAAAATCGTAACTATGAATTACATAGTGGGCCGCACCCGGATGATTTGGTTCCTCCGCGAATACTTTTTCCGCAATCTCACCCGCTTTCTCCGGCTTCCCGAATGCCATATCGTCATCCGGGTTCGATAGAATCGCCAACGCAATCGAACGAGCGCGGCAGATAGAAGAAATTCTTCCGGTCGAACGAGGCTTCATAGATGCTGCCGCAGAGATATATAGCGAAGGTAGCGAGACGTGGAATGCTCGCCACGAACGCGCGATGGCGGCAGTCTACGAACGCTTCCCAACCAATAACGAAGTCGCTTTGTTCTATGCGTTGGCGATTCTATCGAACCCGGATGACGATATGGCATTCGGGAAGCCGGAGAAAGCGGGTGAGATTGCGGAAAAAGTATTCGCGGAGGAACCAAATC
>PVMK01171994.1_pt1 | contig 10215 bp, 11 predicted proteins | sample 1853481 | NCBI WGS metagenome assembly PVMK01 (sample SAMN08533507, study PRJNA380276) | Marine sediment metagenome, whole genome shotgun sequencing project.
ATCGCCTCCAGCTTGAGGCGAGCCACCTCCTCGTCGAGCTCACGGGGCAGCGTGTACACATCGGGGGCGAGATCGGCGCCGTTGACGACCAGCCACTCGGCGCCAAGGGCCTGGTCGGCAAATGACATATCCATGACATCGGCGGGGTGACCCTCGGCGGCACCGAGATTGACCAGCCGGCCTTCGGCGACGATCACGATGCGGCGGCCGTCTTCTAACTCGTACTCCTCCAGGTTCTCGCGCAGATCCCGGCGCTCCACCGCCATCTCGCCAAGAGCCTTCAGGTCGATCTCGACGTCGAAGTGCCCGGCGTTGGCGAGAATCGCCCCGTCCTTCATCACCGCAAAATGCTCGGGCCGGAAGATGTGAATGTCGCCTGTTGCGGTGAGGAACACATCGCCGATCGGGGCCGCTTCGGCCGCGGTCAACACCCGGTGCCCCTCCATCGCCGCCGACAGGGCGCGGATCGGGTCGACCTCGATGACGATCACGTTGGCTCCCAGGCCGTCGGCCCGCCGGGCGATGCCCCACCCGCAGTCGCCGTAGCCGGCTACCACGACGTTCTTTCCCGCAAACAGGATGTTGCTGGCACGCAGGATGCCGTCCAGCGCCGACTGGCCGGTGCCGTGGCGGTTGTCGAACAGGTGCTTGGTGTCTGAATCGTTGACCGCAACCACCGGGAATCGCAGCACACCATCCTTGGCCATGGCGCGCAGCCGGATCACACCGGTGGTGGTTTCCTCCATGCCGCCGAGAACCGGTTGCTCGATGCGGGCCTTGTGCAGCACGGTCGTGGTGTCGGCACCATCGTCAAACACGAGGTGGGGCTCGGTGTCGAGAATGGCGTCGATGTGCTCGTAGAAGGCATCGGAGTCCTCGCCTCGCCTGGCGAAAACCGGGATGCCGTCGGAGACCAGAGCGGCGGCCACATCGTCCTGGGTGGACAGCGGGTTTGAGGCGCTCAGGACCACCTCGGCGCCGCCGGAGCGCAGCGTGCGCATGAGGGTGGCCGTCTCGGTGGTGACATGCATACAAGCCGCGATCCGGATCCCGTCGAGCGGGCGCTCCTTCTCGAAGCGCTCCTGGATGGCCGCCAGCACCGGCATGCGGCGAGCCGCCCAGGCGATCCTTCGCTCCCCCTCCTCGGCGAGCGAGGGATCGGCAATGTCGTAGTTCACGCGTCTTCCTTCCCGAGAGAGGTCTTGAAGCCTTCGATCGTCGGCACCGGGGTCGGATCTGTCCCCGCCAGCTCGGCGACCACCAGCGAGGCGACGTCGCCGACAACCGAGAGACTAGTGAGCCGTGCGATCGCCCCCATCCCGCTCGACACCACCGAGCCGGCGTTGGTGGCAGCACTTCCGATGACCGACTCGCTCAGAGCCATGCGCTGCTTGATGCGGGGATGGTCGTGCTCGTCGTGCAGATAGACGATGGCGAAGTGCTCGCCGGAGTCGTCGTGCCAACCCTCGAGCTCGTTGTGGTTCATCTCGGGGACAACGCTCGAGTAGGCGGGGACCTTGCCGTTCTCGTTGAGTTGCGTCTTCCAGCGGTATGCGGCGGTCTCACCGACGCCGAACCCGCCATAGATCACCGCGGTCTTGCCTACGAGGTCGGCGGCAATCGCCGCGCCCTGTTTCGCGGCGGGCCCGGTGCCCCCACCAAGCAGCTCGTCGGCAACATCGGCGGCTTCGCTGAGCTCGCCGGTCGAATCGGCGATCACCCCGGAAGCGCCGAGGACGCGAGTGACGGCGGAAGCCTGGTACCCGACCCCGACCCGCGGCTGCATGCCACCCGGCACCAAGACGATGGGCAGGTCGCGCTCCCTCGCAATTTCCTCGAGACGCCCGCCAGAGGTGATGATCGAAACCTCGAGCCCGGCCGAGAAGGCGGCGTCGACCCCGGAAAGCACCTCTTCGGTGTTACCGCTATACGAGACGGCGATGATCGAGGCCCCGGATTCCTCTGCCCAGCCGGGGAGCGCGTAGCTGCGGTGTACCTCGATGGGGGCGACGCTGGTCGCCGCCAGGCTTCCAACCGTCGCCGCCATTGCGGAGCCCCCCATTCCGAGGAGCACGATCCCCCCGATCCGCAGCCATGCCGTCGGGGTCGATCTCGAGGCCCCATCGCAACTGGTCGGGAAGGGTGAGGACGTCCTTGAGAAGCTCGCTCATGATGGGGGAAGAGCCTCATCGACGAGCATCACCGGTATCCCGTCGCGCACGGGATATTGGCGACGGCAATCGCCGCAAACCAGGGCATCGGGGTCATGTTGCTCGCTGAGTGGCCCACCGTCGGCCGGGCACTGCATGATCTCGAGCAGTGCGGGGTCAATGAGATGTTCGGTCATGTTCTCTCCGTGATGATTGTCGCTACTTCTGCCACCAGGTCCTCGACGGCTTCGCTGTCCGGTGCTTCGGCGTTGAGTCGGAGCTTGAGCTCGGTGTTCGACGGCCGCAAATTGAACCACCGATCTCCGAGGTCAACCGTCAACCCATCGAGATAATCCGTCTCTCCTGCGGGGAATGCGGCTTCGACCGCGGTCATTGCCCCTTGCTGATCGCCAACATCGAAGTTGATCTCGCCTGAGGCGGCATACGGCTCGTAATCCTTACGCAGTTCCGAAAGCGGCCGCCCGGCCTCGGACAGCACTTGGATCAGCACCAGCATGGCCAGGATCCCCGAGTCGGCACGGTAGTTGTCTGCGAAGTAGTAGTGCCCGGAGTGCTCCCCGCCGAAGATGGCGCCGGTGTCCTTCATCACCTGTTTGATGAACGAGTGCCCCACTCTTGTTCGAACCGGAGTCCCTCCCGCAGCACGGATGGTCTCCGGAACCGCCTTTGAGCAGATGAGGTTGTGCACCACGACGCCACCGTCGTGCTGCTGCAGGAACCAGTCGGCGATCAGCGCCGTCGTCGTGCTCCCCGGCAGCGGGACCAGGCGGTCGTCGATGAAGAACGCCCGATCGGCGTCACCGTCAAAGGCAACACCGAGATCTGCCGGCACTTCGGCCATCCGAGCCAGCAAGTCCTCCAGGTTCTCCGGCACCAGGGGGTCGGCTGGGTGGTTGGGAAAGGTCCCATCGGGCTCGAGATATAGACCGTCGAGGCTGGCGGGAATCCGGTCAAAGACGGTGGGAAGCGCAATACCCGCCATGCCGTTGCCGGCGTCGACAGCGATTCGGAGCTTGGCGAATCGATCGATATCCACGATGGACAATAGATGCTCGACATATCCACCGAGCACCGCTTCGCTCTTCACGCTGCCCTGGGCGGGCTCGTCTGTCGGAGGATCGGCCGCAATGCGCTTGATGTCTTCGAGCCCGGTGTCCTGGCCGACGGGAGCCGCTCCCTGGAGACAGAACTTCATACCGTTCCACTCCGGCGGGTTGTGCGACGCTGTGATCACCACCCCCGGCACATCGAACGCGCCGCTGACGTAATACAGCGCATCAGTTGTGATCGCACCGATGTCTATGACGTCCACGCCTCGGGAGACGATTCCCTCGAGCAACGCAGCCTTGAGCGGCGGCGATGAGGCTCGGACGTCGCTCCCCACCGCGATGCTGGCGGCGGCAGCGAACTCGGCGAACCCAATCCCGATGCGGCGGGCGGCCTCCTCGTCGAGGTCCCCCGGCGACAGCCCGCGCACGTCGTAGGCCTTGAAGATGGTGTCGAGGTCCATGGGAGCGGGAGTGTATGTAGAGACCGGTTGTCAGTTGTCAGTTGCCAGTTGCCAGAGGGAAGCGGTCTGGCTGGCAACTGGCAGCGAGCGCAGCGAACGAACTGACAACTCCTGCTGGTCACTCCTCCTACCCTCCCTGACATGGACCCCTTGCCGGACTCCAAGGCCCGCCCAACCTTCTCGGTGGTCGCCCCCGCTCACAACGAGGCCGACTTTCTCCCCGAGGCTCTGGTCGAGCTGTTCCAAGAGCTGGCGACCGTAGCCGCGGACACCACCGTGCTCATCGCCGAGAACGGCTCGACCGATGGCACCGCGGATGAGGTCAAGAAGCTCATGCAGCAATATCCTTCGCTGTCGTTGATCTCGCTCCCGACGCCCGACTATGGGGCAGCGATGCGAGACGGGTTCCTGGCCACCACCGGTGACTGGGCTGTCAACTTCGATATCGACTATTTCTCAGGCGATTTCCTCAACACGGTGCTCGAGGTGGGCATAGGTGCCGACATCGTGCTCGCCTCGAAGCGGGCAGAAGGAGCCGATGATCGCCGCTCTCCCTTCCGCCGCTTCGGAACGTGGACGTTCAACCAGATCCTTCAATTTGGGCTCGGCTCCGAGGTGTCCGATACCCACGGAATGAAGGCAGTGAGGCGAAGCGTCGTCTCCGACGTCGTCCCGCGGGTGCGATCCACCCTGGACCTGTTCGACACCGAGCTCGTAGTGCGGGCCGAGCGCGCCGGCTATCGCATCGTCGAGGTGCCCGCGGTTGTCGAAGAGAAGCGAGCGACCAAGACCGGCCTCATCACTCGGGTGCCGCGGACGCTGCGCGGGATCGCTGCCATCCGCAAGACCCTGTGATCGTCAGCCGGCCCATCGCCGCAGTAGCGCTTCGCCGTCGGCATCGACAGGAAAGAGCGTCTCCAGGCGAAGCTCCTCGAGAGTCACGTCGTATGGCGCTCCGATCGTTGCGATGGTCGTGAACAGCTTCAGATCGCTGTCGTCGATTCTCAGGTGGAGCGGTATGAGGAGGCCGGCGTCGCTTGGGACCGCGGGTAGAGGGGGCAGGTCGGCGACGCCGGGATAGTTGCGCACCTCGTCGAGGAGGTCCTGCAGCGCCGGATCCGCCGGCCGCTCGAGCATCTCACGCTCCAGGCGATCGAGCAGCGCAACGGCCGCCTCCTCCCAGTTGACGAGATGACGCCGCAGCCCATCTGGGTGGAGCGAGAGCCGGAGGAGGTTGCCGCCAAACACCCCGGCGTTTGCGGGGTCGACGACACGGCTCACGAGGTCACTTGCCGCCTGATTGCTGAGCACGAGGTTCCACGCCCGGTCGATGACATATGCGGGAAACGGCTCGTGGGCCGCCAGGATCAGCTCCAGAACGTGCCGGATCTGCTCCATGGCGGGCTCGTCGAGACCGCGCTCCGGATATATCGCGGCAAACCCCGCCGAAGCGAGCCACCGGTTGCGGTCGCGCAGCGGCACGTCCAGCACGGTGGCGAGATGGATCACCATCTCCCGGCTCGGAGCGGCCTTGCCGGTCTCGAGATAGCTGAGATGACGCTGTGACACCTCCGCCATCCCCGACAACTCGAGTTGGCTGACTCGTCGTGCTCGACGCCACCGCTTCAGCACGCCTCCAAACGGCGGGGCCATGGTCGCGGTCATTGCCCACAGGCTAGCTCGAGATGGTGCCGTTCCTATAACCCAAGAGATAATTGATTTGATACCCCCAAGAGCAGATACTCGCTGAAACAGGCAACCAGGGTTGGCAGGGGCATTGGTGCACCGCCCGAACTCTGGGCTCGCAACAGGAGGTTGCACATGGACATTCGAAATTCGTTGCTGAGCAGAGCCATGCTCGACAACGCGCTCTTCTCAGGTCTGACTGGACTCGTGCTCATCGTTGGCGCAGCCGGGCTGGACAGCTGGCTCGGGATCAGTGCCTGGCTGCTGGTCGGACTCGGCATCGGACTGCTGGTCTACGCCGCGGATCTCGTGTGGTGGTCCCGCTCCGAGCGCTGGCTGGTCACCGGTGGTCGTATGGCGGTCCTCGCCGACACAGGCTGGGCTGTGGCCGCTGCGGCATTGATCGCCTTCACGGCCGTGCTCACGACCCAGGGCGAGCTTGCTCTGGCGGCGGTTTCATTGATCGTCGCCGCATTTGGGGCGGCACAGTGGCAGGGTCTGAGGCGGCTGGGCGCCGTGGAGGCGACCACCACCGTGTAAGACTGGCGTGGTGCTGATCCCAAGGGCGATTCTCGATGGCATCCTCTCGGGCGACTACGACCTCGCCTTCCGACGCTGGAAGCGCCCGTCGGTGAAGACGGGGACCAGACAACGCACCCCGGTTGGCGTCATCGAGGTGATTGCAGTCGATGTGGTGGCGATTTCGGACATCACCGAGGAAGACGCGGCACGAGCCGGTGCCGCTTCAGCCGACCAGGTGAAGACCCGGCTGGATCAGCGCAGCGGTACTCCCTATCGCATAGAGCTGCGCTACGCGGGACCGGACCCCCGCGTGGTCTTGCGTGACTCGCCGATCGGCACCGAGACCGAGCTCGATCAGGTGGTGGCGCAGCTGCGCCGCTACGACACGGCCAGCCGGTGGGGGCCATGGACGACCAAGGTGCTCGATGTCATCGACCAACGACCCGGGATACCGGCGGCCGACCTGGCGGCGGGTTTCGGTCGGGAAAAGCAGCCGTTCAAGGCCGATGTCCGCAAGCTGAAGGAGCTCGGGCTCACCGAGAGCCTCAGCCCTGGCTATCGGCTGTCGCCGCGTGGCGAGTCGCTGCTCGGACGGCTCGAACAGAACGGGGACGAGAAGGAAAGCTAGTCGGCGGCTACCGGCTCCGCTTCCTCGGCGAGCGCCTTGCCAAATACGATGTCGCGGTACGAGGCGAACTTGGGGAGCAGGATGACGATCGAGGCGAACAGGTAGACGCCGTTGGCCGCCAGGTTCGACAGCGGCCCGAAGAACGTCTCGGCGAGCCACATCATCCCTGCGGTCGCCGCCCACGCCGCACCGTTGACGAGATAGAACTGAACGGTCTCCTTGCCCGATACCTTGCCGTCGCGCAGCTCGAAGGTCCACATTCGGTTGAGCACATAAGAAAGAAACGTGGTGATGGCAAACGCCACCGTCACCGACAACACCGAGGACCAATCGAACCCGATGAGGAACAGGTTGAAAAGGGCGAACGAGACCGCGGTGTTGAGGACGCCAACCAGGCCGACCTTGACGAATTGGTCGAACGACTTCCGATTGAGGAAGCTCGCAACGTATTGCTTCACACCCGTGTCCTCTCTCGCCGCCGCAGGTAGGCGTAGGCCGCCAACCCGCCAAGCGCCAGCACAGTGAGTGCTATGCCGATGTTCTCGGCAGTCGTGTTGCGAAACTCGAGGACAACGTTCTCTTCGGTTGGGACCACAACCATCAACGACGGGGCCGCCCGGTACGGGCCCTCGGCTCCCAGTGCCTGCCAATTCGGGAAGTACGACACCTTCACCATATGGGGAACGCCGACCGCAGTCGTGGTAAACGAGATGCGATGATCCTCGAGCACGACGTTGCTCACCGTTCCGGCCTGGTAGCCGTTGAAGTAGAGCAGACGATCTTGGACGCCGGTGACGGTCGGCCAGCCCGGCGGTCCTGACTCGACCAGCCATCGATCCAGGTTGTCGACATCGTCATACCACTCCAGGGCGGGATCGACGAAGTCTCCCCCTCCCCCCCAAATTGCCGGCTCGAGGGTGGCAATGTCGACCAGATCCGATTCGGGCAGCGCAAAGATCGACCACGGCGGCGCGTCGGCCAGCCACTCCAGGCCGGCATTGCGTGCCTCCTCGGTACCACGCTCGGTGAAGCTGATGTAATAAGCCACGTCATAGAGGGCGAGATGCCTGATACCGCGCTCCATGTCGAACTGGTGGTAGTCGAGCCCGCGGACCGGGTTCGACGGCGCTTCGCTCACCTCGGCAGCGTTGAGGAAGTGGAACGGAGTGGTGAGCGACGACTCGAAGAACAGCCCCTCCATCGATGGGTGCTCCTCGCTCCAATATCCAGTGAGCATCAACGCCATGGGGGTGCCGTACTTGTTCATGTCGTGGTTGGCTTCCCACATCACCCGCCCCGGCGGGAGTTGATCGACCTCGTTCATCAGCGCCTGGTATTCGGGGTAGGTGGACTTGCCCTCGTATCCCTCGAAATTCCACTTCACCCAGCCCGGGACGTCGTGGATGTTGGCGATGGTCGCACCGAGCAACACCAGGCCCACGGTCAGGGACCCGACGATCAACATCATTCTTCGCTGCGACGACCGTCGCGCGATCTCGGTCACGCCAAGCCCGAGACCGATGCCCGCGAACACAAACATCCCGTAGTACCAGTAGGGCAGCAGCCTGGCGTTGTACAGCATCGTGATCCCGGTCAGCGGGAGCAGCAGGTAGCCGACGAGTGGGAACAGGGTCAGCCAGGCAAGGGCGCCAACGTCGTCGCGACGCAGCATGGTCCATACGATGCCCGCAGACCCGAGGATGACGATCGGGATGAACTCGCCGGGAAATGGGGTGCCGGGGCTGACGTCACCGAGGATGCGCGTGACCGGGGCCCAACCCATGTCGGTGGTCAATCCACCAAGCACGCCCAGGCCGAGAGGGATCGCCCAGAATGCGGAAATGCCAAAGCCGAGGATCCACGATGGGATGACCGTGCTGGGCCCGTTCTTCCTGAAGAGCAGAGGCACCGTTGCCACCACGATGATCATGGTGGTGACGATGTGGCTCAATGCGGTCAGCCCGAGCAACACGCCTGCCAAGGGCGTCCAGCTCCGCTCCTCCCGCACGTCTCGGATCACTACCCCGAGGTACAGGATCGAAAGGGCAAACGACCAAGAGAACGAGAACTCACCGGCAAGGGTCGACTTGATGTTGGCCCCAAAGATCGAGTAGCTCTCCATGAAGAGGAACATTCCCCCGGCAACCGCAGCGATCCCGGCGATCGGGCGTGAGAAGCCGCTCATCCTGACAAACAGATAGGTGACTGTCGGTAGGGCGACCAGGCCCACGATGGTGGTCAGCTTGAACGCCACCCCGTACGGCAGAAAGATATCGAGCAGCAACGTGGTGACGGCGGGGAGCGGGAAGTAGAAGTACAGGACGGGGAACCCCGCATACCAGGCATTGGACCAGCCGAGCAGCCTGCCGGACGAGAGGAGGTTGTCGGCCAGGACCTGCGGCAGCAGAACATGGGCACCCATGTCCCCGCCCGTCGGTGTGTTGGCAACGAGCAGCTGCGGGAATCGGAAGAGATCCCCGCTGCCGAGGGTGCCAAGGATCCCAGACATGATGAGCAGGATCAACAGGGTGGGGGCTCCGACGAGGACCAGGATGAGCCACGTCGGTACCGCCTGGCGGGGGCTGAGATGGCGGCGGTTCGGCACCGAATCGAGGGGCGCGATCGGCGCGGTGGTCGTCACTCCAGGCAGGCTAGTGAGGAGTCGCTTCTAGGGGGCTCAGGCCTCGCGGTGGTCGATATCGATGAGCGCATCCAGTTCGAGGTGTTCTCCGTCGCGGTCCCACCACTTCGTCTCACAGCGATGGCACGAGCAGAAGATGACCTCCGAGCCGTCGGGAAGGGTGAGCTCGATCTGAATCACGGAGTCGTTTCCGCACTCCTGACAGCGGAGACCGGTGGCAGGCTCTTGCTTTCCCATGACTTGCCAGGCTAGCGCGCTAAGCGCGAAAAGCTGCCTCTGGGATGTCTTCGAGTTTCCCGAGATAGCGGGAGCGTCTCTTGCCGTCCTCAGACCAGTAGGCATACCAGTAAGGGCCGTGGGGACATCGGGTACAGCTTTCCTTGCCGCAGCGCACCTTCTGCTGGCGAAGCTTCACCTCGGGCCCGGACTCGGGGAGCTTCATCCCCCGGCTCTCCAGACGGGCCTTGGCGAGGATGTAGAGCCGTCTCAGCTCGTGCTCGTCCATCTCGCGTATCGCCTCGAGCACGTCTCGATCGATGGGCATAGGGACGCGAACCTAGGGGGATGGGAGGCAAGGCCCAAGGACCCCGAAGAAGTAGCCCAGTAGCCAAGCAGCGCAGTAGCGAAGGCAGAGACTGATACTGAACTACTCGTCCATCACCCCTGCCCGTTGCGCGGCATGAAGCAGCGACCTTCTCCGCGGCACGCCTGCGGAGAGGAACTCCACTCCGCCTTCGTCGTCGACGACGGTGGTGAGCGGGACCGCCTCGACCCCGACCCCGTCGAAAACCGCGGGCTCGAGCTCCCAGGTGACCTCCCGGTATGGAACCTCCAGTGATCGGACGACGGCGAGTGTCTCCTTGCAGTTGGCACAATCGGTTGACGTGAACACCACCACACCCGGACGGGGCCCGAAATCGCCAAGGTCGATCGGCGGGTGCGCCGGCCCTTGCCAGCGCGCGATCAGGCGTGACACCGCAATCACGACCAATATCGCTGCGATCACCACAACGATGCGCAACGCCACCGTCACTCCACCGGTACCCCACCCACGAAG
>PVMK01120269.1_pt1 | contig 10210 bp, 10 predicted proteins | sample 1853481 | NCBI WGS metagenome assembly PVMK01 (sample SAMN08533507, study PRJNA380276) | Marine sediment metagenome, whole genome shotgun sequencing project.
GGAGGGGTCAAATCTCCTCTTAGCTCTTGTTTATTAGTGAAGGGGTCAAATCTCCTTTTTGCTCTTGTTTTTTATTTTCTTTATCCCCGCCACCTTGTTTCTGAATTGCTGATCTTTTAATATCTGCTTTTTAACTCTGGCAACTATACTTCCAGCTGAACTATCTTTTTTAAGTTCAAATTTCTTACATGTATTCTATTCATAATGGACTTGATATAGGCAGAATTATACAATAGTTATTTTGAAAAGCTAAGAGCTAATAGGAGATTTGACCCCACCTCCCACCTCAGTGATCCATCTATTGATGATCATGCTTCATTTTTTTTTGCGATCATGACTGCCTGTAACTTCGTCCCCAAAATGCATTTTATGGATGAGCCGATCCCGCATCGGTTCTTTTAGGTCTATTTTCAAGGCCCATTCCCCATACATCTCCAGTTGAATACGCACATGGTAGGTGCCGGGTTTCTTCCCCGGCATGGCCTTCACGGGTTTGACATTGTGAGCCATGGACATGGAAGGCATATCCGCGCCGACTTCAAACTTAGCCCCTTCCATGGGTTTTCCACTATTTTTCCCCATCAGCATGATAAGACAATCGTAAACAAACCGGATGTCCGTCTTTTCACACTGAACCTGCGCTTTGGCTCGTTCTTCAGCCGCGGCAGAACCTGAAATCAATACCAATAATGAAAAGTAAATCATCAGATAAAATTTAACGCTTTTCATAGCCTCCTCCTGCGTTTTGAATTCCAAGATACGAATGGACTAATAAATCGTGATTCAACAACTGCCTGGCCTTGTCCTCCAAAATGATTCGGCCGCCTTCCAGGATATAACCACGATCTGCGATCACTAGAGCTTGCCGGACATTTTGTTCCACCAAAAGAATGGTGACGCCTTGTTCTTTCAAAGATTTGATGAGCTTTAAAACCGCCTGCACGGCCAGGGGCGCCAACCCCAGAGACGGTTCATCCAACAAGAGTAATTTCGGTCGTGCCATCAAACCACGGGCCAGGGCCAACATCTGAGCTTGCCCCCCACTGAGGCTGGAACCCGGGTCGTTGAGTCGATTTTGCAGCATCGGAAAGATTTCCAGCAATCTTGTGATTTCCTCTCCCAGCGCAGCCCGGTTTCGGGTGCGGTGTCCTCCAAGCAACAAATTTTCCCGCACCGTCAAGCCTTTAAAAATCAAACGCCCTTCCGGAACCTGAACAATTCCGCGTTGGATGATTTTATGAGAAGGAAGCCCTGTGATTTCCTCGCCCAAATAATGGATCTGACCCGAGGCAACAGGTTCGATCCCAAAAATCGCTTTCATGATCGAACTTTTACCGGCTCCATTGGTTCCAATCAAAGCGACAATTTCTCCTTGAGCCACCTGAAGTGAGATGTCTTGCACGGCAAGGATTTTCCCATAACGGACTTCTAAATGATCGACTTCAAGCATGCGCCCTTTCCTCATAACCTAAATACGCTTCAAGCACCAAAGGGTTTTTCAAAACCTCATGGGGAGTCCCTTCAGCAATTTTACTGCCCAAAATTGAGCACACAGAGTCGATTGCAGAGAGCAGTGATCATATCCATCTTGTGCTCAATAATGATACAGGTGCGGCCCGGAATGGCAATCTTTTGAATGAGACTTGCCATGGCTTCGGTTTCTTTCGGCGTCATTCCTCCCGCAGGTTCATCGAGCAACAACAGCTGAGGAGCACGAATGAGCGCCCGGGCCAGCTCAAGTCGCCGTTGATCGGGAAGCGGCAACTGCTTTGCCAGCCACTCTCTGCGGTCATAGAGCCCCACTATATCGAGAAGGTGATTGACCTCCTCGCGGTCTTTTCCCCGGTTGCGTGACATCAAAAACTGTCGTCTGATGCCCCGATCCGACAAGCTGTGCTGGGCTCCCCAAATATTGTCAAAAACCGTCATCCGTCCATAGATCCGAAGATTCTGAAAAGTGCGTGCAATGCCAAGATGAACGATTTGATAGATTTTTAAGCCATTAATTTTCCTGGATTGAAAGAAGATCTCGCCCTGGGTTGGCGCGTATACTCCGGAAATCACATTCAACAAGGTGGTTTTACCGGAACCATTGGGACCGATCAATCCTAGAATTTCTCCTGGACTCACCTCAAGATCCAGATCGATGAGGGCTTTGACAGCCTCAAATTGTTGGCTCAGAGAATCAATTTTTAGTATGCAACCGTCTCCGCCGGAAAAGGCGGATCCGGTGGACCCGTTCTTCATCAAGAATTCCTCGTGGCATAAAAATCATGAGGATCGCGACCAGACCTCCAAACACAATCATTCGGTACCCTTGGATGGCGCGGACACTCTCCAGAAATCCAATATCTAGTGTGACTCCAATCAGCGGACCCAAAGCCGTCCCCAGCCCACCGATCAAACCATAGGCCATTCCGTGTACCCCGAGCATGACGTTAAAGATTTGCGGTTCCACATAGGTGGCAAAATGAGCATAAAGTCCTCCGCCCACGCCGGCCATAAAGCCGGCTAAAGTGGATGCCAGGATCCGGTAGCGAACCACATTCAATCCCTGCATTTCCGTCAGCAATCCATCTTCTCCAAGCATCCGAAAGATCGAGCCTAAACGGGAGCGCTCCAACATCAGAAAGAAGATCAAAACAGCAATCAAGATTCCCCAGATGATGCCCATATATTGCAAAGGCGTCAAATCGTTTTCAAAAACCCAGCGAATGTCCCGAAATCCCTCAGCCCCATCCGGACCCACCATCTCCCCATCGATCTCGATTTGATAGGTAATGATCACAAACAATAATCGAATCATTTCCGCAAAAGCCAGGGTGGCAATGGAGAAATACATGCTGTGCAGCCGAAGCGTCATGACGCCCAGTAACGCGGCCGCAATCGCGGCAATCCCGCCTCCCCACAGTAACCCTAGCCAGAGTGGCCAGCCCCACATCGCTGTTGCCATTCCGGAAGTATAAGCGCTGATGGCAAAAAACGCCTGTTGTCCAAAGGAAATTTCACCAATCAAAAAAAGGAGATAGCATGAGAGGGCAATGAAGGAAATCATGCCGATATTGGATAGAACCGTCACCAGGTAGTCATCCATGGTCACACCCTTCTGAAAGCAAGATCTTCACGTTCCACCAGGCCTTTGCCCAAAAGCCCTCCGGGACGCAGCACCAAGACAAGGAATAATAAAAAATAAGCACACAAATCTTTATAGTCATTGCCAAGATACCAAAGGCTCTGGGCCTCCACGACGCCCAGCAACAACCCTCCCAGAATCGCACCCGGGAGGGATCCCATGCCACCGAGCATCATGGCCACCAATCCTTTAAAAGTCGCCCAAAGCCCAAAAAGAGGGGTGATCTGCTGATCGGTGCTGAGAATCAGATACCCGGTCACGCCACCAACGGCTGAGACAAAAACAAAAGCCCAAAACATGACCGCATTGAGATGGAGCCCTATGGACTTAGCCGCTTCCGGGTTTTCAGAAATCGCGCGAACCATCAAACCAAAGTGAGTCCGGTAAAGCATAAAATGGAGGACAATAACCAGAAACGAGGCCATCAAAAACATAAAAAGGTGTTCGGAGCGCAAAAAGAAGGGACCGATTTCAAAGGTAGCGGCGGAACCTAAAGCAGGAAAGGGATAAGTTCTTTCAGGCAGAAGGATGATGGAAAATTCCTCCAATTGCATCCAAATCGCAAAACTCGACACCATCGACGCGAGGGTCGCTTTTTGACGAATGGCCCGGAAACAAAGCCGCTCCACATAAACCCCGGCCAGGATCGTCCCGGCAATCGTGACGGCCGCAACCGTCAAAATGCCAGCGCCCCATTGGACATAAAAGAAGGTGCCGAGGAAGGCGCCCAGCATGATGGAAGGGCCGTAGGAGAGGTTCAAACGCCGCATCACACCGAAGATGAGCGTGAAACCGATGGCCAAAAGCGCATAAGAAGAGCCGAACATAACGCCATCGATGCAATTTTGAATAAAATCCACCATGGCCCCATTGTCTCCTCACGATTCAATGATTTCTCAATGCCCTTGACTGGATCCGAGATAAGCCCTGCGGATGATTTCGTCTTCATCCATCTCTCCCGGAATTCCTTTGAAGGTGACCTGGCCTTGTTCCAATAAATAAAATTGATCGGCGACCTCCAAAGCCTTATGGGCGTTTTGCTCGACCAGAAAGATGGTGATGCCATCTTCATTGAGTTCTTTCACAATTTTGAAAATTTCATCCACAATCATGGGAGCCAGACCAATGGAAGGTTCATCCATGAGAAATATTTGAGGACGCGCCATCAAGGCCCTGGCAATGGCCAGCATCTGCTGTTCTCCGCCCGATAAAGTACCTGCCAGCTGGTTTGTGCGCTCCTTCAACTTTGGAAAGCGCGCGAATATTTTTTCGATATCCGCTGCCACCCCGGCCTTGTCACGTCCAATGTGCACATAAGCGCCGGCCCTCAGATTGTCCAGGACATTCATCTCCGGAAAAACCAGACGATTTTCAGGCACCAGCACGACTCCCTGCTGCACGATCTTCGCACTAGACATCCCGGCCAATTCCAATCCCTTAAAGCGAATGGAGCCGCTTTTTGCCGTCAAAATCCCCGTGATAGTGAACATCATGGTTGTCTTGCCGGCCCCATTCGGCCCGAGCAAAGCTGTGATTTTACCTTTGGGGACCTCCAGCGTCACGCCTTTGAGGGCTTCAATCATCCCATAAGAGGTGACCAGGTTTTCGACTTTAAGCATAATGAGACCTCACGTCGTTTCGTTGGAAGTGCCCAGATACGCTTCCTGAACTTTGGGATCGTTTTGAATTTCGGTCGGCGTGCCTTCTGCGATTTTTTGACCAAAGTTCAAGACAGCCATCCGATCGGTCACTCCCATCACAAGCTCCATGACATGCTCCACGAGCAGAATGGTGATTCCGGAATCTCGCAAGTTGCGAATCCGTTCATCCAATTCTTCGACCTCTGCCAGGTTCATCCCGGCAGCCGGTTCATCAAGAAGCAAGAGTGTCGGTTTCGCAGCAACCGCCCGGGCCAGCTCCAGCCGGCGCTGCTCGCCAAACGCAAGACTGCCAGCCGGTTCATTGCTTTTTTCAGCAAGATTGGAGAACTCTAAAATTTTTTCAATTTCTTCCCGCACCGGAGTGGAACCTCCAAACCAGCGTGCCAGGGGATTTTGTTGGGCAACATCTTCTTTTGAATTTTGTGCCACCCAGAGATTTTGCCAGACGGTCAGATTTTCAAATAAGCGGAGATTCTGAAAAGTACGGGCAATGCCGCTTCGAAGCTGCTGATGAGGGGGCTTATTGGTGATTTCCTCATTCTGAAAAATAATCCGGCCCCGGGTTGCAGGATAAACCCCACAAATCAAATTGACCATGGTACTCTTACCCGAACCATTTGGGCCGATCAAACCAAATATTTCTCCCTTTTCAATTTTCATATCCAACTGATCCACCGCTTTCACCCCACCAAAGTGCTTTGACAAACCTTCAAGGTTAAGCATGCTTGCCTCCCTTGCCTTCTCCCAGGAAAGTCCGTTTAAGTAGTTGGGCAACCCGGGCATCGATGATTCCTTCCGGTTTCAGGTTCATCACCAGGACAATGAGGAGTCCAAACAAGAGATTGCGCCAATCGCCCAGGAAACGAAGTCCCTCCACAAGAATCCCCTGAATGAAAATCACAGCAACCAGGGTTCCAAAAACACTGGAAAGTCCTCCGAGAATAGGATAGGCGATGGCGAAGGTCGCCAAGAGGATGGAAAAAGTAAGATGATCCACATAGGTCGCACTATGGGCATAGAGGGATCCGCCCAAGCCTGCGATCACTCCTCCGGCGGTCATCGCAAGCACTTTGACGGCCGTCAAATTGAGTCCAACGCTTTGGGCGGCAAGCTCATCTTCTCCCACAGCACGCAATACCGCGCCTGCGCGGGATCGATCGAGCCACCACAGGGCTGCCATGACCAAAACCACAAAGCCCCAGACAAAGAGCGCTACCTCTCCTGCATCCCATCCGTTGGCAGCATAGTAGCGGATTTCTCGGAATCCTTGTGTACTATCCGGTCCCACTTCGACGCCATTCACGTTTTTACGCCAATCGAAATTGAAGAAAAACAAACTGACAAATTGCGAGAAGGCAATCGTGGCAACCACCAGCATCAATCCTTTGACCCGGAGTGTCGGAAAACCAATGAGAAACGCAAAAAAACCGGCCACTAAGGAACCAATTAAAAGCGCCGGCATGATGTGGTATCCAAACATGGTGGTGAGTATACCCGAAGTGTAGGCCCCAATGGCAAAAAAACCGACTTGAGCCAGACTGAGTTGCCCCGTCAGCAGCAGAATGTATGCGGAAAGGCCTAAAATGGTATGAATGCCAATCGTTTGGCAGAGGCCAAAATAATAATCCATAGTGCCTCTAATCTCTTTCCGCACGACGACTAAAAATGCCGTGAGGCCGGAAGACCAGGAAAACGAAGAGGAGCAACATCACATACATATCACGTTCGTTGACCCCCCGTAAAAATAGAAAAATATTTTCACTGGCTCCCACAAGAAAGCCTGCCACAATCGCTCCTGGAATGTTGCCAAGTCCCCCAATCACCGTCACAATCAATCCTTTGATTGTCATGGGAAGCGTCAAGAGCGGTGACAGCATTCCGACAGAGGCGCCAATCATCGCTCCTCCAACCCCACCCAACATGCCTGCTATGATAAAAGTGATGCCGTTGGTCCGATGAATATCGATTCCACAAAGCTGAGCCGCCACTCCTTGTTGGGAAACGGCCCTTGTAGCCAATCCCAAACGAGTTCGGAACAAAAGAAGCAGCAAGGCAACGGTACTGAGCATACTGATAGCGAAGATAAACATCAGATCGCCTCGCAATCCGAAGGGTCCGATTTCGATCATCACATCATCAAATAAGGCAGGGTAGGCCAGGGGGGAGGCATTGGTCACATGGATAATGACTTCATCAATGAAGAACAACATCCCCACCGAAGCCATTAGGGAGGCCAGGTGATTATGGACAGGAATGAAGCGAAAACAGGTGAGATACACCACATAACTCACAGCGCCTGCCGCAGGGACCGCTGACAAAAACACCACAAGGGCCGGGGCGTCAAAGTAAGACAATACCGCCAACCCGGTGTAGGCGCCGGCTAATGAAGAAGCTGCATAGCTCATATTCAGCTTCTCCATTGCCCCAAAAATCAGCGTAAATCCAATACCCATCAAGGCGTAGGTTGAACCAAATAAAATCCCATCAGCAAATGCCTGGGTCAGATCATATAACTCAAAGAGGAAATCCGCCACCAGTGTCTCCCATAAACCATGAGGAAAGTGACATTAACGGGGATCGTAAATCACTTCCCAATTTCCTTGCTTTGCTTGTACGAAGACATAAGGTTTGAGAGCTTCGCCTTCATCCTGGACCCGTTTGATATTTCCCATCAAGCCATCGGTGCTTTCAAGGCCTTCCAGGCCATCGCGCATTTTCCGACGATCGGATTGGAGGGTTTCGGGTTTCCCCATAATCCCGGTCTCTTCAATCACACGCTTGACGATAAAGATATTTTCCCAGGCAGCCGCACTATGAAGATCAGCCGCTCCGCCAAATTGTGCGGCTTGTTCCGCCACCATTTTTGCTTGGGGAGTGATGGGGGCGAAACTGGTAGGAATGATCATGCCTTCAGCTTGTTTTGCACAACCTTTCATCGTTTCAGCGCTGGAAGAACTGGTCAATCCAATCAATATTTTGGGTTTGACACGCTGACGTGCCAATTCTTTCAGCATTCCACAGGTTGTGAAGGGATGGGACGAAACAATCAATATATCCGCCTGAGATTTCTTGAATTTACGAGCTTGGACACTAAAATTCGTATCATTCATCAACCAATTCGATGAAGAGTCCAGCAACTCTTTCCAGCCTTGGGCGATCTGTCCGTTCAGTTCAGGAATTTCCCCTGTGGCCCAGGTGAATCCATGCTTTTTGGCCGCAGGACCAATGACCTTGGCATAGGTTCCTTTGGAGTGCCCCTGATCGGTTTCTGTTCCGCCATACATGGTTTTTAGGTCTGGGTTATTCTTGCGCACCCAGGCAAACAGCTTGTCGTACATGTCGGGCTCATTTGGCGTATTGCGGAAAGTCCATTGGGAAATCTTGGCTAATCCGTTGCGCACCGCTGTGTCAGTCAAGATGGGAAATTGAAGCCCGCTATCGTTCGGATCATCCACTTTCTTTTGAAATATGCCAAAACTGGCAGCCGCCACGCCGGAACAGGTGGGGCCAAATCCAATCAAGGCTTGGGTTGTGGAGGCCACTTTTCGTGCAACGGCAATCCCTTGCTCGGCGCTACAAGCCGAATCATAATAGACGAGTTCCATTTTTGCCATGGTGCCATCGCCCATTTTGATGCCACCGGCATCATTCACCGCTTTGATCGCTGCATGATAGACAGCTTCCGAATTAACGCCAAAAGAGCGCAGCACCCCTGATTTGGCACCCCATCCTGCCAAATGTACGACTCTCTGTGCGGCATGTGTCACTGTCATTATCCCCAAAAGCATTCCTGCCGCAACAGCGCAGCTTAGTCCAATACGAAATAATTTTTTACGTAACATAGTATCCTCCTTTACAAGTAAAATTATTAAACGTCTCGGAATTTCTACAACTTGTTAGAAATATAGTATTTTTTGAGGTATGAGTTTTTGTCTCAATCATTCCACCATTCCAATCGCAAGACTTAGAGGCTCTCGACAGGTTGGGGCGAAGCCCCTAACTTGAAATATCCCTCTTAAGAGACAATTGGTGGAGCAAAGATATTATAAGTCACTTAACTACTCCCCGCCAAATTTACCGCAATTTCGTCCAAAATGGCCGGGTCATCAATGGTTGCCGGCATGCGACACACTGCGCCATTGGCAATCTTCTTCATGGTGCCGCACAAAATTTTACCGGATTTCATCGATCGAGGTACTTAAAACCTTTTCAGAGAAAACAACTTCAAGGACTATCGAATGATTTTTTCTTTGAGTATCATAGCGAAAGGCGCATCCTATTCTGTAGACTGAACGCCAAATGCACGATTTTAATAGAGACAGACCAGCCAGTCTGTTTCAGGTACTAATATATCACAAAGTGGTTGTCAACTAATTTTTGGGGGAAATTTCACGGCCGGAAAATAAGGTCCAGATATAGTTGATTGGTTGATTGGTTGATTAGTTGATTGGTTAAGTGGTTGTAAATATGGATTTATCCCATATTTGAAAAATAATTGGATATTTGAGGGACAGTGATGATTTTATGCGTTTCATTCCACTTATTGGAAAAGATTGTGAAGAGTTATTGGGGCGATGATAAGAAGCCCTTACACTTATCTTGCCGGTTTCACCCGACTTGATATATGCGTACCGCGGGCGGGCTACTATAAGGAGCTGGGTACCATAAGCGCTAACTTGTTTGTCGGCATTCGCGGGTTGCATTTTCTCCGTACAGGGTTGTTTTGAAAGACTGAACGTTCGATGTTCGTTTTTTTAGTAATCCTTCCAGTCCCTCGGCAGAAAAATAAGTTAGCGCTTATGGGGATAGGCACCCTATAGCATCCCTTTCTCTCTTAATAACTTGTCCATCAAGGAATAGCTTTCATCTAATATCCTTATGTATTCCTTCCAGTTACCGGCCAAGGTCTGGCGCCCTGTGCCAAGATAGATGCCGGCAGGGTCCAGGATCCGCATGATTTCTATTTCCTCCTCGGTCGGTGGCTCTGTCTCTCTTAGTTGAGGGGAGACGACTAAGTCCCAACCCACATTTTCCTTTATTTGCTCCACTTTCACTTGGGGATGAACCGTTTCCAGGTACATCTCCTTTGTATCCGAATCGAATCTGAATACGCCCATGGTAGAAATAACTGCGCTGGGCCCCCCTCCAAGCACCCCGCATTCCCTCCTTGCTTCCCCGCCGGAGAGGTATCCTGGAATGGTTAAGAAGTCTACTTTTTCCGGAAACCTCCGCCTTTCCTGCCGAATCATAATGACCGTTCTTAGGGCTGACGAGCCAATATCATTTGCTCCACCGCTGCCTGCCATTCTGACTTGCGGTTGATGGTAATCTCCGATGCAGGTGGAGTTGACATTTCCGAATCTATCGATCTGCGCCCCACTAATACAACCGATGTCATAGAACCCCCTTTGCTGGT
>PVMK01121924.1_pt1 | contig 10207 bp, 11 predicted proteins | sample 1853481 | NCBI WGS metagenome assembly PVMK01 (sample SAMN08533507, study PRJNA380276) | Marine sediment metagenome, whole genome shotgun sequencing project.
CCAGACCGGCCACACGGCCACCGGCCCACGCCTCCAGGTCGTCAAGGCCGACCCGCACAAGAAGTGCGTACCCGCCAAGACCCGCAAACGCGACGACCAAAAGGAAGATCAAGAAGGTCATGCTCAACTTATTCTATCGGGCGCGCGGTGGAGAGCAAATATGGAACAGCACCCACCGAACAATTTTGAACCGCAAAGACGCCAAGAACGCAAAGCAATCGGAGAAAACCGCAGATCACGCAGATAGACGCAGATGGCTTTCCACCGGTAGCCTGCGATCGCCAGATCGCCGACGTTTTCGCCGTCAATCTTCGGCACCGCGGCTTCGCGCCAGCGACAACCTCTTGGCGTTCTTGGCGTCTTGGCGGTTCATTTGGTCGGGGGTGGGCTCTGTGTTTCTCTGTGCGCTCTGTGCCTCTGTGGTTCGTCCGGCACGTCAGCCGAGGATGTTCACGAGCTTTTCGGCCAGATCTTCGCCTAGTCGGAGGTAGGTGGCGATTCCGTCGGCGTCTATGTCGTCGTCGTGGACCCCCGCCGTGACCACCGCAACCCGGCCCAGGGTTGCCGCGAGTTTCTCCGCAATTCCCCTTGCGATCGGTTCCTCCTTGTGCGGCGGGATGGTCAGCACCGAGCAGGAGGCCGACCACTTTGTGTCTCCGCCCCTGGCGGGATGCGGCTGCGCAAGCACCACGCAGCCGACGTGGGGCCGCTCACCACCACCGACCGCCACAACCATGTCCTCACCGACAACCTCGGTTCGCGCCTCGAGGTATCGGCCGCTTGAGGGATCTTCCACCCGGCAAATCAAGCTCTTCACTTCGCCTCCAGCTTCAGCGCATGATGCGCATTGTATGACGTCTTTTGGGGGCCGCTGGGAGGAAAAGAGATGCGTTCGAGTACCTATCTGTGCCTCTTCGTGTCCGCGTTGTGCTTGTCGACCTCCGCGGACGGGGTTGAAGATCCGGGTCCGGGCCGAGCCGAGGTGGAGGCGATGATGGGGTTGTCGTCCGAAGGCGACCTCGTCCGCGGCCAGCTCGAAGGCACCCTCGATCCGAACAAGCTCCACGGCCTCCTCGACACCCTGGTCGACCCGGATGACCTCAGCTACCGCCTGCCGTGGTGCGGCCGTTTCTCGGTGCCTTTCGGTCTCGAGCTGCTGCGAAAGATCGCCGCCTATAGCGGCGAGGGCATCCCGGAGGGAACGCTGCTGCGCTACGGGACCAGCCTTTCCGAGCCCGAGCTCCCGGTGTTGGCCGAGACGCGCGAGAACGGGCTCGGTTACACCGCACCCTCCAACCTACACCACTGGGTCGGCTACGCCGCAATCGGGTACCGGTTGAAATAATGCTGGAGGAAGGCTGTTCGCGCTTGTTGGACTCTGAGAGAAAATTCTTAATTCTCAATGCCGCCCACCCGCTCAACAAATTCGAGTGGCGCGATGGAAATTGAGAATTGAGAACTGAGAATTGAGAACTGGCCCGTCAGCCCCAGACCACCCGGATGTCGAGCACGGCGATGTCGGCCTTTTTGGCCTTGATGGCCTTCTCTTCGATCCGCTCGGCTTTCTCTTCGGAATCGGCTGCTATGCGGTCAATCTCCTCTTGGAGCTCCTCGGCAAGATTCTCGAGTTCTGCATCGAGGCGCTCGATTTCGTTCTCAGACTCGATCACAGCCGACTCCGCGGTCTGCCGCATTCGTCGTTTACCCGCCGCGGTCTTCATCTTCGAGGCCGCCTTGCGGGAAGCCGAGCTGATGCTCCGAGAACCGAGTAGAACCGAGAACAGGCTTTCCACCATCCCCATCGTCTCCTCGGTCTTGCGCGAGCTGAGCTGGGTGCGGTCTCGTTCGAGCTCGTCGCGCTCCTTCGCGAGCCTTTTCTTGAGGGTCTTTACCCGACCTTCGTACCGTCTGCGCGCGCGCTCCTGGGTGGCGTCGTCCGCCCTGTCCGCCACCTCCAGACAGCGTTCGAGAAACTCCTCCTCAGACTCCCCGCCCTCGGCAACCAGCTTGAGTTTCTCGTTGACCAGCATGTGCAGCGGCCGTCGCGCGCGCCAGATCTTGAATTCGCTTTCGACCTTCTCGAGTTCGCCCGACAGCCGGCCGGGCGCCGCGGCCGGGAAATCCATTCCCGCCGGGGGCTCATCTACTGTCGCCGGCATCTCCGGCAGCCGTTCGGTCCCCTCCCACTCGAGACCTCCGTCGCCGCCAACCGGAATCCGCCAAATTTCCTCGAGCTCGCGGTACAGGTTGAGGGTGGCACGCTGCACGCTCAGGCGGTCGCAGACGAGGAGGCTCGGAGTCGCCAATCCGGTGCCGTCGGAAGCGTACGCCACAAGCACCGAAGCCGCTATCGGCGGCGCCTTCCGCGAGGTGCCTGCGGCGCCGTTCTCCTCGACTTCGGTCGTTTGCTCCGTCTTTTCCAACAGCGGCCCCATCTCGGCCAAAGTGACCGGACCGCGAAGATAGCTCATGGCCCAACGCGAGGCAAAGGTGCGAACACCCTGTCTGCCACGAACATCGGTCAGCAGAAATTGCCGCTTGCCGAGTGATGCCACAATGTCGTCGGCGTCCCGGCCGTCCGGCAACCGCGCCATCCCGAGGCCATCGAGCGCTCGCGCGCGGCGCATCCGTGGCACCCAGGAGCTCATCCATGTCCAGCGCCACCCCTTCGGTCCAGGCGGCAAAGGCCGGGCTCGCGAGCAGGGTGTTGAGGGCTATCACCAGCTTCATTCGATCATCGCGCGGGTAGAAGCTCTCGAGCGATAGGGCACCGAGTGACTCCATCGGCGGATCGAGAAGGCTCCCCAGGAGGCCCGTGAGATCGAGCGACTCGCCCCGCCGCCAGTGCTCGAGAATCACTGAGGCCGTGAGCACGTGGTCGCGGTCAGACAAGGGATCTCCCCCACGCCCCACCAGGGACAGCAGGGCCGAGGTCACGCCGTTGACCCGGTCGGTAGTGGCGTCGGGATCGTTTTCGGGGTTCCAGCCTTCCGGTGCGCCCAATGCCGGCAAAATGTCGAGCGGCGCGGCGGAGCCCGCACCAGGCGTCAGCAATTGCCACGACACACCGTCGCGCACCGCGCGGAGATCGTCGGGACCAAGACCCGACCCATCGAGTCCCTTGCGCCAGAACTCAGCCTGGTCCGCTGCGACCTTCGATCGATCATCGTCCTCGACCGCATCCGGCGGCAGCCACGGCGCGAAGTCCTCACCCGCCAGCGAAGGAAAATTGAGGAGAAGATTCACCATGTCACCCTTGAGGTCGATCACCAAAAGCGAGACCCCGCGGCGGGCAAGCTCCTCGAGCGTGACGATGCCGAGACCCGTCTTCCCGGACCCGGTCATACCCAGGCAGACCGCGTGGGTCGTGAGGTGGTCCATTTCGAGGTGGACTCGATCAGACCCGTCGAGCTCGGTACCCAGATGAAGTTCGGACTCACCCATCGATTCCCCCAACATTGCCGATCAACCGTGCGCCGAGTATACCTGCTCGCAATTCGGAATCAGTGTTGCTATAGTCACGGCGCAACAACGACAAGCGGAATGGAAGGAGTATCGAAATGGGTCTCTTCAACATGTTCGGCAAGAGCTTCGAGGATCAGGTTCAGGAGGCGATCAACACGGTCGGCACCACGACCCCAGGTGTCAGCGGCCTCCACGCCGAGGTGCACGGCAAGGTCATCACCCTCAAGGGCAAGGCGGAAAGCCGCGAGGCGGCTAATGCGGTGATGCAGAAGGTCGACAAGGCGGTCAAGGCGGACAACATCGTCAACGCCATCGAGGTCGAGAAGGCGCCCGAGCCGGAACCCGTGCCCGAGCCGGTGTCGGCCGAACGTTTCTACGAGGTCGTGTCGGGCGACACCCTAGGCGCCATTTCGCAGGAGTACTATGGCAAGGCGAGCGACTACATGAAGATCTTCGAGGCCAACCGCGACATCCTCGACAACCCGGACCTCATCAAGCCGGGTCAGAAGCTGCGCATTCCCGAATAGTCAGAACACGGCAACCGATCGTCGCCACCCCGGTGGCGACGACTCGGCCCGCCGGCGCGGCCGACTCGAGTGCTGTGATGATTTCTTCCCGCGCCCCAGGGACGTGCCACACGAGCACGCTGCCGCCACCGCCGGCGCCACAGGCCTTGACTGCCGCCGCCCCGGCGGCGAGCCCAGCGGCAACGATGGCATCGAGATCGGAAGGGCAGACCTCCGGGGCGAGCCGCTTGCGCGCTCTCCACTCGTCAGCCACCGCCTCCCCCACTCCATCCTCGTTTCCGGCGATGAGTTCGACCCGACAACGGCGAGCCGCCTCGGCAATCGCTTCGAAGGCGTCTACAGACACGGCCTCACCGTCAAGACGCCGCCGAATCACCTGCCAGTTGACCATCCCCGAGTGATGGCTGATGCCGGTGTCGAAAATCGTCATCCGCTCGCCGACCCAACCGGGGTCCACGTCCAACGCCTCGACTCTCTCGCTCCCAGGCTCGTGGTGGACGGCCAGCACGCCGCCACGTAGCGACGCCCAGTGATCCTGCACTCCGGTTGAGATGCCGAGGATCCGCGCTTCGAGATCGCGCGCCACAGCTACCAACCGTCCGTCGGCCATCTCGTCTCCGGCTGCGGTCAGGATTCCCCGGGCCAGGGCGACGGCATAGGCGGAGGATCCTCCGAGCCCGGATCCCAGCGCCGCCTGGGACCGGACCCGCACTCGGACACCGCCCGTGGGCCGCACGGCGAAAGATACCGCCGCGCTCAGATCGGAGGTCGCATCCGCCTCGCCGAGACGCCGCCACTTGGCATCTCCGATCGCGTGCCACACCTCATCCGGCGGCGCTTCGAGATCCACCTCCAGGCGTACCATGACCGGGATGGCCGCGTTCACCGTTACCGAACCCGGGTGCAGCATCCCGAGCGGCCAGATATCGAGAGTCCCCCCGGCTAGATCCGCCCGGCAGGGCGACTCGACCGTCATACCGAGGCCGGTCAGTGAGCTCAACAACGCGCTCCGGCCGGGGGCGGCTCGCCCTCGATCAACGACAGCACCGCCAGAGCGTGGGCCAGATACCGATGGAGTCTCCCCTCCGCGAGCGGTTTGACCGGCGGCGAAGAGATGGTGAGCGGGTTGATCCACCTGCCATTGAGCTTGACCCGGTAGTCGAGGTGGGGCCCGGTGGACAGACCGGTCGATCCCACATAACCGATCACCTGCCCCTGTCCGACTCGAGCTCCCCTTCGCACCCCCTTGCCGTAGCGGCTGAGGTGGAGGTAGTTGGTCTCGTAGCCGTTCGTGTGGCGGACGGTCAACATATTTCCGGCGCCTCCATTGCGCCCCGCCCGCGTCACGGTGCCATCCGAGGTCGCGTGAACCGGCGTCCCGACCGGCGCTCCGTAGTCCACCCCGTAGTGGGGCATGCGCCGTTTGAGCACCGGGTGGTAGCGGTTCATCGAGAAGCGCGACGTCACTCTGCTGAACTTGAGCGGCGAGCGCAGAAACTGCTTGCGTAGCGGATGGCCGTTGAGATCGTAATAGCCGAGCCGGCCGTCATCGTCGGGGTAGACAATCGCATCTAGGGTACGTTTCCCGTTGACGAACCGGGTGGCGAAGATCGTGCCCCAGCCGAAGAACTCACCGTCCACGGTCTGCCGATCCGCCACCACAACGAACCGGTCGCCTTTTCGCAGGTCGCGGAGGAAGTCGATGTCCCACTGGTAGATCTGCGCCATCCGAACGGCCAGCTCGGCACCGCCTCCGGCGGCTTCAACAGCGCCGAAGAGCGAAGACTCCACCACACCTTCTAGCCGGACAACCTCGCTTGTGAGCTGCCGTTCAATGCGCTCGCTGAAGATCCCCTCTTGGGTTGCCGCGAAGTGGAGTTCGTTGCGCCGATCGAATATGACCTGCAGAGTCTCGAGCCTTCCACCCGGCGACAACACTCCCCGGAACTCTGTTCCGGGCAGGAGTCTTTTCGCGTCAATTTCCTCCACCAGCACGTCCCGCCATGCGACCCATTCGGTGCCGGCAAGACGGCGGCTCATGCTCTCGATGGTGTCGCCCGAGAAGACGAAGGTGCGCACCGGCCGGTGAAATTGAGCGAGGGGATGAACGATGATCGGCTGCGTCTCCGCGGCACCGGACGTGCCTCCCCCGCAGCCCACGCCCATCGCCACCATCGTCGTGAGGCAGATCGCCATTCTCACGGCGATTCCGGGGCTGCGTCCCGGACATTCCAACGACCCGATGCCGACCGGGCCCTGGGCGGTCAACGGCGTCTCCAAACTGCCAGCGCTTCCGCCGTCGGATCGAGGCGCGCGAGGGCCTCGCCCTCGGCTGACACCACCAGGATCGAGGGCACCTTGATCACCCGGTACTGTTTGAGGAGGGCGCCGTGACGGTCGTGGATCCAGGGAACTCCGCGAGGGCGCAGCGCCGCCCGGCCGTCGGCCAGCGACTCCTGGACGATCACTACCACCGGATGCAGTCCGGAATCGCGGCATTCCTTCGAGATCTCGTCCCAGCGCTCGATGACCGTTTCGGCCCCTGGCGCCCACGACGCCCACACCAGAACCGCCACGGGGCCACGTTTGCCAACCCAATTCGACCAGGCGATTGGCGCCCCTGAGACGCCGTCCGCCAGCAGCGGATCGACCGCCACCACCGGCCCCACGGCCAGCAGAAAGATGAGGCCGAGCAACAGGAGACACCTTCTCATGGGGAGAGTATAACCGGGCCTTGCCCGCGTCCGCGTCCGAGGCCGAACTCCGGTAACGCGCTTCCGACGGTGAGGTGGTCCATTCTTCAGGGCGTTCCCGCGGGAGGATGCCAGGCACGCCGACATGAGGTTACTCGCGGCCTTGCGGCCGCGGTGAAGCACCGTCGCCAGCGCGTGGCTCATGGCCTCCTCCTTCGGATGAGGCCTGAGCTCACTCCGCTGCCGCCGGCGGTTTTGAGGACAACATCATGTCGGGATGCCAGGCACCTCCGGTGAACTCACTCTTCCTGCGTCCGTGGGTGTCTGGGTGGAAAATTCGAGATTCGAAATTCGAAATCACGACCTGTTTGCCGAAGTGCGGCAAAACCTTTACACTCGCATTGGGAGGGACCATGGCCGAAACCACCACACATACGGAGATCGATTTCGACACCGACGTCGCGATCGTGGGATCGGGATTCGGCGGTTCGGTTGCCGCCCACCGCCTGACCGAGAAGGGCTACAGCGTGAAGGTGCTCGAGAAGGGCAAGCGCTGGCGTCCGGACGACTTCCCAAAGAGCAATTGGAACATTCGTAAGTCCTTTTGGTTCCCTTATATAGGTTGCAGGGGTATTTTTGGAATGAGGCTTCTCCGCGAGGCCCTGGTGCTGCACGGCGTCGGCGTCGGAGGAGGCAGCCTGGTCTACGCCAACACCCTTTTCGAAGCGCCCGATCGGGTGTGGGACGACCCGCAGTGGAAGGGACTCGAGGACTGGCGGGCAATCATTCCGGAGCATTATGCCACCGCCCGACGCATGCTCGGCGTGGTAGAGACCCCCAGGCTGGGACCGGCAGACGAGGCCCTCCGCCGCGCTGCGGCGAGGCGCGGCAGGGAGGACACCTTCCGAAACACGCCGGTAGCCATCTACTTCGGCGATCCAGACGTCACGGTGCCGGACCCGTACTTCGACGGCGAGGGACCCGAGCGGACCGGCTGCACCTTCTGCGGCGGCTGCATGGTGGGTTGCCGTAACGGGGCCAAGAACACCCTCGACAAGAACTACCTCTACCTCGCCGAAAAGGCGGGCGCCGAGATCATGCCCGACACGAGGGTGGAGCTGGTCGAGGCGCTGCTGGAGGGCGGCTACCGGCTCCGCTGGCGGAAAACGCGGGGATTGTTTTCCTCCACTGAAGGGACCGTAACCGCCCGTCTCGTGGTCTTGGCGGGTGGCGTGCTCGGCACCGTGCCGCTACTCATGGAGTGCAAGGAAAAAGGTGCCCTCCCCCATCTCTCCGACCAGATAGGCAACGTCGTACGAACCAACTCCGAGGCCCTCCTCGGCGTGACCTCGAAGAGCCGCAAGGATCTCTGGGAGGGTGTTGCCATCGCCGCCAAGGTCGAGATCGACGAGCAGACCCACTTCGAGTGCGTGCGCTTTCCGAAGGGTTCGGATGTGATGCTGCTCCTCGGTACCCTGCTCACCGACGGCGGTCCCGGCGTGCCGCGCCAGCTCCGCTGGATCGGCAACATCCTGCGCCACCCGATCGACTTCCTTCGCATCCTCAAGCCCTGGGGCAAAGCGGAGGCGGGCACCGTCGTGATGGCCATGCAAACGGCCGACAACTACACGCGGCTGGTGCGCAAGCGGCAATGGCTGTGGCCCTTCAGCCGCACCCTTACCACCAAACCCGATCCGAACCAGCCCGGGATCCCATCCTACATTCCGGTCGCCAACGAGATCGCCCGCGAGGTGGCAAAGGAGCTCGACGCCATCCCGCAGTCGACCCTCAACGAGGTCCTCCTGGACACCTCCACCACCGCCCACATCCTCGGCGGGTGCGGCATCGGTAGCGACCCGGACCATGGCGTCATCGACTCCTCCGGCCGGGTCTTCGGCCACGACGGGCTCTACGTCATGGACGGCTCGATGATCGGCGCCAACCTAGGCGTCAATCCGTCGCTGACCATCACCGCCCTGGCGGAGCACGTCTGCAGCAGGATCCCCGCCAATGGCGAATTAGGAGTTGAGAGTTAGTCGGGAAGCGCGTCCGGAAACGGCCCATGTTCAAGTCGGAAAACGCTCGCCGGACGGGATACGTGATGGACCACGCAGCGAATCGCTCGTGTAACATTCTCTGACCATGAAAGAGAAAGGATCTCTTGGAGCCATCTTCGAGCGGCAGTGGGCGCACGCCTGGTGTTGGCTGCGATGCTGGCCGTCCTGTGGTTCATCAGCCGTGGCTGCCCGTGCTTCCACCGCGGCGAGGTGTGGGGAGTCGGCACATGGACCTGGTTCTGGATCTCGGTTGAGGTGCCCATCGCGCACCAGGTCTTCGTGTGGTTCTGTTGGCGCACCGAGCTCCACCGCAGCCTGATCAGCCGTGTCTTCGGCCGCCACGGGTTCACGATCTACGCCGTGTTTTTCACGATGCTGTTCGTGGGTCGTCTGGTGGTGATCGTCGCCCTCGCGGAGGCCTCCCGCAACACTCTCCCAGTCAACCCAACCGTGCTCAAGACCCTGGCCGTCATGGTCACGATTCCGACCGTTTACCTGTTCTACTCGGTCGCCCGCTACTTCGGCCCCAAGAGGGCCTACGGCGCCGACCACTTCGACGAGACCTACCGCACGATGCCGTTGGTGCGTGAGGGGATCTTCCGCTTCACCTCGAACGGCATGTATATCTTCGGACTCCTGGTCCTCTACATCCCCGCACTCTGGTCCGCCTCTCGACCCGCCCTGGTGGCGGCGCTCTTCAACCACCTCTACATCTGGGTTCATTACATCACCGTCGAGCTCCCCGACATGCGGCGCATATACGGTTCCAGCCCTTGACGGTCCCGATCGAGACCATCTCCATGCGCGCCGCTCGCCGGCTCGCGCTGTGCCGGGCCGGACTGCTCAAACCCGAGTGGACCGGCATGCCGCAGCGCGCCGCCGGCCGCGGCAAGCGCGCCCGCGAGGCCGCCCATCGGATCATCCGCCGCTTCGGCTACCTCCAGCTCGACACGGTTTCTATCGCCGGCGTCCGCAGCCACGCTATCGTCCTCCACTCCCGGATCGACGGCTTCGATCCAGAGCTCGCCGAGGAGCTCCTCCAACCCGGCGAGCCCCTCTTTGAGTACTGGGGCCACGAAGCGAGCTGGATCCCGATTGAGCTCTACCCGGTCTTCGGCTTCCGCCGACAGGAGTTCCGGCACCATCCCTGGTGGGGAGACCTGGTGGGACAGCATCCCGAGGTCGCAGCCAATCTCATTCGCCGAATCCGCGACGAGGGGCCGCTGCGCTCTCTCGACATGGAGGGCGGTGGCAGCCGCGGTTGGTGGGACCTCAAGATCGCCAAGAAGGTAGCAACCGCGCTGTGGTCCTCGGGCGAGCTCGCAATTCGCGAGCGGCGGTCGTTCCAGCGCGCCTACGACCGCCCCGAGCGGGTGATCCCGGAGCGTTGGCGCGAGGATACCGTTGCCAGAGAGACGGCGATCGAGATCCTCGTCCTGCGCGCGCTGGGCGGCCACGGATGGGC
>PVMK01119465.1_pt1 | contig 10205 bp, 6 predicted proteins | sample 1853481 | NCBI WGS metagenome assembly PVMK01 (sample SAMN08533507, study PRJNA380276) | Marine sediment metagenome, whole genome shotgun sequencing project.
AAAAATAGAGGAAGAAGGTGAAAGCGGAAGGCGGAATGGGGAAGGCGGAAAGGAGAAGAAGCTCAAGGCTCAAAGCTGAAAGCGCCTGGCCTGCGGCGTTGGAGGCGATGGAATTCGGAAGTGGGAATGCGGAATGCGGAAAAGAGAATCTGGAATGGGGAAGAAGGATGAGGGACGAGGGAGGCAGGGGAAAGATAGAAGGTGGGAGGCTGAGAGGCTGGGAAGGTGAGAAGGTGAGCAGATGGAGGATGGACGAGGGAGGATGGAGGCAATGGAATTCGGAATTGGGAATGCGGAATGCGGAAAAGAAAAGAAAGTCGGAGGCTGTAAGGAAAGGAGTTGAGAAGATGAGAGGTTGAGAAGGTGGGAAAAGGTAGAAGATTTGAAGGTGAGGGCGTGAGAGAGAATATGATAAGTTGAAAAGGGATGAAAGCGATAGGCCGTTAGCCGGCGAATAATTAAGGTTGAGGTATAAAAATCCCTTGCCTCCAACCTCAAACGGCCGAAGGCCATTAACGATCTAAACGAACCTAACGATCCTAACGTTCTAAACGAACCTAACGATCCTAACGTTCTAAACGAACCTAACGCTCTAAACGATCCTAACGTTCTAAACGATCCAACCGGAGATTTAGATGACAGGAAACGATATACGCAGACAATTTCTTGAATATTATAAAAAACATGATCACCAGATTGTCCGCAGCGCCTCACTGGTACCCCAGGAAGATCCTACGCTGCTTTTTATCAATGCCGGAATGGTACAATTCAAACGAGTGTTCCTCGGCGAGGAAAAAAGAAGCTATATCCGGGCAACCACCTCCCAAAAGTGCGTTCGTGCCGGCGGCAAACACAATGACCTGGAAAATGTCGGCTATACCGCCCGGCACCATACCTTCTTTGAGATGCTCGGCAACTTTTCCTTCGGCGATTATTTCAAGAAAGGCGCCGTTGAGTACGCCTGGGACCTTTTGACCAATGGGTACGGATTGCCGGCTGACAAGCTGTGGGCATCGGTTTACCTCGATGATGATGACGCCTATGACCTCTGGCATAAAATGATTGGCCTGCCCGAAAACCGCATCGTAAGATTGGGTGAGGAAGATAACTTCTGGTCCATGGGTGATACGGGACCGTGTGGACCGTGTTCGGAGATTCTCATTGATCGCGGTGAGCAATACGGCTGCGGACGGCCGGAGTGCACCGCCGGCTGCGACTGCGATCGGTATCTGGAAATATGGAACCTGGTATTTATGCAGTTTAACCGTGATGCTTCCGGGGCAATGACCCCGCTGCCCAAACCGAGCATCGATACCGGTTTAGGGCTTGAACGCATGGTGACGATCCTTCAGAATGTACCGACCAATTACGACACGGATCTCATCCGACCGATCATAGAAAAAGCTGAAAATCTGGCTGAAAGAAATTTGGGTGAGTCCCATGAGACCGATGTGGCTTTGAAAGTGATTGCCGATCACAGCCGGGCGGCCGCTTTTCTGATCGGTGACGGCATTCTGCCCTCAAACGAAGGACGGGGATATGTGCTGCGCAGAATCATGCGCCGAGCGATTCGTTACGGGCGCAATATCGGGCTCAAACGACCGTTTCTATACCAGACAGCCGAGGTGGTGTTTGACATCATGAAGCCGGCCTATCCCGAACTTTCCGAGGCATCTGCGTTTATCACCAAGGTTATTAAAAATGAAGAAATCAGGTTTTTGGAAACCCTGGATACCGGCTTAAAGCTCTTAAATGATTCCCTGGCAGAGATTAAAGCCGACGGACGCAACCGCGTACCCGGCGATGTTATCTTTAAATTATACGATACTTACGGATTTCCGGTGGATATCGTGCAGGATGTCATCCGGGATGAAAATATGAGCCTTGACCTGGCCGGGTTTGATCAGGCCATGGAGCGGCAGCGGACCCGATCCCGGTCTGTGGCCACCTTTGACGAGATCAGCGATGCCTATAAAAACCTTTCAGCCCGGGGGGTCAAACCCGAGTTCGTGGGATACCGGACCCAGACCGCTGACTCAAAAATACTGGTTATGGTGGCAGACGGTCATGAAATCACCGAGACCGAACAGGGCCAACAGATTGAAGTCGTCACGCAAGTCACCCCGTTTTACGCAGAATCCGGCGGGCAGATCGGTGATGCCGGTACGATAACCGGATCCGATTTTGAAATGGCCGTGTTGGACACAATTAAAGATCCCACCGGCCTTATCATACACAAAGGTAAAGTGATTTCCGGACGGATCCAAAAAGGGGCGGCGGTCAGCCTGCAGGTGGACGGTGCCGGACGTCAGGCCACGGCCTTGAATCATACCGCCACCCATATCCTTCACGCCGTGTTGCGTCAGGTTCTCGGTGAGCATGTCAAACAGGCCGGCTCCCTGGTGGCACCGGACAGGCTGCGCTTTGATTTCACGCATTTCTCCCTGGTGGACAGCGATACCGTAGATACCATCGAAGGCCTTGTCAACCAGCGTATCCGTGAAAACGTCGCAACGGACACTCAGGAAATGGATGCGGATGACGCCTTTAAATCCGGTGCAACGGCCTTATTTGAGGAAAAATACGGCGATCGCGTGCGGGTTGTTTCCCTGGCAGATTTCAGCAAAGAGCTTTGCGGCGGAACTCACACCGGCCGGACCGGCAATATCGGTCTTTTCAGAATCGTCAGTGAATCCAGCGTATCCTCAGGGGTCAGGCGAATTGAGGCTGTAACCGGAGAAAACGCTTTGGCATACACCCAGAAGAGCTCGAGGATATTAGAGGATACAGCCCATCTATTGAAGGAGAAAATGGAAGCCGTTCCCCGGAGGGTCCAAAAAATGATGTTGGATATTAAAGCCTTTGAAAAAGAGGTGGATCATCTGAAAACAAAGCTGGCCTCGGAAGAAACAAAGGCAGCCGGGGAAGCTGTTAAGTCCATAAACGGCATTAAAATGATGGCCCAAAGAGTATCGGTGGAAACGCCGGGCGCCTTGAGGAATCTGGCCGATCAGTTCAAAGACAAGATCAAGTCCGGTATTGTGGTCCTGGGAAGCACCGCCGGCGCCAAGGTCATGCTGATTGCCGTCGTCACCAAAGATCTCACCGATCGATATCATGCCGGCAATATTGTCACCCAGGTTGCCGCTGTGGTCGGCGGCAGGGGCGGGGGCCGGCCGGACATGGCCCAGGCCGGCGGGAACCAGCCGCAAAAGCTGGATCAGGCATTGGAAAAAGCCTATGAGGTTGTCAGACGAATGACGATTGAAGATTGAAGAATGAAGAATGAAGGAATTCTGTCGATTTAAAAAAGACAGCGCACAGCGGTTCTAAAATATTCAATTTTCAATATTCGGGGACGGTCCTATCTTCGGATATTTTGTTGGGTTTCGCTGACAGCAACAAAAAATGGCTGGCACGTAGGTTGGGCTCAGGAACGAAGCCCAACAAAAGATATCTGGATGCTCAACCCAACCTACGAATAAGCCATAGTCGTCAGGCTAAGCATATATTTTTAACATTTTGATGTTTTTAGACGGCAAATCACAAATCTCAATAACCAAATATTTATAATTTGCTTTTTGTAATTTATTTGGGATTTGTAATTTGTATATTGAGATTTCTCTTATGTGCCATCCACCCATATTCTTAGCCTGACGGCTATGGGGTGCGAGATGCGGGATTTATAAATCCAAAATTCACAATCCCCTATCCGAAATCAAATGATTCCGCCTTTTCTCCCGTTTTTCTGAAACCTGCCACCGACCTTTTAATTCCGCTAAAATCCGATGTGCTTTGCCTTTTCCGCCTTCCAAATTCCCCCTTCCGCATTCCGACTTCCGCCTTCGTCATTCGTCCTTCGTCCTTCCCAACGCCTTTTAAAACATCGATCATGGTAAACATCTTACCTTTGACGCCTGCTTTCACTTTTGCTGACAGAAATAAAAGAGCATCCAGCGTGCCGCGGGTATAAACCATACGGCCGTTGACGTTATGGGTGAATTCAAACCGGACTGTCTGATCTTCCGAAACCAGGGTGTAGCTGTGCCAGCCGTGGCCGGCCAGATGCTGTTCAGGAATGCCCCATTGGGTTTTTTGAGCCTCGGGGTCCCTCATTTTATGGATTTGATCTTCCGAAAAGGAAACGCCCAATTCGTTGAAATATCCGACCATGGCTTTAGCCGTGCCGCTGGTGTCGGCTTTACCCTTTTGATGGCTTTCCCGGATATCGAGGGAATACCCTTTAAATAAATCCGGAAAGGTGTCGGCCGCATATGCCATCATAGCCTGAAAACCAACAATTTGCTTGGCCATGTTGGGTGCGATAACCGCTGCGATGGATGATGAAATCACAGTTTCCTCAAGCTTTTTACGATCACCGCCGGTGGTGCCCATCACAAATGGCAATCCGCAACCACAGTAAAATTCGGCGTTGGAATTGACCGCTGAGGGGTGGGTGTAATCCACACTCAGAAACCTTCCCTGGGATTTTATGACCTCTTCGATTCGCGACATCCTTTTATCCGGCTGAATCAACTTCAGAGTGAAGGCGTCAAGGGAGTATTCGGACTCCCGGATTTCCGGGCCGGTCAACGAGTGAGGTACCAGTTTAAAACGTTCGTCTTTCAGGATTTGTTCGGCCACTATTTGGGATACATTGCCCGGCAGCCCATTGACCATGACCTTGATTGGATTCATCTTTTGTCTCCATTTTTTTCATTCAACATTCGATGTTGGACGTTCGATGTTCGATGTTCAATTTTTTCAGTTTCTCCTGCACAAAAAATCAAGTTAGCGCTTAGGCGCGAAGCCCCTAACCTATTTTCATGTGTTTGCAAATCTTCCGGGTTATCGCACTTAGCGCGGGAAATTCCCCTTGACCATCAGCGCCGAGATTGGACCTCAAGGATCTCACCGCCGCCGGTATGTATCTTTCAAAATGTTTTTTGCCTTCGACCCTGCTCAGATGTGCGAAGGCGCCGAGGATCTGAAGATTGCGGGTTATAGTGCAATAGTGGTAGCAGGAACGAAATTTTTTCGGTTCCAGTTCGACTACCCCGGACAGCTTCTCAATGCTGTAGTCCAGCAATTGAGACTGGACGGAGTGCGGCAATTCAACATAAGGGTCGATCAACAGGGAGGCCAGATCATATTGAATCGGACCCATACGTCCGCCCTGGAAATCAATAAAATAAATATCAGGGCCTTTGATCATGATATTTCGCGACTGCATGTCCCGGTGCATGAACCCCATGGTTGGATATTGCAGGGCTTTGTCCGCCAGGGCGATAAAATCCGCCTGAAAATCTTCAAAACGCTGTTTGAATTGGAGATAGCCGTTTAAAAAGGCCTCCAGAAAATAGCGGCACTCTTTTTCAAGTATCAGTTCCTGAGTGTATTCCGGTGTCTGATAGGTCCAGGTTCGGTCAAATTTGTCAGCACCATTGCACGACAATTTAATGAGCTGCTCAATGACCGATTTGTACCGGCCGATAACCGTCGAGTCATTTTTTGTTTGCACGGTTTGCTGCAGATGGACATCCCCTAAATCTTCCAGGAAAACCAGCCCGCTGAAGGTATCGTAAAAGTAGATTTTCGGTACGGATACACCCTGGTGGTATAGATGCCGCCCCAGGTGAACAAAAGAATCGACCTCCGATGTCATCGCGGTTTGCCGGATACCATGATCCACCATGATGATGGATCGATGGGCCGCTTTCAGACGATGCCACTGCCTCTGGGATCCGTCCCCCTTGAGCTTCTTCCAGTGAATCTGCCCGGTGGCGGGGGCTGCGAAAGCCCGTTGGAAAGCTTTAGGCCATGCCTTGTCGATGGCTGTCTGCCGATAGCTTTCCGGTGTCCCGATATCCTGCCATCGGTCCTTGGAGGTAATAAAGGCCCTCAGTTTTTTGCCGTCCGCCAGGATTTTTTTAAACGCATCGATACTGCTGTAAAAAGTGTTCTGCGGTATATAATTCAGGACTTGAGGTTCCAAAACCTGGATGCCGGTAAATGTCAGCAGGTTGTCCGGTGGGCTCAAGTAGCCATCGGCTTGATTGAAAAACCCGCTAACCCATTTGTTTTGTTTGACGGCAACACTGTTAAATACGGGATCGTCACAGAGCACCAGGGTAGCCGCCGGGTGATGGCGGCAATGATCGCTGTAAACTTTTTTTAAGTCGATATCGGCAACGATGTCGGCATTGATCACCATAAAAGGCTCATCATCCCAGAAATCGGCTAGATTTTTAATGGCGCCACCGCTGCCGAGAATCTGCGGTTCATAACGTGTACACACTTCAAGGTTGTACTTTTGTGCCGCGAGAAACGCTTCGATTTTGTGATGCAAATGATGGGTATTAATGATAGCTGCCTTGCAGCCGGCTTTTTGCAGTTGGCCGATGATGACATCCAGCAGGGGACGACCGGCGATGGAAAACAAGGGTTTCGGCGTATGGTCGGTGTAGGGCCGTAATCGGTTTCCGTAACCTGCGGCCAGGATCAGTGCTTTCATGGCTGCAAATGTTTGAGTGCATTTTGTATGGCAGCGGCATAAATTTTGATTTTTTCGGTGTCCTCGGTTCCTTTTATGCCGTATCTGGTGAACAATTCAACGGCATTTTGATAACTGACTTTGGACAAGGCTTCTTTGCGCTCGACTTCTTTACGCTTATACATACGATTTCCTCTGTTGGTTATTTTTTTCAGGTGATCTTTGGATTTTCCCGAGGTTTGCGGGTTGCGCATGAAGTAGTTGAGCACGATCCAGTAGGACTCTAAAAAGGTTTTAAGAAAAAGGGCAAACAGCTTCAGTTTGCGAAAGCCTGACGGGGTGACATCGTAAGTGTCGGGCAGGGTTTGGTGGGGAATCACAATGCCTTCGTCAATGAAGGCCTTGATGGTTTTTCTAACATTAAACCCGGGGCTGCTATCCACATCATAGGCAAATTCATATTTGAAAAAATCCTGCCAGAATGCATATCTGTCATGCAACTCGCGGGCGGAAAACCGGAAGGTATCTTTCTGAAGGATTGCCATTGCGGTGTATGCCGCCGGAATGAAAAAGGCAATACAATTGTTTTTGTAATATTCAAGGGAAAGCCGTCTGTCCTCATTGATCAAAAAATGTTTTTCAGCATCTTTTCCCTTTTTATCTTTGTCGATCCTTTCGATGAATTTTCTCTGGCAATATGAATCAATGACCTGTTCAAAGGCCCGGAGCCTGTCGAAAACAAGGGTGTCGGCCAGCCTGGCATTCTGGACTGAAAGATATTTCAGGTAGATTGCATTGACATTGAGCAACTCGCTAAAAGAAAATGCTTCTTTAGTAAAGTTGAGAATCGCACTGGCAACCACGGCATGCGGCGTTACCACCGTTACCCGGTTGATGGCGTTTAACACCCGATAACCCAGGTTTCGAATCAGGACATTTTTTTCTTTGGAGGTCATCTGCCCCAACGGCAGATTATAGCGGCTTAACAACTGGTTTAAGGATATGGGCTCATGGAATTGAATATATATTTTGCCGTATCGTTTATTGAGAATTTTGCGCGCCCGAATGACCTGAAAAAAGTTTTCAGGTTCTTTCTGCCCGCCGCCAAGTTCGTGCAGGTAGGACTTTTCTTCGATAATCCTGTCATACCCGATATAAATCGGCACGATAATCATATCCTCACAGGCACCGTTTTTAAAGGCTGTAATGAGGATGGACAGCAAACCCAGCTTCGGCATGAGTAGTTTACCGGTTCGGCTTCGACCGCCCTCGATAAACTGCTCGATATGATAACCTTCCTCCAGCAGCTTGTGGACATATTCGGCGAAAACCCTTGCATAGAGCACCGCACCGCCAAAAGAACGACGGAGGAAAAAGGCACCGCCGCTGCGAAATATGGGGCCCACGGGCCAGAATGAAAGATTTTTCCCCGCCGCGATATGAGGTACCTGCATGTTATTGTGATACAGCACGTAATCGAGAATCAGATAATCAATATGGCTCTTGTGACAGGGAATCAGTACAAGAGGACCCTTGTGAGACATATTTTTTACTTTGTTGAGAACCTCATGATTGGTTGCGACCCCGTCGAACATAGTGCGGGTAATCCAGGCCACAATCACCGCCGCGATCTTTATGAAAGCCGGTTTATAATTGGCGGCGATTTCTTTTATGAGCACATCTGCCTTGCGGTGAACTTCCTGGATGGAAATTTTTCGGTTTTCCGCATGGGTATTCATGAATCGCTGAAAACGTCCGGAGGTCAGAATACTCTCCCTCAACTCCTCCCTGGATTTTCGAATAGGTCCGGTGATGCTTTGGCGGTGCCGATTTAACCGTATCGCCAGATCCCGGCGCAGCACCAGGGACTGGTATTCCGTGGATTGATGCCGGATTTGAGCGGATTGCAGGTAGTGCTTCAGGTTTAACGGTTCAGACACTTCCACAAAAACCTTGCCGGGGTTCTTGGTCAAGGTATACAAGCGTCTGATATTACCGGGTTTATCTTCAGGGCCGAACAGGATGTCGATCAAAGTCGGGTTCTCACGACGGGCGGTTTTGCTGAAAAACATCAGCTGAGGTATCAGGTAGATCGGCCGGTCAATAGACTTCTGCATGTCGATGAGGTAGTGAATCGGATCGGTTTGCGCCTTGATAAATCGGCGGTAAAAATTCTTTTTGCCGCCCAGCGATAAAAATCCACATCGACCGTTGATTAATTCCTGTTTGAGATGCCCGCGGTCATAAGGGTTGGGTAGTGCCTGATGCCGCAGAAAGAAAACCAGCTTGGCAAACAAAATCCTGAGAATACGCGACACCGGCTGCCAGAGAACCATATTGTAGTCGAAGCCAATCTGAGGAAACGGCAGATTTTTTTCACGGTAACGACTGTAATAGAAGAGGTATTCGAAATTACTCTGGTATTTGGTGACATACACCACAACCGCATTTTTATCCAGCCTTTGAACAATTTTCAACTGCTCATCGTCCGACTTAATTCCAGAATAGAAGCGCTTCAGAATCAGGTTTGAAAAGCGGCCGATGTCCCGTGGAAGAAAACAGGTATAATGATCATGGGAGCCCTGCAAGAGTTTGCTGATCCATCGGGGGAATATCCCACTGGATTGCGCGGGCTTTTCCTTTTTTGGCATGATTGGAATCCGTAGGGAAAGTTTTTCTTTTAACTAACAGAACAGCATCTAGTTTGCAATATTTTATTAGCTTGCGTTACCTACGATATTATGGTATTTCCCCACAATTCAGTTTAAGACGGTTTTTCCATTTAGGGTTTACGAAGAAATAAATTTACAATTTTGGAAGTTGAGGCGCCCGGCCGGCAAGACGCGGAAGCACAGGAATATCAAGCATATTCCGAGCTTCCGCAACACAGCCGGACGGGATGGATCGACGTCCAAAATGTGAAGTTATTTTTGAGTGAGCCCTTTAATCCAATATTAATCTAAACGAAAGGAGATCATGGTTATATGAAGACATTAATTGGCGGCGTAATTGCAGCGATATTGGGAGTGATCGGGATTGTGGTCTGGTTTCCTCAATTCCTGACGGTTCTATCCGGCACCATACCTGTGATGCTTTTGCTCGGTGGTGCTCTGGCCATTTACCTGGGTGTTGATGAACTCAAAGATACCTGGAAGGAAAAGGAAGCGGAAACCCCGGCAGGTGATTCCGAACCCGGTGAGGATGTTGAAAATTATAAAAAAGAGATCGATGATCTCAAAGAAGAGATCGATACCTTAAAGAAAGATTAACCCAACCCGGACAAGCCGGAATTGAATATTGAAGATTGAAGATTGAAGATTTGTGGTATCGCTTCGCTCTGTCTTTTCTATTTAAATCGATAGAATTGCTTATAAGCGTTCATGGGTTCAAAAGTTCAGGGGTTCAAGGTTGCATTCTCGTCCCTGGGCTGCATGTAGGGTGGGTATTACGACAAAAGCGTCAGCTACGTTAGGGCTAATCCAAAATTTGGCGCCAAATTGGCAATTATTTAAGGAGATGAGCATTTTTAAACGAGGACTTCTGGTCTTTAATGCCTTCTTTGTCCTTAACCCTGAACGTTGAACCCTGAACCTGTGAACGGTAACGCTATGGCATAAATCATGTGCAAACATGATGTGATTTCAATAAATAGATACTAAAGGTTGCAGTGTTCAGCCCGGCCGCTGGCCGCTTTTAAGGCCGGCGGCGGCGC
>PVMK01169841.1_pt1 | contig 10201 bp, 11 predicted proteins | sample 1853481 | NCBI WGS metagenome assembly PVMK01 (sample SAMN08533507, study PRJNA380276) | Marine sediment metagenome, whole genome shotgun sequencing project.
GCGCCCCGTGCAAGCTGCAACCTTGGTGGACGGTGGACGACGAGGTGGTGTTCGGAGCCTTCGAGATCCCGTAACCGGCTCGTCGGCGCCCGCGGCGGGCACCTAATCTCAACGCGATGCCGGTTCCGTTGCACACCCAGACGGTCATCGCCCTCGTTTGGGACTTCGATCGCACCCTGATCCCCGGCAACATGCAGGGCCCGATCTTCGATGAGTACGACGTCGATCCCACAGACTTCTGGGCCGAGGTCGATGGGCTGATCGACCACTACCAGCGCCAGGGTGTGCTCATCCAGCGCGACACCGCGTATCTCGGGCACATGCTCACCTACGTCAGGGAGGGGATCTTCAAGGGGCTGACCAACAAGAAGCTCCACGATCTTGGCAAGAAGCTGGAGCCCGCTCCCGGGATCCCCGAGTTTTTCGAAGACACCAGGCGCCACGTCGCTGAGATCCCCGAGTTCGAAGCCGAGAGCATCGCCGTCGAGCACTACGTAGTGAGCACCGGGATCCTCCCCATGATCGAGGGCAGCGTGATCGCATCACATGTTGACGGCATTTGGGCCAACACCCTGATCGAGACACCGGCGCAGCCCGGCTACCTGGATCAGCTCCCGGTGCGGGCGACCTCGGCGCCAGTGAGCCACATCGGCTACACCATCGACAACACATCGAAGACCAGGGCGATCTTCGAGATCAACAAGGGTGTAAACAAGGCGCCCGACATGGACGTCAACGCCCGTATGCCCGAGTCACAGCGGCGGGTGCCGCTGCACCACATGATCTACATCGCAGACGGGCCGTCCGATGTCCCTTCCTTCGCCATCATGAACAATGCCGGAGGCAAGACTCTCGGCGTGTACACCTTGGAGCCGGTCGACAATTACGGCAGCGTCAAGCGGCTCCAGGAGCAGGGGAGGATCCAGGGGATGGCCGAGGCCGACTTTCGCCAGGGTAAGCCCGCCTACCTGTGGCTGATGGACAGCATCGAGCAGATCGGCCTTGAGATCGTCGAGGCTCGCCGCCAGGCCTTTGCCTCGATCCCGAACCCGCCAGGGCATGTGTGATTTAGCTCGCTTCGCTCGACGGGGCTCGCTTCGCTCGCCGTACAACGTATTACGTATTACGTACTACGAAATAAGACAGACGTTTCGGTTCAGCTCCGGACCCTGGTGGGGGTGATTCGGATCGGGACCGGGTATTTTTCCGAGAACCACTCGGCGGTCCATCCGTAGTTATCCATGAACCGCTGGTATTTCGACATGTAAGCCGGCACGTTGTAACACTTGGGGGCATTTTCATCGATCGATGCATCGCCCTCGATAACCACTATCGCCCCGCCGAGCCCGTCCCCGTCGAGATGGAAGGACACCCGCCGGTTGGCGCCGATATTCGCCGTCCTCGGGGTGCCGGCAAGGCTGTAGACGAGGATGGTTTCGCCGTCGAACAGGAACCAGACAGGCGAGGTCTGCGGGGTTCCCTTCGGATTGACCGTGGTCAGCCATCCGATCGACTCGAGATCGAGGCGCTTTGCCGCCTGCTTGGAGACGTTCATGTGCGGCCGTTCACAACACGTCGTCGCCGTCCGGGAAGAAGGCGTACATGCGCTCCCCGGTGAACAACTTGGCTACGGGATCCCACGGGAAGTAGATGATGACCCGCCACGTGACCCGCTCCCCGGTCGGGGGGCGGCCAAGCCACTCGTTCTGGTGGGTTCCGGTGGCGACCGCCTCTTCGCACACCCCCTGCGGGCCGACGACGATGTAGGTGAGGTTGAAGTCGATGTCGGGAAAGGCACCGAGCAGCCCGGTATAGAAGCGGGTCGCCCCCTCGTGGCCCTCCCATCGCTCTCCGCTCTGGACCAGCTCGTAGACGCAGTCGTCGGTGAGGGTCGCCATCAAGCCGGCGATGTCTCTTGCGTCCTCGGCGAGCGAATGCGCCTTCCACAGATCACGGATCTCGGCGTAGTCCTCTGGGGTGCGCTTCAGCAGCTCCCGCACCGGCTCGCGCCTCGCCCTTGCCTCGTCCATCAGGGGGTGGTCGATCGTCGTCATCGCAGCTCCTCTCGCCTGTGACCCAGAATAGGAGAGGTGTTGCAGCGCCCCACCGGCTACAGCACTGCGAGAGCGACCGCGCCAACGGTGACGCAGTACAGGCCGAATGGCCCCAGCCCGACCCGTTGCAGTGCTCGGATCAGCAGGGCAATCGCCAGGTATCCGATCAGACCGGCAACCACCGTCCCTACGACGATTGCCGCGGTGATGCCGGTCCCGTCGGAGGCGGCTCTTCCCGCTGAGAGCAAACCGGCGCCTGCGATAGCCGGGATGCCGAGCAGGAAGCCGAACCGGGCAGCCTCCACCGGTTCCATGCCTCTACCCAGCCCAGCCGAGATCGTCATCCCGGATCGGGAGATGCCGGGGATGAGCGCAGCCGACTGGGCCAGCCCTATGAAAACGGCGTCCTTCGCCGCCAAGTCGTCGGCTTGACGGTCACCGAAACGGATGAGCACGGTGGAGAGCAGCACTACTCCGGTGACGATCAGCATTGCGGCTACCGCTTCCGGGTTCTCGTTGAGCTGGTCGAGCCGTGATTCGAACGCCAGCCCGAGGATCACTGCCGGGACGGTGCCGATCACCAACAGGGTGATCATCTTGCGCGCCGGGCGATCGAAGCGGGCCATCCTCACTAGGTCGGCGCGGTAGTACACGATCACGGCTGCGAGGGTTCCGAGGTGGAGCATCGCCGAGGTGGAGAGGTCGGGCCCCTCCCGCCCGAGCAGTTCGGGGATGAGGACCAGGTGCCCGCTCGACGAGATGGGGAGGAACTCGGTGAGGCCCTGGATGACCCCCCATAGGATGGCGTCGAGCATGGCGGCAGGTTAGGGAGTCGCGAGTCGGAAGTCGCGAGTCGCGAGTCGCAGGTCGCAAGTCTTCTCGGGGTGGAAATCACCCTACGGGGCAACCAGCACGATCAGCGTCCCAGCCGCTGATGCGGCGGCGATGACGGTCGCCCGGTCCGGAGGAACAGCGACGAGGCCGGCGTCGGCGATCGATAGCAGGGTCGGTGCTCCCCACAGCGACCACGATCCCTTCCGACTCGACCCCGGTGTCGGTGGTGATGAGTCGTACCTCGGCTCCGACCCTGCGCTGCGGAGGGGAGCGCAACCGGGACCGCCCACCATCCTTCGCGAACACCACCCTCGGCGTCGACGGCCGACGGGAGGATGGGTTCCCCCGCCGCGATCGCCCTGGCGGCCACCGGTGCGGACAGGTCGGGCATAGCGAGCATCCCCCGTGGCACCGTCCGCCACTCGACATCACTTTCGCTGATCGGTGCCCCGGGGCTGATGGGCGCCGCCGCAAACGGGTAGGGAACGCCACTGCGGCCGCGCAGGTCCCAGACAAGGGCGGCGACCACGAGCACGGCGGCGGCCACCCAGCGCAGGTAGGGAGGGCGGGTGAGCCAGAACACTGGGTGAACATATCGCTCCACGGCGGGTGATGGAAGGGGGTTGATGTGAGGCTTGGTCTCGAGCTGTGAGCGCTGAACTGGAGCGATCGGCTCGTCTCGGCACCGGTTCCTGGCGACACGTGACTAGTCACCAACAGAAGTTCCCTCCCCGTGGTCGCCTCACGCAAGCAGGGGGAATGGTGGGGGGCCTGCGATCGGTTTCCACGGGGAGGGAAATTGACTTCCCCCATTGTGGCGCATTCTGCGACGCCGTGAAAGAAACCACGGCCAATCCCGTGCGTAGACTCGGGTTCGTGCAGGTGCTGATTGCCCTCGTGGCGGCTTACCTCATCGGAAGCATCGACTTCGGGGTGATTGTCCCGAGGCTGCTCGGAGTGAACATCTACGAGTCCGGGAGCGGGAACCCCGGTACTTCCAACGTGCTGCGCACCCTGGGGAAGGGCCCCGCTGCGTTGGTCATGACGGGGGACACCCTCAAGGGTACGGTCGCCGCCGCCATCGGTGGCTACCTCGGCGGAGCCGGCTCCGGCTGGTCGGTAAACACGCTGGCCGCGGCCTGCGCCTTCGCCGCGGTCCTCGGTCACATCCTGCCGGTTTGGCATCGCTTCCGCGGGGGGCGTGGCGTCGCCACCGCTATCGGTGCCGTCGTGTACCTTGCCCCCGTCTTCGGTCTTGCCCTTGTCGTACTGTGGCTTGCGATGACGCTCATCGGCAAGCTGGCCTCGGTCGCCTCGCTGGTGGCGATGGCCCTCTACGTGCCCGGCCTGGCGCTGTCCGGGTACCGGGGCTGGTCACTTGGGTGGGCTGCCGCCATCGTCGTGTTGGTCGTCGGCAGGCACCGGGCCAACATCGGGCGGCTAGTGCGCGGTGAGGAACGGAACGTGGCGCAGTGATGCGACCCCTCCGTCGGGTGCAGGCCGACGTGCTCGACTCGGTCCCGCTGCTCGAGCAGGTTCGCGTCGATCCAAAGGAGGCGGTTGGTTTGGCGTTGGTCGAGCCGATCGACGCCCCTGAGGACATCCCGGGCTTCGCCAACTCGGCCATGGACGGGTATGCGGTTCAAGCCGCCTCGATCAGCAGCGTGCCCGTCGATCTGGAGGTAATCGGCGAGATCGCGGCCGGGTCTGCTGCCGAGGCCGCGGTTACCCGCGGGACCGCCGTCAAGATCATGACCGGAGCTCCGCTGCCCGATGGTGCCGACACCGTGGTCCGGGTGGAGGCAACCGAGGCCGCATCGGAGTCGATCGTCCGCGTCCTCGAGGGCGTCATCGCCGGGGACCACGTGCGCCCGGCGGGCGGCGACATTCACTCCGGCGCTCGTGTCTTCGATGCCGGGTTGCGCATTGGCCCTGCCCACGCCGGCGTGCTGGCCTCCCTCGGCGTCGCTCCGCTGGTGCGGCGGCGCCCGGTCGTAGCGATGATGGCAACCGGCGACGAGTTGGTGCCCCGGCTCACACCTCAGCTGGAGCCGGGCCAGATCAGGGACTCCAATACCACCCTGCTCCGCGGCCTCCTGGAGTTGCTTGGATGCGAGGTCGTCGATTTCGAGATCGTTGGTGACGATCCCGGCGTGTTCGAATCGAGGCTTGACGAGGCCGCCGCCTCCGCCGATCTCATTCTGACCAGCGGCGGCGTATCGATGGGGGACTACGACGTGGTCAAAGTGCTCCTCCAGGGGAAAGGCGTCGACTTCTGGCAGGTGGCGATGCAACCGGGTAAGCCGTTCGCCTTCGGTGCGGTGGCCGACAAGCCGTTCTTCGGCCTGCCGGGGAACCCGGTCTCGGTGTTCGTCTCCTTCGAGCAGTTCGTCCGTCCCGCCGTGCTCCACATGCTGGGCGCCAACCGTCTGTTCAGGGACCGGGTTGACGGAGTTATGGAAGAACCGGTGAAGGCTCATCCCGACAAGGACGTATTCGTAAGGGTGACGACGACCCGAAACGACGACGGTGTGCTCGAGGCCAGGCCGTCAGGGGGGCAGTCTTCCAACGTGTTGTCGGCGCTGGCGCTGGCCGATGCCCTCGCGGTAATCCCAGTGGGAATGGACGCCGTCGAGGCCGGCGATGGGGTCGAGCTCGAGATGATTCATTGGCCGGAGGCCCGTTCGCGTGAGGAGGTTCTCGGTGGCTGACGACTTCACCCATCTCGACGACAAGGGCCACGTGCGAATGGTGGACGTAGGATCCAAGGATCCGACCCAGCGTCACGCCGTCGCCGAGGCGACGGTGGCCATGAGCGAGGAAACCCGCCACCGTCTCTTCTCGGGGGATCTTCCCAAGGGCGACGCCATGGCCACGGTGCGCCTCGCCGCCATCCAGGGGGCCAAACGAACTCCGGATCTGGTCCCACTCGCTCACCCGATTGCCATCGACGCCATCAGTGTCGAGATCGAGGCGACCGATACGGGTGCCAGGATCACCGTCAGCGTGTCGGTTACCGCTAAGACCGGGGTGGAGATGGAGGCAATCACTGGGGCTGCGATCGGTGCGATTGCGTTGTACGACATGATCAAGGGGCTTGATCGGGGAGCAGAGATCGCTTCGGTCCGCCTCCTGGAGAAACGGGGCGGCAAGTCGGGCAGTTGGCGCCGTGGCTGAGTGGCGGGCCGCAGTGCTGACCGTCTCCGACGGTGTGTCCCAGGGAACAAGGGAGGACGCGTCAGGCGAGCTCGCCGCCTCAATGCTCGAGGAACACGGTTTCAGGGTGGTGGAGCGGCGGGTCATCCCCGATGGGGCGGACCCGGTCGCAGAGGCAATCGCCGACCTCGCCCCCGGAACCGATCTGGTGGTGACCACCGGCGGCACCGGGCTCGGTCCCAGGGATCTCACCCCTGAGGGGACGGCGATGGTTATCGAGCGGGAGGCCCCCGGCCTTGCGGAGGCGATGCGGGCGGTCACCTTCGGGAAGAACCCGCATGGAATGTTGTCGCGGGGGCTGGCCGGCACCGTCGGCAACACGCTGGTGATCAACCTGCCTGGATCGCCTCGGGGTGTCGAAGAGTCGCTCGATGTCATCCTGCCTGGTCTCGATCACGGCATCGCGCTGTTGGTAAACGAGCCGACGGACCACAATTAGGCAAAACAAACCCTCGCAAATCCACGGTCCGGGGAACCCTCCGGTCTACGCTCCATGGAGCTGGCGGAGTTGCAAAACCTGGTGGGTAGAGCCTGATGGGTATCGTCTTCTTCATCTTGATCGCCGGGGCTTGGGCGGCGTTCTTGCTTCCCTCTTTCTTCGAGCATCGGCGCGAGAGCCCGAGCGACACCACGCGCGAATATGCAGTGTCCAAGGCGCAGCTCGGCGCGGTCGCCGGCTCGGATGAGCCGCTTGCAGGCGAGTTCCGGGCTGCGCAGGCATCGCAGGCGCGCCGGCAGCGGGTGTTTATCGTGCTTCTCGCCCTGGCGGTGGTGACCCTCGTGGCCGCGGTGTTGACGGCGAGCCTCATCTGGCTCGGGGTCGCGATCGCGATCGATGTGTCGATCGGCGCCTACGTGGCCTTGCTGTTGTACATGCGCCAACTGGCTGCGACGCGTAAGCGCACGGTGGTGCCCCTGGATCAACCGGTGCCGACGGCGCCATCCAAGGCCGAGGACCTCGACTTTGATGCTGCCCCGCCCTCGGTGCGGGTCATCGGCGGCTGATCCCTGCTGAGCGGCCACTGATACAATCTCGCTGAGTTCGGGGGTGTAGCTCAGTCCGGCAGAGCACTACGTTCGCAACGTAGGGGTCACGGGTTCAAATCCCGTCACCTCCACCAGACAGAAGCCGTTGCCACACAGCGGTTTCGCCCTTCTCAGGGTCAGCCCGTCAGGTCACCGCATGCGCGCTCCGTGCGCGCCTCGTGCGCGATCGCGGCGAACTCTCGTCCGTTTTTGACATCCCGAGCGGCCTCGTCGAGTCGCTCAAGTGTCCATTCACCCTCATCAACTGTCGCACCGAATGCCGGTTCTCCGATGGCCCGAACCGAGTTGACGCGGTGGCGGGTGCGTCGTTATGAGTGGTCTCTCAAGCGGCGGAATCCAATCACCCCAACAGAGGGGCGAGGGAGCGCATATTGCCTGCGATGTCAGGGGGTCATTGCAACACTTGGGCGAGTTTGTCTGATGGTGTCATGTCCCCGAGGGTCTGTCGAGGCCGTGTGTTGAGCGAGTAGGCGGCTTGGTCGAGGTCGTTTTGGCTGTGTTGGGAGAGGTCGGTTCCTTTCGGGAAGTACTGACGTAGCAGTCCGTTGGTGTTCTCGTTCGAGCCCCTTTGCCACGGAGATTTCGGGTCACAGAAGTACACCTGGATTCCGGTATCGATCGTGAACTTGGCGTGCTGAGCCATCTCTTTTCCCTGGTCCCATGTCAACGATTGCCACAGATGCTCAGGGAGCTTCTTGATTGTGTCGGTAAGGGCGATCCTGACGTCTTCAGCCCGGTTGCCCTTCGGGACTTGGAAGAGCATCACGTACCGTGTTTGACGCTCCACGAGCGTTCCGATTGCTGACTTGTGTGTCCCGATGATGAGGTCGCCTTCCCAGTGGCCGGGAACGGCACGGTCCTCAATCTCAGCTGGCCGTTCAGAGATCATGACCATGTCGCGGATCTTGCCCTTTTGGGATTGTGCTCGACCCTGAGGCCGGCGCACCGCCCGCCCGGTGCGTAAAGCTCGCCACAGTTCCTTACGTAGAGCGCCTCTGCCCTGAACGAACAAGGATTGGTAGATCGTCTCGTGCACTCGCATCTCCTCATCGTCAGGATATGCCCTCACCAGCCACCGGGAGATCTGACCGGGCGACCACCACCACAACAAGAGTTTCTCCTCAACTGCCTCACACAGCCGGGGACACTCAGCAAGCTTCATCGCCTTGGGACGTTTCGCCCTCATCCTCGATGCCCGATGCGCCACCGTGGCCCGATACTTCACCTGACCACCATTGATCCTGACCTCACGAGACACCGTCGAGGGTGCTCTCCCCAGCCGGCGAGCAATAGAACGCAACGACTCGTTCCCCGCCAGCCCTCTCGAGATCTCCTCCCGATCAGCCCTAGACAACCGCAACGAACACCACTCACCGGGTCGAATCGGACGTCTCCAACCCGACGAAACCAACTGGGTTCGGATCGTCGACGGTGACCGGCCCAGCCGACGGCTTATCGACCGCTGCGACTCGCCAGCCTCCCACCGATCCCACAACTCTTCCCGCTCAACACCAGACAACCGTTCCACAGCACACCTCCATCGAGACAAGACTCATCCAAGGTGTTGCAACGATTCCCTGAAACCACCACCGATATGGGCGGGTATCTGAAAGCAACCCAGTGGATGTTCTCGGAGGAGGAAGGGCGGCGACTTGGGGCGTGACGGAGGGAGCCGCATCGGCGACTCCCTCCGTACTGTGGGGCAGTCCCTCCCCGTTTGCCCGATCGTGGCGTCTATCCATGTCCACGATTCGTCGATGCCCCTGTAGAAGATATCCGCGTGGGCATTCGAGAGACTCGGACATGTAGGTTCTAAGAGAGCGACGTGGAGTGCTGTTGACTGGTGCACCGAGCACAGATGCGAGATTTCGAGCGTTGTTCAATGCGCATAACAGGACCATTCATGCGTATTGCCTTCGGCGACTACCCACCGAGGATGCCAACGATGCCGTCTCCGAAGTGTTCTTGGTGGCGTGGCGACGCAACAGCGACGTGCCCGTCGGTGACGAGGCGCTCATGTGGCTCTACGGGGTTGCACGCAATGTCGTGCGGAACCGGCAACGGGCGACACGGCGCCAGGACCGGCTGGTTGCTCGGACCGGTTCGATGGCCACGGAGCCACAGCAGGGGCCGGAAACCATGGTGATCCGCAACGAGGAGCACGCAGAAGTTCTTGGCGCTATGGAGTCGTTGAAGGAAGCCGAGCAAGAGCTACTCGGCCTCAAGGTGTGGGAGGGCCTCTCCAACGACGCCATCGGCACCATCCTCGGCATCTCGCACCGAGCGGTCGAGGGCAGATATGGCCGTGCGCTCAAGAAGCTCTCCAAACAGTTAGAACGTGGCCGATCGGCCTCACAACGCAGTCCCTTCTCCGCCGAGAGAGGAGAGGCAACGACATGACCGACACGCACACCACGCTCGAGCGACTTAAGTCTGCCAACGCAGTCCCGTCGACAGACTCGCTCCCGAGTAGTGCCCTGTCATCCGTTGACCTCCTCGCCCGTATCGACGAGAGGAGCACAGGAATGACTGAGACCAACACGGTTACCTACCCAGACTCACCCCAACCACCGAAGCGCGGCCGGGGACCACTGCTCGCGCTGGCCGTCGCTGCAGCAGTTCTCCTCGTCGGAGTGCTCGGCCTGCTGGCAGCAAACCGAAACGAAGTGGAACCGGCACAAATCGTCCCCACCACTGAGGCCGTCCCGACGACCGGGGCCGCGCCCGACTACTCGGCGGCACGGGAGACGCTGGACACGTGGGCGGTAGCTATTGGCGCCGGTGACGTCGATGCCGCCATGGCTACCCACAGCTTTGATCCGGACGATCTTGCGAGCAGTCGTGAAGCAATGGCATACCTCGGCGCGACCGTTTCTCACGCCGAGTTCAACGACTGCGAATTCACGACGCTGAGCACGAGCGGCCGAATTCAGGCTCGGTGCGATCTGACGCTCATCGACCCGATCCTCGTGGCGAGTGAGGTGGATACGGTGGGGGTGAGTTGGCAGTTGAGCGACGATGGCCAAACCATCGTTGTTTCGGAGCCGGGA
>PVMK01118990.1_pt1 | contig 10200 bp, 8 predicted proteins | sample 1853481 | NCBI WGS metagenome assembly PVMK01 (sample SAMN08533507, study PRJNA380276) | Marine sediment metagenome, whole genome shotgun sequencing project.
TCATGCATTATTGAATTTGGACAAGGAAACAGGACAATCCGGCGTCACAAGCTATAAAATTATTCAGTCAAATACTCTATTAATTTTGCCCTGATTAATTTGACTGAAGGATAAAAACTATGAATAATGAACAAATAACTATGGTCGAATTTGATGAATTTGGACTAGCAGCGCCGGTTTTAAAAGCAGTCAAAGAACTTGGCTATGAATTACCATCACCAATTCAAGCTCAAGCAATTCCTATCCTGCTGAAGGGATACGACCTTGTGGGTCAGGCTCAAACCGGAACAGGGAAAACTGCTGCTTTTGCCTTACCACTACTTTCAAGAATTAATCTAAAAATTAAAAATCCTCAGGTGTTGGTGCTTACGCCAACTAGAGAGTTGGCGATTCAAGTCGCAGAAGCATTTAAGGGTTATGCTTCACATCTAAAAAATTTCCATATCTTGCCCATCTATGGTGGACAGAGTTATGTTGGACAACTGCAGCAGCTGAAACGGGGTGTCCAAGTTATAGTTGGTACACCGGGACGGGTGATGGATCATATGCGACGAGGTACATTAAAACTTGACGCTATTTCTACGCTAGTACTGGATGAGGCCGATGAGATGCTGCGGATGGGATTTCTCGACGATGTGAAATGGGTTTTAGAGCAAACACCTAAAGATCGACAAATCGCTTTATTTTCTGCCACAATGCCGGTAGCTATCCGTAGGATCGCCGAGAAATATCTGCGCGATCCCCACGAAGTCACCATCAAGACCAGAACTTCCACTGTAGAAACCACCAATCAGCGCTATTGGATGGTGAGCGGTCATCATAAACTGGATGCGTTAACGCGGATACTTGAAGCTGAAGTTTTTGATGCAATTCTAATTTTTGTCCGAACAAAAATAAGTACTGTAGAACTTACCGAAAAATTGGAAGCACGTGGATATGCTTCATCGCCGCTAAATGGCGATATAAGACAGCGTGAACGAGAACTTACAATTGAACGTCTGAAGTCTGGTAAAATAAATATACTGGTAGCTACAGATGTTGCCGCCCGAGGATTGGACGTCGACCGCATAAGCCACGTAATCAACTATGATATTCCATACGATACAGAGGGTTATGTTCATCGTATCGGTCGCACCGGCCGTATGGGAAAGAAAGGTGAAGCTATCATGTTTGTGGCTCCTCGGGAAAAACGATTACTTCACGCGATTGAGAAAGCTACTAGACAAAAAATTGAATTGATGAAACTGCCTACAACGGCTGACATAAATGACAAACGTATTGAACGTTTTAAGGATAGGATCACACAGACCTTGGGCACAGATGACATTGAGCACTATGCCCAGATTATCGATCAATACCGCATAGAATCAAATGTGCCCTCCCTGGAGATTGCAGCAGCCCTGGCAAAACTACTTCAAGGTGAGAATCCCTTGCTACTGAAACATCAAAAAGAAACGACTTTAGAAAAACCTGTGCATGAGAAAGCAGATAAATATGTACGTCGTGGCAATGGAAGAGGCGACCGAAGAGAAAAACAGTATAAGCAATCTACTCAGTCTGTTACAGGAATGGAGACCTATAAAATTTTAGTCGGATATTCACATGGTGTTAAGGCTGGTAATATAGTTGGTGCTATCGCTAACGAGGGTGGGTTGGATAGTAAACACATTGGGCGAATAGAAATATTTGAATATTTTAGCACAGTCGATTTACCGGGAGGAATACCCCAAGATACGCTTAACTTGCTAGGAAAGATTGTTGTTTCTGGTCAGCGCCTAAATATATCAGAATTCAACAAAAAACGGTCTAGCAAGAGCAGGAGCCATGTACGGATAAAGAGAAAAAAGACCAAAACAACATCAAAAGAAAGAAGAAAGGGAAAGAATAAAAGTAGTTCTAAAGACTAATTATTTAGACCTTTTGTAACCCAGCCACGACATATACCAAATTATTTTTTTGATTAGCTTGCGAAATCTAACCTTACGTTCTTTTTTTGATTTACTTGTAATTATCGAAGATGATTGTTTATTTTCTTGCCCTAAATGATATTGACATCATTTATTATTTTCATCTTTTTAATCAAAGTTTCTTGACGCATTTTGTATAACAGGGCACGTTGCATGACGTTATAATGTCTAACATCTTTAGCATTGATTAGAATTTCAATTATTTAAAAACGTTTTTAGGCATTCTTAATCTTTAGTCTTTTTGCGATCCTTATATTTTTTCCACCAATAATTTGTGTCGATAATTATGTTTAGAGTAAAGTTATTCTCAACGTCGTCATCTTGAATTTTACCATCTCCGTCCTTGTCTTGAAATTGTTGTCGATATCGTAAATCAACATCTATAGCAACATGTGGGCGAGTTGATATTTTAAAACCTAGTATTTGTCCATCTGTACGTTCTTTAAACATTTTACCAAAATCTTTAGAATCAATAAAAAATGAATAACTTTTTAAATATTCGGAAAAACTGTATCGACTTTTTAATGAGACAGTAACGTGCCTCTTAAAATCATCCTCTCTATTTACCTCTCGGTATTTTGTTTTGAGCGTTAATCTTTTAGACAAATATAGATTAAAATATGTATTCCAACCGATGTACCAACCATCACCATCATCTAAATAATTTATATCGCGAGTTATTAGCTCATATTCGTCATTTTCATTTTTGATAAAATGTGCTTTTTTATATTCGTAGCTACGATCGAAAATTGACGGACGAAAATCAAAACTCTGAAAATCCGATCCAATCCCAACCTCAAATATATTATTACCAACAAATAGGTTTGGAAATGATATCCCAATTCCCGGAGTAGTTAAAAAAGCAATATCGCCGGTTATATAAACATCAGATCCTGCAATGTTTGCAATTTGATATTTAGCGCCTAATCCAAATGCATGAAGTTGTGTGCCTTCTATGTTGTCCAAACTAATTGGATTTTCAGCAATTATTATGCTATCTGTCTTTGTGTTTTCAAAGTCGGGTTCAGGATCGACCTTGTCGGGATAGGAATCATGGTCGCTATCAAGTATATTGGAGTATTGATTTATATCGCCAACATAAGTAAAATTAGCATCAAATTTTTTAGAAACTCTTTTATTGAAATAAATGCCTCCTATCCTTGGTCTTGTGAGGTCATTTAAAAATAAATTTGCTATAAAATTGCGGTTACCGGCTTTTATTTGTACACCACTTAAATTTTCAAATGGTAATATTACCGTATTATTGTAATTGTCAACTAAATATCCCCGACCAAATTCAAGTTTATCAATCATACCAATACGAAAGAACAATGGATCGGAAGGATGAAATATTTGTAGATGGTGAATGTTATTAATTATATCCTGCCACTCATCCCAATTATTTTTATAAAATCCTTCCGATGGAGAAATGGCGATCCAAATATTATACACAAGTTCAAATTCTTGCATCCGTAGTTTTAAGTAACTACCTGCGTGGAAATATGAATTTGATTGATAACTTGCATTTCCTGTTTTTTCTTTTGTTGAAAATTTGAACTTGTTATATCGTTCACTTGGCAAACTGAATTCTTTTTGTAGAGCCGGTAAATCGTACTGATAAATGAGTGATAATATATATTTACCGTCCCTGTGAGATTCTTTAATAAAATCCTTATCAACTAAAAAGTAGTCTGTTGTTGGATAAAATACTCCATTCGATAACACTTGTTCGGCGTAATTTATATTAATTCTCATCTTTTTACTGCCGATATAGCCGATTGACCCTTTATCAACAACTACGTTATAACAAAAGGTGTTGATTCCCTCTTCATTATGTATAATTACATTGCCATCTAATATCCGAAGGGATGATTCCGACCTACCTATTAATATTTTCGATTCCGGTAAGAGTTCTAAAAGAGTTTCTTCACAAATCAATATGAATGTTTTGTTTTTACCAGAGGCTACATACAAATCATCTGATAATCTTTTTCCAGTTTTGAGTTTCTTAACAGTGACACTATCGCCTACCATCGTATACGAGGTGGCTGAGGGTCCATAGATAAATGCTGGTAAGCTTCGACCTTGAGCAGGTAAAATATTTATTATTAAAAGAGCTAAAGCCATAATCCTTTTTGACATTACTACTCCTAAAGAGAATTGCGAATTATACTATAATATTAAAATAGACTGTTCTAATTTAACAAAAGATAGTTGATAGTCAATTGCTAAAAAGTTGTGCTATTTATAATAATATATTTATATTAAATTTTACTTGGAGGATAATCATATGCAAAAATATCTTAAGTATTTAATCAGTATTTTTATATTTATATCATTCGTAATTGCTCAAGTTACAGAAAGCATGGTAGAGTTTAGTTTGGGAGAACATAATGCTTTACAAATGAATTTGATTGATGTAGATAAAAAATTAGTTAAAGATGAATGGAAACAGTATACTAAATCATTTGGTAAGCTTGATAAGAAAAAAGGTGAGTTCATTACAAAAGGCGTGATCCTAAAAGGTCTCACAAATCCGGTTGATTGGTATTTAAAGTTGCGCAAAAACAAGAAAGATATTTTGTTCCAGTTATGTATTATTTCTAATGAAGAATTTCTTTCATCTTCTAACCAAAATGATAATTATAAAGTCATTGAAAATTATTTAAAGAATTTTGTTTTTGTAGTTGATAGGGCTAAAGTAAACGAAATATTTGAAACAGAAAAAAAAACACTCGCAAAACTGCAAAAAGAATTAAAAAAACTTTCTAAAGACTATGACAGTAAACTTAAGTCTGCTGAGAAATATACTAAAAAGATTAAAGATGACGAAAAAGACAATAAATCAAATTTGAAAAAACAGGCAGAGATTAAGGAAGATATAACAACACAAGGATTAATTGTGGAAGAAATCTTGAGTAATCCATCTGATTCTATTAAGGAAGGTGAGGTGTCTGATGAATATGAAGAGGGGAACAATAAACTTCTTAAGCTTCAGAAAAAATTGGAAAAATTGGGTGGTGATTATGAAGATAATTTAAAATCAATTGAAAAGTCGATTAAAAAAATCGGAAATGCCAAAAAAGACAATAAATCAAATTTAAAAGATCAAACAAAAACAAAAAAACAAATAACTGAACAAGGACAAATAGTAGAAAATATAAGAAAGCGGCTTGAGTCAATGAGATAAATCTGGAGCAATTAGTGAACAAAATACCATCAAAGAAAACATTCTTTATTTGTAATCCCGCAGCAGGTGCCGGCTTGGCACATGAAAGATGGTCAGGGTTATATGATGAATTAATAGCACATAATGTTAAATTCGATTATCAATTTACCACAATGCCCAAAAATGCAACAAAAATAGCAAATGATGTAATTGAGAAGGGTTATAATCGCATTGCGGTATTTGGTGGGGACGGAACTGTGAATGAAGTATTGCAAGGAATTATGAAAAACGGCAAAGCTCCCGACAAATTAGAGGTTGTACTTATTCCGGCGGGGAGTAGTTGTGATTTTGCAAAAAAATATCCTAACAGCAAATCGAATATTGAATTGATTTTATCAGAAGAATTATTTGCAGTCGATATTGGTAAAATAGAATGTAACGATAGTAGCGGGAATCCGGTAACAAATTATTTTATTAATAATTCCAGTATCGGCGTCATCAGTTTGGCAAATGAAAAATACAATAATGTCCGAGGACTATCCAAACAAATAAAAAGATGGAGTGTTGATGCTGCAGCAATAATGGCAGGTATCAAAGCTATTGGTCAATTTAAACCCATATCTTGCGAATTACAATTCGATGACGAAGAAGTATATTTTACCGAGATCACCAATATTACAGTTTTTAAAACACCATATTTTGGTGGTGGTATGTATTATAATGTTGAAACAAAACAAGATGACGGAAATTTTACTGTTGCTTTAGTTGATAGAACATCAAAACTAAAATTGTTAGGATTAATTCCTGCTCTATATGCTGGAACTGCATTAAATAAAAAACCTGCGCATCACCGTAATTGCAAATCTCTAAATTTTGACACAAATCGTAATTTTTATATCGAGATGGATGGTGAATCGGCCGGCTATCCTCCCGCCAAATATTCAATTCTTAAACAAGCTATTAATATTGTAATATAAATGGAAAACGTAATAACGCCCTCAATAATATCTTCTGATAATCTTGTTGATTATTGTGCTCCCGGAACAAAATTCACTGAAAAAATGGTATCAGTTACCACTAACGTCTCGCTACGTGTAATAACCTTTTCTCCGTCCAAGCCAACCAATCAACCTACGGTATTATTTATTCCCGGTTGGATTTCATTAATGAGAGGATGGAAAATAGTTCTGAAAGAGATGACCAAAGATTTTCATGTAATTTATGTAGAAACGCGGGAAAAAATAACATCCCAAGTAAATGGGAAAGCCGAATTTTCAGTGGAAGCAATCGCACAAGATATTGTAAAGATTGTAGAAATGTATAAACTTGAAAAAGATAAATACATAATATTTGGCAGCTCATTAGGTGGTACGGCAATTTTGGAAACTTATAAGACACTAAAATCGATACCATTATGTTTTGCACTCTTGGGACCAAATGCGGAATATCGTACTCCTTGGTGGGGTAAAATATTAATACGCCTAGTTTGGCCCGGGCTATATAATGCACTTAGACCGTTTATAAAATGGTATCTACGCAAATTCCGATTGGATATTGAAACTGACCGAGCTCAATACGAAAAATATTGCAATGCCTTAGATGCTGCTGATTCCAAAAAACTTAAACCTGCTGCAAAAGCATTATCCAAATATAAAGTCTGGGGAATATTAAAAGATATCGATTTACCGGTACTAATAATTGGTGCAACGAAAGATCTGCTTCATGAACCGCAAAATTTAATTCAGATGGATAAAATGTTGCCGAATAGTGTCTTCCTTGATATGGATACAAACACCTATGCGCATGGACCTGAAATGGTTGTGGAATTGCGCAAATATATAGCCACTTTAAAATAATACTTCACAAATCTATATGCAAAATGTGAATATTAGTTTTGCCGCAAAACCGGATAATTTGTTCTTAAAAAGTAATACTCAATTACCTCATAGAACATTGAATCAGAAATTATTGAATAAAGAAATAATTGTGGCCAAGTCCGACAGGAAATCAATTGGTCTATTAATATTAGATTTTTTATGGAATCATATTCCTTTCATTTCATTTATTTGGGTTGTCGAAAAGTATAGACGGTTAGGGGTCGGGAGGGCACTATTAATTTTCTTGGAGAATTATTTAATTGAAAATAATAATGAACAACTAATCAGTTCATCAATGGAAAACGCCAAAGATGCTCAAGCATGGCATCAACATATAGGTTTTAAAGAATGTGGTTTAATTTCTGAAATTAATGCTGACAATGTTGGTGAAGAATTTTTAAAAAATCATTAAAACGGGACGTCCAAAGCATCACATAAAAATTTCATATAGGGAGTTGCTGATTTAAATAATTGGTTACTTAATTCCACAAAATCTTCATTTTGAATACTACTTTTTTCTAGATTTCGCACTGCAATAAAATCTTTCCATCGCAGGTCATCAATTAGTTCATGATCTTTTGGAAAACCGCGTGGAGTTGATTTTAACTTTTCTCCATATAATCCAAACTCTTTCCTAAATAATGTATTATCTCGGGTTGAAATCCATTTTTTGGGATGCTTAACAATATGTTCTCTAATTTTCAATAAAGCGTCAGATGGAGGGTGCCAAGTTCCTATTCCAATAAATATTTCATCAGGTGCAATGTGCAGATAGTAACCCGGAGAATGTACATCTTTTGCTAGTTGATGTCTGAACTGAATTCCAATATTGGTTTTGTAAGGCGTTTTATCTTTTGCAAAACGTGTATCACGATAAATCCGCATAAGTGATCCTCCAATACGTTTTGGAATTGCTGTAAAATGTGGAGTGATATTGTATAACGGTTTGCTCATCGCTGAAATATAATCAAACGCCGGTGTCATAACATTTTCCTCATAGCGTTGTTTATTCTGATTAAACCAATTCCGATTGTTATTTACGGATAATTCCCGCAAAAACCCGAGCGTAGTGGGTTTAAAACCTTTAAAAACAATGTCATTCATATAATACCCCTATTTCATATCTTGTAATATCGGTAAATTTTAACAATAATTATAACTATTAGAATGTACTCAAATGAATCAAAAGAAAAATAAACCTATTACACACGTCGTGAAACGCGATGGACGAATCGTTCCATTCGATGAAGAAAAAATCGCAGAAGGAATTTATCGCGCAGCGGCATCAATCGGTGGACACAAAAAAGAGTTGAGCAAAAAGCTTGCACATGAAGTTACCTTAATTGTAAACGAAAATTTTAACGCACCGGATATGCCGCTAGTCAATGAAATACAAGATAATGTTGAAAAAGTATTAATTGATAATGGACATGGTAGGACAGCCAAAGCTTATATTATTTATCGTGAATATCGTCGCCGCGAAAAATTGAAGAAAGGACGTTTAACAGAAGACCCGCGCATACCGTATCGTACAATGTATGAATCGTTATTGTGGAATCTTGAGCATCAGTGTGAGACAATAGAAAAATTAAATAAGATAATCCGTGATGGGAATATCCCAAATTTGGTTAAATCATTTGAACAGAATTTTAATCGTCATATCCAAAACATTGCCAAGGAAATATCTCAAGAGAAAGACGGTGTAAAATTAATCATCGTAGCAGGTCCATCATCTTCCGGGAAAACTACTACCACTGCTAAACTTGCAAACCAATTAAATGAAGCAGGTTTGGATACTGTTGCCTTGAATCTTGACCACTATTTCTTTGATTTGGAATATCATCCTAAAGATGAATATGGTGATTATGATTTTGAAACACCGGAAGCCTTAGATATAACGCTTATAAATCAGCATCTTGAGGAGCTTATTAATGGTAAGACAATCAAAATGCCGTACTATGATTTTGCAAAAGGCAAACGTTGTTTAAATGTTCAGGAAAAAGCCATTTTACCAAATCAGGTAATTATTATTGATACATTACACGGTTTATATGAACCGATGACACAAAGTGTACTGAGTGAGAATAAAGTAAAAGTGTATATTGAAACAATTTCTCAGTTAAAAGATAATGATGATCGTTTTATTCGCTGGACAGATGTACGCCTATTAAGACGCATGGTACGCGATAGTGCATCACGTGGTTACGATATGCGTCAGACCCTTGGGCATTGGCATTATGTGCGCCGCAGCGAATTAAAACACATTATTCCTTTCCAAGGAGATACGGATTTTGTGGTAAACGGTGCTATCCCATTTGAATTACCATATCTTAAGAAATTCACATTCGATAGTTTGCCTGATTACATAAAAGAATGGCAGGATGATCCCAAACGTCGCGATGCTTTTATCCGCACTGAGAGAATCCACAAACTCCTATCACAAGTGGATGATTTTTATAATGAAAAGATAATCCCTTGGGATTCTCTAATGCGGGAGTTTATTGGTGGTAGTGTGCTGAAGTTGCACTAGCCAATAGTTTAATAATAGTTCGCAAAATATGGGTTATGCGAAGTATTCTTTAATTAAGTACCTACAATCAAGTAAGCACTTTTAATTTTAACTCGATAATTCCTTGTTATAGTATATTATTTCTGAGGAAATCCACATCCACCTATGAGCAAAACAGGATAACAAAACCCACTAAACCATTAATATTATTGTTTTTATCTACCAATATTCTTAGTATAATCAAATATAAATAATGGAGTTTTAACATTATTTATTAGGTTTATATCTTTTTGTCAGCTGCGGTGTTCTACATAATTATTTTAGTTATTGCGCTGACAATTTTAATTGGAGAAAGTTTATATGACATTTATCAAAGGAAAAGACCCACTGCAGGCAGTATTAAACAGTCTTACTGACGGAGTGATTGTCTCGGATATGAAAGGTGACTTTCTGTTTTTCAATCCAGCCGCTGAGAAAATATTGGGAATAGGTTCTAGAGATATTGCGCAATCAAATTGGACATCGGTGTATGGTTGCTACCGAACCGACAAAATCACTCCATATCCATCCGAGGAACTGCCTTTGGCTCGCGCCATAAGAGGTGAGGAAATTATAGATGAGCATATTTTTATAAGAAATCCAGAAAGGACTGGCAGAGATACTAATCCAAACTCCTTC
>PVMK01127957.1_pt1 | contig 10199 bp, 12 predicted proteins | sample 1853481 | NCBI WGS metagenome assembly PVMK01 (sample SAMN08533507, study PRJNA380276) | Marine sediment metagenome, whole genome shotgun sequencing project.
GGAACTCTCCTCTGGAAGTACAAGAATTGAAAAAAGAGATGAACTAGAAGAGAGAATGAAAAACAAAGGAATGAAAACTGATGCTTTTGATTATCATCTCGGAGCTTTTGATTATGGTGTGCCTCCACATGCAGGTTGCGGTATTGGACTTGAAAGGCTAATTATGGCACTTACAGGTACAGAAAACATTCGTGATGTGACATTTTATCCCAGAGACGTTGATAGATTAACTCCATAGTACTAGTGATGATTTGTAAAATTAACTATTCCTGATTACAGGAAGGTAATTTTCCATGTTCTGTTTTAAAATCCTCTAAAAGTATCTTCTTTCGTTCTTCTGGGTTTTCTACAAACTCTCGCTGATAACTATGAGTTTTTTGTTTACAAGAATCACCCTCAAAATCAGTATCCACATACTTGGTAAAGGTATTTTGAAGATTTTGGCTTTCTCCAATGTAAATAACCTCCTTATTTCTATTATACAGAATATAAATCGCAGGAATAGCTTTTACATACTTTGCACTATCAATCCAAACATGAATCTTATCATCAAGAATCTCCATGTAAGTTCTAAAATTCTTTGTATAATAAATTAATTGAAAACACACTAAAATCAGAAATTATCAATAATCAATTTTTTTGATCCTCACACTACTTCCTTTAGTTTCAAGATAATGTCCAACAAAATTGGTCAACTGCTCTCCAATTCTGTATCCTAATGCACCCTCCATCATGCCTGATTTTTCAATGACGTAAGCTAACTTTTCACTAATCTGAATGTTAAAAAATGTCCAGCCAAATTTATCGAATGGCTCTTCAATTGTATACCCATTTTTCACATCACACTCTTTTTCTAGGTCTATCAATGCTTGTTTCACTATTATAATTTCTTTATCATAATTTCTGGTAGAAAGCTGGAATAACGGATTCAAGATTTGTTTACTCTTTTTTTGTCTCTACAAATCCCACACAAATAATTTTTCTTAAACTCTTCCAATTCTTTTTTGAAATCATTTGTTTTAGAATATTTTTCGGATGTTTTAATTCCACCAGGAACACTTTTTCCACAATTCGTACACCTGATATCAAAGTTTAGTCTAATAGTTTTTTCATCTTTTTGAATTTCTCCAATTATCATAATTGTATGTTACATGTTGAGTATTTGAAAATTTATAGAATTAACTGTATAAAATTTTAAGAAAAATAAAAATATTTTAGAACATCTTTCTAATTTCTACAACTACTATTGCTGGAATTCCAATATACATTCCGATATTCAGAAGAATCAAACTAATTCCGTAGCCTAGAACTTTAGCCTCTGAATTAATATCTACATAGTTCAGAATTGATAGACTATACATCATTGGAGTAATTGCAAGTTTGACTCCTTGGCGGAATACTGGATTTTCACGCTCGAAATCCGCAATTCCAGGGCTAAAAGAGTAATAGAAATCATTGAATGATTCCATAAATGCAGAACCTGATTTCGTTTGAAGTAGTTTGAGGTCACGTATTTCTCGAAGTTGTTGTACTTGTGGAGCTAGTTCTGAGCCATATGCTGCAGTAGCGATTAGACAACCACCACTAGAGTCTTCAATTTCTTGAATCGCCTCTGAATATTTTTCTTCAACTGCCTCTTTAACCTCTAGTCTTTTCTCAACTACAATTTTTTCTACTTCAGTTCCTTTTTCAATGGCTGATTCACCTATCTCAGTTCCTTTTTCAATGGCTGATTCACCTATCTCGACTCCTTTCTCAATTACCTCTTTTGCAGTTTCAGTGCCTTTATCTAAAATATTTTCTGCAAGTGAAGGTTCAGATGAAGAGGTCTGTTCTTCTAGAGCTTCAATAGGCAAAATTCTGTAAATATTTTTCTCTCCATGGGATATGAGATATAGAAAACCGTCTGGCCCTCTTTCAATATCTGTAATACATCTAAAACCAGTTCCAACTATTATTTCCTCCATTGACTCATTTTTGTTAACTACATTGTCTTGTAAATCAGGATTAGTAAATTCAAATCCATCTCGATTTTGATTTAATTCAAATTTGTAAAGATGACCGTTATTGCAATCCCCAACAAAAAGTGAATTATCGTAATTGTTAGTTTCTTTAAATTTTCCAAAATTTAATGCTACAGGAGCTACAACTTTTTCCCAACTAAATTTTGGGTCTCCGTAAACATAATCTTCATAACCTGGAAGGCTAGATAATTCAGATTCTGTTGCAGGACCCATAATTTTGTTCCATCCGCTGTTGAATTTATCTGGAACCAAATTAATTTCATCAAAATCATCATCCCCATTTTCAGTAATCCACAAATTTCCAGTAAAAGGATCTATGGCAAGCCCAAAACTATTTCGAATGCCCATTGCGTAATATGGTCCCTCTGGATCTACTCGTAAAATTACACTAGTGTCCATGTAATCAAGTATGCCTGGAGGAAAAAGAGTTTCAAGAGATTTATTTTGAAGAGGACCATATTTCCCTGTATCTCCAATTACCGCAAACACTTGATTATCTAGACCTGTAACCATAGCGCCGCTATTATGATATTCATTTGAGGGTAGCTCTTTGAGTAAAACTGGATTAGTTAGCGCTTCTCCGTTCCAATCATACTTGTATATTCTATTTCCTAATCGTTCTCCATCTTTGTCAGCTTCTGTGAAATAAAGATAAACAATAGAACCTGTATTAGTTATTCCCAACAAACCTGCTTCCCTGGTTGGATCTACAGAAACTTCGAGAACAGGTTCTTTTTGTAGAACTCCATCCCGAATTAATCTAACAAACCCGTTTTTTTCTAAAATTAAGATATCATCTTCCACAAAAGTCATAGTGGTATATCCCCAACCCCATTCATTGGTATATTCTTCAAGAACCAGATTATCATCAAATAATGTTGGTGCTGCTAGGGCATTAGGAAAAAAATTCACAAAAATAAACCCAATCAACAAAATAGAAATAATCACAACAGACTTCATACTTTTTTTTGATACCTAATTGACATAAAGGATTTGGCAAAATTTAAAAGAAAAATTAGAGTCATTGTCTAAATTTTAGTCAACATTAAGGGTAATATATCGAAAATCGATTACTTCATCATGTTGGTATTTAGCTTATTTACACCTGAAATCACTCATTATTTCGTGGATCTATGGCTAGAAAAGGAGTTGAGGGAACAACTCAAGGTGATTTAGATGGTAACAGAGGAAGAAATAGAGCAAGTTGCAAAATTAATGAAAATTGATGTTCATGATCACAAGGAATTTGTAGAAAAAGTTCATGATATGATTAACTTTTTTGATATCTTAGATTCTGCTGGAGTAGAAGATGAAGAAATTACAATGAGAGATTTACCTTTGTCTAGTTTAAGAGAAGATAAACATATTCCATTTGAAGACAAATTAATTGAAAAGCTAAACAACTACAAGGGCAGTTATGTAAGAGCTCCAAAGATGGTCTAATTGAATCTTAAAATATCTGCTTTAGAATTCGTTGATGAAATAAAGAATGGAAATATTACAGCTGAAGATTTTGTTTCAGCAACAATTGATAGAATTAAAGACGTTGATGAAAAATTACACGCTTTTTTACAAGTAAATTCAAAAGCAGTAGAACAAGCAAGACAAATAGATAAAAAAATAAAGTCTGGTGACAAAGTTGGGGCATGTTTTGGAATGCCGATTTCAATTAAAGACAATATTTGCATAAAACACTCTAAAACTACATGTGCATCAAAAATGTTAGAAAATTTTGTTGCACCATACGATGCAACGGTAATCTCAAAACTTAAAGAACAAGATGCAATTTTTGTAGGTAAAACTAATCTCGATGAATTTGCTATGGGATTAACCACAGAGTTTAGTGCATATGGGACAAGTAGAAATCCTTGGAATACTGATTATGTTCCTGGAGGGTCATCTGGGGGAAGTGCTGTTTCAGTTAGTGCTTTTGAATGTGTGGCATCATTAGGTTCTGATACAGGGGGCTCTGTAAGAAACCCTGCCAGCTTTTGCTCTACTGTAGGATACAAACCAACCTATGGTCTGATTAGTAGATATGGGTTGATTTCATATGCAAACAGCATTGAACAAATCGGACCAATAACAAGAACTGTTAAAGATAATGCATTTTTGCTAAACATTCTATCCGGTTTAGACTCGCATGATAACACAACTATTGATAATGAACAAGAGAATTTTCTTTCAGGAATAGATTCAGGCATAGAAGGGAAAAAAATAGGCATAATTCAAGAAATGATTAGTGAAGGAATTGATCCCTCAGTTCTTTCTGCAACAAATGATGCTGTTTCAAAATTAGAAGGGCTTGGAGCGGTTTGCGAAGAGGTTTCTATTGACATGGTAAAATATTCTGTGGCATCTTACTACACAATTACAGCAACTGAAGCTGGAAGTAATTTGGCCCGATATGATAATCTCAGATACGGATATGATTTTCCAGTTGAAGGATTTGAATTTAATTCATACATTTCCAAAGCCAGAGCAAAATTCGGTCCTGAAGTTATACGAAGAATGATCCTAGGAGGATTTGTTCCATCATCTGGACATGCTGGAAAATATTTTCTCAAAGCTCTAAAAGTAAAAAGTAAATTAACCAAAGAAGTAATTGAAGCTTTCAAAAAATATGATTATCTTGTTGCGCCAACTGTCCCAATTCTTCCATTTAAAATTGGCGAAAAGATTGATGACCCTGTTGCTTTGTTTCTAGTTGACATCAATACTGTAATGTCAAATCTTACTGGAATACCATCTATCTCCGTACCCTATTCTGTGTCAAATGGATTGCCAATTGGAATGCAATTATTGGCAAAACAAAATGATGACAAATCATTGTTGCAAGCAGCACGTGCGCTTGAAACTACTGTACAATTACCTGAGGTTCCAATTTGACTAAAATTGGACTAGAAATACATTGTCAGTTAACAAAACTAGAAAGTAAGCTGTTTTGTTCTTGTAAAGCAGACTATAGAGAATACGAACCCAACACGAACGTCTGTCCAATTTGTATGGGCCTTCCTGGTACTCTTCCAAGATTAAATCAAAAAGCAATCGAAAAGGCAACATTAATTGCAATGGCACTAAATTGTAGCACACCTGAAAAAATTGCGTTTTTTAGAAAAAATTATTTTTATCCTGATCTTCCAAAAAATTTCCAAATAACTCAACTAAACATCTATGGTGATACTAGTATTGGTGGGACTGGAACCATAATGGTTGGTGACAAGAAAATACACATTACCAGGATTCAGCTAGAAGAAGACCCTGGAAGGCTAATTTATGAAGGAAGTTCTTCAAAAAATCAAATTACCCTTGTAGATTATAATAGAGCAGGCACACCTCTAGTCGAAATTGTAACTGAACCTGACTTTGAAAATCCAAAACAAGTAAGAGAGTTTCTTAATATTTTATCTGATTTGCTTGAAAATCTAGATGTTTCAGATCCTAGCTTAGAGGGTGCTATGAGGGCAGATGCAAATGTTTCAATTGAAGGTGGCAATAAAGTTGAAATCAAAAATATCAATTCGTTTCATGATTTAGAAAAGGCTGTTCATTTTGAAATCACAAGGCAAGAAAGTCTTCGTGACAGAGAAATTACAATTGCTCAAGAAACACGACATTGGGATGACAAAAGAAAAATTACAATTTCTTCTAGATCAAAAGAGGAAGAACTGGATTATAGGTATTTCCTTGAGGGTGATATTCCTTGGATAATAATTGGAAAAGATATCCAAGAAAAATTAAAATTAGAAATGCCTGAAAGTATCAGCTCAAAAAAAGAACGCTATGTTACAAAATACGATATTCCAAACCAGGTTGCAGTTGTATTGTCATCGGACAAATTTTATTCTAATTTGTTTGACAAATCTCATACAGAAAAAAATGCTAAAGAGATTGCAAATATCATTACTACAGATCTTATGGGTCTTGTGGATACTAGGGAGAAAAGAGAGAACTCAAAATTACAATCATCACATCTGCGAGACCTTGCCGATAATATTCAATCAGGAAAATTAACTAGAACATCTGCCAAAAACGCTCTATATGAAATTGTAAAAAGTGGAAAAGAATTATCCCAAGTAATTTCCGAATTCGATTTAGGAAATGTATCAGACGAAGACGAATTATTGAAAATTATTAATCAGATAATTTCTGAAGAGCCTCAAGCAGTAGAGCAGGCAAAATCAAATCCTCAAACAATCAATTTCCTTGTAGGCAAGGTAATGCAAAAAACCAAGGGAAAAGCAGATCCACGATTAACTTTGGAATTACTACAAAAGAAAATAGGTTAAGTCATGAGAAATCTTTCTTTAGAGGATATAGAATTTATCAAAATACTAGCAAATTCTGATTCAACAATTTTGCAAAAAGGCATGAATTCTGCCACAAAAGACCGTTTAGATTCCCAAATAGGCGTGATATTACGCCAATATTATAAAGAAAATACAATGGGCTTATCAACAGGTTGGATTGAAAGATTTGAGAAGGCAGGTATTTCAGAGGATGACGGAAAGGCAGCTATTGCATGCGCCAGAAGATTGGGACTAGATATATCCTAAAAATAAAAATTTTTTATTCCTTGAGTTTATAAATAATTTGTTGACAGATTTTGAGTTTATTCCAAGTAAGGAAAAAAAAGAAAATTCAAACATTTACAAATTTATGAAAAAATATAATATCACTACATTAGACCAATTATCCCAGAAGGCAAATAATGATCTGGAATGGTTTTGGAAAGAAGTAGAACAGTATGTTGGAATAGTTTGGGATAAACCCTACCAAAAGGTCTTAGATCTATCTAATGGATTACCATGGTCAAGGTGGTTTATTGAGGGAAAGACTAACATTTACAAATCAACAGTTGAAAAATTCTCCAAAATTTGCCCAAATAAGATTGCATATACTTTTGTTTCTGAAGATGGGAAAACTTCACAAATAACTTATTTGGAATTAGATAAGAGAGTCTGCAAGCTTGCAAATTCATTGAAATCTTTGGGTGTTCAAAAGGGTGATGTCGTTGCAATTTACCTACCAATGATTGAGGAATCAATCTTAGCAATTCTTGCATCCGCAAAAATTGGGGCCATACAGACAGTAATATTTTCAGGTTACAGTTCTGAATCATTACAAATTAGATTGCAAGATTGTAAAGCAAAAATTTTATTTGTTTCTGACGGGTTTGAAAGAAAAGGAAAAAAAATTTCTCAAAAAAATACAGTTGAGGTTGCAACTCAAAATACAAATATCGAAAAAATTATTGTTGTACCTTACAAAGGAATTGATGTCTATGAAAAATCAAAAGACATACTGTTTTACAATGACCTAATATCCGCTCAATCCGAATCATGTTTGACAGAAATTACTGATTCGGAGGATCCATTATTCATTTTATACACGTCTGGAACAACAGGAAACCCTAAAGGAGTAGTGCATGTTCATGGCGGATTTTCGGTTTTTGTTGGCCATCAGGCAGCTTTTTTGATTGATACGACCAAAATGATGTAATTCTATGGCCTGCAGATATTGGATGGATTACTGGACTAGTTTGGAACGTCTATGGTCTTTTGATTCGAGGTGCAAGCGCAGTAATTTATGACGGTGCATTGGATTATCCGAGTTTCGATAGAATTTGGGATTTGTTGCAAGATTACAATGCAACTATCTTTGGAATTTCTCCTACTGCAGTTCGGTTGTTCAAAAAAAATAATGTTGAACCATTAAAGCTCCACTCTTTAGATAAAATCAAAAACATTCCGACTACTGGTGAGCCATTAGATGAGGATTCTTGGAGATGGTTATTTGAAAAAGTTGGAAATAAAAAAATTCCAATTATGAATTTATCTGGAGGAACTGAAATTGGCGGAGCAATGCTGTCTGTTTTTCCGGAATGAAACTAAAGCCTTCTACTGTTGGAGTTCCGTGCCCTGGAATTAATTTAGATGTTTATGATGATAAAGGAAATTCGATAAGAGAAAAAGATGGTTATCTTGTAATTAAATCATCATGGCCTGGCATGACAAAAAGTCTGTTAAATGATGATCAAAGATATTTGAAAACCTATTGGTCTAGGTTTGAAAATGTTTGGTTTCATGGAGATTATGTTTTTGTGGATAGCGATGGACTATGGTATATGAAAGGTAGAACAGACGATGTCATAAATGTGTCCGGTCATCGAATGAGCACTGCAGAAATAGAGCATACTGCAATTAGTCATAAAAAAATAACAGATACGAATTCAATTTCAATTACAGATGATATTACAGGCGAAGCAATAGTTTTATTTATTGTACCAGAAGAAAAAACAGAAACACCATTAGACATTGAAATTTCTGATTACATTTCTGAAAAAATTGGCAAACTTGCCAAACCAAAAATTGTTTATGTTTTATCTGATCTTCCAAAAACTCGAACTGGGAAAATCATGAGAAGGCTCCTAAGAGCAAAATTATTAGGATTGAAATTGGGTGATTTGACTTCCCTTGAAAACCCGCATGTATTAGAAGAATTCTCAAGATTAGGTTGAAAAAATCTCACTGTTTGATATTTTATGATTAACATCACTCTGCTTTATTGAAAATTTACAGGTAAAATATTGAAATTTGTAGTAGATCAACAGGTAGAGGACATTGAGCTTCCTGAGAATTTAAAATTAAACACCTTCCTGCAAGAGTTTCACTCAGAATGCCCACATCCTCAATGTGTGTCTGGATTTTACGGTTTTGCTTTTGGTCAGTCCCCATTTCCTGTACCCAGACCTATTCAGGAAGCACTAATCAAAAATGTCAATAAAGGAGCTTATGCGCCAGTTCAAGGAATTCCAGAACTAAGAGATGCCATATCAAGGTATAACAAGTATTATTTTAGAATCGATGTAGATCCACAAAGGATCTATGTTGGGCCTGGAACAAAAGAATTAATTTTTAATTTGTTAGAAACTTTACATGGAACTGTAATTTTACCTACCCCCGCATGGCTTGGTTATCTTCCTCAAATTAGATTTTTGAAAAAAAATTTTCATATGTTACCTGCTGGGGCTAACGGAAAAATTTCACCAGATGATCTTAGAAAATTAGCTCTTAGATTACATGATAGACAGAAAATTTTGATTTTAAACAATCCTCATAATCCAACTGGGGCTGTTTATGACCGGTTGGAGCTTGAAGAAATTGCCGACGTTTGTAGAGAACAAGAAATAACCGTAATCGCTGATGAAATTTATGCACAAACAACCTATGATTTTTCCAAATTCATCAGCATGGGAAAAATTTATCCTGAAGGCACATTTGTTACAAATGGTTTATCTAAATCTCACTCCGCTGGGGGTTATAGGCTTGGATATGTTATTTTTCCACAACATGCATTAGATGTAAGAAAACAATTTAAAAAAATTCAAGCAACAGAGTACACTGCGGTCTCTACTCCAATCCAACATGCGGCAGTAGCTGGTTTTGAAATAAGTTCTGAAATGGATGAATATTTTGAAACTACAAGAAATATTCATCAATTAATTGGCGAATACACTTATCAATCCTTAAAGGAAATTGATGGTGTTAATTCAACCAAACCTGAGGCAACATTTTATGTTCTTGCCGATTTTAACTCATTTGCTACGGAATTGCAGCAATTAAAAATTAACACATCTCAAAAATTATCAGAAGCTTTGATTGTTCATCCTTATCATACAGCAATTGTAGGTGGCGATAGCCTAGTTTTAGAACGAACTGATTATCGTGCAAGAATTGCCTTTGTTGATTATGACGGGGCTAAAGTCTATTCCAGCTACAAAAACCAAAAACCCAAAACTAATTCTGAAAAAATAAATTTTGTAAGGATAAATGCTCCAAAGGTGGTTGCAGGATTAGGGATGATTGCAATGTTCCTTGAGAATTTACAAAGAAATGTAGGTGTAGATTTGCAAACTCATGAAAATTCTATGAAGATAACAATTTAGAATTAATAATTTTTTTATGCTAATCCTATCAATCTTAAGGTCACGTCTCCAAATAATAATTGAATTATGAATCCTCCTAAAATGAAAATCATGAAGGGCAATCCAGGGGTAACCCATGTATCTGCTGTAGTACAATATTCAGCCGTATCTGAATGATGTAGTACAATATTCAGATACATGGGTTACCCCTGGATTGCCCTTCATGATTTTCATTTTAGGAGGATTCA
>PVMK01140753.1_pt1 | contig 10198 bp, 9 predicted proteins | sample 1853481 | NCBI WGS metagenome assembly PVMK01 (sample SAMN08533507, study PRJNA380276) | Marine sediment metagenome, whole genome shotgun sequencing project.
GCCCTGTATCAGGATCAATACTGTCATATTCTGTATGATCAACAGATGCAGGAGGAGTGTAATGATAGTCGCCATCGCTATATATTATTATTTCTCCACCTGCATCTGTTGTAACTGGACCTGTCATTGGAAGATTGTGAGTAGTGCCATCAATATCAATAGATATGACAGTGAGAGGGCCATCGTTTGAGATATCATTATCAAGGACGTTTCCGTTCTGGGGCCCGCCCCCTTCAATTGTCCCGCTCTTTTCACCCTCAGTTTTCATGAGGGAATCATCCTCTGCAATAGGTGGTATGGTTTCAATTTCTTCAATAACCCCGGTAAGAGGATCAGGTGTGGTAGTTGTGATGCCTGTGGTTTCTGCACCACTGCTAACCTCAACGTCAGGGGCGACACGGGCAAATTCCGGAAGCGTAGAACCGCCACCGGCAGCAGTCTCACCACCTGCAGCCGCAGCTTCAAGTTCAAGAGTCGGGTCAAAGTCTTCAGCAAGAAGAGCTTCCTGGATCTCCTCGATCTCTGCCGCCGCATCAGAAATCTCTTCAGAGCTTGCACCCTGGTAGATATCCTCATCGATGACGACTTCACTCATTCTGCCGAGATCAATCTGTGACTGGGCACCATCATCCATAACAATAGAAACTCTGCCGTCGCTTTCTGTTACGATCGTGTCATTAGCGAAGATAGGGCTGTTCAGAGTAAGAAGGCGCTCTGTGCCGTCGGCTGATATGGCCTTTACCGTGCCATAGAGGATGGCAACGTGGCCTACTACCTGGTTACCGGTCTCTGTTCCCGTTGTGTTTTCTGCTGTAGCCATGGTGTTTTCTCCTGTAATATTTATATACAAATGCGCAATTTAATTTTTTATCTATTATGCAATATATATTATTCAATATATAAATCTATTGTACCTTGGTACTATATGGGCGTTTTTTTAGATTCTTTTTATTTCTGCATCCTCATAAAAAATTCCTGGAAAGAATTTTACAGAGTACCAATCAAACAAATAATGATTTTAAGAAATATTATTTATAATCAAATGGTTATGTTGATTGTATGTGGATTCCTATGGTCATTATTGGAATAATGGGGAGCGGAAAAGATATCTTTGGGGAATAAAAAAACCGGGTCACACAGTATGGCGACCCGGTTTTTTAAAAAAATATTTAAAAAAATCTTGCAGATAAATGTTGTTCTTTTATGCGGCTGGGAGATTAAAGACAAGATCCGGCATTTCCTGTCGTATTGTTTTGCCGATCTTTTTCAAAAGTCTTGCCTCAATCTGCCTGATTCGTTCTCTTGATATCTGAAACTGCTCGGCAATATTCTTTAATGAGCGGGAATCGTCCTGGAGCAGTCTGTCCTCAAGGATTACCTTTTCCCTTTTGCAGAAAGAACCTTTCTGTTTATTAAGAACGTCTGTGATCTTCTCAATGATTTCACGCTTTGCAGCGAGTTCTTCAACAGAAGGGCCGTTTTCAGGAAGCATATCTTTATGCTCAGTTTGAGAATCAGGGCTGACAGGGCTTTCGAGGGATATGTCCGGTCCATTGAATCGTTGTTCCATTTCAATGATGTCAATTTCCCTGACATCCAGTCGCTTGGCCAGCAGACGGCTTTCAGGTTTTATACCTTGAGATTCAAGTACTTTTTTTTCTTTATTCAATTTGTAAAAGAGTTTGCGCTGGACCTGGGTGGTACCCAGTTTCACCAAACGCCAGTTATCCATGATAAATTTCAGGATATAGGCCCTGATCCAGAAGGTGGCATAATATGAAAACTTGATGCCGCGTTCCGGTTCAAACTTTTTTATCGCCTTGATAAGGCCGATGTTGCCTTCCTGAACGAGATCGAGAAAGTTATTTGTCCAGTATTTCTGGAAATCTCCTGCAATTTTGACAACGAGACGCAGGTTTGCAGTTACAAGTTCATCGCCGGCCTGCTGGTCTCCATTGTCCTGATACCTTTTAACCAGTGCCTTGGTTTCTTCATTGTCCAGAAGCTTGTAGGTGTTGACATCCTGCATATATCTGAACAGGGAAAGCTGGTTTCGGGTTTGCGCGTCTTTCTTTTGATCTGCTAAAGACTTATCATCATATTTTACTGCCGTGCTGGTCATCATCACTGTTACCTGTATTTTTTGAGAGAAGATAACTATTAATAAAAATTACTGATTATATATATGGAATACAACAATCGTGCCAAAGTCTGTGGTAGATGGGATATTTGTAATTTTTATTGAAATAACAGCAGGTAAGGGGATGTTCTACTTGTGGGAAAATGCTGGAATGGAAATTTTTACGATGGATAATTTTTATCCACAATGGATATTTTTTATCCACACACCATGATCAGTTTGAAGAATATTCTTTCAGACTGATATGTGAAACCGAATGAAATATGAACTCATGCGGTTTCACTATTTTCAGGTTGAAACCGTAATAATTAATAATCCCTGGTTGTCTTTTCTCCTTCACATATCTCTTCAACTGTTTCACTGATCATCTGGCCATTGTCCCATTGTCTCTTGGTCACTTTGCGGCAGTTTGTCTGTTGATCGTTCTGGATTGGTATGGCTTCTACAGCACGTCCATCTCTGTCCACATACACAATTCTTTTGTTCGTCATGGCCGCATCTCTTGCCGCCTGGTGTTCCTGGTCAATCGCATTGCCGGCTATGGCCCCGACCAGTGTGCCGATGCCGGCGCCTAACCAGGTTGCTTCCGCATCCCTGCCGATGGCCTGACCCATCAGGGCACCGATTCCGGCTCCAATAGCAGCACCTCTCTGCGTGTTATAGCGGTCTGGCTGCGTTGTTGCACAAGAGACGGAGAGAAACATTAGAGAAAGAAGAAGGATAATCATGATATTTCGTTTCACGGTGCCACCTCATTTTGTATTTAGTAATATTTACCCATGTTCAATATTATAAAAGATAAAGCAGAAAGTTTATAATGCAAAGACGAACATGGAAACAAAAAGGTTTACAGGTATGCAAAAACCTTTTTTGTTGTTGGCAGCAATTGTTCCTTAACTGCATAAAAATAATTAATGATAAAAAAAATATTCTTTTGTTAAGAGTAAACAGCTATATATAAGATAGTATTATTTTAGATAGCCAAGTGCTGCAGGAGTTGATATTTTAACCCTTCGCTTTCAATATGAAAGTCCCTTGGAAAAATCATGTGCATCTGTTTTACAGGAAAAGTTGCACTGTAATAATAAGAGTTTTAATATAATGTTGAGGTGGTGAGTTATGATACCCAAAGAAGATTTGCTGAAATTTAAGATTTTTGAGGATATTTCCCTTGAAGAACTGGATGCTATTTTCGAGATAAGTGATGAGGTTTCTTACAAACCAGGCGAAATAATTCTTGAAGAGTCAAGCTATGGTGCTGATTCTGATTTTTATATAATTTTGCAGGGAAATGTTAAGGTTGAACTGCAGGCCAGCCAGATTGACTCTGATGACAAACTGAATAAGAGACTCGCTGTCCTGAAGAACAGTGATGTTTTTGGGGAGATGGGGCTTTTAAGGAAACGGCGCCGTTCGGCCCAGGTATCTGCCTACAGTGATCTGACAGTGCTTAAAGTCAATCAGAAAAAACTGTATCAACTGTTTGTTTATAACCCTCGGCTTGGCTATATGATTATGAAAAATCTTGCCGCTATTCTCTCGGATAGAATAATGGAAATGAATTTCATGTGGCGTGATGATATCTAGAAGGAGAGAATCAAGGTTGCAATTAAGTGCTTTTTTTTATAAAATAACAGTTCTTGTTTGTTTAATTACTGGAAAATTTTCAAGTTGATCTATGAGCAACGGGACCGCACAAAAAAAATATTATCGTTGGCATAAGAGACTCGGAGTCTATCTCCTGGCGGCCGGTCTTATCGACGAGAAGACTCTTACCAAGGCATTGGAAATCCAGAAGTCCCAGGATCCTCCCAAGACTCCAATCGGCAAACTGTTTATTGAGATGGGTGTGACCGATGATGTCAATATCGCCAAGGCCCTGGCCAGCCAGTTGAATATAGATTTTTTGCCCCTTGAGAATCTGAAAATACCACCTGATGTTATTAACATTATTCCGGCAAGCATTGCTACCGCCTCTATGGTCATGCCGATCAGTAAAAGGGGAAAGAAACTTGTGGTTGCGATGGCGAATCCTCTTGAACAGTATGTTATTGACGATCTTCGTTTTATCACCGCGCTTGATGTTGAAATTGCCGTATCACCGGAAAGTGAGGTAATTGCAGCTATTGAGAGGTTTTACACACATAATCTTGACAGTAAATTAAGCGAAGACTCAGAAATCGACGCCTTTCTGGAGGTCATTGCGGATGAGAAAGCCCCTGAAGAAGAAAATGATATCCAGAACCTGATTGTTCTGACGGAACAGGCGCCTGTTGTAAAATTTACCAATCATATCATTGCCAATGCAATCAGGTTCAAGGCAAGTGATATCCATATAGAACCACGTTATGGTGATACCTTGGTCAGGTACCGTGTCGATGGCATTATGCGGGAAATTCTTCATGCCTCGAAGAAGAGTCATTTTTCGGTGGTGGCCAGAATAAAAATTATTTCCAATATGGATATCTCCATCCGGAGAAAACCACAGGACGGCAGGACCAGGATTAAATTCGGCAGGAAAGAATATGACCTGCGGATATCGACAATCCCAACCTCATATGGGGAAAAAGTTACTGTTCGTATACTTGACCCTGATGGTGCGGACCTGAGTATTGGTGATCTGGGTTTTCCTAAAAAAGATCTGGAAGTTTTCATGAACCAGGTACACAGACCGCAGGGGATCATTTCTGGTCACCGGTCCTACAGGCAGTGGAAAGTCAACAACCCTTTATGCCTGCCTGAACGAGTTGAATACTTCTGAGGTCAATATCATTACTGTAGAAGACCCTGTGGAATATGATGTTTCAGGGGTCAATCAGGTGCAAATTAACGTAAAGGCAGGAATTACTTTTGCCTCCGGCCTGCGTTCCATACTGAGGCAGGACCCTGATATTGTCATGATTGGAGAGATCAGGGACAAGGAGACAGCATCCATTGCCTTCCAGGCAAGCCAGACAGGTCACCTTGTTCTTTCAACCCTGCATACCAATGACGCCCCTTCAGCAGTGATCAGGCTGGTTGACATGGGAATTGAGCCGTATGTTATTTCTGCAGGCTTGAACTGTGTCATGGGACAACGGCTTGTTCGAAAACTCTGCCCAAGATGCAAGATCCCTGACCCGAAATCGTCCGAATTGGTGAAGCGCTATAAGGCATTTCTTCCCAAAGGCATAAAACCGATTTTCTGGACAAGCAAGGGCTGCGATCATTGCCATACCATCGGATACAAGGGAAGGGTAGGGGTCTTTGAGATTTTAAGGGTAAGCCGTGCAATTCAGGAAGCCCTGGTATCAAAAGATGCCATGATCCGCGTACGCACGATTGCCGAAAGTGAAGGTTTCCAGATGTTAGCCTATGATGGACTCCAGAAAGCAATAACCGGCATCACCTCTCATCGTGAGCTGGTTAGGAATGTATCAATTCAGACCCTCGATGACTTTCATAAGTTCTCATAATCAGGAGTTATCTACATAACAGAAAATTGCTCTTGCCGGGAAGGTCCTTTCCATTCAGTTAGATTTTCATCTTGTGAGAAACCCAGGCTAGGCATGATAGAAAAATTCGCTCCAGCAGGCAAAGATTTGCAGTTAGCGGAAATTGGACTCAATCAACAGATGCTTCCTGTATTTCTGGGGATACTGCTTGCTGCAACAATTGCCTGGCTCTTCCTGAGCAGACGACTCTATGATGTGCTCAAACATCACTACCCAAAGTTATATGAAGCACTGGGGAGCCCGAAACTGATCATGAAGAAAAGTCTGACAACAAATTGCAGGGTCATCATGTTCCTTTTCAGGCGTACTTATGAATCAACGGATGATGTTGATGTAATACGATTATGCCGGGGACTCCGGTATATTTTTCTTATCTATCTGGTCTGTTTTATGGGCTCTTTGATACTCATATTTGACAAGATATCTTAAGCTCGGTCCTGATAGTTACCCATGGGGGGTTTTCAGCACTTTTATCTGTTGGCACTTTACGTTGCAATACAGTTCCGGCCTCTTTTTTTGGCACGATACAAGGCCTGATCAGCAGCCTTTATGACGGCAGAGGGTTTTGTGCGGCCTTTAACAGGTTCCGCCACGCCGGTGCTGATTGTTACGGATGCAGTTTTTGTTTGCGCCACAGCCTTTTTCAGTTTTCTGGGTGTTTTCTTCGGTCTGTTCTTGCCACGTAAAACAAACTGGGCGGCTTCAATGGCTTCTCTCAGTCTTTCAAGGTGTGGGATGGCCTCTTCTCTGGATTTGCCCGGAAAAAGTATGGTGAACTCTTCACCTCCATAACGAAAGGGTTTCCCTCCCCCTCCGACACGCTTGAAATGTGAAGCTACCATGCAGAGAACCTGATCTCCCACATCATGACCATACGTATCGTTAAATTTTTTGAAAAAATCAATATCAAGCATTGCAATGGCATAGCGTTTACCAAGTCCATGCATGGCTGTATTTAATGCTCTTCTGGCCGGCAGGCCTGTCAACTCATCCTGGAATGCCATGGAATAAGCAGTTTCTATGACAGACATAATGATGATGAGACCGGCAGCACTGTAGTACAATGTTGCACTTGCCCCATTACTTTTAGCAAGCAAAGCTAACAGAGTTGCAACCAGAGCCCAGAAGAATCCTCGTATAATAGGCCCACCTTTTCCGAACAGAGAACCAGTCAGAAAAATTAAGGTAATAAAGCCATAGATGAAGATAACCAGCTGCGGCAGAGGGAGATTGTCAAGAACGGGATGCTGTATGAACTGATGTGAAAGGTGTTGGAAAAGGTCAGGTTCTAACCGGAGTAAAAGAAAAACTGTAAAAGGCTGCAAGAGAATAAAAATGATCCGTGCGATGCCGCCTAAATTAAAAATCCCCCGTTCTTTGACAAGATAAAACAGGGCCATGTTAACAGGGAGCAAAATGCAGTTGGAGAGAAGAACACTATGGTCGTGATCAAATGAAAACAAACCTCCTGCACCAAAATAGTATAGTGATCTTTCAGACAAAAACAGAATGAGAATGACCAATGCCAAACGACTGCGATGAAATCTCCAGCTGAGGAGGATTCCCACACTCAGGATTATATAGGGAACAATTTTCTCAATTCTATCAAGCCAGGGAATGTGGATGGAGTAATGAATTGCCAGGTATGTAGCAAGTACAACCAGGCCTCCAGGCATAATAATAAGAGCCAGGAAACGGAAAAAACGGAAGAAATTATAGGTTGTATTATTTCCCATAGTACTTTGGCAGAAATATTTATTCGTTCAAGAAAACCCGGTCCTCAAGGCCGGGATTCTTTACTGCTAAATTTGTACAACGAAAATCACGGAACAATACTACCTGATGTGGTCTAAGGCAAGGTGAAGGTTAATTTGAATAAAGGTGAGGGGTGCAGTGTTATTGGGAAAGGTTAAGGAAGGTAAAAAAGAAAGCCTCACTGCATGATATGATGCTCAGGCGTTGGCATAGTTTGACACCTTCAACCCGGCGATTTGGTTGAAGTCACAATCAGAGAGCATGCCGTCCCAGCCTACGCTCACCAACCGTTTGCACATGATTCCGTCCAACGTGTCGGGGTTAAAGGCATCCTGCTTGTCCTTTATTGCGCTTGCTGCGTTGCAACTTCATTCACATAGCAGCCACTATGCTTATAAAGTTACGCCTTGCAGGCACACTAAATTGCGGCGCAATATTACGCCATTTGATCCTTGACGCAACACCGGGCAAGCAAAGAAATGAATATATTTATTCAGCCGGGATAAGGATAAAAAGAAGGGCTCAGAAATTATGCCGAACCCTTCTTTGAAGTTGTATTTATAGCTTATTTCTTTTCGCCATAACCCGGCGCTTTCCCACCGTAGCCCGGTGCTTTCTCACCGTATCCAGGAGTTCCATAACCAGGTGAGCCTTTGGGGCCTAGCGATTTGATAAAGCTCACCATTTCCTGCATTTCCTTTGAGTCTTCAGCAATCGCCTTTCCTTTGTTCGCATTCACAATGCAAAAATTAATTGCTTCTTCAAGGCTGTTCTGCTTTTTCCCCATGATGGAAAACTCAGCTTTTGAGCCGGCCTTTGAGAGCCCTTGTCCATTGGGATGACAGGAATTACAAGCCTTCTTTCCCCCTGCGAAATTCGGGTTCTTAAAAAGTGCTTTTCCCCTTTCCTCAGCTTTATGGCTCATGGCAAAAGCTACAGAAAATGTCAGAATCAGTGCAATCGGGACAATTACTGAAAGTGCATTTCTCTTCATGGTATCTGCTCCTTTTTATTGGGTTTGAGGAAGTTCTTATGTCTACAGACCTGATCCGGTTCCTGTATTCACTTACAATTCCTTCTTGTTATGCATGGCACCTCTTAATTATAGAATTAATCGAACTATACGATATTACTCTTCCGGGTCCTCATAATTGCCCCATGTTATCAACCGGTTATAGGCTGCACATGGAGCAAGATTTGTTCGGCTTGTCCCGAGTTGCTCTATTAAGTTCTATATTTTAAATAAAAAAGTAATAAAAGAGAGGAAGAAAACAAATAGGGACAAGTATGTATTTATTGCAAAAAAACTTAGTATTTTAACCGGACACAGCACTTTCATTCTGACAGGATGATAGAACAACAGGAAAAGTATTTAATGGTTTTCTGAAAAATTCCGGTTTGCCATATTCAGTGGCAATAGTAACTCTGTGATCAAGCCATTTAGATTTGATAGATTACAGGCAAGTGGCTTATTAATTAAACAATAAAAAAAGACCCTGCCAGAAGCTCTGACAGGGTCGTGTTATCCAAGTGATGTTTTGTCAGGGGTGACTACATACCGCCACCGCCGCCGCCACCCCCGCCGCCACCGCCGCCACCGCCGCCACCGCCGCCGCCACCGCCGCCACCGCCGCCACCCATGCCACTGCCTCCTCCCATACCACCGCCGCCTGATCCTGCACCAGCGCCTCCACTACCGCCAAGTCCGCCGGCTCCATGCCCTTGACTTATGCCCTGGGAAAAACCGTGTGCGACATTTTCAGGGTTTCCATACCTGGCCTGGTTGGCAAAGGACTGCTGCATTGTCTGCATATCTTTGGCCTGGTAGTCATGTTTGAGGGCATTGGTATATACATTTGCTACGGCTGGAGAAGACACGGACTGCCTTGCCATGTTGCGGGCACCTTTGACGGTTTCTTCCGCAAGATTGAAGGCCTGTTCGCGATTCATGTCCCTGGTCCGATCCTGCAGCTGCTCCATTATCCTTGCAGCGTCTTCATTGGTGAGTCCGGCAGCATTCGCCTCAGCGAACCGGTTGCCCATGCTTCGCACCTGTTGTGGATCATCAAAAAGACCCCGGGCATGCTGGTAGGCATTTTCGTACCTGTTCTGTACCTGCTCAACAGCCCGGACAATTGCCTCCTCATCAGCCCTTTTGGCTATCCCCTCATGAACCTTGTTCTGCATAGGCTCGGTGGGCAATCCTTTCATTTGCGCCTCCTGGACCATATTCTGGATGTGCAGGGTATTCTGCTCCTTGAATTGATGCTGGTGCATTGCCTGCAGATAGGCCGGCTCATCCTTGTCTATCTGATCCTGTGTCCGGTCCTGCGTTTGCAAAACAGTTTCCACCTGACCAGGGGGGGATTCACTCTCCTCTGCAAACGTAAAAGGTGGGGCAACCAGTAAACACGCAAGGAAAATAATTGTTTTTTTCATTTTTTTCTCTACTATCTATATTGATTCGTTTATCTATATAAACCTTTGATTTCTGAAATGGTTACATGTCAACTTTATAAAGGCAGTTCCTGGAGCCGAAATCATCATTTTCAGTAAAGGGGCAGTCAGGCAGGGTAATGACCCCGTCGACCACGTAAAAATATGCAAATCCTTTCCCGGCAGGCATAGACACTTCCCACAAATGCTTCTTGGTCTCTCGAGCAGCAAGGAGTTTGTAATTATCCTGTGACGAGGCAAAAAAGACCTCTTGCGCCTCAGGATCCTTATAATAAAAGGCAACCTCGTCGCCATTCAGCTTGGAGTAATGTTTTCCTGCACAGGCTGAAACAAGTAAGGCCAGAAGCATGAG
>PVMK01163881.1_pt1 | contig 10198 bp, 10 predicted proteins | sample 1853481 | NCBI WGS metagenome assembly PVMK01 (sample SAMN08533507, study PRJNA380276) | Marine sediment metagenome, whole genome shotgun sequencing project.
TTTGCTGGATGGGGTGTCCTTACGCGGCACAAACTTGACTGGCTGTAATCTTTCGGGAGCCAGCCTGCGCCGGGCCGACCTTCGCTGGTCGGATTTCAGTAAATGTCAATTGCCTGACACAGATTTCAGCAATTCAAACCTGTTTCACACGACTTTTGATGGCGCCACCATGGACAGAGCAAAACTCAACAGTGCCTCATTTAGGGGGGGTTACCCTTGATGAAACAATTTTTTCAGAAGCTAATCTGGATCAAGCTGATTTCACAGACGCTGTTATTGAAAATATGGATGGCACCTGGTTTCAACACGCAATTAATCTTCCAATACACCTGCAGCAAATGCTCTAATAATTTTTTTGTTGCTAAGGGCCATTTTATGTGGCTGCTTTTTGACGATCAGCCTGTCAACACCAAAATGATTGAAACAGCTGTCCCAATTTCTCAATTCGCGACTGGTTGCCAACAGTACAATGCAAGCTTTCTGTCAGCACCGGCCAAAAGCACCTGGATGGCGCTACAGCGTTTAGCTGTTTCAAAACAAAGAAAGGGTAAGCATTATCGCGATGCTTTCCCCTTTTCAAACCGCTGCTCAATGATCAGGGCCGGTTTGATCAGAGCGGTGACCACACCGATGCCGATGGCCAGAATGCCCACCGCAATGCTGAGCTCCACCCAGCTGGGTGCATAATCCACCACCTCCCCCAGGGGTGAAGGCACCATCCCGGGCACAATCGTACCGATGCCCTTTTCGATCCAGATCCCCAAAAACAGCAGTATACAGGCCGGAGCCATTACTTTGGGGCTGTTCTTGCCCGGGTTAAAGGCCATGAGCAGGGTGCCGATGACGTTCATGCTGATGCCGGTCCAGATCCATGGGACCAGGTCGTTGTGGCCATCGAGACCGAAATAGAGATAGGTTGCCGGCAGGCTGTGGTGGGTGGGAAGGTAGAATTCCTTGAAAATCTCGGAAAAGAGCATGATGAGATTAATGATCGCGGCAACGGCAATCATCATCCTCAGCTTGTTAATGGTCTGGTCCTCAATTTTATATGTAGTGGCACTACGGATAATCAGCAGTACCACGGTTATCAAAGCTGGCCCGGCCGCAAAAGCAGACGCTAAAAACCGGGGACCCATCAAAGGATTGTTCCAGATGGCCCTGGCAGGCAGCCCTTGTTACAGAAAGGCCGTTATCAGGTGAATTGAAAAGGCCCAGAATATCGAGAGAAAAACAAAGGGACGGTATTTTCTTTCATCGGGTTCACGATTGTTATATTGACAGTAAAGGATATAGGCCGGTACCAGCAAGTTCAGGGCCAGATAACCGTTGACCACGATGATATCCCAGGCGAGCATCGATGAGGGCCAATTTAAAATGCCGATACCCGGGATCAGATGCCACATTTTGAGGGGACCGCCGATATCCACCGTGATAAAAAGCATGCACATCACCAGGGCCCCACAGGCCACCCCTTCACCGATGATGACCACCTTGTGCAGATCCCTGTCTTTGAAGATATAAGCCGGTAGAATTAACATAACCGCTGCTGCCGCCACACCCACCAGAAACGTAAAATTGGCGATATAGAATCCCCAGCTGACGATATCGTTCATGTTGGTGGCGGAAAGGCCTAATTTCGTCTGAACGAAATAGGCGTAAATCCCGAGCATCACCATCGCGGCCAGTCCGCAAAGATATAGCTGATACCCGATCCCTCCGGTAAGATTCCACCTGATGACATCGGTAACAAACGCTATAATTCCTTTTTTAGGAGAGTTTTTCAGCATCACATTTTCTTGGGTCGTTTCCATAGGGCCTCTGTGGGTTTAATCGATAAAATACCAGAATTTCGGATCCGTTCCCAGATCCTCCTTCCACCTGAAAACCTTTTTGTGCTTGAGGACAAACCTGATTTCACTATCGGGGTCCAGAAGATTTCCGAACACCCTTGAACCGGTGGGGCAGGCCTCAACACATGCCGGCAGTCGGCCTTCTCTGCTCCTTTGCACACAAAAGGTACATTTCTCCGTCTGTCCCTTGGCGCGTATGCGATTGCCGAGGTAGTGCTGCTTTTTGGTCATCTCTTCTTTCGGAACCACCGGATCGTTCCAGTTGAAGCGACGCCCGTAATAGGGGCAGGCCGCCATACAATACCTGCAGCCGATGCACCAGTCATAGTCCACCACCACGATTCCGTCGGGCTCTTTCCAGGTGGCTTTTGTGGGGCAGGCCTTGATACAGGGGGCGCTTTCACAGTGGTTGCACTGCACCCCCATATAGAAATGATCCTCAACCGGCACTTGATGGAAGAATTTGCCGTCGCCGGCCTCAGGGCTCATTTGACCGTGTTCCATTTCAAAAATACGAATATACTGGGTATTGGACTTGCGGTCGAGGTTGTTTTCCTTTACACAGGCCGCCACGCATTCCATGTAACCTTCACAGCGGGTGACATTGAAGGCATAGCCGAATAAGACACCTTCGATCGGTTCTTTGGAGCTGATTTGAACATCGACATTGTTTTTGATTTTCGCCAGCCGCTCCAGGCGCCGGACGGTCTCCTCTTTTTCCTCCTGGGTCATCAGGCGATAATTTTTCTTGAAGAATTCCTTAAACTGTAAGGAACGTTCTTCTTTGGAGCCAAACATATCGGTACCGCAACCTGTAAGCATTGCGGCACCACCCATGGCGGCCACCCTGGCGGCGCCTTTGAGGAATTCCCGTCGTCCGCATTGTTTGTCCTGCGGATGGTTGTCTTCGGATTGGTTCTGACAATCGCTATTTTTCAGCGGATCCATGCTAGTTCCCTATTTTTTAAATGGCGGTGAGTATGTTACCGGCCAGCGCTTTTCAAAGCGCGGTGAGTGCGGATTGTGACAGGAGGCACAGTTGGTGACCACCCGCTGTCCTGCCCAGTATGACAGGCGCTTGCCGTGGGCACCGCCCACCCAGTCTTTTTTCTGTCTGAAATGGCATTGACCGCACATCTGGTAACTGTGATCCATATCTATTTTCGTTCCGGCTTCGGTCACCAGAAAATCACGCTCCTCTTTGTTATGACAGGTATAGCAGGACAGCGGTTTATCCGGGCTGCCATGATTCAAGGTGATATCTCCATGGGCCATATCGGCTGCCTTGGCCACACTGACCGGCTTGTTGTTATGGCACTGGCTGCATTTAAAACGTTGCATCTTGTCCTTGCGGGTTTCCGTCCAAAAGCGCCTCTCCTGATATGGGGTCCGCACCAATATCGTATCTTTCGGCAAGGTGATAACTGATGTGACGCTCTTTTGATCATCAAAAGGCAGATTGGCGTTTCTATAAATCTCGGTGACGCCGCCCCGAGCGGAATATGCGCTCCAGGCTGATAACAAAACGATGAGAAGGGAGAATATTACCCAAAGGCACTTTTTTGGCGTTGGTGTCTTCATAACGTTCCTAATAAGTCATTAAATTACGAACAAACAACCCGGTAGTCGTTTCCGGGACATGACATTGTCGGCAGTTGCCCCGCGAAGGATGCTCCACCCGAATAGATGCCACAGCACCGGGGCCCACGTGGCAGGCAATGCAATTTCCCCGCATCTGGAGCTCGTGGGGAACAGGCGGCGGTGCACCCGGCAAATCCGATCGGCCCAGCCGGGGAGTGGTAATACTCATCCAGTCAATGTCGACAAACAGCTTGGCATCCATCTGTTGGACGTGACATTGCCGGCAGGCGGCATATTCCGGATGGGGCGTCAGGGGCGTATTTCTTTTTAAATCCGCCGTCCAACCGCCTTTGGCATGGCAGGCCAGGCATTCCACCGGGGCCAGGTCAGCTTCTTCAACCTTGTGCGGGATGTAAGGCGGGGAGCCGGGGTACTGCCGTCGCGAGTAATACTCGTCGAGGGTCCTTGCGGTGGAGGTTCCGGCCAGGTATTCCTCGGATAATTGATCATAATTGATAAATATGGCTTTCCCGCCTTGATCAAAGTCATCCCCCGTGGTTTTCACAATGTCCGGCTTTAAATCCTCGGCTTCAAATGAAAAGGCTGAAAACACGATAAAGGGCAATGCCACGATGCAGATCCCGGCAAAAACGAGAAATACCTTTCCCATCTTTTGCTCTGAATTTTCCATTATGCTCTCTCCAGTTTGACGGCGCATTTTTTATAATCCGGCTGCTTGGATATGGGGCAAAACGCATCCAGTGTCACCTCATTAATCAGATAGCTTTCGTCAAAGAACGGTACAAAAACCATGCCCTGGGGCGGCCGGCCCCGGCCGTTGATACTGGCCTTCATCACTACCGAACCCCGGCGTGAGGATATTTTAACCTTCATGCCGTTGGTAATGCCCATGCGGGAGGCATCATCGGGGTTTATTTCCACATAGGATTCCGGTGCCGCCCGGTGCAGGATCGGCACCCGGCGGGTCATGGAGCCGGTGTGCCAGTGCTCCAGAATCCGGCCGGTATTGAGCCAGAAGGGGTATTCGCTGTCAGGCGACTCTGCCGGCGGCTCATAAGGCCGCAGCCATATCCAGGCCTTGTGATCGGGTTTGCCGTAAAAATCAAAATCTTCGCCCTTGGCGGCCGGATCATATTTGGCGTTGTAGCGCCATTTGGTCTCCATACCGTCCACAAAAGGCCATTGAATTCCGGACCGCGCTTTGAGATCCTTGTAGGGTGCCATCCGGTGTTTGGGGGAATCGTGGAATTGGATGTACTCGTTCCAGCTATCTTCGATGTAGGTTTCCTCTGACCAGGGGAACTGCTTTTCGTATCCCATCCGCCGGGCCACCTCGATAACCTGCCAGGTGTTGCTCATGCAATCCCCCGGCATGGGAACGATCTGTTCGTTGTGCTGGGTGCGTCTTTCCGAATTTCCGAAAAACCCTTCCCTTTCGATCCACAGGGCAGACGGCAGCACCACATCGGCGACATCATAGGTGGGCGTGGGGTATATTTCGGAGACGACCACAAAGCGCCCTTCCTTCTCGGCCCCGTTGCGGTAGCGGTTCAAATTGGGCATGGTCACCATGGGGTTGGTGACCTGGATCCACATGAAGCGGATATCGCCCCGGTCCAGGGCGCGGAACATTTCCACGGTATGGTAGGTGGGTTTGGGATCGATGTTTTCCACCGGCACATCCCAGCTTTTGGCGGCCCTTTTGCGGGCCCCTTCCTTCATGCCCACCCCGTGGCGCAGCTTATGGGTCAGGGTACCCACCTCACGTACCGTACCGCAGGCGCTGGGCTGACCGGTCAAAGAGAACGGACTGTTGCCGGGGGAGGAGATTTTGCCCACCAGCAGATGGCAGTTGTAGACCAGGTTGTTGATCCAGGTACCCCGGGTGTGCTGGTTCATCCCCATGCACCAGAAGGAGGTCACCTTTTTATCGGGGTCGCCGTAAAGGGAGGCCAGGTATCTGATATCTTGGGCGGAAACACCGGAGATTTTTTCGACCTTTTCGGGGGTGTAATCCTCTAAAAAGGTCTTGTAGGCTTCAAGATCCACGGTTTCGGCTTTATCTTTAAACTTAAAATGATCTTCGGTGCCATAGCCGATATTGGTTTTGCCTTTATGGAAGGAAACGTGTTTGTTGACAAAATTCCAGTTGACCCAGTCTTTGTGGATAATTTCATAACAGATGGCATTGGCCACCGCCAGGTCTGTCTGGGGCTTGAAGAGAATGGATCTATCCGATGCCTGGCTGGAGCGGGTGGTGCGGGTGGCGAAATCAATGATTTTGACATTGCCCTTGGCTTTGCGGTTGGCGAGCATTCTTGAGAAGAGCACCGGGTGCATTTCGGCCATATTATTGCCCCAGGTGATGAAGACGTCGGCATGATCCATATCGTCATAGCAGCCCATGGGCTCGTCCAGACCAAAGCTGGTCATAAACCCGGTGACCGCGCTGGCCATGCAAAGGCGCGCGTTGGCTTCCAGGTTGTTGGTGCCGATACAGCCTTTGAAGAGCTTGGAAGAGACATAACCGTCGGTAATCGACCATTGGCCGGACCCGTACATGGCGACCGCGTCTTTTCCGTGGTTTTTGATGGTTTCCTGCATTTTGCTGGCGACCAGGTCGAGGGCTTCATTCAACGGCGTTTCCACCAGCTTGCCGTTTTTGCGAACCAGCGCCTTGGTTATCCGGTCCTTGCCATACAGGATCTGGACCGAATGGTAGCCTTTCACGCAGCACAGCCCCTTGTTGACCGTGCAGTTGGGGTCGCCTTTGACCGCCACAGCCCGTTCGCCGGCGACACCGACCAGAAGGCCGCATCCCGTGCCGCAAAAACGGCAGGGCGTCTTTTTCCATTGCATGCCGCCCGCAGATTGCTCCATGCTCTTCCATGCACCGAAACTGATTCCCGGAAACAGGGTCGCTGCAGCCGCAGCGGCGCTGTTTAAAGCCAGGGTTTTAATGAATAATCGTCTGGTGATACTCATGTGTCACTCCTTTTCTAAAGACACGGTTTACGGGTCCACATGACCGAAGGTCATGCCTAAAGATTCTAATGAATTCAATTTATTGAGTTTTTTCTGCAAGGCCTTCTCCTTGTCCTCGTCCGGCGTGTCGGTCACCAGGATCAGGATTTCTTCATTATCGGCCGGTGTGGCCTCACAGTAGTCCAGGGCCGCAAGGTCCTTGAGCAGTTGTTCCTTTGCGCCCCGTTTCGGATAGGCTAGATAGCTGAAAACAGGCATTGATTGACCCAAATAGCGATTTTTAGAATGGATTTACGGCGGTTGTTAATTCCTATCAAGGAAGTATGATTTATTATTTGACTTACGTCAGAAATTCATATCAAATTTGTAGGAAATAAGAAAGGGGTAAAATGCGTATTTATTAATCAGGAAGAATGTATTTTGAAGCTTTGAAACAACTTAAAATTTTGTAAATTCAAGGGACGGTAGAAGAATTTAATTGACAATATCGTAATACGATATTATATATCGATATCGTTAAACGATAAAGAAAGGATTGGCCATGATTCGTAATCTTGATCTGGCTTTTATCAAGCTGCACATCCTCTATCATGCTGATATTGAAGAAATTTACGGTGTTGGTATGATGGAGGAATTGGGGCGCCACGGATACACCGTAGGCCCGGGCACCCTTTATCCGATCCTGGCCAAAATGGAAAAAGGGGGGCTTTTATCTTGTGAAGCGCGGACGGTAAATCGCAAGCAGCGCAAATATTATCGCATCACCGTGGCAGGGGGATCCGTATTGAATGAAATGAAACACAAAATTATAGAATTGTATAAAGAGATCATGGTGAAACAATGAGCTATATTATTATCTGCACCGTGGCTTTGCTGGTTTCCGGATTTACGTTGTTTTCCGGTTTTGGTCTGGGAACTCTGCTGATGCCGGCCTTTGCCCTGTTTTTTCCGGTGGAGGTAGCCGTGGCGGCCACGGCCATCGTTCATCTGGCCAACAATATTTTCAAAGTGGTTCTGGTGGGACGCCAGGCGGATTTCAAAGTGGTGGCCAAATTTGCCCTGCCGGCAGCAGTGGCCGCCATGCTGGGGGCGCTGATCTTGAATCTTCTGGCAACCGTACCGCCCATGGCCGAATACACGCTGGCGGGCCGCACCTGCGTGATTACGCCGGTCAAACTTGTCATTGCCACATTGATTCTGGGGTTTGCCGTTTTGGAAGTAGCCCCCGGCTTCGAGAAAGTATCATTCGATCCCAAATACATTCCGGTGGGCGGGATTCTGTCCGGATTTTTCGGTGGGCTATCCGGCCACCAGGGCGCTTTGAGGACCGCCTTTTTGATTCGACTTGGCCTGCCCAAAGAGATTTTTATCGGCTCCATGGTGGTTTCGGCCGTGGCGGTGGATGTCTCCCGACTCCTGGTCTACGGCAGCACCTTCTTTGCAAGGGATTTTGCGATTCTGCGGCAAGGGGGCGGCATAGGGCTGGTCGTTGCAGGATCGCTGGCAGCGTTTCTGGGCGCGTTTATCGGTTCGCGGCTACTAAAAAAAGTGACCCTGAGAGGCATACAAACAGCGGTGGGCATCATGTTGTTTTTGCTGTCGATGGCCCTGGGAGTCGGGCTGATTTAAAAGATGAACATCCAACATCGAACGTCCAACGTCGAACATCGAATAATGATGTCGCTCCGCTCCGCAATTTAATTTCATTTGTTTACTATTTCTGTTTCCTGCAAAATATCATTTAGTAGTTCAGGTTTTTTTATTAGTGGTACACGTTGGATAAGTTCTAACCATCTCTGGGTCTCCCCAAGTTTCTTTAATGGGATTCTTGCCCTTGTTTTTGTCTTTCATTCAACATTCGATGTTGGACGTTCGATGTTCGATGTTCATCTTTTCAGTGTTCGATGTTCATTTTTTTCAGTAAACCTTCCTCATTCCTCCGGCGTAAAAATAACCTAGCGCTTATGGGCTTTAACCCAGATAAAGTTTCAGAAGCAGATTCACCGCCAAAAGTGCAAACAGGGCCGGAAGGAGCATGGCCCGGATTTGTGAATTGGTATCCGGCAGCACATCTTTGAGAGCCATAAAGCCGCGGCTTATCCCCAAATAAAGCCCTGCCAGCAGAATAAGGCCTTGAATTACGGGTATCCAATCCGGTATGAGGGCTTTAAAATGAGTATCGGCGGTTCCCAAAAGGTCCCACCCCAAACCCAGGGGATCGGAAAATACCGAAATGATATAACCGTAGTTGACCATGATGGCCGGCAGACTGAAGGCAATCCAGGCACAGATGCCGACCGGGATGAGAATATAGGCCAGCCGCAGGGTCAGTAATCGGCTGTTTATTTTGGCTCCTGCCAGGCGGTGAGCGCCCTTGGCGACCAGCATAAAGAGGCCCGGAACGATCAACAGGGCCGAGCTCCAGATTACGGCCAGGTAGATAAGAAAGGGAATGACCTGTCTGCTTTCGGTCACATTGGCGGCATCTTTGATAAATCCCCACGGCCCCAGCATGACAATGCTGAAGGCCACGGCCACCACCAGCATGATTATCACGTTGAACATTTCGTCATAGCCCTTCAATTTTCTGTCAGAGCCAAACGGTCTCAGGAAAATACCGACATTATCCTTGGGGCAGCTTTTGATGCACTCGGTACACAGCCCGCAGTAGTTGTTGCGGCTCATGTTGCCGACATACTGGTTCCAGGGACAAGCCCACCCGTCGGGACCGCCGGTAAAACAGGATTTATCTTTGTGTTTGATACAGACTTTGGGATCTATGGAGCGGACTTCGGTCATGGAAGCCATGGAATAGGTCCCCAAAAAGCCGCCGACGGGGCACAGATACAGGCAAAAAACCCGGTGCCGGAAAATCAAAGATAGAACCAGGGTGCCCGTCAAAATAAGTAAAAACATAAGTGCCGTTGCCAACGGTCGCGTAATCAGAATCATGCCGAAAGAAATCAGAGTCAGAAAAAGGATATTCTGCAGCCAGATGTTCCTCATCTTTTTAGGCCAGTCTTTTTGAAAGCCGAGATAGCGATGGTGCAATCTGCGGAAGGGTTTTTTCAAATACCAGACCGCCGTCAGGCTTTTGCGGGAGATCCATTCAGCAGGGGCCGGCAGCGGGCACATCAGGCACCACAGTCGTCCCCCCAGCGGGACCAGAATGGCCTTCAGAAGGAACCACCACAGGATCCAGACAAAGACGATGGTAATATTGCGGTTGCCCACGGGACTGCCCCACAGGCTGCTGAGAATAAACAGATAAAAGACGATAAAATTGGGCAGCAGAAACCAGAACTGGAAACTGCGAAGCTTCACCAGTCTTTTCAACCACGGGAAGGTCTCAAGGAGGTTTATCCGCCTGAAACCACCCGGGTCGGCCGGATTTTTGAACCGAAACCATAAACCGGTTGCCAATACCACCCATATGGATAACGAAATGAAAAAATGATACGGCGTATTGGGTCTCACGATCAACTCCCCGGTCATGAAGGGATGTAAATTCCCGCAGGTTTCGGTGCAGCGGAAGATAAATTTGCCGGATCGGGAAGCCACGAATTTGACCGTCGCTACTCGATTCCAGTCCCATTTATGGTGGTCTTTTTCCTCCTGTAAGGGATTTCTCCGGAAGGTGAGGCCTTTTCTGGCGATGAGTTCGACGGGATAGCCGTCCAGATGAAAACCGTGAGACACATCCGAGGTGGAGAACTGTAACCGGATGAGGTCGCCTTTATTGACCTTTATGCGCGCCGGTG
>PVMK01168655.1_pt1 | contig 10198 bp, 9 predicted proteins | sample 1853481 | NCBI WGS metagenome assembly PVMK01 (sample SAMN08533507, study PRJNA380276) | Marine sediment metagenome, whole genome shotgun sequencing project.
TATTCTGACAAAATCCTGCACAACCGGTGCCGAACTTCCAGCACCATCGGGCATAATAGCGCCTTGAACATACCGGGGGGCCATTTCAATCAACGCATCCGAGTGCCATAGATTCGTGCCCAGCAGATAAATATCTTTGACATCATAAAACGCCAGCTGCGGAATAATCAAACCGGCCGTCCGGGGTGAATCCGGAATGAATATGGCATCAAAATCAACAATTGCCTCCGGTTCTTCTTCGGCAGTTTTCTGCGCTTGATTCTCATCGGTGTTATCCTGACCCAACGGCGAGTCCGAATCCCTTTGATGCTCATCTTCTTCCACGCTCAATTCAGCAGCTTCTTTTAAATCCTGGGGAATATCATAATACAGCCCGACAAGTTTTTTAATGGGCGCAGCGAAATCCGTATGCTGCGGGTTGTAGGCTTCGACCCCGACGATTTTTCCTCCATTCTCAATTAACCGATCCCAGAACAGATTCATAAATGTGATGCCGTAAGTTTCATCCGGGTAAAGAATCGCAAACCGATTCAAACCGAGTGATGTGGTGGTGAAATCGACTATGGCCTTTACCTGCATTTCAGGGGTAATAAAGTTCCTGAAAACATAATCGCCGATCGAGGTAATATTGTCTTTCTGAGTTAAGGTAATGATTGGGATTCTGTTTGCCTGGGCGTCGGCAGCGGCAACTTCAGCTGTGACAATGGAACCGATGATGGCGGCGACCTTCTCATCGATCAATTCCTGCATCGCCAGGCGTGTTTGATCCGGGTTGCCGCCTGAATCTTTGACAACAATATTCATCTGAGGGCCGCTGGATTGGGCGCTGAAGCGTTCAAGGGCAAGTTCAATGCCTTTCAAAGCCCGAGAACCGACTGCTTGATAGGGCCCGCTAAGCGGCAGCAGACAACCAATGGTATAGCGATTAAATAGTGCGCTTTCTTTGATCTGTTTAATCAGATCTTCAGCCAGCATCGCATTTTCGTGCTCGGGGAATTGATCCAAAAAATTTTCCAGGGCCACCAGGGCGTCATCATATTTTTCCTCCATGGCGTAGTTCAACCCCAGCTGAAACATCAGGTATTCCCGGGGAATATGTCTTTCCCGACTTTCCAGCAGCCCGGCAATTGTTACTGAATCAAGCTGGGCAATGGCTGCTTTTATTTTCTGGGTGATGGCCTCCTGTTCCAGCTCCGAAGCAATTTGCTGGGCTTCCACATAGTATTTGAAGGCATCAACCGGCGATCCGAGCGCCAGGTAGGCATCACCCACCAAGGCATAGGTCCGGAAAATGTGCGGGGCTGAATCGAGACTCCGCAAAACTTCAGATGCCTGCTCAATAACCGCTGAATAAGCACCTTCCTTGTAAAGTGTATGCAAAATCTCCACCCGGGCATCCGGGTTGAACGAACTCCGGGGGTATTCTGAAATCAGGCGATTATAAGCGCGACGCGCTTCAACATAGCTGCCCAAAATTGAATTGATTTTGCCGATTTTCATCAAAGCAGCGGGTGCCAGAGGTCTGTCGGGATACTGGTTGACATAAGCACGATAAGCTTCCAGAGCCTGGGCGTAGTCTTGAAATTCAAACATTTTCTCGGCTGTAACAAAAAGCTCATCTTCAACGCCCACCGGCGCGGGTTCGGTGGAAACCGGGGGTTTTTGCACACATGCGCTGAAAACCAAAAGAATATACAAAAAAATAATGACGCGGTTTGCCTTCATAGATCGTAGCTGTATCCTCATATTCGGCGTTATTCGTTATAGGTTGTTGGTTATTGGTTTATGGTTTACATGAATAAAACTGTTTCATATATATCATCATCCAGTGATTAATAAAATATGGCAAGCATCAAATTCTAATAACTATTAACAAATAACAATTAACCCCGAATTGAGCAATTTTCGCTCAATTCGGGCACTAATCTTCATCCTGATACCTGCGCTGCACCGTACGCAGGAAGTCGAGGCTGGAAAAAAATATTTCCACCAGTTCCGCATCGAAATGGCGTCCGGATTCACTTTTGATCTTATCAAGCACTTTGGATTCGTCCCAGGCTTCCTTATAGACTCGCGCGGATGAAAGCGCATCGTACACATCCGCCAGGGCAACAATCCTCCCATAAAGCGGGATCTCCTCTGCTTTCTTTCCGACCGGGCGGCCGTCCGGTTGTTCAAAACCTTTTAGAACTTTTCCGGTTTGAAGGTCAACATGTCCTGGATAACCGAGGCCGTCCCAGCGTTCATGATGGTTTAAGGCGACCTGAGCCGCGGCTTCATCAAAATCCGACTGCAGGTCAGAAAACAGCTGGGCTCCCAGCACCGTGTGTTGTTTCATGATTTCAAATTCTTCTTCGTTAAAGCGACCGGGCTTTTTAAGGATCAAATCGGAGATGGCAATTTTACCCACATCATGAAGCATCGCCGCCATTCTCAGGACATCCCGATGCTTATCGACCTCCTTCTGACTCAAATTGCGTCTTTTAGCCCATTTTTCGTAAAGCTCCACCGCATAGCCGCCGACGCGGTTTACATGCGCACCGGTTTCTTTGGGATCACGCATCTCCGCCATGCGTATCATTCGCAGCAAAATGGCGCGGGTCATTTGAGCACGCTCCAACGCGACCGCTGCAATACTGGCAAAGTGAAGCATCATCTTCTCATCATTTTGCGAAAAGGCAATCACATTTTTAGCCTCATCTTCAGCATTGATAATTTGAAGAATACCGATGATATCATCATTATGATTTTTCAGCGGAATCGTCAGCACCGATCGCGTGGTATAGCGTGTTTTTTTATCGAATCCCTTGCTGAAATGATACGGACAGGTGGGGTCGATGGAATAAACGTCGGGCAGGTTCAGCGGTTTTCCCGTGGCAGCCACATAGCCGGCAATGCTTTCCTCATTGATGGGCATGTGAAACGTGGAATAGATCAGTTTTTCCCCGTCGGGCAGACGCTGCTGCAGGGTGTCATTTTGGGTATAGGCGAAATGCAGTAAGTCCTTTTCCCGAATATAAATGGAGCCCGCATCCGCATTGACAAAACGCCGGGCCTCGGTAAGAATTCGTTCCATCAAGATATCCAGATCCTGCACCCGGTTTAGATCAATTCCTAAGGTGGCCAGGGCATCCAGCTTCTCTTTTTCGCTTAGCATGGCGGTTCCTTTCGCAGAAGGGTTACTAGAACCCATTTCAAAAATAGGATTTTGGTTCAAGATCGCGGCGGGGCCGAGCTTCATACCGCAGGCATACTGTTGTATGTCGAGGATTTGAAACGAGGCACCAACAAAGATATTGGGCCAAAAGACATTTTTGAGATGGGCTTCTAACTTCATCTGCGAGGATAGCAGACTGATTTTTTTTTAAAGTATAATCTTTTTTGGCCGAAATTTAAATTTAGGAACATGCGAAGCCAAAATATTCTCAGGATGATCCAGTGATTTGGAAGCTGACACCTGAATCTTGCATGCATAGCGGCTGCAAAACCGGGTCTCAAATTTGCAATCAGCAGCAGCATGTGATAAATTTTTGGTATACCATCAAAACCATATTTTATACCGGCAGAACCATTCATAGCCATTCAGCATGGAGAAATCATTGATGAACTATCTCAAGATCTTTATAATAATCAGTTTTCTGATGTTTTCAGTAAGTGCCGCTGCCGAATTTTACAAATATGTGGATGAAGAAAGGCAACGTACATTTCACCGATGATATCAACCAGGTGCCCGCAGCGCAACGGGCTAATATTCACAGTTATATCGAATCGGTAAGCGAAGCCCCCCCCGAGCAGGAAGCCACCCAGGGAAAATCAGGCAGATCAGGCGGCTGCAGATCAGCAGACAAATTTTCCGGACCTGTCAGATGATGAACAAAAAAGCCTTGCAGATGCGAAAAAGCAAATTGAGCAGCTGAGAAGTGAAATAGACCAGGAATATGAGGCCTTGCTGAAAGAAAAACAGCAGCTTGCCATAGAAAAAAAACAGGCTAAAACCAGGGAACAGATAATCGCGTTCAATAAAAAAGTTGAACGCATGAACAAACACGTAAAAGCCTATGAGAAAAATGGAAAAGCATATAAAGCCCAGGTCGACGCCTATAACGAGAGGATCACAAACCAAAAATCAGGGAACCAAACCGAATAACACAAAGTTATTCGAATGGGCTTGGGCCTGATGATGGGCCGTTGATGCACCCGTATTAGCTAAAATCGAGTACCGATGTTCCAATAAATCAATACACTTCCAACTAATCGCCAGTCAAACCCCAATTGATCGTAAACAAGTTGAATTTTTCCGGTCCGGCGATCTTCCCAGCTTGAACTTTTGCAACGCCATCACTATATTTCTGTCCGCAAGGGTTCAGACCTCAACCCGCGCGGTCTTCCAGCAAGCTGAAATAAACGTCTCAAAATTTCTATAATATATTGAAATCATTCAGCTTTTAACGACACTGGTTTTATGCCGCCTATATGGAATGATGGAATGTTGGAATCATGGAATCTTGAATTGTTTGACTCGACAGGCGCGTTAGCCCGAGTTTTCAAGATTTAGCGCAACGAGCTTAGCGCTTTGCAAAAGCCGCAAACCAGCGGAAAAGAGGTTTTGAAATGGTATTTAAGCAAATTTTTGCTTGACAGCGCCCTATTATTTTCCCTATTCTCCCTTTACCGGATCATAATTTCAGATTAAGGGAAAGCTTTATGGCCGTTAAAATTTTCATCAGGCGGGTCATCGCTGAAGAAAGGATTAATGACCTGCTACCTCTTTTCAGGCGCTTACGGAATTTAGCGACCAACCAGCCCGGATACATATCCGGTGAAACCTTAAAAAGAATAGACCACCCCGGCGAATATTTGGTTATCAGTACCTGGCAGTCTCTTGATGACTGGAGGCAATGGGTGGTTTCTCGTAAGAGAATCGAAGTTCAAAATGAAATTGATACCCGGATGGCTGAAGCGTCGATTTACGAGATTTATCAATACGGATAACCGACAACAATATACCTTTATTCCATTAGAAAACCAAAAACCAAAGTCTCAAAAAAATCGCTTCTTCTCAATAAGTTATAGAATTTCTGAGACGTTAATTTACCGGAAGACAGATGGTTGTTTCTTCAAATTACAATCTGATACCCTATCCCGATCATCATTATCCGGTTCTGCCTTATATTTCGGAAAATGCGGTGGCCAATCAGGATGCCGGGCAGGAATCGATAGAGCGGCATAACCGGTTTCGGATGCCGCATTCGAATATCGAGGCGGGTGCCATCCATTTTGATGTGCCCGGTGACAGGTACGATGTCAGTCGATGTTGGCAGTATTCCGATGCGGACCGGGTGGGAGTCCTGGTCGACATTTATGCGTAATGTAAATCTTTTCTTCGCAGCAATACCATTTTTCATTCGCTTTTCACCTGTTGGCCCCTTATATTTCTGTTGCAACTCACCTTCTTTTGTTGGGTCGAATTCGTCTTATAATATAGAGGAGGAACAAACATGCCCCCACAAGGCCCTGGAGCCGTAAAACCCGATCATTTTGATGAAGCGCTTCAAATTGGCCGTCCGCCAAATATTGTAAAGCTATTTCCGAATTCCAGGGCTTTGATTGTTAGCGCTAAATTTATTGATCGGGCCATGCTGGCGAAGGGCAAGGCGATTACCATGGCGGCCAACGGCAGGAACAGCTTTGTCATCCGCGGTGTCCTGAAAGCCGCCCAAAGAGCCAATGCCGCTGTGATCATCGAAATCGCCAAGTCCGAAGGCGGCGCCAACGCCTATTGTGCCGTCAACTACTGGAATATCGCCCGCATTGTTGATGCCGTCTGCAATGAATTCAAAATCACTGTTCCGGTGGCCATCCATGCCGACCACTACGGGATTAAAAACGACGCCGATATTGAGGCCGCCAAAGTGGAAATACCCACCCTGTTTGAGGCCGGCATCACCTCTGCAGCCATCGACGCATCCCATATGGCGGATGATAAAAACCTGATGGCCAGCATCGTGCTGGGCAAATATGTCCCCGAATGGGCCGGGCTTGAAACTGAAGTCGGTGAAATTAAAGGAAAAGAGGGGCTTTCTACCGTAGAAGAGGCCCGGTTTCTCATTCAGGGATTAAACGCCCACGACATTTTTCCGGACTGGATCGCATTAAACAACGGCACCACCCATGGGATTGAGGCCAGCGGTCAGGGAATCCAGGTCGACTTAACCAAACAAATTCATGAAGCTTTGAGTGATTATCATATTTCCGGGGCGCAACACGGTACTTCAGGCAACAATTCAGATCGCCTGCGGGAGATTGCGGCCAAGACCCGAACCACCAAAGCCAATGTCGCAACAGCGCTGCAGATGATTTCATGGGGCCTGGAAGTCAATGATTACGGCAATGCCATCCTTGACGATGACGGCAACTTCAAAAAAGTCAAAGATACCGGGGTTAGCGAACAGATGTGGTCTGAAATGGTAGCTTTCGCCGATGCGCAGGGATATAAAAGCGGCAACTACAAAAAACTGAATCTTCCTTTTGAAAATAAGCTGCTCGGACAACCTCAGCAGATTCGCGAGCGAATGATAAAACGAGTTGAAGATTTTGCCTACAGCATGTTGGTCAATGTTTTTAATGCTGAAAATACCGCATCGCTGGCCATTGAAGCCATCCGCGATACCGCATCTTACGCCGCCGGGCCGAAAGCACGGCGAATTGAAGACCCTAAAAAATGGACACCTGAGTTCATTAAGAAACGTGCTGCTGAAATCAGCAGTGACAAAGGCCCGGCCGGCGATTTTGACGATTAACCGCAAACGGCTTCCGAAATAAGGGATTCGACCCTGACGATTGGGGTCGCACGATATTTCTTTATCCTCCCCTGACGATTTTCAAATCAATGAAAATCCAAATGATTTCTATCAACTGTTTCCCAGCGTAGATCCCTCTTCAATAGAACTTAGTTCGCTTCGCTCACAATCTGTCGAGAGCCTCCAGGTCGTGCGATTGGAATAATGGAATACAGGAATGATGGAATATTGGGATTATCTGTATTGCATTCCATTTTTCCAACATTCCATCATTCCATGTAGCGGCATAAAGATGGTGCCGTTAAAAACTATATGATTTCAGCCAATTGTAGAATTTCCGAGACGTTTAATTATATGTTATAAAAATACCGCTCTATCATTATCCATTTTTTACTAAAGTATAGTTTAAAGCCGGCCGATAAAGAAAACAGGGGGAAAACCTTATGTTTGTGTCCAGTTATCAGGTTCATAATGTGTTAAATGCTTACAGCAAACAGCTCAGTCAGGACAGAAGCGCCCAAAAACTGAAACCGGGAAATTCAAAACAGCCGTTGGATCAAATTAATCTTTCGACCGAGGGCAAACGCAGGGCCACGATTGAAAAGGTCGCGCAGGACATTTTAAGTAAAATTTCCAACTATGGCGCTAAGGAAGAAATTAAGACACCAGAACAAGATCCGTCCCGGGAGAATGCAAAAAGCAAATTTGAATCTGATAACAAAAAGGAAACCGCATTCGTATTTAATATTATTGACGACCTCAATAATAAAATAACAACCGCGTTATCGGTTAAAAATACGAACTTTCTGATTGACAGGCTCGAACAGCCGGCAAAAGACGCGGTTGAAAAAGAGGCTGACATTTAACAGTCAGCAGCATCAGTAGATGAGTCAGGAGGACTCATCACCAAAAAGGAGGGTATTATCATGTTACATGCTATTGGAGAAGCCACCATGCAATACACGGTGCGCGCAAATTATGATAGTGAAATGCATGACGGGGATCTCGCTGTCAAGAAAAGCGATCAAATTCGAAGGCAAAGACCCGTTGAAAAAACGCAAGACAGTTCCGGATCCGAACTGAACCTAAAACAAGAGGAACAGATAAGACGGAAAAACAGCCTCGAAGATGGCGAGATCATCGTCGAGGAATATAACGAAGACGGGGAAATCGTTCGCAAAATACCCCCCGGATACGTCCTGTCGAATGAAATGGCTTAAGGGGCCGATATCTGCCCTTTTTGAGATGGGTTCTAATAACTGGAGTCCGTTAAGCGGTCGAATGTCCATATTTGAAACCAGGCAGGCGCACCCCTTTGCGGGTGTGTGATTCATCACCAGGTTTTGCGAATCTTAACTGCGTTTTTTGCCAGAAAGGACTTAATTTCAGTTATCGTATAAGTCCCATAATGGACCATGGAAGCAATTAGGGCCGCATCGGCTTTGGCCTTGGTAAGCACATCACGCAGATGTTCGGGCGTACCGGCGCCGCCGGAGGCAATCACCGGAATATCGACATTTTCAGAAATCATCGCCGTCAGATTCAGTTCATATCCGGCTTTGGTCCCGTCGGCATCAATTGAATTCAAGCAGATCTCCCCGGCGCCGAGTTTTTGGGCTTTAATGGCCCAATTCAAGGCATCCATCCCCATGGCAGTTCTTCCGCCGTTGATATAGATCTCATAACCCGACGGCGTTTTCTCGTTCGCGCCCACGAATTTGGCATCCATGCCGAGAACAATGCACTGATTACCGAATGCTTTGGCGCCCTGTGCGATGATGTCGGGATTTTTTACGGCCGCACTATTGACGCTAACCTTCTCGGCACCGGCCAAAAGCACATTTCGCATGTCCGCAACTGTCCGAATGCCGCCCCCGACGGAAAAAGGGATAAATATGGTCTCTGCCACGCGTTTGACGACGTCCAGCATGATCGCCCGTTTTTCATAAGAGGCCGTGATGTCATAAAAAACAATTTCATCGGCTCCAGCTTCGTAATAGAGCCGGGCCATGTCAACCGGATCACCAATGTCCACATTATTTTTGAACCTGATACCTTTGGTGGTCTTACCTTCTCGCACATCCAGACAGGGTATGATTCGTTTACTCAGCATATTTCATCCTTAAATCGATAAAGGTCTAAACACCAAAATTCAAAACATATAATATCAGTTTCAGAGCTATTTCAGGTGTCACAATTGGCATACTGCGAAACATGGACATGATGGCCCTCTGGGTTTCATGAGCTCATGCACTGATCGCTGGTGTTGTGTCCGTTATCAAGTTTCTTATAGACCAGTCGATTTATTCCTAAAATTTTGGGCTCAGTGACCAGCAGCCAGCAACAAAAAGCCAGAAGCCAGCAGATAATGGCCCGACACCGGACACCTGAAATAAAACCGTGTTTTGCAAATTACATGCGGGACGCAACACTAGGGTGTCCATCTGCAGAAATTTTCCAGTATCTTCAGCCCGGGCCGTCCGCTTTTTTCAAGGTGAAATTGAGTCGCAAATAAATTATTAAACCCGACAATCGAGGCAAACGAAATTCCATAGTCCGTTACGGCTATCACGGTGTCGGCGTCTTGCGGGTCCGGATAATAGCTGTGCACAAAATAAAACTCATCATCTGCTCCCACACCGGAAAGCAGCGGATGGGATTTTTCTATGCGTATGCCATTCCATCCCATGTGCGGAATCTTTAGTTTTTGGCCATCTTCTGATTGGCGATCAGGCGCAAATGCGCGTACGCTCCCGTCTAAAATCCCCAGGCACGAAGTGGAATTTTCTTGGCTGTGCGTCAGAATAATTTGCGAACCCAGGCAAATACCCAGTATGGGTTTCCCTTCGGCGAGCGCTTCTTTGATGACAACATCCAGCCCTGAACGCTGTAAACTTTCCATAGCCGCTCCGGCGGCACCAACTCCCGGAAAAATAATCCGCTCCGCCGCTTTAATCTCGTTAACATCCCTGGTGATCGCACATGAAAATCCAAGATGGGAAACCGCCCGGAATACGCTGGCAAGATTGCCGGCATCATAGTCAATAATTGCAATCATTTTTCAGAAACCCTTTTTTCCATCTGCCTGATCCGCGTCTCAAACACTTTAACCGCACCCGACAGGGCGGTTTCAGGGTGGATTTTTAGAAGCCGTGCCAAATGAACCAGAGAAAATAACAAGCTACCGAAATCATTTGAAATTCGATCTGATTGGTTGTGCTTTATGCTTTGCTTTAGCTGCTCGAATTCAGAATTCAGCTTATTTAGAAGGTTTTCATGATCTTCCTTATCAAAACCGCAGTGCGCTGCGCGTTCACCAATCTGGTAGGCTCGCATTAAAGACGGCAGTTTTCTGGGCACCGAATCAAGAACCGATCCTTTTTTAGACTGTTTCTTTT
>PVMK01171903.1_pt1 | contig 10198 bp, 11 predicted proteins | sample 1853481 | NCBI WGS metagenome assembly PVMK01 (sample SAMN08533507, study PRJNA380276) | Marine sediment metagenome, whole genome shotgun sequencing project.
CCAGATGTAGATGCTGGAGACGATGAGGCCGTTCCTACCGAAACGCACGCCGCGTGACGAGTTCACGTAAGTGCGTTTCGGTAGGAACGGCCTCATCGTCTCCAGCAGTTCATCGGCATTCTCAGCCGTGAACGGCGTTTCCTGGAGATTGGGGCAGCCGACCGCCGCGCAGTTCACGGCGTAGTGAATGCGCAGATCCCGCCAGATGGGCCGCAAGATGCGGTGTTCGATGTCGTTGAGGCTCAGGGCCTCCCCCGCCACGGTGACGAGCGGCCTGTCCCAGGGGCCGTCCGTGAACAGGCCTGGCGAGACATCGATATCGCGGATGCTTTCGACCGGATAGTGAGTCAGCACGACCTGGACCGTGAGGGCATTGTAGAGATTGATCCAGTAGGCCAACTGCTCGGATCGACTGTAGGAGTCGATCGGCAGACCGGCGAGGGTCGCGATATACTGATTCAGTGCTACTCGATCGACCGTCGTGATTCCGGCGTAGTCGAAGCGGTTGACACCATCGCCGTCGGTGCGCAGGTAGGCCGCCAGTAGCCGGCCCCAAGCCTCGTGATCGATCTCCGCGCCGGAGGCCGGGTCATGGGTTTGCCAGCGCGCCCAGAGGTCCGATTTGGGCGCGAACAGCGCTTCGATGGACACATACCCCGCGAGCGGAAGACTCACGGTGATAACAGCGGCGAGTCTCGCCGCGCGAGTGAACAGGCTTCGCCTGGAAAACGTCATCCAAGAACCCTTCTGAGCAATGAGACCGGTGCATCTGCTTGGCGGCGTTGGGATTCGTACCGCCGCGCCAGTAGCCTGGGCGAAATGCCGAGGTGATACAGCGCGTGGATCTCGAGCCAGCCAAGAACGATGGAATAAGGCTGGCGGCCTTCGAAGCGTCGAGACGAGGTGATCAGGGGGAGTTCATCGATGCAGCAGGTTCGCCCCTTGCGCTCCAAGCGGCGGGTAAAATCGTAGTCCTCCATGACTTCGATCGGCCGGATGCCGCCGATCTCCTCGTAGACGCTACGCCGCACGAAGATTCCCGAATCGCCGTAGTAGAGGCCGCGGGCGCGGATCCACGCGTAGAAGCCCGTCAGCCAGCGGCTAAAGGACGAGTCGCCGTCGAAGACCAGGCGAAAGTTGCCGCCGGGACAATCGGGATCGCGTGCCAAGGCCAACTCGATCTGCGCGAGTCCGCCCGTGGGGAAACGCGAGTCCGCATGAAGAAATAGGAGAGTATCGCCGCAGGCGGTGGCAACGCCCGCCGCCAGTTGCTGACCACGCCCGGGCGATGCGCGTAGAACGAGGGCGCCGGCCGCGCGGGCGACAAAGACCGTGGCGTCGGTGCTACCGCCATCGACGACGATGACCTCGTGGGGGACGGGTTCGGCCGCGAGCCGCGCGAGAAGGTTCGGCAGCCGGTCCGCTTCGTTCAGCGTGGGGATGACGATCGAGATCATGCGGCGCGTCCTCTATCCAGCCCGGTCGCCAAACCGATTTGTTGCAGCGCCGCCTCGTGGTGGCGCCAGCCGCCTCGCAGCCAAGAGCCCAGAATGCGTTGGACCGCCCCGCCGCCAGTGTCCTTGGCCAGGGTCAGGCTGGTGGTCTCGCGCCACAGGCCATAGACCCAGTCATAGAGCCGGCCCCGGGCGTCTGAGGATAGATCGGCGAGCGCTTCGGTGAGGTAAATCCGGCCGAAAGCGACATGGCGCGCCTCGTCGCGGGCGACCCGCCGATTGATTTGCTTCAGGAGCGGGCAGGGCAGGAGCCGAGACAGCGAGTCCTGAACCCGCAAGACCTCGCCTTCGACCACGACATGAAAGGCCACCATGGCGCCGAGGGGCCCGGCTGGTCCATTGCCCGCAGCGTCAAACGCGCAAGCCAGGTTCCCGTCCATATCGGCGACACCGCCGAGAGACCCCAGGTATCTCTTGAAGACCTCGGCGTGGCGCAGTTCGTCCTTGATCTGGAACTCCAGGCACTGGCGGGCGGGACCCGGTTCGAATTCGCTTAGCAAAGCTTGGCACATCCGGCTCGTTGCGATCTCGCCGTGGTAAAGTTGGCTGATCGCGGCCCGCGCCTGGTCCCGCGTGATCCAGAGCGGGAGACGCGGTGGGTCACGCCAGTCTATGTCGTGAGTCGCGGACCACTGCCCGGCGCGAGCCTTCGACGCCAAGCGTGCAAATTGATCCGGCCGTCTTGGCGACTGCAATCCGCGCGCGTCTGCCATGGCAAGCATCACCCTCCAAACGCAAGATCGGCGGGCAACATGGAGGCCGATGCTTTGGAATTGACCAGGCTCGCGCGCTCGGCCTGTGATGGGAGCATGAGGCCGAGCATCAGGATTTGGCCTGAAAAACTCAGGCGTGTAAGAAGGCCGAACCCCGCCCTGGGAATGCTGAAAAGCCTGCGGTTCATTTTCGACTGCGAACCCCGACCGACGCGACCGTTGAATATTAGATAGGAGGAGTTTTCGGAGACCGGAAGGCACAAATCCATCGCGTGGTGTACACACTCCCGTGAATTGAGGGCAAAGCGGTTGGCGGCGTCAGATCCGCACAGGTTGGTATAACCTTCCCGACCCGAGGTGAAATTCAAACCGGTCTCTGGCATGCGATTGTCACTATCTGATGCCGGAATCACGATCCAATCCAATCTTGCGGTTGTATTTGAGCCCCAAACGCGTATTCATTACGCTCGCAAATAAGACGCGGGGGGGATCCCGCATCGAGGGCCAAGAAATCACGGGCGCTAGACCTTGAGGCGCCCGAAGGAGGATGTTGCGGTCAGGGGTGCAAGCTCAGGCGCGTGGCGCGGCGGAGGTCTACCTCACGACCTCGCGCATGCAGGCGAGCGATCTGATCCTACTGGAGAAAGTGAAGACGTTCCGCGGACGAGGGAAGGTCGGCGGGAGAAGCGATAACTGGGAGGAACCCTATGGTGAGATTGACGCTATTTCTTGTTGCCTTGTGTATAACGGCCCCGGCGCTGGCCCGGAATATCACGTCCGAGGTCCAGTACTACCAAGAGATCGAGGTATCCTTTTCCGAAAATGCCCACGTGTGTGGACTGACGGACGCCGCGCCCTTCGTCGATTTGGCGAAAGAGCGGCTTTCCGCCATGGACATACCGCATAATCCGGATGGCCTCGCGAAGCTGGTGATCCTTGTCACCGCCAGCGCCAGCGGCCTGCTGAAGCAGAATTGTGCGGCCCACGTGGGGGTCCAGCTCCAGGCGCAGATGAATTCCTCGTTCCTCGACGTCAACGCTTACGAGGGCGAGGACCAGACCTTCGTCATGTTGTCGCAGCGCGAATACATCTTCCCGATGGTGTTCTATCAGACGGGCCGCATTTTCACTGACCTGGCCCCCGTGATGCCCGAGAAAACGCTGGAAGTTCTGGGCCTACTGCTCGACGACCTGGCTGCGGCGCGCGCCTTGAGGTGACGCTGTGAAGGCTGCCTCCAGCAGCCTTCACCTTGCCGCGGTGTGGCGGTTTGGCGCCCGTGCGGCCGCTTCGGGAACCCTCTCGAAGCGGCTGGCCGGTCGCCGCTGAGCCGAGCCGGCGGCTCGTGCGAGTCGGACGGAGACCTCCCACAACCCCGCCGGCCAGGCCGGCGCTCGGGCGATTGCGCCGCCGTGATCGGGCCGATAGCGGACGAAACCTTGCTGGCCTCCGCGAGGCGTGCTGTAAGCTGAGCCATCATGCGGCTTGCACTCCTTGTCTCGGCGTCTCTTCTCGTCCTTGCGAGCAGCGCGGCGGCAGAGGATCTGGAATATTGCTACATGGGGCAGGGCGCCCATGAGGCCGGCCACTACGAGCTTGCCATAACCTACTACACGAGGTGCATCGAGACCGGGGACCTGAACGCGTTCAATCTAACCACGGTCTATTTCAACCGCGCCAACGCTCATTCGGATCTGAACCACTTCGACCAGGCCATTCAAGACTATGATGAGGCGATCCGCCTGGATCCCCTTGGGGCCGATCTCTATCTCAACCGGGGTCTGGCGTACGCCAACAAGGCCAACTATCGACAGGCCGTGCTGGAATTCGACGAGGCCATCCACTTCTTTCCGAACTTCGCGCTGGCCTACCAGAACCGTTGCATGGCGATGACTCTCCTCGGACGGTTGAACGAAGCTCTCGAGGACTGCAACGAAAGTCTGCGATTGCGGCCGGACAACCCGCGAGTGCTCGACGGCCGGGCGATGATCTACTGGCTTTTGGGCAAGCAGGAAGAGGCGCGGCAGGATCTGGACGACGCCCGTGCGCTCGATCCCTCGATTCCGAGCTGGGAAGATCGCTTGCGCGAGTTCGAGGAGCTCGGCGAATAATCAGGGCGTTTCCGCTTCGCCGGGACCTGGCGCCGGCTCTTCCGGAAAGGTGGGGTAGAGGCCCTGGGTCCGGCCGAGTTGCTGGACCAAGGCCAGGACCATATCGATCGTGGGGCTTTCGGCCTCAACCATCCGTCCCATCTCCTGCACTGAGGTCAAGAGCGCGTCGATCTCGAGGCCCCGGCCCCGTTCCAGGTCCTGTAGCATGGAGGTGCGATGGGCGCCGACCCGCGCGGCGCCGTCGATGCGCCGCTCGATGTCGCCCCGGCCCTGGGCGCCGAGGCGGGTCGCGATCTCGTGGGCCTCTTCCATCATGGCGTGGGCGAGGGCGCGGGTCCCGGGGTCGGTCGCCACCACGTCGAGGGTGGCCCGGGTCAGCGCGCTGATCGGGTTGAAGCAGAGGTTGCCCCACAGCTTCAGCCAGATCTCGTCGCGGATCCGGTCCAGGATCGGCGCCTTGAGCCCGGCGCTCTCGATGGCCGTGCTCAGGCGCTGGCAGCGCTCGCTCGCCTCGCCCGAAGGCTCGCCGAGGGCGAACTTGTCGCCATAGATGTTGTTGATGACGCCGGGCGCCTTGATCTCGGTGGCTGGATAGACCACGCAGCCGATCGCCCGCTCGGGCCCGACCGCGGTCCACTGGCGGTCCCCGGGATCGACGCTGGCGAGGCGGACCCCTTCGTAGGGGCCTTCGAGCCGGTGGAAATACCACCAGGGCACGCCGTTCTGGCAGGTGACGACTGCGGTATCCGGGCCGAGCAGCGGCGCCATGCGATCCGCCACTTCCCAGGCCTGATGGGCCTTTAGCGAGACCACGACGAAGTCCTGCGGTCCGGCGTCCTCGGGATCGTCGGTCGCCGCCGGGTGGACCGTGTACTCCTCGCCCCGGTCGATCAGGGTCAGGCCGCGTTCGCGAATCGCTGCGAGATGAGGTCCCCGGGCGATCAGCGTGACCTCGATCCCCGGAGCCCGCGCCAGCGCGGCGCCAAGATAGCCGCCGATGGCGCCGGCGCCATAGATGCAAACCTTCATGGCCAACCATCCCCCGTCGGTTCGACCGCGACACGGACGACCCGAAATAGACCGCTCAGCGACGTCTTCGCCGGCCGCTGCCTTGTCGCGCCGTTCGAACCATCATACTCGGGCCGCTGGAGCGACGTCCCCCCCCTCGTTGAATTGTGAAGCCCAACGGCCAGGTGTCAATGCATCAGCGGCGCCGACCTATTCCTCCGAGCAAGAAGAACATCGGGCCCGGCGCCGAAATCGGCGACCGTGGCGGCCGGTCGCCGAGTTGGGTTGGGCACATCGCCAGAGTGATGGTCGCGGTTTTTCTAAGTAAAGATCTGTAAAATTTGTATTTTATTTGAGATATACTTGATCTAATTATTAATAGATTGTTAATTCGAAGTATAGTATTTTAGATAACTTGGAGATGGATTTACGGATATTTGTCGATGAACCGCTCGATTGCAGGTTTGGCCCTACCCGGATCTTTCCTCGCCCTTATGGTGGCGGTGGGGGTCCTGACGGTCGACCTGCCGGAGGGCGATGGGCTGCGACACGGACCGGCCCTCGGCTCCGACTCACCCCGGGACACCGGCCAGGTCGCCTGGACGGAGAGGGGAATCTTCCCGGGTGAGTCGGGGCTGGCGGGCCCCGGGGCAAGCAGTGGGGCGAATCTCAGCGCCGGGGAGATTCTCGTCGTGGGTTCGGCAGAGGGTCTCGCGCACGAAGCCGGGCGGCTCGGCCTGAGGGTGGTCGAGCATCTGCCACTCGCCGGACTCGGCACGGACCTTTATCGTGTGGCGGTTCTGAACGGCCAGGACGTTTCGCTTGCCATAGCGGCCCTGCGCGCGCGGTTCCCGGCTGCGGGCATCGATGCCGATCGGGTTGTGGCGCCGGCCGCGGGGACCATGGAGACGGGCATGGCGCCTGAGAGTTGGGCGCGCTCTGTCATCGGTTGGGGTCCGGCGGGCCCCGATTGTGGCCGGGGCATTCGCATCGGCATGATCGACGCCGTGGTCGACGTCACCCACCCGGCGCTGGCGGGCCAGCGGATCGAGTACCGCTCGTTTCACAATCCCAGCCGGCGTCCCGCCTCGGCGTCCCACGGCACGGCCATCGCCGCCATGCTGGTCGGCCGTTCCTCCAGCAAGGGCTGGGGCGGCATCTTGCCGGGTGCCGAGCTGAAGGCCGCCAATGTGTTCGAGTACAACGAAGAAGGGCGTCTGGTGGGCAATGCGGTCGCGCTCTTGAAGGCGGTCGACTGGATGGTGAGCGAGCGCGTTCACGTGGTCAATCTGAGCATGGCCGGCCAGGACAACGAGGCCCTGCGCTACGTCATCGAGCATGCCCGCAGTCGAGGCCTGGTTGCGGTCGCGGCCGCCGGCAATTGGGGCCGCGCCGAGCCCGCCTATCCGGCCGCCTATGACGAGGTCATCGCGGTGACCGCCTTCGGGCGGGACGGCGAGCTTTACGACAAGGCGAACCGGGGCTCCTTCATCGATTTCGCGGCGCCCGGCGTCGAGATCTGGACCGCGGTTCCCGAGGGTGGGCGGGTCCAGAGCGGCACCTCCTTCGCGGTGCCCTATGTCGCCGCGCAGGTCGCCGTCGAGGTCGCGCAAGGAACGGCCACGGACCCCGACAGTCTGCGCGAGCTGCTGCGGCATCGCGTCACCGACATGGGATCGCCCGGCCGGGACGACAACTACGGTTGGGGCTTCGTCGCCAACGCGCCAAGCTGCGGTTGAGCCTTGCCCGGCGGCGACCGCCGCCCTTTCAAACCTCGCTAACCCCCCGCCTTATGAACGACGACCCGGATGGGCGTCGGCGCGCCGTCGTTGCAGGGGTTGTTGACCTGAGGGCAATTTGAGATGACGGCGAGCACCGGCATTTCGGCCCTGAGCTCGACCAAGTCGCCGGCGCGCGAGCGGCTCTCGACGAAGACCGTCGGGGCGAGGGCGCCCTCCGAATGGACCGGAACTGAACAGAAGAAGTTGATGTTGGGCACGATGTCGCGCCAGCCGAGGCCATGTTCGGCGAGGGCCTTCATGAAGTTCTCGCGGCAGCCGGGCACGCCCGCGACGCCATAGAGCATCTCGTTGCTCCAGGCCGAACAGCAGCCGCCGATGGTGTCGTGGCCGCCGCGGCCGTCGGCGACGATGGTCATGAGCGGCCGGGCCCGGTCGGAATAGAGCACCATGCCCTGGCCGAGGCTCAAGGTGGTGGCCGCCTTGATGGTGTTGGGCGCGTTGTAGCGCTCCTCCGGGTCCGCGTTGTTGTAGCAGAGGAAGTCGACGCCCTGGCGGCCGGCAAGATCGACGATGCGCAGAAGCGCGCCCGTCTCGACGATGCCGCTCCAGGGCTGGCCGGGCGCGACCTCATGGTCGCTGAGGATGGCGCCAAGGCCGCTATCACCGCTGCTCATGAGAGTTTCTCCCGCTAGACCGGGCGGTCCAGCATCTCCAGGTGCAATGCCTGACCGTCGTAGGGGTGTTGGGCCGCGACCGCTTCGTCGAGCTCGACGCCGAGCCCGGGCTTGCTGGATGGGATCAGGTAGCCGTCCTCCCACTGGATCGGCTCCTTCAGGATTTGCCCATGGAAGCCGCCCATCTGCCGGATGCTCTCCTGGATCAGGAAGTTCGGGCTGCAGGTGTCGAGATGGATGCTGGCGGCGGCCTCGATCGGCCCGCAGTAGAGGTGCGGCGCGATCTGGGCGTGGTAGGCCTCGGCCATGCCGGCGATCTTCTTGCCCTCCAGGATGCCGCCGCTGCGGCTCAAGGCGAGCTGCAGGATGGCGGCGGCCCGTTGTTCGAGCACCTGGACGAATTCGTACTTGGTGGTGAGCCGCTCCCCGGTGGCGATGGGGATGCTGGTGGCCTGGGCGACCTGGGCCATCGCCGCCACATTGTCCGGCGGCACCGGCTCCTCGAACCAGAGGGGATCGTAAGGCTCCAGGCGCCGGGCCAGGCGGATCGCGCCGGCCGGGGTCATCTGGCCGTGAGTGCCGAACAGCAAGTCCGCGTCGCTTCCCACGGCCTCGCGCAGGGTCCGGACGAAACGCTCGGCGTGGTCGAGGGCCTCGAGGGAAAGCTGGCGCGGGTCGAAGGCGGAATAAGGCCCGACCGGATCGAACTTCACCGCCGTGAAGCCGAGCTTCACGTATTCGCATGCCCGTTCGGCCGCTAGGTCGGGGTCGCTGTAGACGTCGCCCCTATCGCCGATTTCGGGGTCGCCCTCCTCGGGATAGAGGTAGGAGTAGGAGCGCAGGCGCTCGTGCACCTTGCCGCCCAGAAGGTCGTAGACCGGCCGGCCGAGCTCCTTGCCGACGATGTCCCAGCAGGCCATCTCGATGCCGCTCAGCACGCCCATCAGCGAGACGTCCGGCCGCTGGCTATAGCCGCTGGAATAGACGATGCGCCACAGCCGCTCGATCCGGAAGGGGTCGCTGCCGATGACTTGCCGTTCCGCGACGTCCTCGATCATCTTGGCCACGGTCGCCGGATGGAACGGCCCCGAATAGACCTCGCCGAAACCCTCGATGCCGCTGTCGGTCGTGAGCTGCAGAAATACCCAGTAGCGCCCGCCGAAATGGGGCGGCGGGTTGGCGACGACGTAAGTCTGCACGTCGGTGATTTTCATATCCGACAGCCCCCGAGGAAATCGCGACCAACACCAGGCGATTGAGCGCCGGAGAAACGCTACGGCAAATCGCCGAGGGTTGCCAAGAAAATGGCCGTCGACGAGGCGCGGCAGGGTCCCGACGGCGAGAGCGGGGCGGGTGACGACAGCCGTGGCGCGTTGTTCTAGACTGGTGAACTGGCTGGTCCTGGATTGTCCGGGGCCGGCGTGGAACCGTGACGTGAGGGCATTGGAGATGAGCGGTCGTCGGGATCTCGATCCCAAAGCGATCCGAAAGGCGCTGGAGCGCGAGCGCGCCGAGCTTCTGGCGGTCCGCGAGTCCACGGCCGACGACCGCCGTCCGGTGGAGCTCGATCAACAGAGCGTCGGCCGGCTATCGCGCATGGATGCGATGCAAGTCCAGGCCATGGCGCAGGCCGTGGAGGTCCGGCGCCAGGGCCGCCTGCAGCGCATCGACGCGGCGCTCCAACGCCTCGCCGAGGCCGACTACGGCACCTGCCTCGATTGTGGCGAGGACATTCCCATGAAGCGCCTCGCCTTCGACCTCACCCTCGCTCACTGTGTCGACTGCGCCGCTTAGTGTCGCCTATGTTACATACGGGGCGCCGGCCCGCTCCCCCCTCCCGGTGCGCAGCACCCGCGCTTCGCGCGCCCACAGCGTACATTGGCATTGGGTGGACGGGAGGGGGCGCGGCCGGCGCCGAAATCTACCAACGATTTAGGGCGCGCAGAGCCCGGCCGGTCACTTGATGATCAGGCAGTTCGTCTTGGTGGTGTTGCTCACCTTGCGCGAGACGCTGCCCATGAGCATGCCCTCGACCTGGCCGAGGCCGCGGCTGCCCATGACGATAAGATCGATCTTGTTTCGGGCGGAATAGTCGACGATGGCTGAGGCGGGATCACCGGAGCCGATGTCGGTTTCGACGGCGTCGAGGCCTTTGGCTTCGACCGATCTCTTGGCCTGGTTGATGAGCTGCTCGCCCGCCGAGTTGAGAAGGTCATGGCGATCGCGTTGCAGCTTTTCGTATACCTCCATGAGCCCTGGGGTGAGCGGCACCTGCATCTCGCGGACGACGTGCAGGATGTGCAGCTTTCCGCCGGAACTCGCCGCGAGTTCGGCCGCGGCCTCCAGGGCGTTCGTTGAAGATTTCGATCCGTCAACTGCAACCAGGATGTTTTTGAACACCGTCGATCTCCCTTCCTCCACTGTAGTGGCTTAACCTAG